>Ga0182012_10003735_pt1 | contig 16093 bp, 18 predicted proteins | sample 612S2SmetaG_FD_120486 | JGI IMG/M metagenome (GOLD analysis project Ga0182012, IMG submission 120486) | Permafrost microbial communities from Stordalen Mire, Sweden - 612S2S metaG | ecosystem: Environmental > Terrestrial > Soil > Wetlands > Permafrost | place: Sweden: Stordalen | collected...
CGCTTCCCATGCTACGGGGCGGCGGAAGGTTCACGACCGTATTGTTATTCCCGATAGCTGGGGGGGCAACAGCGGCTGGCGACGATGCTGCCGTTGGATCGGGCTGCTGTGCGTTGGCCTGCGGGTAAACCGCCTCAGTGATTGCCAGGCCTGTGATTACGCCCCCAACACCCAGGACGGAGCAGAGGACGATTTTGACTGCCCACACTGGCTGGTCTCCCATATGCGCCCACATCACGCAAACTGCTGTAATCGGCGCGAAACCGAACAGGAACCACAGATACGTCCAGAGTCGGTTCTCTGTCCATTGCTTCCAGCCTCTTGGTGCTGCAAAGGCGGCCATGAACATCGCGGCGAGTGCACCAGCGAAGGTGATGATTCCTGACCCCATGAGACATTGTGACGCACCAGCGATGAGAGTCCAACCAGACATTCTCCCCGGCGCACGCCATCAGCGCTGAAAATGACCCCTACCCGACATTGACGCCCCTGGCCCTGTCTGTGCTACACGTTCGTGGCACACGGTCTCCGTAGCACGGCGGTTGTGGTCTGAAGGCATTTAGCCTCAATATGTTGTGGTAAAAGTGGCGTCTTCTCCCCTACGGGACGCCAATATCCTGTCATAATATCTTGTATTGACGATATATTGTGCGAGATTGATCGGACGGACCCCACAACAGGTCCCACCAGCCAATAGAGTCAGCCTGAACCTGGCGCCCGTTTCGGGATGGTCGCGACGCCCTGCCACGGATGCTGGCCGAGTGCATTGTTCCTGCCGGAGATTGCAGGGATTGCGCGGATGGTGACGGCACAACCAAGGCGGCGCCAGTGGCCTGACGTTCACAATGGCCTTGGACAAGATCCCCCGTGGCCCGAAGTTGGGGCACCTCGCCAGCGTCTGCCCCCTGTGACAGCGCCCGCGCAGACCGCGTTCGCCGTTTCCACGGACTTCCCGACCCGAGCGTGACCGGCACGCGCGTCGCGCGCGCAAACATCCGGCCCCCGGACGTACTTTGCAGGATGGCCCATGCTTGACGGCGCATAATTCATCGTATATACGATCATAAAATCGGATATACGAACTATATCGCCGCGACGATCGGATCGGGCTTTCAGGGGGTGGTGGCAAACGCGGTTGCAACGACGTGCGAACGACGCATGACCCAGCGGCGATTGTTTTGTGGCGCGCGACGTCGTCGTTGCTCTCGCCGGGATACGCAACAAAATCGGCGTCGCGGTCAGCGCGGTCCGGGAGGGAAAGGAAAACGCCAATGTCCGCAGCAAGGATGACCCGTCGCACGTTCACCACCGCGGTCGGCGGCGCCATTGTCCCGGGGCATCCCACACAGCCTTCGCGCGCCTGGCAATGCCGAAGTCGCCGGTGACCATCTCGATCGTGGACGCGTCCGGCGACCTGGCGCTGACGCAAAAGATCTTCGAAAACTATCGCCAGGGCGAACCCCGGCCTTGTCTCCCGCTTCACCTTCACCAAGGCGCCGGAGCTGGAACTGCCCGGCAAAATCAGGGCGCAGCAGCAGGCCAATCGTGTCGATATCGACCTGGTGCTCGCGGGATACGATCTCCTTTCAACCGGCCTTGCCCAGAATCTGTGGATTGAACTCCTTCCGGCCCCTCCGGGTTCCGACCATACGGGCGCCGGCATGGCGACCGTGCTTGGCCACGCGATCGGTGCGCGGCATGGGGCCTACAACGGGATCGTCAAGGCGATCTTGCTGCCGCACGTGCTGTGGTTCAACGCCAGCGCGGCGGAGGCGGGCCTGTTGAAGGTTGCCACCGCCCTCGACCTGCCTCGTTCCGGCGGCGGGTCGCAGGCCGATGCCGTGACGGGCGCGCTGGAGGGGTTGTTCCAGGGCCTTGGCATTCCTCGCTGCCTGCGGGACGTTGGCGTGCCACGGGATGCGTTGCCCGCGGTGGCCACGCATGGGATGGGCGATTGGTTCCTGCGCGGCAATCCCCGTCCCGTGCGGGATGCATCGGACTTGCAACAGGTTCTCGAACAGGCGTGGTAAACGGCCGGGGTGCGGAAATCCCCTCGGCCTGTGTCGGAAGAGGCTATACAGACGTCCCAGAGTGGTAATGACAGGAACGGAGTCCCGACGCTGCGATCCAAAGCCAAGAGTTCCGACGCCGACGCACTGGCACTCGCCGACGACGCAGGACGCGTCGCCCGTGAACCGCAGATGCACCGGACCGTCGATCGGGTCACTCAGATCCTGGAAGAGGTCGTCTATCACCCCGGTATGACCTTCGCCGAGCTGGCGCGTGCTCTGGTCGCGCCGAAGAGCTCGGTTTACGGGTTCATCCAAGGGTTGCTGGCAAAGGGCTGGCTGTATGAGGACGATCGCCGCTTCTACCTGGGGCCTGCGGTCTATGGCCTGACGATCGCGAGCGGCCAGATCAGAGCCGGGATGGTGACGCATGCCGATCTGGCCGCGTTGAACGAGGCCAGCGGCGTGGCGGCTTTCCTGGGCGTGCGGGCCGGGGATCACCTGATTTACATTGCGGAAGCCGGGGCCGACGCGATCTCGGGGATCGAGGCGCGATCGAATATTCGCCGCACTCTGTTGGGAACCGCGGGCGGCAAGGCGCTGCTGGCCGCGTGGCCGGAGGCGGAGCTGAAGGCCTTCCTCCGACGCCGTGGCGTTGAGGAGGCAGAGCAGGTGGACGCGTTTCTTGGTGAGTACGAAGACATCAAACGGACCGGGATTGCGACGAATGTGCGTCTGTCGGGCACTCGGTTCGCGATCGGCACCGTGGTTCGCGATAAGTCGGGGGAGGCGGTGGCATCGATCACCCAGGTCGGCCGCATCCAGGATCTGCAGCCGCGCGTGAAGGAACTTTCCGACATGCTGCTGCGGCATGTCGATTCGTGGTCAAAACGGGTGGTGACGGCGCGGGAGGCGATTTGAGGGGATGAGGGTGAAGAGGTGTGGGCGCCACTTGGATTAAGGCCGCAGGTGGCATTGCCTCAGTACGCAAACTTAACATGATGGGATGAACCCGAGGCTTGCAACTTGACCTCTTGTCGAGTAAATCGTGTGACAATGATGAAGGAGGAAAAAACGTGAGAAGATCGCAATACGTTGCTACGACCGCATTGATTACGGCACGATTTCTGTTACGTATTTTGCGAAAATAACGTATAAGTAATGGTATCAATGTCGAGTCGGAGCTTACGTCGATCTTCTCGTCCTCGAACAAGCTACATTTGGACAAACGCGGGCGCATAATGCAGAGAAAATCATAAGTGCCGCCCTGCATGCTGCCGCGATTTGGCGGACCGACAAGCCTGTGCGTAACTTCCATGTCGGCCATTCCGTCACCCCTCCGCCCGCAGCCAGGCCAGCAGCGCCGGCTTGTCCACCTTACCGGTCTGGTTGACCGGCAGAGGTTCGCCGCGCAGCCGCCACTGGCCGGGAATGGCGAAGGACGCCAGTTTCGGTCGCAACTGCGCCCGCAGCCAATCTTCCGTCAGGCCGCCGCTGCCGACGACGATCGCCAGCACGTCCTCCCCCAGATCGGGGTGAGGCACGCCCATGACCACGGTCTCGGAAACGCCGGGAATGGTCATCAGCGCCTGTTCGACGGCGGCGGGGACGATGTTCTCCCCGCCACGGATGATCAGGTCCTTGTTGCGCCCAGTGATCCACAGGTGCCCGTTCTCATCCAGGCGGCCCAGATCGCCGGTGTGCAGCCAGCCCTCGGCACCGATCGGCGAGTCCACGCCGAAATAGCCCAGCATCTGCGTCGGCGATCGCACCAGGGCCTCGCCGTCCGGCAGACCCGGCCGTTCCAGGATCCGAACTTCGGCCAGCGGCAGCGGGCGTCCGCTGGACCCGGGACGGGCAGCGACATCCGCGCCGCCGGCCGCTGTTGCCTGGCCACCGTTTTCGCTCAGGCCATAGCCGGTGGCGATGCGCGACTGGACACCGGGCAGTCCCTCGCGCACGCACGGCAGCTGTTCCTCGTGCACTGGCGCGCCGCCCAGGGTGACCGTGCGGAGGCAGCCAAGATCGTGCCGTGCGATGTCCGGATGGTCGAGCAGACGGGTCGCCATCGTCGGCACCGCGTTCCACCGGCTGATCCTGTAATGCTCGATCAGATCCAGAGGAACCGCGCCGATCCGCACGCAGGCCCAGAAATTGAGGATCCAGTCGGGGCTGTTCCAACCCAGGATCAGGACCCGATCGTCGCGCCCCACGCCGGAGGCGAGCAGCGCCCGGGCCTTGGCCGCGCTGGCGTGCAGCAGCGCGTCGAACGTGACCACGCGGTCGCCTTGCACGACATAAGGGCGCGTGCCCCAGTGGTGCGCGAAGGGCAGCAGTTGATCGATCCGGCGCGGCCGGTCAGAATACATCCGGAACGGTACGCCTCCAATTGGCTCGACGCCGATCTGTTTGCTCCAAAACGATGACATGGTGATCCTCGTGCGCGTTTAATCGGTTTGGCCATGCCGCCCGGAGTCCTTCCACAGCAATGCGCGGCGGGTCAGGGCGAACAGCAGCCGGTCCAGCAGGAAGGTGATCGCCGCCAGTTCGGCCACCGCGGCAAAGGTGCCGGCGGCATTGAACTGGCTGGCGTTGGAGGCGAGCAGAAACCCGAGCCCGCGATTGCCGGTCAGGAACTCGGCGACCACCACGCCCACCAGAGCGTGCGGAACGGCGAGCTTCGTTGCAGCGACAAGCCAAACCAGGGCCGACGGCAAACGGACCCGGATCGCGATGTCCCATTGCGAGCCGCCGGCGATCAGCACCTGGTCGATCAGCGCCTGGCGGACCTCGCGGATGCCGAAATAAGCGTTGTAGAACATCAGGAAGAACGCGGCGAGCGCGGCCACCGCGACCGCCAGTCCCTGTCCGATGCCGGCCCAAAGGATCATCAACGGCACAAGGGCAATGATCGGAATGCCATACAAGGCGGAGATGAAAGGCTCGAGAATGTCGGCGACCGGCTTCACCACCGCCAGCAGATAGCCAAGCAGCAAGGCGGCGGCGGTGGCGATGAGAAACCCCTCGGCGGCGGGGATCAGGGTCGCGGCGATGTTGGTGACCAGGCTGCCGTCGCTGACCCAATCCGCCAGCTCCGACAGCACCTGGGCCGGCCGGGGCAGGTAGAACCTGTCCACAACCGAGCCCGCGGCCATATGCCACACGGCGATGCCGGCGGTCAGCACGCTCAGCCGTCCGGCGAGCAAGACCCACCGTCGCGATGGTGTCCTGAAGGCCGCTTCCGCCGGCGCGTCGTCGCGTTCGCCAGTGTGCGCCGCAATGTCCGGATTCACGACAAGTCTCCGCGCGCTCGGCGCAAAGCATGCTGAAGCACTCGGCACAAATCGCGGAACCGGTCGTCGAAGCGCAGAGATTCGGCATCCCGTTCCTGTCCGAGATCGATCGGGATCTCGTCGATGACGTGGCCCGGCGAGCCGCCGATCACGACGACACGGTCCGACAGCAACGCGGCTTCCTCCAGGTCGTGGGTCACGAACAGCACCGCGGTGCCGGTCTCGCTGACCACCCTTCGCAAGTCCCGCTGCAACTGAGCGCGGAGCTGCGCGTCCAGCGCGGCGAAGGGTTCGTCCATCAGCAGCAGCCGCGGCTGGTAGATCAAGGCGCGGGCGAGCAGGCCACGCTTCTTCATGCCGCCCGAGAGCTGCGCGGGATGCAGGTGCGCGGCGTGCGCGATCCAAGGGCTTTGAGCAACGCCATCACGCGTTCGCTGATTGCCACACGGGGCACGCGCCGCATCCGCAGCGGCAGACCGACATTCCCCGCCAATGTCAGCCACGGCAGCATGGTGTCTTCCTGCGTGACGTAGCCGACACCCCGGTTCACGGTGACGACCCGCTCGCCAGCGAAATGGATCGTGCCTTCGCGCGGCCGCAAGGTCCCGGCGGTCATGTTCAACAGCGTGGATTTGCCGCAACCGGATAGACCGAGCAGCGTAACGAACTCACCGGGATGCACCGTCAGCGACGTGCGGGCCAGGACGTCGCGCGTGCCATTGAACCGCACGGCCACGCCGTCGAGGCGCAGCAGCGAGGAGCCGTGGACGGTCATCCCATTCCTGTCCCAGGATGACATTGATGTTTACCAGATCGCCTACAACTTCATCTACCAGGCCGCTGCCCGGTACTTCCTGATCGAGGCTGCCAAGGCGAACGCCGGCGTGGTGACGACGCGGACCATGACCTCGGGCATCCTGCCGCTCGCCGCGCGATATCTGGCGCCCGAATGGCAGGCCGCGCACGACCTTTACGAGGTTTGTCTGAAGTTCGTGCTGTCCGACTCGCGGGTCAGCGCCGGCCTCATCGGCATGCGGTGGCCCGAGGAAGTGGACCGTAATGTCGATATCGCCGCCAACTGGGAACCGCCGGTCGATTTCGCGACATTGCCGCGCCTGACCTTCGAGGTTTACCGAGAGGAAGACGAAAGGCCATGAGACTTGCCGGCAAGGTCACACTGATCACCGGCGGCGGCGCGGGCTTCGGTCGGGCCTGCGTCGATTTGTTCGCGCGGGAAGGCGCGCTTGTCGTGATCGCCGAACGCGATATCGCCGCCGGCGAGTCCGCGCGTGATGCGGTTGCCGCTCTGGGCTTGTCTTGCCTTTTCGTGCCAACGGACGTGAGCGACCCGGACAGCGTCAGCAATGCCGTATCGGTTACGATTCAGACCCATGGCCGGATCGACATCCTGTACAACAATGTTCGTGGTTCCACCATGAACGACGGGCCGGTAACGAAACCGCCGTTCGACGAGTTCTGGAACAAGATGAAGACCGACCGGTTCGGCATCTGGCTCTGTTGCCACTACACGATCCCGCATATGATCGCCCACGGCGGTGGGTCGGTGATTAACGCGAGTTCGATGTATGCGCTGGTGGGCACACCCGGCCGGGATGCCTATACGGCAGCCAAGGGTGCGATCTCTGCCTTGACGCGCTCCATGGCGGTTGAGTTCGCGCAGCATAAAGTGCGGATTAATGCGGTTGCGGCGGCGGGCACCACGACTAAACGGGTCCGCAAGCCATCGAAGCGAATCGCATTCCACAGAAACTGGCGGACGCGCACCTGCTTGGGTTCGTCGATCCGATCGATGTGGCGCACGCGGTTCTGTCTCTGGCCTCCGATGAATCGCGTTCGACGACCGGTCACATACTGGCGGTGGACAGCAGCCTCACGATTTCCTGATTGCGGGAAACACGTCCGATTTGCGCAGGCGATAAGCGATTGCAAATTGGGGATCCTGGCCTGCGTCGCGAGGATCGTCATATTCAACGCCCACCAGAACCCGCGGACCCTGTTCAAGCCTGGTCCCTCCGGCCCCTAGGTAGTTTCCGACTCTACCCGCGGAGCGTCCGCGACCGATATCCTCAACCTTAGCCAGCGACCCGCACCGGTTGATAGTGGCGGGTGGTTCCACGTGCCGGCAGCACGTCTCGGTTGGTGACATAAGAGACTGCTGCTTCAGCCATGAAAGGCACAAAATCGTGTACTTCTCAACCTTTTATATCGTCCTTCCGTTGGTGCTGATTGCGGCTTTCACCCTGATCATGGCAGCCGTGAAGATTCTGCGGGAATACGAGCGAGCCGTCGTCTTTACGCTTGGGCGCTTTCAGAGGGTCAAAGGCCCGGGCCTCGTGCTGCTGATCCCCTTCATCCAGGAAATGGTCCGGGTGGATTTGCGGATCCAGGTCATCGAGATCCCGACCCAGGATGTCATCTCGCGCGACAACGTCTCGATGAAGGTCGATGCGGTGCTTTACTTCAACGTCGTCAACCCCGAACGGGCGATCATTCAGGTGCAGAATTACCTGCCGGCAACCAATATGCTGGCGCAGACGACACTGCGCGCCGTGCTGGGGCAGCATGAACTCGATGAGATGCTGTCGGAACGGAAGAAACTCAGCGTGGACGTGCAAAGCATCCTGGATGCGCAGACCGAAACCTGGGGGATCAAGGTCAGCAATGTCGAGATCAGAACGGTCGAGTTGACCGACAACATGGTGAAGGCCATCGCCAAGCAGGCCGAGGCCGAACGCGACCGCAGAGCTAAGATCATTCATGCGGAAGCCGAGTTCCAGGCCTCGCAAACCCTGGTCAATGCGGCGAAGATCCTGTCCAGTATTCCGGCGGCGATGCAGTTGCGCTACCTGCAAACCCTGGCCGAGATCGGCGCAGAACAGAATTCCACCATCGTCTTTCCGATGCCGATCGATATCATTAAGCCGTTCCTCGAACTGCTCGAGAAATCCGGCAAGGCGACACGGCCGAATGGTGCGCTGCACGACCCGGTCGAAGCCGGTGTCGCCCTGAACGCGTGAAACTCCTGTCCGGTCACCCACAATCCAGGTCAGTGCTAGACCAAACAGAAACAAGGAAACCAAACCCATGTAACGCGCCATTCGGATGATGTCTGTGACAGGCTTTTGGTGCCTTGGTCTGGCAACCGCGGTCTGCCTGGTACTCGACACGGACAAAGCCATCCTGGAGACCGCCCCGCGGGTCACGGACGATCAGTTCACCGCGCCAGGCAAATTCGATCCGGAAAGCCAGCAAATGGACGCCTACTGGAAGACCCATCTGACCAACACTGACGCCGGCTGACGCCGCGGTTGCATTGTCCTGTTCAAGGCGTTTCCGATGGCGACGGACGCACGATAGATCAAGATCTGTCCGGTCACGCAATGCAACGACGGTGATCAACCCGATATGAGAGCCTAACCAGAATGCCGCCTTGAGAGCCGATCCGCGGTGACCACCGCAGCACAGGAGAGTTCCATGCCATCCACCGATGCCTTCGCGTTGAAGAACTCCGACCTGAACGCGTTCCTGTTTGCCGATGTCGGCACGGAGCGAAACGGTTCGGCGCTGACGATCCTGTCGCTGCTTGCGCGGTTGGGACAGGATCCGTGGATCGAGGCGGGTCGGTGGGCCCGGCTGCCGAAGGGTACGGCAACCGCGTGCCTCGTCCGTAGCATAAACGCGATGCCCATGGAGCCGCATACCACGGCTGAATGGAACGCAACCGCCGCCCGCCTGATCCTGCTGCTGCCCGGGCAGAGCCGGCCTTCGCCGCCGAGTATCGGCAAGGCAATCAACGTATCCTCGTTGCCGCCATGGGCTCCGATCGCATTTTTCTGCGCGGCGATCGCCCTCGGTTGGATCGTCAACATGATGGCGGCACCCGTATCGTCGGCCGATGCGATCGTCTCCGCGGAGCAGACCACAACTGCCGGAACCGCGGTCGGGAAGCAGTAACACCGGTTCTAGTCTGATCCCGGACAGCCGGCACACGCAATGGGGCATCCAATGGAAACCATTGACACCGTCATTGCTGTCTTCGCCGGCCATAATAATGCCGAAACGGCAATCAAAAAGCTTGCCGGGGCCGGCTTTGACATGAAGAATCTCAGTCTTGTCGGCAAGGGCTATCATACCGACGAAAAGGCCGTCGACCTCTACAGCAGCGGCGACCGGATTAAATTCTGGGGCTCGCGCGGGGCCTTCTGGGGTGGTTTCCTGGGTTTGTTTCTAGGCGGCCTTTTCACGACCATTCCGGTCGTCGGGCATGTCGTCGTCCTGGGCTACCTGGCCGCGATCGCAATCTCCACCATTGAGAATGCGGTCATCGTCGGCGGCCTGAGCGCGCTGGGTGCCGCGATCTACAGCATGGGCGTTCCGAAAAACAGTGTGCTGCAATACGAAACCGCCATCAAAGCCGATGACTACCTGGTGATGGCACATGGCAGTTCCGCCGATGTTGCGCGCGCTCTGGGTATTCTCGGGACGCTGTATCCTTCGCGCTGCGACCTGCACCCGGGCGCCAAACTCGCAGTGCAAGCAGCCTATCTTGCCACGCCGGAAAGCTGAAGGGACAACCATGAGCAGCGCAATCCTGAGCCTGAATGCAGGATCGTCGAGCCTCAAATTCGCGCTGTTCGATACGGCAGGCAGCTTAACGGTCACGGTGCGCGGCGAGATCGAGGACCTCGATTCCGCCCCGCATTTCACCGCGCACGATGCAGCAGGCAAAGTATTGGCCGAACAGCGCCTGGCGGCCGGTTTCGACGGCGCGCTTCATGCGTTGCTCGATTTCACCGACCATCATTTGGGGCACGATGGTCTCGCGGCAGTCGGCCACCGCATCGTCCACGGCGGTGCGGTTCACATCGCACCCGAGATCGTCACGCCGGCGCTGCTGACCGCGCTGGATGCCCTGACGCCGCTCGATCCGTTGCATATGCCAGACAACCTGGCCCCGGTGCGCGCGATTGCCACCGCTCGGCCCGGTCTGCCACAGGTCGCCTGCTTCGACACGGCCTTCCACCACACCATGCCACCGGTCGCGACGCGTTTCGCCTTGCCCCAGGCGATCACCGCGGCGGGTGTGCGGCGGTACGGCTTTCACGGCCTGTCTTACGAGTATATCGCGGGCTGCCTGACGCGGCAGTCGCCGCGGCTGGCGCAAGGTCGGACGATCGTCGCCCATCTCGGGTCCGGTGCCAGCCTGTGCGCCCTGAAGAACGGTCAAAGCATCGAAACGACCTTCGGCTTCAGTGTGCTCGATGGGCTGGTCATGGCGACCCGCTGCGGATCGCTGGACCCCGGCGTGATCCTCTTTCTCGGCCGCCAGGGACACAGCTTTACCGATATCGAGGACATGCTGTACCACCGCTCCGGCCTGCTGGGCGTGTCCGGGATCAGCGGCGATATCCGTGTGCTGCTGGCCAGCCAGGATCGGCTCGCGCGCGAGGCGATCGAGTTGTTCACCTACCGCATCGCCGCCGAGACCGGCGCACTGATCAGTGCGCTGGGCGGTCTGGACGGGTTGGTCTTCACGGCCGGTATTGGCGAGCACGCCCCGGCGATCCGGTCCGCGGTGTGCGAGCGCCTCGGCTGGCTTGGTCTGCGTCTCGACCCTGCCGCCAACGCGGCCGGTCCCGGCTGCATCAGCGCCAAAGACAGTGCCATCGAGGTGCGGGTCATTGCGACCGATGAGGAGGCCATGATTGCGCACCATACCTTGGCGGTTTTAGCCACGCCTGGCTGAGTAGATTCCGAGGCTTTCGCCGGATAAACGCTCCGCTTAGGCTTTGAACGACGCCCGGTTTTTACCCGGCCGTAACTACCGGAAAGAACAGTCCCATGGACAGAAATCGGCTCGAGGGCATTGGCCACCAGGTCAAAGGCACCCTCAAGGAAGGTCTTGGCAGGATCATCGGCGACGCCAAACTGACGACCGACGGAGCCGCCGAGAAATCGGCCGGACAGGCACAAAGTGCGGCCGCTCGCAACTCGGGTCAGGTGGTTGGCATCGATGCGGACCGCATCGTGGGTATCGGTCACCAGCTCAAAGGCGCTGTGCGGCAGGGTTTCGGCAGCATCACCGGCGACCCAGCGCTTGTGGAGAAAGGGATCGAGGAGCGCGAGGCCGGCAAAAAGCAAAACGCAGCTGGCAGCATCAGGGACGAAGCGCGCGAGGCCGAGCAAGCCAAGCGTGAGCAGGAGAACGCAAACCACGATGCCCCCAACGGCTAGTCGCGTTCTGTCCGCTTTACAATCGCCCGTGAGGATCCGATGAGTTTTCTTCTGATCTTTTTGATGGTTTTCCTCCTGTTCGGCGGCGGCGGCTATTACGGCTACCGTTCTGGCTACTACGGCCGCAACGGACTGGGTGGCGGGTTCTATCATGGATACTATTGACCACGGGCATGCGGGTGTCCCGATCGTTCCGGGCATCCGGGAGCCAGCAGGAATGAGCGCGCCGCAGGCCCCGCTCCTGAACAGTTCAACCGCGGTTCGGCGGCTCATACCGGATATTCCGTATATCGCGATGCTGGTTCTGGCACTGGCGGGCGTCGCGCTGCGGCTGCCGGTCATTTACTGGGTCGTTCTGATCCCGGTCTTTGCTGTCATTTCGATCGCCGAGGGCTGGCGCCATTTCACCCCCGGCGGAGACCGTTTCAAGCTGGTCTATGGCGTCGCACTGGATTGGTGTGCGCTGCTCGTCGCCGTCTATCTGCTTTATAACGGCGGTGTGGCCGGTGTGATGAATGCCAACGCGACCGCGCTCGCGATGATGACATTGCTGGCACTTGGCACGTTTGTCGCCGGAGTGCAGGCCCGGCTTTGGCAGATGTGTGCGGTCGGCGGCATTCTGTTCCTGGCGGTCCCCGGTCTGGGCTGGCTGGACCAGTCGCCCCTGCTGATCTCCGCCGCTGTGTGCGTGATCATCGCGGTCAGCGGCGCCACTTGGTGGTTGATCCCACGGCGGAAGGACACCGCCGGACTGTCCGCGCCGCGCTGACCCGGGGCACGACACCGTAACAGCGAGGAACCGATGGCACTCACGATCGACGGACCAAACGGTTTGTCAGCGATTTTCGACTCCGGCACGGTCACCACCCTGTCACGGATTTTCATGTCGGGAGTTGACGCCGTGCGCCAGCACCCGGAGGTCATGGCCTCGGGCATCGGTGTCGGTGCCGTTTGCGTCCTGCTGGTGTGGCTTATCACGATGGCAAGCCATCGTACCGCCGCCCCGGCAACAAACGCCAAACCGGCGGATAAATCTGGCGGTTTGCAGACCCTTGCGATGCCGGAACTCGAAAAGCGGCTCGCCTCGTCGCCCGATGGCCTCACCCAAGACGAGGCGGCGAAACGGCTGGTCCAGTACGGGCCAAACGAAATCGCCGAGGACAAACAAAACGTCCTTTTAAAGCTACTCTCCTACTTCTGGGGACCGATCCCGTGGATGATCGAAGTCGCGGTCATCCTCTCCGGCGTCGTCGGACACTGGCCGGATTTCTTCATCATCCTGGTCCTTCTGGTGTCGAACGCCGCCGTGGGATTCTTCGAAGAACGCCAGGCCGGAAACGCCGTCGACGCACTGAAGGCCAGGCTGGCAATCAAGGCCCGCGTCAACCGCGACGGAAAATGGATCACGCCACCGTCCCGGGAACTCGTTCCGGGCGACGTCATCCGCATCCGGCTCGGCGATATCGTGCCCGCGGATGCTCGCCTGCTCGATGGCGACGAGGTCTCGGTCGATCAGTCCGCACTCACCGGCGAATCGCTGCCGACCTCGCGCAAGTCCGGCGATGCGGTGTTCTCCGGCTCGATCATCCGCCGCGGCGAGATCAGCGCGATGGTCTATGCGACCGGCGGCAACACCTATTTCGGCAAAACCGCGGAACTGGTGCAAACCGCCGTGACTGTCAGTCATTTTCAGACGGCGGTGCTGCGTATCGGCGACTACCTGATTATGCTGGCGGTGGCCATGGTCGCGGTGATCATTGCCTTGGGGATCTACCGTGGCAGCCCTGTTCTCACGACGTTGCAGTTCGCGCTGGTGCTGACGGTGGCGGCAATCCCCGTTGCCATGCCCACGGTTCTGTCCGTCACCATGGCCGTTGGCGCCCGTCTGCTCGCCAAGAAACAAGCGATCGTCAGCAAGCTGGTCGCGATCGAGGAACTGGCCGGCGTGGACGTGTTGTGCGCCGACAAGACCGGCACCCTGACACAAAACAAGCTGACCCTGGGCGAGCCGTTTTGTCTGGACAAGATCACACCCGATCAGCTCATTCTCGCCGGCGCACTGGCATCCCGAGCGGAGAATGACGACACGATCGATCTTGCTGTGCTGGGCGGGTTGAAGGACAAGCAGGCGCTGAAGCCGTTCCAGGTCACGCACTTCCAGCCGTTCGATCCGGTGCACAAGCGCACCGAGGCGACCGTCAAGGCAGCGGATGGCAGCACGTTCAAAGTGACCAAAGGGGCGCCGCAGGTCATCCTGCAACTGGCCGCCAATGCCGCATCGGTAAAGGCAGCGGTCGATAAAGCCATCAACGACTTCGCCGCTCGCGGCTTCCGGGCTCTGGGTGTGGCGCGCGCAGATGGCGACGGAGCCTGGCAGCTTCTCGGCGTGCTGCCGCTGTTCGATCCCCCGCGTGAGGACGCCAAATCCACCGTTGCGGAGGCGGCTAAAATGGGCGTCACCATCAAAATGGTGACCGGCGATGCGCTGGCGATCGCGCGTGAGATGGCCAAGACATTGGGGATGGGGACGAAAATACTCGACGGTGCCACACTGGGTGACTCCAAGACAGCCGAAACCCCGGCCGTCGAAAAATCGATCGAGGATGCCGACGGTTTCGCCCAGGTCTTCCCCGAACATAAATTCCACATCGTCGATGTGTTGCAGAAGCTCGGCCATATCGTGGGCATGACCGGCGACGGGGTGAATGACGCGCCCGCGCTGAAAAAAGCCGACTGCGGCTTTGCGGTTTCCGGTGCAACGGATGCGGCGCGCGCGGCAGCCTCCATCGTGCTGGTGACGCCGGGGCTGACAGTGATCATCGATGCGATCAAGGAAAGCCGGAAGATCTTCCAGCGGATGAACAGCTACGCAATCTACCGCATCGCCGAGACCTTGCGAGTCCTGCTGTTCATGACCTCGGCGATCGTCGTCTTCAATTTTTATCCGCTGACCACGATCATGATCGTGATGCTGGCGCTGCTCAATGACGGCGCGATCCTGTCCATCGCCTATGACAATGTGCATTACAGGAACAAACCTGAAGCCTGGGACATGCGCACGGTGCTCAGTGTGGCCACTGTGCTGGGCCTGATCGGGCCGGCGGCCGCGTTCGCACTTTTCTATGTCGCCGACCAGATACTTCATGTCGGACATCAACAGATTCAGACCATCATGTATCTGATGTTGTCGGTGGCCGGACACCTGACGATCTTCATGACTCGCACGCGCGGTCCCTGGTGGTCGATCCGCCCGGCACCGATCCTGTTGCTGGCGGTCTGCGGCACGCAGGCAGCAGCGACACTGATCGCGGTCTATGGCGTCGGGTTGGTGACGCCGCTGGGTTGGTACTGGGCGGCGGTCGTTTGGGGCTATGCCATCGCCTGCTTCCTCGCGACCGATCCTATCAAGTTGCTGACCTATTGGATTCTCGATGTGGACAAACCCGCGCCCAAGCCAGCGATCGATGCCGCGGCGCCCGCGGCGGGCCTGCTGCCGACCTGAGCACTCGCCCCGGAAAGGACAGACCATGAAAATTCACATCAAGGACTTTCGCATCCCGGAAGGCGAAACGGTCAGTCTCGGCAAATGGCCGACCGAAATCGACTCCGTTTACACATCCAAAAAGCACTACAAAGAACAGCTGGAAGAGCATGTCGCGCAACTGAGCGAACTGCAACAGCTTCATTACGCCTCCAGCCGGTATGCCGTGTTGCTGATCTTTCAGGCGATGGACGCCGCGGGAAAAGACGGTTCCATCCGGCACGTGATGTCCGGCGTCAATCCGCAAGGCTGCCAGGTGTTCAGCTTCAAACACCCCAGCGCCACCGAACTGCTGCACGACTTTCTGTGGCGCACCACCCGCGATCTGCCGGAGCGCGGCCGCATCGGCATATTCAACCGCTCCTATTATGAGGAAGTGCTGATTGCCCGGGTGCATCCCGCCATTCTCCTCGCCGAGGGGCTGCCCGACTCCTTGCTGTTGGAAACGGCGGTGTGGGAGGACCGCTACCGCTCGATCGTGGATCTGGAACGCCACCTGCACGCCAACGGCACTCGCATCATCAAGATCTTTCTCCATCTGTCGAAGGAGGAGCAGCGCAAGCGCTTCCTGGAACGCATCGACGAGCCGGAGAAGAACTGGAAGTTCTCCGTCGCCGACATCAAGGAACGGAAATTTTGGGATGCCTATAAGACCGCATACGAGGAATGCCTGGGTGCCACCAGCACCCGCGACAGTCCCTGGTACGTGGTTCCCGCGGATGACAAAGACACCGCACGGCTGATCGTATCCCAGATCGTCGTCGATACGCTCGATGGGCTGAACATGAGCTATCCCAAAACGACACCAGAGCGGCACAAGGAACTCGAAGCAATCCGCAACGAACTTACCAAGTGAGCGCTGCGGGCCTGACCAGCGCACAGGCGCGCGACCGACTGGCGGAGTCCGGCCCGAACACCATGCCGGACACCACGGTGCACCCGTTGCGTATGGCGATCCAGAAGCTGTGGGCGCCGGTTCCCTGGATGTTGGAAGC
>Ga0182012_10003739_pt1 | contig 16080 bp, 12 predicted proteins | sample 612S2SmetaG_FD_120486 | JGI IMG/M metagenome (GOLD analysis project Ga0182012, IMG submission 120486) | Permafrost microbial communities from Stordalen Mire, Sweden - 612S2S metaG | ecosystem: Environmental > Terrestrial > Soil > Wetlands > Permafrost | place: Sweden: Stordalen | collected...
CAGTCGTGATCGCGCGCGTCATCCGGCGCACCTCCGCGCTCGTCGCCGGCGCGGGTATCGCCCTGTGGCTCGGCACCGCAGCGCAGGCCAAGCCCGTCGCGGTCGGCTGGTCGCCCGTCGGCCCGGCGCAAGTCGGCGGCGGAGCAGGCAAGGTCAACGCGTTCGCGGTGGTCGCCTCCGATCCGAGCGTGATGTACCTCGCGGGCGGCTGGGGCAACACGCCGCGTGAGTCGCCGTCGCAGTCGGGCATCTACGGAACGGCCAACGGCGGCGCGTCGTGGACGCCGCTCGACGGTGGGTTGACCAATCGCGACGGGACGATCTCGTCGGTCGTCAACGGGCTTTGGCTCGATCAGAACAATCCGGCCGTCGTGCTGGCCGCGACGGAGTTCGGCGGAACGTTCCGCTCGACCGACGGCGGCCAGACCTGGACCAACGTGGATCGCGCGGAGTCGACGCAGTTCGCGCAGATGGGCTCCACGCTATTCCTCGCCTCGTTGCGCGGCGTGCTCGTCTCGAAGGACGACGGCGCGACGTGGCGGGTCTCGCTCGCGGTTCCGGGCGGCGCGTCGACCGTCGCCGTCGCAGGCAAGGCCGTCTACGCGGGCTCGATGGCGGGCGACGTGTACGCGCTCGGTACCTCGGGCTGGGCGAAGACCGGCCATCCGGGAACGGGTCCCGTCCACGACGTGACGATCGACCCGTTCCGCACGACGACGGTCTATGCCAACGTCGACGACAAGAACGTGTGGAACCAGGCGCTCTACGGCTCGGTGGACGGCGGCGTCAAGTGGCGGCGCGTCTACTGTCATTGCTCGGTCGGCGCGCAGGCGATCGCGTTCAGCCTCACGACCCCGCACCGCCTCTATCTCGCCGACGACGGCGGCGGTTCGATTCTCTATTTCGACGCTCGCGCGACCTCGCATCCGAAGATCGAGCGCGGCGCGAGTACGTACGGCGCCGACGTCCGCTACGTCGTGCCGGTCCAGAGCGGCACGGCCGAGGCGTGCTACCTGCTCACCGACCAGGGCCTCTACTACGACTCGAGTTGCACGAGCGCAAAGCCGGTCGCGCTCAGCGCTTCGGTCCCCGACACGCTCGCGTACGACGTGAGCCTGACGAGTCCGACGGCGATCGTCGTACCGCTTCAGGACAACGGCGGCGTCTCGAGCGGCGACGGCAAGACGTGGAAATACGTCCCCGGGAGCGGCGAAGGCGGCGAGTCGTCGGTCAATCCCGGGAATTTGCAGGACTGCTATTTCGCGCACCCCGACGACGGCTTGTACCGGTCAACCGACGGTTGCGCGACGTTCGCGAGCCCGTCGGGGCCGGGCATCGCGTCGCTGACGTTCGACCCGGTCGCGACGTCGACCGTCTACGCGGTGACGAACGCGGATAACCGGCGCGCGCAGATCGAGGTCAGCACGAACGGCGGCGCGACCTGGAGCGCGGAGCCCTGGCAGTTCCGTCTCCCCTATCAAGTGCTGGTCTCGCCGGCCGACTCGCGGACGCTCGTCGTCGCGTCCGGCGGTTCCCACGACGCCCCGCACCTGTACGTCACGCACGACGGCGGCACGACCTGGACGCGCGCGAAGGGTTTGTCCGCTGGGTCGCTTCCGAACCTGACGATCTACTTCCCCGTGCACCGGCTGTTCGCGGCCTTCGCCCCGGGCAGTTCGAAGACGATCCTGGTCGCGGATCACGACCCGTTGACCGACGACATCCTCGTCTATCGCAGCACCGACGGCGGCGCGACCTTCGCGAAGACGAGCGTGCTCGTGCAGCCGCCGTCGCCGCGCCCGTGGCCGAACCTGATCCTGCCCGACGCGCACGAGCGCCCCGCGCCGGAGATTCCGTACTACGCAACCCGCTTCTACGGCAACCGGCTCGCGTTCAATCCGGCCGCGCCCGCTTCGAAGGCGGCCGCCGTCGTGCTGACCACCCGGTTCGGCGCGTTCGCCTCGTTCGATACGGGATCGCACTGGAGCCGCATCGACGGCGAGGCGATCGCGCATCACTTCATCGGCGTGTCATGGCTTGGCGGGTACGTTTACCTGGCGTCGTTCGGCGAGGGCGTCATCCAGAGCAGCGCGCCGCTGCAGTAGGGGTCAGCGCACCGCCCGCAGCGGCGGCGGACCGGCTTTCGCCGCGTGCGGCGCCGGCCCGAACTCGTTCTCGATGAAGCGCTTGCGATACGCGAAGATCTGGGCGACGTCGCGTTCCACCAGGCCGGCGACGAGCGCGTCGAACGGCGCGAACGGGAGCACGTAGTCGACCGCGTCGCTAATCTCGACGCCGCCGTCGACCTGCCGGAACTCGTGGGTGTGGTGCCAGTAGGCGTAGGGCCCGTGGAGTTGCACGTCCACGAAGCGTTTGCCGGGCACGAACTCCGCGATTAGCGTCTTCCAGGCCATCGGAATGCCGCGGACTTTGAGCGCGTACTCGATGAGCGACCCGCGCTCGACGACGGGCGGGGCGCTGCGGATCTTGAAGCCCAAGAGCGGCGGCGTGATCTTCTCGAGGTTGCGCGCGTCGGAGAAGAAGCTGAAGATGCGATCGATCGAGCCGGGGACGAACTGCGTCGCCCGGAAGGTGCGGACGTGCGCTTTGCCGCCCGGCTTCAGGATGTCGACGAGCGCCTGTTCGAGTTGACCGTGCGCCCACTCGAACCCGTGGTCTTGCGCGACCGCCGGGATGACCAGTTGACTCGTGAGAATCGTGTCGGCGAACTCGCCGAGCAGTGCGCGCAGGGCGAAGGCGGGCGCGGGGATCAGCGCGGGCCGGCCGAGTGCGGCCCCCAGCGCCTGCGCGAAGCGGGCGTTCGTCGCATAATCCGGCGCGACGGCGTTGACCGGGCCGCGCACGTCGTCGCGCTCGAGGACGAAACAGTAGAGCGCGGCGAGATCGTGCGCGTGGATCCACGGGAACAGTTGTGCGCCGCTACCGAGCGGGCCGCCGGCGCCGACGAGGAACGGCGCCTTCATCTTTGCGAGCGCGCCGCCGTCGCCGAGGACGACGCCCGTCCGTAAATAGGCGGTCCTGATGCCGAGGGTGGTCGCCTCCTCGGCCGCGCGCTCCCACTCGGCGCAGACGCCCGCGAGGAAGTCGTCGCCGGGGGACGACGATTCGAAGAGCGGCTCGTCGCCGCGCGAGCCGTAGTACCCGACGGCCGAGGCCGAAACGAGCACGGCGGGCTTGCGCGCGCAGGCCGCGAGGCTCCGCACGAGGTTGCGGGTGCCGTCGACGCGCGAGGAGGCGATCCGGCGCTTCTTCTCAGCCGTCCAACGGCCATCGATGGTCTCGCCGGCGAGGTGCACGACGGCGTCGGCGCCCTCGAAGGCCTGGGGCATTGCCTCCGCGGCGCCCGGATCGAAGCGACGGACCTCGACTCCGGCGGGAAAGCCGGCCTCAGAGGGGTCGCGCCCGAGGGCGATCACCCCGTATCCCCTGGCCACGAGCGCCCGCACGACTTCGCGTCCGACGAAGCCGGACGCCCCGGTAACCGCCACTATCCGCTGCATAGGCTGATTCTGGCAGATTGTCCATCATTTGTCTAGGACAAATCTTTGACAGTTTTGTGCTCGGCGTGGTACGCTCGCCTCGTGACGGGGACGCCGGCGGCTCGAGGTCTGTACCACATCGCCGCGGTGGCCCGGCTTACCGGGCTTTCGGCCGACGTGATCCGCTCGTGGGAGCGCCGCTACGGGCTGGTTCGGCCCGACCGCAACGAGTCGGGCGTCCGTCAATACAGCGTCGGCGACGTCGAACGGCTGACGCTCGCGCGTCGAGCCGTCGAGCGCGGCCACCCGATCCGGCGGGTCGCCGAACTCGCCGACGAGGACCTGCGCTCGCTGACCGCCGACGAGGAGCCTGCGGTGCAGCCGGGCAGCCCGGACGAGGCAGGCCCGCGGCTCGTCGCCGCGGTGATCGACGCCTTGCGCGGAGGCGACGCCGAGGGTGCCCGCCGCGCGCTAACGTCGGCGGCGCTGCTGATGCCGCCCGCCGTCCTGGTGACCGCCGTCCTGGTGCCGCTGATGAATGCGGTCGGCGAGTTGTGGCACGACGGCTCGCTCGCGATCTGGGAAGAGCACCTGCTCTCCGAGATCGTTCGATCCGTCGCCGGCCGCCTCGTCTCGCCGGCCGCCTCCGCCGGCGGCGGCGTCGTCCTCGCCACGCCGCCCGGCGAACTCCACGCGTTCGGCATCGCGTTCGCGGAGATGCTGGCGTGCGCGCGCGGCGTGCGTACGTTCAATCTCGGGACGGGCGTGCCGCCGGACGAGATCGCGCGCGCGGCGCGCAGACTCGGCGCTCGCTGCGTCGTGGTTGCGATCACGCGCTCCGACCACGCGACCTCAGCGACCGACTTTCTTACCGCCCTCGACCAGGCTCTACCCGACGGCGTCGCGCTATGGGCCGGCGGTCCCGCCGGCGCCGGCCTCGCTGCGCACATTCCGTCCGCGCGCGTGCGCGGACTGCGCTCGCTCGAGGAATTCAACGCTGCGCTGGCGATGCTGGTCTAAGCGCTACACGGCGTCGTAGCGGACGAATCCGGCGACGACGCCCGCCCTGTAGAAGAACCAGATCTCGGCTTCCGACATCACCGGATTGCGCGGCTCGTATCTGACGATGTCCTCGCCGCACGCGTGCGTCGCGTGCGCTTTGCCGAGCAGCCGCTCGATCGTGGCTCTGGTCGTGCCGATGCCGACGTGGCCCGCGCGGGGCGTCGCATCGAGCGCGACGAGGGCGCGCGGCGGCTTCGGCGCCGCCGCGAAGACGGCCGTGAACGACGACTCGTCGGCCTCGCTGCCGGCGTTCAGGACCGCCGTGGTGCCGGCCATCCCGGCGCCATAGTACAGCTGGTCTTTGCCGGATGAGACCGTCGTGAGTCCCGGCGTCGTCGGTACGGTGACGTCGTCGAGCTTGCCGGTGAGCGTGATCGGTACGGAACTCGCGGCGCCGGCGTGCGTCCACGGGCGCAGCGCGGCCGGCGCGCAGTGCGCCCCCGGCATCGCTTTCGCCCAAGCGATGAAGGCGTCGCCCGGCGGCGGTGCGGTAGCCATCGGCTAGCGCTCCGGAGCCAGCAGCGCGCGCACGCGTTGCGTGGCTTCCAGGCTCGGCACGTACTGCGGCGGACGCCGTGCGTGCGCCGCGCGCTCGAAGGGTTCGCCGAGGGCGAGCAGCCGGTCCTCGGACCACGCCGGGCCAACGAACGAGATGCCGACCGGCAGACCGTCGACCTGCCCCATCGGCACCGTGAGATGCGGGTAGCCCGCGATCGCCGGCAGCGTCGAGATGCCGCCGCTGACGAGGTGATCGCCCGCGGCGACGTCGATGCGCGACGCCGGCCCGTCGCTCGGCCCGATCAACGCGTCGAGATGGTTGTCCGCCAACAGTTTGTCGATGCCGTCCGCACCGGCGAGGCGCTTGGCCTTGGCGAGGGCGGCGACGTACGCGGGATCGTCCAAGCCCTTCGTTGCCTCCGCCTGCTCGAAGAACTCTTGGCCGAAGAGCGCGAGCTCGCGCGGGTGCGCGCGGTCGAACGCGATGACGTCGGCGAGCGTCCGCGCCTGCACGGCAGGCGGCGTCGTCGCGAGGTACGCGTTGAGGTCGGCCTTGAGGTCGGCAATCAGCACGGCGAACTCGAGGTTGCCGAGATCGGGGTCCGGCTTGTAGTCCTTCAGCTCGAGGATCTCCGCACCGCCCGCGCGCAACGTCGCCAGCGCCCGGTCGAAGAGCGCGTCCACTTCGGGGAGCTGGCCCGTCGCGAACCGCAGCACGCCCAGCCGCTTGCCGCGCAGCGTAGCGCCCGCGAGGGCGGCGACGTAATCGCGCTTGTGCGAATCGGCCGCGGCAGTCGCCGGATCGGCCGGGTCGCTGCCCGCCATCGCGGTCAAAAGTGCCGCGACGTCGGCAACGCTGCGGGCCATCGGGCCCGGCGTGTCCTGGTTGTGGGAGATCGGCACGACGTGCGTGCGCGAGACGAGGCCGACGGTCGGTTTGATGCCGACGATGCCGTTGACCGCAGCCGGCGACGTAATCGAACCGTCGGTCTCGGTGCCCACGCCCGCAGCCGCGAGGCTCGCGGCGACCGCGGCGCCGGTTCCGGACGACGAGCCCGACGCGCTGCGGTCGAGCACGTTGGGGTTCTTGACGAGGCCGCCGATCGCCGACCAGCCGCTGATCGAGTGGCCGGACCGCATGTTGGCCCACTCGGAGAGGTTCGTCTTGCCGACGACGATCGCGCCCGCCTCGCGCAGGCGGCGCACGAGCGGGGCGTCGCGCCGGGTGACGTTCAGGGCGAGCGCCTCCGAGCCGGCGGTCGTAGCGCTGCCGTCCGCGGTTTCCACGTTGTCCTTGACGAGGATCGGGATGCCGTGCAGCGGCCCACGCACGTGCCCTGCCCTGCGCTCGGCGTCGAGCGCGCGCGCGTCCGCCAGCGCACGCGGGTTGAGCGAGATGACGGCATGCAGTGCCGGGCCGTTGCGGTCGACGGCATCGATCCGTGCGAGGTAGGCGCGCACGAGGGTCTCCGACGTCACCTTGCCGGCGGCGAGGTCCGCCTGCAGTTCGCCGATCGACTTTTCTTCGACGGCATATGGCCCGGGCGGCACGGCGCCGGCAGCATGTGGGGCGAACGCCAGACACCCGAGGGCGAAGGCGAAGGTCCGTACGACCGGCGGTCTCATCGTGCGCCGTGCTTTCGCTGCGACCGCGCCTTCCCTTGCCGTCCGCTGCCGCCGTGCAGGCCGGGCGCGTTTTCACAGGAAGTTTCGGGGAGAGGTAGACCGTGGATAAGCGCGCCTTTACAGCCGCAGGGTCAGTTCTATTTCTTATGGCGGCGATCACGGCTTGCGGGGGCGGCGGAACGTCAAACACAAGCCCGTCGGCCCGACCTTCAACGTCGCCGGCCGCCCGCGGTACGATCGGGCCTCCGGTTTCCGGCGCAGCTGTCCCTGCGACGTCTGGGAGCGATCTGTCGGGCCTATTTTCTGGAGGCTCCGCTGAGGCCCTATACCTCCGCAAGCTCGCGGCCATCGTCCCGATGCCGCGGCCCCCTTCGCTTTCGAAGCTCGCCGTCGTCGGGCAGGTTGAGTTGAACGGCAGCAACGCGTTGACATTAAACATAAATCCCGTCCCGGCTCCAACGCGGCTTTTTGCCGCGTCGAATCTAACCATACCTACGTCCACGATTGGCGAACCCGGAGTGCCGGCGTCGTCATCGCCGAGCAGCTCTTCGCCGACGCTTCCCTAACGTCAGAAGGGCAAGCGACATCGTATCCATCGTTCGACCTCACGATTTTCGGGAAGCCGACGACTTGGACGGTCACCACCACGCCGCTGTAAGCTGGCGACCACAGCAGCCACGTCTCTTAGAGAGACAGAAAGGCCCTCGCCGCAGGACGGCGAGGGCCTTGTACATTTTCAGGCCCGGGAACGGTTAAATCCTGTCCCGTTTCGTACGACTGCTAAGCCGCCTGTAATCCAAAGCGCACCTATGACCACCCACCCAAATGAGACGATGCGCACTCTGGCAACGAATTGAGGGAACGGCTCCAAGGGTAGAAGCACCCTTACGATCTTCGGAAGACGGCTCCAAGACGCGGTAAGTCGCTGAACCAGAAACTCAGTTCGGAAAATACCAAAACTCCCCAGGCAACCATGCACGCTCCGATGATGGGGATGAAGAGGTGTTTTGGCATTCGCTCGCAGCGCTAGGTCGGAAACCATGTCCATGTCCCCCCAGAACCCGAGTATGCTATGTTGATCTCCGAACCGCACGGGACGAGTACTTGGATCTGCGTTGTTCCGGTGAATGAGCCGCTGAGGTAAGTAACGAGACTTCCTCCGGGTGTACGTAACTTGATTGCGGTGATCGTCATCCCATGGGGCGTGATCACGACCATCGCGTCGCTCGAATACGGGTTCTGAACGAGAGCCAGGGACGATGGAGGAAAACTCGGTTGGAAAAGCGGCGTAGACGGATTGTATCCGGGGTTGTTGGAAATTCGACTGTGAGGCCCAAGCGGGACCAGTGATGAGGAAGAAAGGTTTAGGGTACCTTCGGCAAGTGTATTCCCGACGATCGTGATCCAGTCCGTGCCTGATGCGAGGCCGGAAATGTCAATAGCGATTGATTGCGACGACTGCCCTGGCAAGCCCAACTGGTTCCCGATCAGGCTGACCGGGCTGACAACCGTTGACTCTAGCAGAATGGCCGTCCCCGAGGACGCAATGCTGCATGCCTCCACGACGACGTCGCCGTTGTTAATAACGATAGAGGTGTCCGCCTTATTCAAATCGCAGCTTAGAACGCGCATATCGATACCGTAGTTGGGACCAACGTACACGGAGTAGCCCCCAGTAGCCCCTGATCTCGAGCCAATGAGTCGGCAACTTCTCCCGTTCTCGAATGAAAAGGCGGTGCCGACAGTATGATCAGATTGGGCAGCCTGAATCTCGATAAACGTTGGCGGATTGGCCGCGTAGGTTTCGGAACTCGCGTTCAAGGTCACGACACGAGTATGATACGAGCATCCACTCTCCGCTGATCCGAGCTGTTAGGCAGAATGAATTTGGGACCGGCTGATAAGAACGAAAACGGGACCACCCCCACCCGCCCGTAAGGGCCCTGTGACCGTCGTTGGCCGGCGGTCACAGGGGGAGAGTTGGTTCGCGTGGAGATTTTTCAAACCATTGCGGTCTGGCACGGCGAGGGCATGGCCCACCGGGAGATCGCCCGTCGCCTAAACGTTGACGTCAAAACGGTGCGGCGGATCGTCAGCAAGATCAAGAGCGGTGCGGACCGCCCGCAGTATAAAACGCGCGCCTCGAAACTGGACGCGTTCGATGAGCGCATTGCCGAACTAGCGGCCGCCGGCCGAACGGCGTGGAGCATCTACGGCGAGCTGAAAGGCGCTCCGTCGTTTTCTGCTAGCTACGATTTGGTCGTGCGCCGAGTACGCGAACTGCGTCCGCACGATCCCAAGGTTTTCGAGCGGCTCGAGCATCCGGCCGGGGACGAGGCGCAGGTTGATTTTGGGATGCTCGGCCGCGTTCTCGACGGCGAGCGGATGGTCACGGCCTGGCTCTTCGTGATGGTCTGGCCGCATTCGCATTGGGTGTTCGAAGACGTGGTGCTGGACCAGACGGTTCCGTCCTTTCTGGGCTGCATCCAAGACGCGATCCGGGAGAGCGGCAGCGCGCCCAAACGCCTGACGCCGGATAACCTTGCATCCGCGGTCCTACGGCGGCAACTTGGTCTTCGGCCGTATCAGCGTGACTTTGCAAACTTCTGCGCTCACTACGATATCGCCCCCAGCCCGGCACGGCCACGAACGCCTACCGATAAGGCTCACGTCGAGCGAGCGGTGCGCACGGTACGCGCGTTTCTGAAAGGTCGGTCGCTCACGATCTTGTCGGCGCTACGAGGCGCCGTCAAAGAGCACATGGTGCTCTACAACGACCGCCCGCACTCGATAAGCGGCAAGCGCCCCAACGATCTCATCGCGCTGGAAAGGCGTGGCGAGTTGCCGGAGCCGTTTCCGCTGGCCCGATGGAAAGAAGTGCGCGTCCGCACCGACTGTCACGTGCAGGTTGAGCATAACTTCTACTCGGTACCGTATCGGTTGACCGGCAAGAAAGTCGCCGTCCGTCTCGATCGCGACGATTTGGTCGTCTACGACGATTTTGCAGAGGTCGCCCGCCATACCCGTTGTCGGGATCGCGGTAAGACCATTACCGATCGCAGCCACTATCCCGAGCACAAACGCTTGTCTAGTCAGCAGGTTCACGCCGATCGCGTCGCTCGCATTCGTGAGGTCGGCCCCGCTGCCGCGGAATTCCTTCACGGTCTTCTACGATCGCGTGAATACGTGCACAGCGATCTCTATCGTGCGTTTGCCAAGCTGATCGAGCAATCAGATCCCGCGACGATCGAACGTGCGTGCCGTCGGGCCGTCCACTTCAAGGCCTTCGACTTAAACCAGCTCCGCCAGATCGTCGAGCGCAAGCTTTACGAATTACCCCACGAGGAACCCGTCACTACGCCGAGATCCGCGCTGCTCAGTCCTCAGATCGACGTCGCGCGGCCGCTCGAACTCTACTCCTTGCTCTTTGGAGGACTCCATGTTGACCGCTAAACTCAAGCGATTGCGCCTCGGCTATGCCGCCGGCGTAGTCGAAGCACACCACCAGCAAGCTCTCAAGGAGAAGCTCAGTTATCTCGACTTTCTCGAGCGTCTCGTCGACGACGAACTACACAGCCGCGACGACAAAGGTATGCAAAAGCGACTGCGAGGCGCACACTTCCCGGTCGTCAAGACGCTCGAGGACTTCGACTTCAGCTTCCAGCCCAAGCTCGATGCGATGCTCGTGAAGTCCCTCGCCTCTTGCGATTTCGTCGCCAAGCGCGAGAACGTCTTGCTCATCGGTCCGCCCGGCGTTGGGAAGTCGCACCTCGGCACCGCCCTCGCCGTCAAAGCGTGCATGCGGGGATACAGCGTCGTCTTCGCCACGATCCAACACCTCGCGTCGCGACTCACCGCAGCCTTAGCGGACTTGAGCGTCGAGAAGGTCGTCCGGCCGCTGATCGAAGCCGACGTCGTCATGCTCGACGAACTTGGATTCACGCCTCTCAACAAGATCGTCGCCGACCACATCTTTCGCATCGTTTCGGAACGCTACGAACGCGGCTCGATCATCATGACCAGCAACAAGTCCTTCGAAGCGTGGGGCGACATGTTCGCCGACCCGATTCTCGCTACGGCGGTCCTCGATCGACTCGTTCACCACGCCCACATCGTCCCGATCATCGGCGAGAGCTACCGCACCCGCGAGCAGAAAGCCAAGGCGGGAACTGCAGTCAAGGCCGGAAAAACATCACCCTAGCTGGGTGGTCCCTCTTTCGTTCTTCCAGCCGGTCCCATTTTCGTTCTTGCTAACACCGAGCAGTGTAGTAAAGGCGGAGACGGCTCCGTCACAGTGGAACGCTTCAACCGGCGTGCTTCCTGTTTTGCAGCCGCAGCGCTGAGCGAAGAAATCGTTCGATGACTCCGCAGAACCGCCTGTAAAGGCCGTGCTACTCGGAGTGATCGAGCCGGTCACTGCAACGTTGAGCAGGTAGAGATTTGCCTGAAATGTTCCATAAAGCGATGTAAAGTCAAGCGTCGCTGAGGAACTGGTCGATGTCGGGGTGACCGGCGCTAGAAATGCCGTCTGACCAGCGACAGCTCCAGACGCATTAATGGCAGCTGCGAGATGCGTAGCTAGGGTGCTGAAGGTGCTGTCGCCGGCTACCAACGTATACACCGTCGTATAGGCATTGCCGAGGTCGTCCGTCAGCGTTACGGTAATCGTATTCCCAGCTGCTGGCGATCCCGTAAATCCGGCCATCGCTCCCGATGTTGACCCCAAGGGGCCTTGAGCGTAATAGCCGTAGCTGCCGGTAAGGCCGTCGATTTCTATATCCGCGAGTCGCACCGTGTCAAAAACGATTGCCCCAATGCCGTTAAATGTTTGAGTAACCCGAACATCCTCGATGCGTGTTTCGGTGACACCGGCGCAGAGTATACCCCAGCCGGATCCTAGGTTCGGATCGCTCGGATAGACAGGAAGGGCAGTGATCGGACCTGGAGGAGAGAGGTCGCTGTCCTCCCCGGTACCCTTCACCGTCAAATGCTGGATTGAGTTGTGATGTCCGGATTTTATCACCTCGACGACGGCTTGGTATCCGGGTCCCGCCGCCGAGCCTTGTTGAATCACCGTCGCATCTTTTCCGACACCAATAAGGTGGACGCCGGACCCTCCGATTATCAGCGTCGAGTCACATTTAAAAGTCCCGGCGGGGAGCATGACAGCGCCGCCGCCCGCGTTAAGGGCTAAGGTGAGTGCATTGTTGATCGCAGGAGCATCGTCTCCCGAGTTGTCGCCAATTGCTGGGCCGAAGGTCGCGCCGATTGGGATCAACGTTGTGTCCGTGACCCAAAATACGTTAAGGGGGAAAGCAGTGCCAAGCGGCCCTGAATTAGTACCAGCAGGCCATCCGGCAAACGTCACGACAGCTCCTGTGAGGAGGCTCGTGCCCGACGGGATTCCGCCCGTAGAGATGGTCTCCAGTTCAATCGCATAGGAGGGCGTCGTTATGATCGAGAGGACCTGACCGATGAACGGCTGGCCGCCAGCCGTCGGGTTGGGGATCGCGACGCAAGAACCGAGGGCGAAGCCCGACGGGTTGTCGGCTACAAAAGCGGTGGCTTGACCGCCGTAGTCGGCAAACGAAAAAGAAGTGGACAGTTGAGTGGTGCCGTAGGACGCCATGTGCTAAATCCCTTCACTAGATTCATAGTTAGATGGTGGTTCGTATGACCCTCTGCCCGAACTCTAGCACGGTCATTTGTCTAATCCCACCCCTCGTTTAAGGGGTGCTCTAATCACAATTGACCTACAGGGAGAAGCCTATGCGCGAAGCGAACCCTCCGCGCTGATTTCTGATTTACTCTGAGGAGGGCAGAGGTGCGTAACGGATGGCTGCTTCTGGGGATGCTCGCGGCAGTTGCAAGCGTGACCTTTACCTTTCGCGAAGCGCAGGCTTCGACGTGCGAATGGCAGATCGTCAACCCTCCCGACCCGGCACCCAGCTATAATGGGCTAGGCGGTCTTGCGGCCATAGCGGCGAACGATGTGTGGGTGTCAGGAGTTGCTGCCACAACACCGGAATTGCAGATTCAACACTTCAACGGGTCGACGTGGACTCAGGTGCCAACTCGGGCACTGCCACTTTCCGCCGTATTGGTTAGCATGGCTGCGGTTTCGACCGACTCCGTTTGGGCCGTCGGCTGGCAACAAGGTTCGAACGGCGACGCTGCCTTCATCTCTCACTGGGACGGTTTAAGTTGGTCTGTCGTTAACAACCCGGCGCAGAACTTTAACTCCGATTTATACAGTGTTATCGCAACAGGGAAGAACGATATTTGGGCTTCTGGCGACATTTCACCGGCTCCGTTTACGCATCAGGCCCTTGTAGAGCATTATGATGGCCACAAGTGGCAAATGTACAATTTGTCGGGCGGCACGGTTTTGCAAGCGATTGCGGGGACTTCGAACCGCGATGTTTGGGCTGGAGGAAGTGGAACCGGCCTGCCCGGTGCGCTGGTCTACCAGTGGGAACAGTCTAGTCGCAGCTGGGTGATGTATCCGAATACCATTGGGACAACCATCCAAACGATGTCCGCTCACGCGCCGAACGATATATGGGCCGTCGGCCCAACTCTCGGATATCCAGGTCCAAGTTTTGTCGAGCGATGGAATGGCCGTGCCTGGACCTCCGTGAGCTATCCGCGCACGAATTACAATTCGCTTGTAGCACATGTCGACGCGACCTCAGCGAGCGGCGACGTTTGGTTTGCTGGATCAACGCTTGGCAGCAGTTATTCGACAGGTTTTGTCGATCGGTTTAATCGACATGGGTTCAAGGACATGCACATAACTCAGGCAGGAAGTTACGCGACAGTTCTCAACTCGATCTCCGGCGTCCCAGGGACAAGCGATGTCTGGACCGTTGGCTTCTACAGCAACTCCGAAGGTGTTTTACAGAACCTTGCCGAGCGCTATACCTGTGGAGCGAGATAGCCACTGCGGATCAGCTCGAGTTAAAGCCGGGCGCCGCCCGGACGCTCTAATAGACGATGGCTTGGTGACCCCTGCCTTATTGATCGGTATCGAATGAGGTGGACGGATATGAAGTGATTCAAGCGGGTCGGCTCAACACGCAGGTCACTACCGTCACTTCGGTCCCCGGCAGCTCAAACGTATGGGTGGTTGGCGACTACGGCCCAATCCATACAACAATGGCCTCTCTCTGGAGTTGACCCGGTTCCGTGGATGAATTGACATTGGGCTGTCAGACCGCCGCCTCCCGCTCGAAGGCAGCCGGCGCGAGGTAACCGATCGACGAGTGCCGCCGGTGCGGGTTGTACCAACTCTCGATAAAGTCGAAGATCGCGAGTTCTGCCTCGCGATGGGTCTTGAACCGCGAGCGGTCGAGCAGTTCGCACTCGAGAGTCGCGAAGAAGCTCTCGCACATCGCGTTGTCGTACCATCGCCGACCGAACCCATCGAGGGACGAACGCCGGCCTCGCGACAGCGCATGCCGAAGGCGATCGACGTGTACTGCGTCCCCTGATCCGAGTGATGGACGACATTGATCGGCTTGCGCCGATAGATCGCCATATCCATCGCGTCGATCACCAACGAGGCCCGGAGACGGCCGGCCATCGACCAACCGACGATTCGCCGGCTGAATTCGTCGAGAACGACTGCGAGGAAGAGAAACCCGCTCCACGTCGGGACGTACGTGATATCTGCAACCCAGAGCTGGTCGGTTCGTTCGCGCAGAAGTTGCGCTCGACCAGATCGGGAGCTGGCCTCGCATCCCGGTCGCGGACAGTCGTGCGGAAGCCCTTGCGGCGACTCGCCCCGTACAGCTTTCGCTCGCGCATCAGGCGAGCGAGTCGATCATTGCTGACGCTTATACCGTCAGCTTGCAGCTCGGCCTTGATGCGCGGACGACCGTATGTACTGCGAGACCGGCGGTAAATCGCCTCGATCCGGTCGCCCAACAATATGTCGGCTTTTCGCCGCGTCGAAGACTCGCGGCTAAGCCACGCATAGTAGCCACTGGGGGAGACGTCCAGCGTTCGGCACAGCGTGGAAACCTTGTAGGCCTGGTTGCTCTTCACGAACCGGAAGATCTCTTGGGAAGAACGTTGGTCTCCCGAGCAAACCAGGCCGCGGCTTTTGACAGTATCTCGTTCTCGATCGTGAGCCGCCTATTTTCACGTCGCAGCTTCGAGAGCTCCGTCCGCTCTTCGCTCGTCAAGCCGTCGGTGCGCCGGCCGCCGTCGAGGTCGGCCTGCTTGACCCAGTTGCGGATCGTCTGTTCGGCAACTTGGAACTCTGCGGCCAGCCCATCGATCCGTCGCCCAGACCGGGCCAAATCGATGATCTTAAGCCGGAACTCCAAAGGGTAGGCACGAGGGTGTTTCTTCGCCATTGCTGGACCCTTCTCCACAAGGTGGAAAGTGTCCACGAAAGCCGGTCAACCTCAGACTGCGCGATAGCAGGAACTTGCACTGACGCAGGAACCGCACGGCGTTCCCCAAAGCCCTGCGAGCTACGCCCTGGCGTACTTAAACCTTTAGAATGCCGCCGCCGTAGTGCTCCCGGAGGACGTCACCAGATCGTGCTTGCTCGCCGCTTTGCCGCCTTAGCCCTCAGCGCAGGGCTCATCATGCCCGGTGCCGTCACGGCGCAGACCGGGCCGGCCGCAACGGGGAACGTGACGAGAGCGACGCTCGACAACGGCCTGCGCGTCGTGATCGTCCGCGATCCGCTCGCTCCGGTCGCGAGCATCTACGATAACTATCTCGTCGGCGCGAACGAGACGCCCGACGGCTTCCCGGGGATGGCGCACGCCCAGGAGCACATGGCGTTCCGCGGCTGCAAGGGCATCGACGCGGACCAGACGGCGGCCGTCTTCGCGCAGTTGGGCGGCGACGGCGACGCCGACACGCAGCAGACGATCACGCAGTACTTCACGACGGTTCCCGCCGCCGATCTCGAGGTTGCCTTGCGCGTCGACTCCGCGTGCATGCACGACATCGTCGACTCGCAGGCGGAGTGGACGCAGGAGCGCGGCGCCATCGAACAAGAGGTCGCGCGCGATCTGTCGCAGCCGACCTACAAGGCGTTCACGCGCATCCTCGCCGATGCGTTCGCCGGCACGCCGTACGCGCACGACGCGCTCGGCACGCGCGAGTCGTTCCAGAAGACGACCGGCGCCATGTTGAAGAAGTTCTATCACGACTGGTACGCGCCGAATAACGCGATTCTCGTGATCGCCGGCGACGTGGATCCGGACCGGACGCTGCAGATGGTGCGCGAGCTCTACGGGAGCGTGCCGCGCCGCCCGATCGCGCAACGCCCCGCGATCGCGCTGCAGCCGGTCAAGGCGGACTCGTTCACCCTCGACAGCGATCAGGCGTATACGGTCGTGCTGATGTCGTATCGCATGCCGGGGACGGA
>Ga0182012_10003741_pt1 | contig 16079 bp, 14 predicted proteins | sample 612S2SmetaG_FD_120486 | JGI IMG/M metagenome (GOLD analysis project Ga0182012, IMG submission 120486) | Permafrost microbial communities from Stordalen Mire, Sweden - 612S2S metaG | ecosystem: Environmental > Terrestrial > Soil > Wetlands > Permafrost | place: Sweden: Stordalen | collected...
ACTGATGTCCTGTCCCGCAAGTAGCTGCCGTAGATGATGCTCAAGATGGGCAATGTAATCGAGGACGAGATCGGCTAGCGTCATCGCGGGGGCGGCGTCAGTCGCACACAAAGTGGAGGCTTTGGCCGGACCGATTTGCTTAATGAGGTGGCTGAGGTGCCGATAGTAGGCGGACCAAAGGGCAAGACACACGGCTGGGTGGGCAGAAAGTAGTCCTGCACAGCCACATGAGCCTTATTATTGGTGTGGATGGGGGGACACACTTGTGGAGTGTCCCCTACTTGGTTAACTGCTAGCGGCCAGCGGTGGGTGCGCCAGCGGGTGTTTCGGTCCGTGGGCCGCGGCGTTCGGGCTGCGCCTTTGGGAGAGGCTTACGCGGCAACATCTCAGGACGGTTGGCAGTGTTGTAGACAAACGACGCAATGATGGTAGAGGCCTGCATCAAGTCGCCAGCCTGGATGCGATCATAGACGTCCATGTTCGAGTGGTGGGTGCGCGTTTCGTAATCCATTGGATCTTGGATGAATTGAAAACCGGGGAGACCAATGGCGTCGTAGGAGAGGTGATCAGTGCCGCCAGTGTTTCGAATGGAGATGGTCTCCGCACCCATATCTTTGAATGGCGCGAGCCAAGCTTCGAAAATCGGCCGCATCATATCGTTGCCTTGCAGATAGACGCCGCGAATTTTGCCGGTTCCGTTATCGTAGTTGAAATAGCCCGACAATTTGGCGTGTTCGGAGGTGAGTTGCATGGTTTCGCGATCGGCGAAGTGTTCCTTTACATAGGCACGTGAGCCAAGCAGGCCTTCTTCTTCACCGCCCCACAGGGCGATGCGAACAGTACGGTCGAGCGGCATGTTGGCGGCTTTGAGAACTCGGACGGCTTCCATCATGACGGCACTGCCAGCGGCGTTGTCAGTGGCGCCGGTGCCGCCGTGCCAAGAATCGAAGTGGGCGCCAAGCATCACGAGCTGATCTTTGTGCGGGCCGGTGCCGGGGATTTCGCCGACAACGTTGAAGCAATCGGGATGGCTGTCATCAATGTCGTTCTCGATATTGAATTCGAGTTTGACGGGGATGTCGTGATCAAGCAGACGAGCGATGCGATTGTATTGCTCGGGCATGAGAGAGACTGACGGGAGTGCAACAGGCTTTTTGGGATCGTAGGAGCCACCGGACGCCGCGAAGATAGTTCCGCCTTCGCCCTGCGTGCCCTCGGTGAGTGTGAGCAGCACGCCTTCATCTTTCATAAATTGGGTGATTTTTTCTTGCAGGCGCATACGCTCTTCGCGGCTTTGCGGGGTGTAGGCAGCATTGCGGCGGCCTCCGGGTGCGGGTGGACCACCGAAGCGCGGCGTAGCGCCAGGCTCGGGAGCAGTGGCTTCGGCGCTCAATTCGCTATCGGTATAGCGGTGAGCTTCGGCGGTGGTTGGGAGGGGAAGGTCGCGAGGAGTGGATGAGAGGACAATCTTGCCTTTGAGTTTGCCCTTGTATTTTGCCATGTCTTCTTCGGTGCGAATGGAAGCGAGGATGGCTTCGCCGGTGACGCTGCCGCCAGTGCCGCCGGTCCAGGCGAGCGGAACGCCGACGAGGGACGAGAAGCGCGGCTGAACCATATGGCCTTCGTAATATTTGTTGGACCAAGCGCGGCCGAAAGGACCCCACTTTTCCATGTGAACGTTGACCAAGCCATAGTCCTGGAGACGCTTGACCGCCCACTCGCCGGCGGCGTAATGGTTGGGTGAGTTGGTGAGGCGCGGGCCATAGACGTCGGTGAGGTAGAACATGGTGTCCATCACCTTGGAATTGGACAGGGCTTCCGTCTTGATTTTGTAGATGGCGGCGAGGTCGACTTTCTCGACTTTCTCTTGCGCCATGGTGAGGGCTCCCGAAAGCAACAGGGCTGGAGCGAGGAACAGCGTTTTGCGATGAATGGATAGTTGAGACATAGAGGTTGCCCGTGAGTGGTTTCTAATCATTCTATTCTGCCACTGGCGGGAGGTGGTTGGCGCAGGGGTTCAATTCAGTGAGGCCTCAAAGCTGGCATTGATTGACACAAAGTGCAAAATAGATGTTTCGAACACGACAGACCCTCCTACCTCGAACGTGTCGAATTGCCCTGGAGTCGGATGCGTTCCTGCTGATGCGGGCTCGCCCCACCGCTAGGACGACGCAGAATCGGGTGTTGTGCGGCAAACTCGCCACAGTTTTTTCTGGCTAGCTCAGCGAACTGTGTCATATTTGACACACGGAAACCGATACAACTGCTTTTGAATCAAATAATTAGCAGCCAGTAGGCCAGTAATTGGTATGCTGTTAGAGCATCGCATGCCCTACGAAACTACGATTGCCAGACCCGTAGAAGTGGAAGGGATCGGCCTACATCATGGCGCTCCCGTGAAGTTGAAGATTAAGCCCGCGCCGCCCGCGACTGGGATCGTGTTCGTCAGAACCGACCTGGACAACACGGCGATCCCGGCTAGTTGGAAATATGTGGAGCGCGTAAGCTACGCCACAAGTTTGATGCACCCCAAGGGCATCTTTATTTCCACTACAGAGCACTTGCTGAGCGTGCTGTACAGCATGGGCATCGATAATGCGTTTGTGGAATTGGACAATCTAGAGCTGCCGATTTTGGACGGCAGTGGGTTGCCGTTCGTGCAACTGCTGGCCAAAGCGGGCCGCAAGGAATCTCGAAGGCCCAGGCGCTATATGAAGATCGTGAAGGAAGTGCGGCTGGAGTCGGGCGGCAAGTCGGTAGCGATTTTGCCAGCCAACCAGTTCAGCTTGCGTTGCCATAACTTCTTTAAGCACCCATTGGTGGGCGAGCAGTGCCTGGAGATTGATGTTACGCCAGAAGTTTATGCGCGGGAAATTGCGCCGGCACGCACGTTTGGTTTTGAATACGAACTCGACCAGATGCGCGATCAGGGATTGATTCGCGGGGCGTCGCTCGAAAACGCCATTTGTTTCACGCGCGATGGCGTGGCAAATCCCGGAGGCTTGCGTTTTCGGGACGAATGCTGCCGTCACAAGGCGCTTGACCTGATTGGCGATTTGGCGTTGATTGGGCGTCCGCTCTTGGGATGCGTTGTTGCGGAAAAAGCGGGCCATGCACTTCATGTACAGTTGGTGAATCAGATTATGTCCGATCCATCTTTGTATGAAATAGTAACTTTGGAACGACCCGCAGTGCGCGTTCCGCAGACTGCCATGACAGCGCCGGCTTATTGAGCAAGCTCTTGCTCTGGCTTCCTAATTTCATATCGTTGTTGCGGCTGGGCGCGGCGCCGTTCATCGCCTGGTTGCTGTATACGGAGAGTTTTCGTACCGCGCTTTTTGTGCTGCTGGCGGCAGGTTTAACCGACTGGTTAGATGGCTGGGCGGCGCGGAAGGTAGGCGCCACCGACCAACTGGGCGTGATACTCGATCCCCTTGCCGACAAGGTCCTAATCGTGACCGTCTTCATAGCGATGGGATTATTGAGACTGGTCCCATTGTGGCTTTTCGTTATGGCGATTGCCCGCGACTTGGTGATTGTCACTGGAGCGCTGCTGTTACGCCTGCTCAGAAATCGCAGTAAGTTTCTGCCATCGATGCTCGGCAAGGTAAGTACGTTTTTTCAAATCGTTGTTGCGCTGTTGGCGCTGGTGAATGCGGCCTTTCCTTATCCACTGTTGATGGGATTAAAAGATACAGCTGTCTATTTGGCGGCAATTTTCACGTTGTTGAGTGGGCTCGATTACGTGTGGCAGGGAATTCAGATGGCCCGCCAGCCGCCGCTTAAAACAATTTGAGGCACAATAGAGAAGTAGTAGTGGTTAGAGTTGGGAATAGATTGACGGGACGATTGCCGGAGAGTAGCCTGAAAAGATGGAGCCGAACGTAGAGACATTTTTGCCGTCGCGCCAGTATGCGCGTGTCGGTTGGGCCGCGTTGGCGGGCTCCTTGATTTGTGTTCTGTGCGGCTTTGGCGCACCCATTGGATTTATATTCGCGCTGTTGTGCGCCATGACAGCGGCGGCCATGTTCTGGCTGGCGGCGCGCCCACCGATACGCTTAGGTGATACGCAATTCAATGTTGGCGAAAGGACCATTGCTTGGCGGGAAGTTCGGGAAATTAACCGTAGCCGCTTCAATAGTATGGGTTTTGTATCGCCATTGATCCTGCATTTAAAGCTGACCAATGCGCGTTATCGATTTTTGATTTATCCTGGAGAGCCCGACCGAGTAGATCGGTTGGCTAAGGCTTTGCGTAAGAATTCGCACTTATCGACTTTTGACGGAGTGCCTTATCGCGATTACTGGATGTGGACCGATCCGTTGGCCGAGGAGGAACGTCCCGCTTTACCGCCCCCGGCAGCGCCGCCTGTTCACTTGTTCAGCCGCGAAGACGAAGAGGAAATCGAACGTCTGTACCAAAAGTTGAAGGCAGTAGGACGTCTTGATTCACGTTCTTCCGGCAAAGATTCGCCGAACAATAAGGACAAGGATTAATATCGTCTGTTGAGACGCCCCTTTCGCACCGTGCCTAGGAAGCGCGGCTGCCTCTTTCCAGTACTGTCTTTGATTGTGGTTGTCGTAGTGGCGCGCTTTGGGTATACACCCTTTTTGGAAGCTACCGCAAATTACCTAATTGAGAACGACGGTCCGCGCAAAGCAGAAGCAATTGTAGTGTTGGGCGGAGATAGTTATGGAGACCGGACTCTGAAAGGGGCGGAACTTGCCAAAGAAGGTTATGCCCACTTTGTATTGGTTAGCGGCCCTCCGCGCTTAATGGGCTACTCGTCGGCGGACCAAATCCAATTCGCCGAGCAACGTGGCTATCCTGCTTCGTTGTTTCGTGAGGAGCATTTGCCGGCAGACGCCGAATCGACGCGTACGGAAGTTCGTGTTTTGGGTAAGTATTTGCAAGAGCAGGGCATCCACAACGTGTTATTGGTGACGAGCAACTTTCATACAAAGAGGGCTGCAAGGATTTGGCGCACAGAAAATCCCGGAATTAATGTCGCGGTGGTTCCGTCAGTTGATCCAGATCGAATTTTTACCCCGGAAACATGGTGGAAAAGCCGTCCGGGCCAAAAGATTTTCATCTATGAGTGGATGAAGACGATTTCGGTGATGCTGGGAGTCTGAGATGCTGAAGTCTCTTTCAACCGTTTGGCCTTATTTGCGGCGCTACCGAACTGGCATGAGTTTGGGCATCGGCTCATTAGTCGTGAAAGATTTGCTGGCGGTCGCGCTGCCGCTCGTGATCAGGCAAAGCATCGACAAGCTGAATGCCGGTTTTCAAATGAGCTTGCTCTTAGAGCTGGCGGGTTTGTTGGTTGGACTAGCTTTGCTGAAGGGCTTGTTTCAATATTGGATGCGCGTGATCATCATTGGGATTTCGCGCGATATTGAATTCGATTTGCGCAACGATATCTTCCGCCATTTGGTGGTGCTATCGCAAGATTTGTACGCGCGGTACCGAACTGGCGACATAATGGCGCGCAGCACAAACGACCTGAACGCAGTTCGTATGATGCTGGGCCCGGGCATTATGTATTGGATGGAAACCACCATTACCCTGTTGCTATCGATGGCGGTGATGCTGCGGACGGATGCGCGGCTCACGCTAATGGCGCTACTGCCGGCGCCGTTGGTGTCGCTGGCCGTTATCTTCTTCGGGCAACGTATTCACAAGCGTTTCGAACATATTCAGAAGATGTTTTCTGACATCAGCAGCCGGGTGCAGGAGAATCTGGCGGGCGTGCGCGTTGTGCGCGCATATGCGCAAGAGAATGCGGAGATAGCGCAGTTCGAAAAGCTGAACAACGAATACGTCAAAGAAAACGTTGGGCTGGCGCGTTTGCAAGGTATTTTTATGCCACTGCTGCAAGCGTTCATTGGCTTCACTTTTCTGCTTGTGATGTGGAGCGGCGGCCGCCAATTGCTGGCGGGGCGGATTACGCTTGGCAGCTTTGTAATGTTCAACACGTACATGGGTATGTTGATCTGGCCCATGATCGCGTTTGGTTGGGTGGTGAATCTGATGCAACGGGGCACGGCATCTTTGAATCGCATTAACGAGATTTTGCATGAGAAGCCCACCATCGCTCGGCCGGTTGGCAGTGTTGCCGTGGCGAATGAACGTTCGGCGGGTGTTCGTTTTGAGCAAGTCAACGTGGAATTCGGCGGACGACACGCTCTAATGGACCTGACGCTCGAGATCAACGCCGGCGAGACCATAGCGATTGTTGGCCACACAGGCAGCGGCAAGACGACGCTAGTCAATTTGATACCGCGGCTGTTTGATCCGAATTCGGGAACGGTGCAAGTTGGGGATGCCGATGTTCGGCGATTCGATCCGGAGGATCTGCGCCACGAAATTGGCTTCGTTCCGCAAGAAACGTTTTTGTTCAGTGCTTCGCTGGCGGAAAACATTGCGTGGGGCGCGCCGGAATCAACGCGGGATCAGATTGCGTGGGCGGCGGACGTGGCGGGATTGGCAACCGATATCGAGACGTTTCCGAATGGATTAGACACAATTGTAGGGGAGCGTGGGCTTACATTGTCGGGTGGTCAAAAGCAGCGGACGGCGATCGCGCGGGCCATTTTGCGCAATCCACGGATCCTTGTCTTGGATGACGCGTTAGCGAGTGTCGACACCGTTACCGAAGAAAAGATCTTGAATCAGTTAGCAGGACTCATGCAGGGCCGGACAACCATTCTGATCTCTCATCGCGTGTCGACGGTGAAGAATGCCGACCGCATCGTCGTTTTGAGCCAAGGCCGTGTGGTAGAAATGGGTACGCATAACGAGCTTCAGCAATGCGGCGGGTACTATGCCGAGTTGTACCAGAAGCAGCTTTTGGAAGAAGAATTGGAGGCAATCTAATCTATGTCTGATTTCAAGATGACCCGGCGGGCCCTTATGTCGGCGGTCCCGGGTGTTCTGGGTGGTGCTGCCTTGAGCAGCAAACTGTCCGGGCAGGAATTCCGTATTGGCGGAGCGGATATAAAACTCGGCATCGCGTCGTTCTCTTTTCGTAAGTTCTCACGGGCGCAGGCGATTCAGATGGCCAAGGATTTGGGTACTCCGTACTTGAACATCAAAGATTTTCATCTGAAGCTGGACAGCACGCCGGAGGATTTCGCGGCCGCGAAAAAAGAATTTGCAGACGCGGGGATTGTGCTCGTTGGATGCGGCAACGTGAGCTTCCAGAAGGACGATGAGGCCGACATTCGCAGCAAATTTGAATACGCGAAGCAGGCAGGTTTCCCCCTAATCGTATGCGCACCTACGGCAGAAACACTGCCGAAGATGGAAAAGTATGTCAAGGAATACAACATCAAGATCGCGGTGCACAATCACGGACCTGAGGATAAGCACTTCCCCACTCCGCAAAGCGTACTGAAAGCGGTGAAAGATATGGACCCGCGCTGCGGCTTATGTATGGATATCGGCCACACCTCACGCACTGGCGTTGACATCGTAGAGTCGATACAAGAAGCCGGGCCCCGTTTGCTCGATATGCATACCAAAGATCTGGGCGATCCGATGGTAAGAGAAAGCCAGGTAGCGGTGGGTGATGGTCGGCTGCCAATACCGAAGATCTTCCAGCAGTTGGTGAAGATGAAATATCAGGGTTGCGTGAATCTCGAATACGAGATTAACGAAAACGATCCGATGCCGGGCATGCAGAAGAGCTTCGCTTACATGCGCGGGGTGCTAGCTGGAATTAAAGTCGCGTCCTAAATAAGGATGCATGAGTACGACACGGTTCTGAAAGCCTTGTTACAAGGATCGAGGAACTCGGTCTTCGAGAGGATTACGGGCGCGAAGTCTGGCGAATGGCTGAACGTTGAGCTTCCAGAAGTGCGGCAGTTGCGGGTAGATCTGCTGTTCAAGACCAAGGGAAGACGGAGCAAGATCATTGGTGTTGAACTGCAGAGCGCAAATGATCGTTGGCTGCCGTTACGCATGGCCGAATATTCATTAGGTGTCTACCGCGTTTACAACCAGTTCCCGGAGCAATATGTTTTGTACGTCGGGAATGAGAGGATGAGGCTGAGAGCCGAACTAGCTGGTCCCGATCACGTTTGCCGGTATAAGGTTTTTGATATTCGGTCAGTAGACGCCGAGAGCTTGCTGGACAGCGAGTTTGAGGCGGATAGCATCATCGCCATTTTGGCGCGGTACAGGCAAAAGAGGGAAACGATACGGCGGATTTTAGAGCGAATCGCTAAACTAGAAGGTGAGAAGCGAGGATTAGCTTTATCTAAGCTGATGATACTCGCTGGGCTGCGAAAGCTAGGGCAGTCGGTACGTGAGGAGGTTAAGCAGATGCCAATTATGCACGACATTATGGACCACGACCTGCTGGGCCCGATCCTACGGCAAGGAATCGAGCAGGGCTTGGAGCAAGGAATCGAGCAGGGCTTGGAGCAGGGGCTGGAGCGGGGAATCGAACAGGGACTCGAGCAAGGGAGACGAAGAGAAATCCTCGCCGTGCTAAGCCGCCTGATCACCAAGCGTTTTGGACCGCTTTCTGCCGACGCGCTCGCTCATTTGGAGAAGTTATCCACCACCGAGTTAGAAGACATGGCTGACCGCCTACTCGACGCCAACAGCATCGCTGACTTGTTTCCGGGCTAACCTTGCTTCCCATGTTGCTTCTGAGTTGAATCGACAAAGATTTCCGCTGATGACTAGGCAGTACCTTCCAAAGCTGCCTCTTCAGCAAATACAGTATCGCTGGTAGGAACGCCATTAAAATCCAGCCAACGATGTGACTGATAGTCATACAAGCGGCAAGTGCGAAGCGTCAACAGAAAGCCCCGCAAAGTGAAGGGCTCGTGAATGATTTCTTGAAAGCGTTTCTCCAAGCCTTCTTGCGCACCCAGCAAGTGATAGAGCGGAATGGTGGGGTCCACATGGTGAGCCGTATGTTGCAGAATACGGTGCAACACGAAATCGAGCAACGGCGGAAATTCGATGTGGGTGGTGGAACAAACCTGAGAGCGGTAATAGGAATACTCTCTGCGATTGGCGTACCACGGAATTTTGGGGTGGGTATGGTGCATGAATGTGACGAAGCCCATCAGCCAATGAAATCCCGCTTGGGGCACGATAATACCGAAAAACAGGTTCAGTGCGGCTTTAGCAACTGAGGGGTGACCCCAGAGTGAAAGCAGAAGGACCTGCGCGGCTAGGAAACACAGCACAAGAGCGCGATCAATTTGATAAGGTTTGCGGCGCTTAGCAGGTGGAACATATTGCGGCGCGGGGAACAACTCAAAGGGCCAGTAGACGGTGCAAAAGTATAAGGCGCCTAATCCAAAAGGACTTCGATAAAGTCGTTCCGCCACCCGCCGCCAAGGGGGCAAACTTGCGAACTCATCAGGGGCGAACGGCACATACACGATATCTTCCCCGCGGACATTAGTAAAGCCGTGGTGTTTTACGTTATGGGTCCACTCCCAACCCGTGTACGGGTGGAGGCTCGGCAGAAAAGCGAGGCGGCCCAATATTTGATTGAGTTTCGGACGCCGCGTGAGCGATCCATGGCAGGCGTCATGGCCGATCACGAAAAGTACTGGCACGATAAAGCCTAGCAGGAGAGAAAGCGCCGCTTTGACAAACCAGAAGTGGCTTTGAAGAAGGAGGATAAAGCCGCCAATGTAAAAGCTAGCTGACACTGTAAACAGAGCCAGACCAAGACCTGTCGATTTTCTTACCGCCGAGTAATCGATAGCAGTTCGGACTTCTAGAGGTGAAAAAGTCATTCACCTATAAAAGCGTGATCTGCGCTAGAAAGGGGACAAACTGTGGCTAGCTGGCGTACGGCTAGTCCGGTTTCCTAAAAAAGATTATGTGCTGCCAAGGAAGTTTATCGACAACCTTCTCGAAGCGATAGCCCTCGGGAATTATTTCCGCTTTCACCTCTTCCACGCTCATCTTATGCTCGGGGCGAATCGGTACGCTTGGATCCTCTTTGCGGTACTCCAATAGAACGAGCCGCCCGCCAGGTTTCAAACTCTCCCGAATCCCTTGAAGCATGCGCTGGGGACGCGATAGTTCGTGGTAAACATCGACCAGAATCACCAGGTCCAATTTGCCCAGAGGGAGCTTTGGGTCGGCCTCGCTGCCCAAGACCGTAACCACATTCGAGACATGGGCGCTGGCGGCGCGCTCGTTCAGCTTTTCCAACATGCCGGGCTGGATATCGTTGGCGTACACAATTCCGTTCGGACCAACAAGCTTAGCCATGCGGATGCTGTAGTAACCAGTTCCGGCCCCGACGTCGCCGACCATCATGCCGGGTTTAAGATTGAATTGAGCGATGGCTTTCTCTGGTTGTTCTTCCCGTTCCCTCTCGTCTCGATCAAGCCAATCGGCCCCGCTCATACCCATCACCGGTGCAATATGACGACCCGTTACAGGATGAACCGCCTGCGCCGTTGCGCTGCCGACGGTAATCAACAGGCACAGGCCTACCGTGGCCAGTCTCATTTGAAGAAAACTTTTCTGACGCAAAATTCGCCTACCTTTTCCAGAGCGCCCCGTGGCGGTCTATTCTTGGATGCCCTACTTGGTTTGATCGTTGCCTTGGTCACAACAAATTCCACCATTTTTGCTTTCCAGTCACCGAAAGCGGGTGAGAGCCCGTTGCAAATTGTGGAGGCCGGCGCCGAGCGGTCGGAGGACGCACCCTTCGTTTCCAGCGATTTCCATTTCTTACCCGGCGATTATGTCTACTTTCAATTTCAAGTTGCGGGTTATGCCATCCAGAGCAAAAGTGGTGGCGAAGCACGCAGAATGTCCCTGACGTACGAGGTCACACCAAGGGATGGCAAAGCAGTGGCTCTCGCGCCCCCGATCACAGGCGAAATCAAGGACGAGTTAAACGCCGAAGATAAGAACTGGATCCCGAAGCGGCGCGCGTCTTTTCTGCTGCCATCGTTTGTCGCGGCGGGTGATTATTACCTCCACTTCGCTGTCAAAGACCTGATTGGCAATACTTCAATCGAACGCGATGTGCCGTTCCATATCGGCGGAGTGGTCGTAGTCCCTTTGGCAAATCTGTCCGTCCAAGACTTTCAGTTTCTGCGCAAAGAAGACGATAACGAGGCGCTGGAAGTTCCAGCCTTCAGCCCCGGAGATACCGTTTATGCCCGGTTCAACATAACTGGCTTCAAATTGGCACCCGGCAATCAATATCATCTGGCCTACGGTTTAACAGTTAGCCGGCCCGATGGGAAGCTTTATCTGAATGAAGCGTCAGCCGCAGACCTTTCAGATCATAGCTATTACCCCGTTCCATTCGTGCCAGGAAACATCGCCGTGACGACAACCCGAGCCGCAGCGCGCGGTGAGTATGTGTTATCGCTTACCGTCCGCGATCTGACCGGATCGCAAACTTATCAGCTTAAACGCGTCTTCACGGTGGAGTAGCGCTCAGCGAACAACGTCCATAGTAATGACTTGGCCCTTACCGGACGATTGGTGGTTGGTCTCTGCGAAGTCGAGTCCGCGAAAGAAAGTCAGCGCCTCGCGCTCCTGGTCTGCCCTGACGAAAGGATGAATCGCCAGCACTACGCGTTTGTGAAAGAAATTCTGGCATTCGTACTTCCCTAGCGTCGGGTCGAACACTTCAAATAGATAGCGAGAAAGTCGTTCCGAAACGAAAACGACGCACGCGTCACCTTGTATTTGCGGACGAACCAAGGCAGTCAGCTTCGCCATGTCGGTCGGTTGGGTTGTCAGATACTCGATGTCACCGGGAACACACAACCCAATCGCGAGAATAAAACAGATAGGAGCAAAAAACCATAAAGATTTCATGACTCGCAGACGGATAAAGGCATCCAGGCCGGCGCCAAAAACGATAATCAAACCCGGAAGGGCCCACAGAACCTGATAGGGAACAAAGGGTTGATTGTAGAATCCGCTGAATGCGGTTTCGCCCAGGAATGCGACGACTGCACCCATCGCCAGACAGAAGACGACAGAGCGAGTTCGCAGCAAATCCGCACGCGGCACAGGAGTACCTTCCGGGTAACTGCCTAAAGGCATAGCACTCGAGATGCCGCCTATCAATCCGAACAATAGAAGGCCCATCAGCCCTATGCCCAACCAAGGGTTCCATCCACCCGGATCTAAGCTCATTAGGGCTTCTAAACCGGTGACCTTAACTGCGTAGGCGGGAAATTGTTCGGCGAGCCACCAATCTCCGCTGCGGTGCACTGCTGCCCATCCGTAATAAGGAGCGTATGCAGCCATCGGAAGCACCGTTGCTCCAAGCGAGAACCAGAGTGCGCGCCGGTATGTTTTCAGGTTGGCAAATCCAAGAAGACCCAACAAATAACCAAGCGCCGGCAGAAAGCATGAGGGCTGCGTGTATAGGCAGCCAGTCAAGACTACAGCGTAGACTAGCGCTTTGAATATGCCTGGTTGTTCGACAAGATTGAAGAAAGCCAACGCGGCCAACAGCAGTAGGAATAGGCCCAACTCGTAAGGCCGCCCTTGAGTCGCGTAGGCGAGATGCGTCGGAACAAGCAGGAACAAGAGCAGCGCAAAGAGAGGAAAGCGGAGTGGGATGCGCTTTGCCAAGGCAAAAAAAGCCAGGGACGACGCCAAGGCAAACAGGATTGAAGGAATGCGCAGAAGTATGGCCGAGTTGAGGTTAATGAGCGCAAGTGGGAGTTGAGTTAGGTACTGGAAAGGCGCTCCGCCAGGAGTCTGGCCGATCCATAAAAAAAAACTCTCCCACGAGAAGTTGAGAAACGCCGCAGCCTGAATGATTTCACCGAGTCGAAGGGGCATGGCAAAGGCTGTCGCAATAGTCAAAAGCCCGTAGCAGATCAGGATGATAAAGAAAATTAGTGCGGTGCGCACGTACTATAGGGCCTCATTCGTAACTGATGGAACAGTAACCAATTCTTTGTGTAGGGTACCATTCCGCAAGTCCTTAAGGTCTTAACCGAGTTCCGCCAAGCGCTTCAGACAATTTATGCCAGCGAGGAAATCTTCTGTCCTGGGTAGTAAACTGAGCACCAGATAGGCTTCTTTAGGCATGTCATAGAAATAGCCTGGCTGGACGACAACGTTGTGTTTGCTAAGCAGTGTGGTGATCCAAGCATCCTCCGACCTTACGTTCGGAACCTGCAAAATCGCCGACCAGCCGCCCTCAGTACTCAATGCTTGAATTGAGCTCTTCTCTAAAGCTTGGAGAACCTGTCTGTTTTCACGAAGCCGCGTATCGATCCGCGATTGAATTTCTGCGCCAATTTGGAAAAGGGCGGGTAAGGCGCGTTGAACCGGCGTTCCAACTGACAGATAACTATCCAGAAGGAGTTCCAACTTGCTCTTAGCGAGTTCGCGATCTCGCTCCGGGCCATTGATCACAATCCAGCCAAGTTTCATTTGTGGCATGCCCAGCGCTTTCGAAAGTCCATTGAGCGAAAAACTCAAGACGGAGCTGTTCGCAATTAGTGTTCGAAGGGCGTCCGACGACGCTGCGAGAGGATAAGTCATGAAGACTTCGTCGGAAATCAAGGCAAGTCCAATCTTGGCGGCAAGTTCCCCAAGTGCGGTGTACTCGCTCATCTTCGTGAAGGAACCGGTTGGATTGTTCGGATTCACAATCACGATCGCCTTCGTCCTGCTTGTAACGGACTGCCTCACGCTATCCATATCAGTAAACCAGCCGCCATCATAAGTGAGCTGGTAAGGAACGGTCTTCACGGCGTCGGCACGCGCAAGGTAATCGAACAGAGGATATGAAGGAGTTGGAACTAACACTTCATCGCCTGGATCGCAAAGCAGCTTGAAGAGAATTGAATACGCTTCACTGGTGCTAGCAGTTAGGGCAATGCGATCTGGACTTGCAGAAATGCCTTGGCGGCCATACCAGTTGGCGATGGTTTGCCGGCACTCGGCTGAGCCGAATGGTTCGGGCTCATATCGAAAGTCAACAATTGAACCGTAGGCGCGAGCGATCTCTACGTGAGGATAGTCCTCTAGAACTTCGGTTGGATTGGTAACGCTTAGGTCGATCAGTTTGGCGCCGGAACGTCGCTTTTCTTCTAACAGCAACCCGTACGCATTTCGTGGCGTTGACCAATGAAAGCGTTCTGAATAGCGAGCCAAAATTCAGTTTAGTTCCTTTACTAATTATCAGTGTGTGGAGCGAGGTTTTTAGATGCTACAATTCTTGAACCATGGCCACGATTACGGGACTTGCTTTCATCAGTAATGCAGTTAACGGTTTGACTTTGCAGTTAGAAGTGGTTTCGCCAAACGGACCGGCGTTCAAAATTAGTGAGAAGCCGGAAATGCCACAAATTAAGTTGCGCGCCAGTGTGTGCGGAGGCGACGCCGCAGCGAACAAGACTGCTTGGTTTGATTGGAGCGTCACCTTGCGGCATGAGAGTCCGGCGTGCCGGCACCAAACCGCCAGCAACAACACTTCGCATAATCCGCTAAATGCGCGAACGTTTGGAGGAGACTGGACCATCCCGTTCAAGGATATTCGTGGCGGCAAGCTTGAAGTGACTGTGAAGACGACAGCGAAGGCAGCGGGTGGCAAACTTACACCGCTGTCTGTGGTGAGTAAAGACTTGAGAATTGTGGGGACAAACCCCGCGATTACCACGCTGTCTACTACGATACCGAATAACGTTTTGAAGCAGATTGCACGGCACGAGAGCAGCCTGCGACAGTTCTTAGATAGCCGCGACGGAGCTTGCGCTTGTCCCTATTTCAGTGAGGATGGCAAGGGCGGAGTTGGGTTGTTTCAGATCACGAATCCGCTGCCGAGCGCAGATGAGATTTGGAATTGGCGAAAGAATCTGGAGCGAGCGAAAGCGATGTTTGCGGAGAAGCATGCGGCTGCAAAGGGGTATCCGGGGCAGTGCAGGAAGGACCCGGTTTTTATCGATCTTGTGAGGCAGTTTATAGAACAACAGCAGACCGAGTTCGTTGCGGAGAAGAAGAAGGCAAATCCTCAAGCCAAGGAGCTCGTTCCGCCTCATTTCCAAGTGGTGCTTCCGGAATACAACGATGATGAGCTTTACGATGATACGATTCGTGCATTCAATGGCTATGGAGGTGTTGACAATTTAGGGCATCGCGGACGACTGCATGAGTTTGAAGTCCCGATTGTCCCGGGAGATGAGGGTGACATGTTAGATGCGAGAGTAGGAGCCGACGGCAAAACTGCAACTCTCCAATGGCAGCGAGTCGATCCCCGTCGGCGTCGCTACGACGACGGAAGACCTATTGGAGATCCGGACTATGTGGCGAATGTGAAAAAGCAACCGCTTTTTTGATGAACTATGCAGACCTTCATTTTCTTAGTTTTAGGATTACTGGGACTCGGCTCTTCTCGCGCAGCCGAGCCGATATCGCTTGAGTTACTCGGCTGCGAAGGGTTAATTAACACTATTGACGTTGTCGCGGGAACGACCAGGTGGTTCGGCACCCACACAATAGAAGCGATTCAAGACGGATGTGCCTCGCAAGATGGCGTACGCTTTCCTGGCAATAAAGTTATCGTGCTCGTGCGAACGCAACAGACCATATCGTTGGACTACAAAGGCACGTTCGAATTGCGCCGCTACACCATGCCTTCATGGAAGGTGGAGGCAAAGCGGGTCTTGCCTGGCAAGCTACCCGACCAAACCTATATAGTCCCTTCAACTGACGGGAAAGCGGTTGTTGTAGTTAGCCTTTCCGATGACACATCGCGTGTGGTGTCGCGCCACGCCTATGAGGCTGGCGGCATTCTGAAGCCGGTGCCCATTTCAAGCGTAAAATTTTCTGACTTGCCAACAGACGCCGATGTGGAAGCCCTCTACCGCGGGCCATATCGTGCAGAACTCACGCCCTTTCTTGATCGGAAGGGCAAGGAGGTATTGCGTCTTCGGGACGATGCCATTCCAGGCGTTGCAATCTTTGAATTAGGGGCACAAGACCCTGTCCCACTTGGGATTGTTTTCGGCGGTAATCATCTCACCATCATTCACAGAGAGACCAAGCCCTGGTTCAGACACCACCTTGCAGAGACTGGGGACGCTGTCTTGGCGCAGTAT
>Ga0182012_10003743_pt1 | contig 16071 bp, 17 predicted proteins | sample 612S2SmetaG_FD_120486 | JGI IMG/M metagenome (GOLD analysis project Ga0182012, IMG submission 120486) | Permafrost microbial communities from Stordalen Mire, Sweden - 612S2S metaG | ecosystem: Environmental > Terrestrial > Soil > Wetlands > Permafrost | place: Sweden: Stordalen | collected...
AACCGACCAACCATCTGGACGCCGAGAGTGTCGCCTGGCTGGAACATACGCTGCACGACTACGAGGGCACCGTGATGGTGGTCACCCACGACCGCTACTTCCTGGACAACGTCACCGGCTGGATCCTGGAAATCGAGCGCGGCCGCGGCTATCCGTTCGAGGGCAATTACTCGTCGTGGCTGCAACAGAAGCGCAAGCGTTTGCAGCAGGAGGAAAAGGAAGAGAGCGCCCGCCAACGCGCATTGGCCGCCGAATCGGAATGGATCGCCGCGTCCCCGCGGGCGCGCCAGACCAAAAGCCGAGCCCGCATCCAGCGTTATGAGGAGATGCTGCAGAAGTCGCAGGAACTGGTGGCCGGCGTCGCGGAAATCGTCATTCCGCCCGGTCCGCGCCTGGGCAACATCGTGATCGAAGCCGAGGACCTGTGCAAAGGCTACGACGGCAACGAACTGATCGAGAATCTGTCGTTCAAGCTGCCGCCTGGCGGGATCGTGGGCGTGATCGGGCCGAACGGCGCCGGAAAGACCACTCTGTTTCGCATGATTACCGGTCAGGAGCACCCCGATTCCGGGGAACTGCGTGTCGGCGATACCGTCAAGCTGGGCTACGTCGATCAGTCGCGCGACAGCCTGGACCCGAACAAGACCGTCTGGCAGGAAATCAGCGGCGGCGAGGAGGTCATCTATCTGGGCAAGCGCGCGGTGCAGTCGCGCGCCTATGTGGCGGCGTTCAACTTCAAAGGGTCGGATCAGCAGAAGAAGGTCGGCATCCTGTCGGGCGGTGAACGCAACCGCGTGCATCTGGCGAAGATGCTGAAGACCGAACACAATGTCATCCTGCTCGACGAACCGACCAACGACCTGGACGTGGATACCTTGCGCGCGCTGGAAGAAGCGCTGGCCGAGTTTGCCGGCTGTGCGGTGATCATCTCCCATGATCGCTGGTTCCTGGATCGTCTGGCGACGCATATCCTGGCGTTCGAGGGCGACAGCCACGTGGAGTGGTTCGAGGGCAACTTCCAGGCTTACGAGGAGGACAAGCGGCGGCGGCTGGGGGCGAATGCGACGGAACCGCACCGGATCAAGTACCGGCCGCTGGCGCGGTGATGCGATCCCGCGTCTGCTCGCCCCGAAGCTTGTTTAGCGGTGAGCGGACGCGCTGTCGGCCATGGCCTCATTGATGCGTGCCTGCACGAAACCGAGGAAATAGTCATAGGTCCATACCGTCGTCAGTTGGCCTTGGATACCGTTGTTTCGGTAGGGCCAGTCCAATCGCGCACTGCCTGCCGCGTCAAGCCAGCGATCCCGGCCGATCCGCCAAGCCCAATCAACCAACTGCGAGAAGCCGGCCTCGAAGCGGTTCGACCAATGCGGGAATGCGCGTGTTAGCGTCCGCGGGCGGAAAATACTCTTTTCTGACGCATCCTCGAGTTCCGCAAGGGTGAATTGGCTTCGCCGGGAGTCGCCGATTGCGATATCGCAGCGGAATCCCAATAGCTCCTGCTCGACGCCCAACAGATCAGGCGATGCCAGGTTATTATTGGCATATCCCAAACAGGCGGCAAGGTGCCGGTTTTGCCTGAAAAATGGCAAAATGTCGGCCCTCTCCCCGAGGGCGGTCCCGGCTTGCAAAAGCCTCTCGAATTCGTGCAGTTCGCGTTGGCGGGCGGCCGGATCGCGGACGTAAGGGGCGAACATGGGCTGAACGCCGTTGCGTTGAAACGGCCGCCGTCCGCTCTACGCCGCCGCGCCATCGTGTGCCGGGCGGAAAAAATCGATCTGCGCCGGTGATGCAATATCGAAGACCACGATCTGTTCATCCTCCTGCCGGAAGAAGACCCGATAGCCGTTGCGCAGCCGCAGCACCTTGACCGGCTGCGATCCAATTCGGAGCGTCCCGACGTTCGGCTCGCTGTCAACATCGGGCAACATGGCCAGATGGTCGAGTGCCGCACGAATCTCCCGGCTCTGCCGTGGAGTCAGTTGCTCCCAGACCATATTCGCAGTCGGTGTACGCTTCCAGGGCAATTCAGGTCTCCGTCACGACTTTGACCGCTATCAGTGTGGAGACCATACCATCACTGACGGGTTGATTAAAGGCCACGCTACCGTTGAGGAAGGCGTGGCGCAGTCGGCCGGTTGGGCGTAATATTCGGGGTCGTTCTTCTCGACAGCTCTTCGACGCTGCCAGTCTCGTCATGGGGGCGCAAGTAGCTCGCGCGGACTTGCAGCCTGCTTGCGTTCATCGCGGGCTCCCCTATATAGACTTTCTATGAGCGCAAATGAACCCCGAATCACCGGCCCAACGCTCAAGGTCCTTGGGGCCTTGCTGGCGTCGCCACGCGACGAATTGTCAGGCGCCGAGATCGGGCGGGCTGCCAGCCTTGCCTCCGGCACACTCTACCCGATCCTCCTGCGCCTCGAACAGGCTGGATGGTTGGACAGCCGTTGGGAGACAGAAGACCCCACGACCCTCGGAAGACCCCGACGGCGCTTTTACCGGGTCACGGGTACCGGTGAGCAAAAGGCCAGGCAAGCCGTGAAGGACCTTGAGCCGACCTTCGGGAGGTTGTCATGGGCCTGATCGGGAGTGCGCTCCTGGCGATTCTTGGACTGCTGGCAGCCGTTGCTGCTGCGACCCTTTCACGCTTGCTGGCAGAGGACTTCTCCGCATGGTCACACAGGATGGCTGAATGGCTCATCCAACAGGCGGTCCGCAGACTGCCGGAGGCCTATCGCGACCGGCTCCTTGACGAGTGGCGCGGCCATCTGTGGGAAACGCCGGGGCACCTCACGAAGGTCCTTGTGACTGGAGGCTTTTATTGGGCCGCCTTAGAACTCTGGAGGGTGGAGCGACGGAGACTGCGGCGGGCGGCGGTCAGGGAGAGAGGGTTGCGATTGGTCGAGGACACGATCGCGGACAGATACTTTAGCGCGATACCAGTCCCCTTCGACGGTTTTGCCAGGCGTGTCTTCCCCCAACGCCTGCGGAAGTCCCTTGCAGCCGAGGACATCACGGCCTCGCACGTCATCACAGCGCGCGCCAAACAAGTGGCTGATGATCTCAGAAAAGAAGTCAGAACGACTGTGCTGTCGTTGGAAGCAGCACTTAACGTGGCGTCTGACGAGAGGGACGCAACCGTTCAATCAGGCGAGATGCTAGGCGATTTTTGGTTTACATTCAGTGCCGTGGCGGACCTTGGCGAATGTATCCGTGACCCTTCCATTGCGGCAGGCAATTGCCAGCTATGAATGGGCCACAACTAATCCCCACATCATCCCACCAGTCAGTCCGGCTTTGCAGGACTTTAGCTGGCTCACGCCATCGCCATAGTAGCCGAACGTCCGGTGGAACTGCGAGTATCGTCCGACGGTCGCATTGATCAGGTCGGAGATCCACTCGGGGTCCGCCGTGTCCTCGACATAGATATCGATCTCCTCGGTCATCATCATCGCCAGCGGGATATGCCGAGCGGTGGCGATGACCGCGCCAGTGCCCACCATCACGAAGCGCGCGTGGCCGGACAGTGAGGCGGCAGCACGCAGGATGTGGTCGATGTCACGCCGCCGGAGCATGCGCCTGCACGATCAGGTCGGCGACCTCCCGCGAGGTCAGCCCCTTGCCGAACACCGGAGCGGTTTCCAGCAGCAGCCGGCCGCGCGGGCTGTCTTCGGTCAGCGCCGCGGCGATCTCGGCCGGCGACCTAGACAGCAGGTCCTGCCACATCAGCGCCTAGTCGCGCTGATGTGGGTCGGGCAGCATCCGGGTCGCGACAAACCGCTGGGCATCGGCGATCATCGTGGAATCGGCGACCAGCCGCCGTGCCACCTCGCTGCCCTTGAGAAAGTCGATCCACTCGTGCCGATCGTGAAAGCGCATCGTCATCCCGGCAGCCTAGCGGTTGGCTGGGGAGCTGCGCAACGCTCCGGATGCGGTCACCCAGACCATCTCCGCAGTCGGTGTCCACTGCCGGGGCGATTCAGGTCTCCGTTGCAATTTTACCGATATCGATGCAGAGACCAGCGCACGTCCGACAGGTTGATCAAGGACCACGCTGCCGTCGTGACAGGCGAGGCAGAGCTGGCCGGGTTGGACCTTATGCACCGAAAAATCGGGCTGTTTCGTTTCTGTATCTTATCGACTCCGCCGGACATTTGGTGCGCGCGGACTGACTCCCTCACCGTGAAAGTTGGATCAAGTACCGGCCGCTGGCGCGATAACCGCGCTGGTATCGCGGCGCGTGACCGGTTGGCCTACACCTGTCACGCCGCCATCCGCGCGACAATACCAGCCATGATCCCCCGCCACGCGGCGGCCATATCCCGGTCGAATGTGAAGATCAGGCGGGCCGTTGTCCCGCTCACCGCCCGGACCCTGACCGGTATCCGCAAGGCAACCCCATCCAACGTCAGGATGCCGGTTTCGTCCGGCTGCGCGCCATAGGTCCCCTCAATCCGGGCGCCGCCTTCCGAAATATCCGAGGTCTGGCCGGTATGTGTGCCCGATGCGTTCAAGGTGAACTGGCACCCCAAGACCACGTCGTACCGCTGATACACCCGCCGGTCCACCTCGCCGGTCGAACTGCGCACCACCCGCACCAGCGACCGCTTCAGGTCCGCCATCGATGCGGCGAGCTGTGCGGCACCATCACCCACCTCCGAAGCCCCCAGTCCGGTCGCTTTCGCCTCGGACGACAACAGGACGATGCGGTCATTCATCATGCCCGCAGCCTGCGCGGTTTCATTCACGCTGCGCGCAATCTCCGCAGTCGCCGCACCCTGCTCCTCCACCGCTGCGGCGATGGAGCCGGAGATTCCGTTGATCTCCTCGATCATGTCCCCGATCACGGTGACCGCTTCGATCGAGGCGATGGTTGCTGCCCGCACCTGCTGGATGTAGCTGGAGATCTCGGTGGTGGACCGGCTGGTCTGGGACGCCAGTTGCTTCACCTCGTTGGCGACCACGGCAAAGCCTTTGCCGGCGTCACCGGCACGCGCGGCCTCGATCGTCGCATTCAGCGCCAGCAAGTTCGTTTGCGCCGCGATCCCGGAAATGATATCGGCCACCGAACTGATACGGGTCACGGTTTCGTTCAGCGCCCCGATTCTGGCGCGGGTTGCCTCGCCGGCCGTCACAGCTTTGCCGACGACGGCGGCGGATTGGTTGACCTGCGAGCTGATCTCGCGGATCGACGCGGACAGTTGCTCCGCGGCACTGGCCACGGTCTGCGAGGTGGCAAGGGTCTGTTCGGCCGCCGCCGCAGCGTCCCGCGCGGAGTTATCAGCACGGCTGGCGGATTCCCGCATTGTGTTCGCAGTCTCGGCCATCGCGTTGGTCCGCTGGCTGATATGATCCACCGCGGCCGTGGCGTCCGCTTCCACCGTATCCGCCATGCCGCGCAAGGCACCGGCCAGCCGTTCCTCGAACAGCTTGTGCCGTTCAGCGTCAGCAGCGGTCTGGGCTTCACGCGCCGTGAGAGCCTCCGCAAGTGCGGTCTGCATACGCGACAGGGCCTGTAGCAGGCGCGCGGTTTCACTGCGCCCCTTGGATCGTATCACCGTATCCAGCGTCCCGCCGGCAATGGCACCGGCGACCATCACCGCTCGGCGCAGCGGCGGAATGACCGCGAACCACAGCACCACGAAAACGCCGAGCGATATCAGCGCAACACTGGAGGCAACCGTCAGGACCAGTTGGTCGCCGCGGTTGACGGACTCCTCGACATCATCCCGGGCGGCCAGGCCATCGTTGCCATAGCGCCGGACAAGCTTCGTGAGGTCCTTGTCGATCTGCACCAGACCCGCCTGGAACGCCGCCGGCTTAGTCTGTTGCGTTATCGACTGAAATTTTTTCATCAACGCCTGCCCGTCTTCGCGTGCCTTGTCGGTCATCGCCCGCTCGGTCGCAACGTCGAGATTGGCCATGAGCTGTTTCAGCGCGCTCTGCGAGGCAGGATCCGCCGCCGATTCGGTCCCGTCGCCGTGGGCGGCGGCGAAGCGCATCAGGTCGGTCTGCACCTTTGTCACATAGCTGAGGCCCATATACGCGCCGTCATAAATCCCCATCGCGCGCGCACCCATCTGATGCTGCTGCTGGCGGGCGAAGTAGCCGAGGCCAGCATTCAGCATCAGAAGCATAAGGCTCGCGAGGATCAGCTTGAAGCGAATGGTCATCGTATGGGGCCTTCCCGGCCTATTGAACCTCGACGGACATTTTCATGCGCGGATGAATCGCGCAGCGCACCGTGAAACGCCCGGTCTTGGCGAACAAAACGTCAATGGTCTCGCCGGGCTTCTGCAGGCCCTTGTCGTCCTCATCGTCGTCCGCGTCGATGACCTTGATGTTGTGCTGGACGTCATCCTGATTGATGTACTGCACGTGGTCGCCGGTCTTGACCGACAGCGACGTCTTGCTGAACTTCTGACCGACCTGGTCGATCTGGGTCACCGTCGCCCAGGCGGCAGTCGCGGCGGAGGCCAGCGCCAGGATGGCGATGGCTGTCGTTACGTTGAAGCGGGTTGGCATGGAAGCCTCCTGTACTTGAGGGAGTGTCAGAAATGCAGCGCCGTCCAAAGGCTGAGGTACAGCGCATTGTTGGCCGCTGCCCCGTGTGCCGTGCCGTTGAACTCGAGATAACTGACGTACTGCGCGGCGAGCCGGATGTTCATGAACTGGAACGGTGAGTCGGGCTTGCCCCAGGGCACATAGGCGATCTCGGTGACGAAACCTGACGAGTTCGGCCGACCGCCCGCGATGCCATATTGAACCGCGTCCGGTGTGCCGGACGTACGGAAATACTGGATCGTCGGCGTGACCGTCGCGGCGAAGCTGTAGGAGGCATCCACCCGGAACGTATCGAGCGTATTGTAGTTGTTGGTTCCCAGCAGGGCCGAACTGGAGCCAAGCGACTGGGCTTCGTGGATCAGGGTGCCGTGGACGGACAGCATGTCGCTGACGACGGATTTCGGATTGACGATGAACTGGTAATTGATATCCGCGGCTGTGTCGGTGTAGCTGTCGGGGGTGCCCGCCGTGGTGTCGCCATTGGGAAAGATATTGGCATGCAGGCCGTAGGTGCCGATTTCGAAGAAATGCCGATCCAGGTTCTTCTGCCAGGCGATCCGCCAGTACGGCACGAAGCCATCGATCCCCGGCGCGCCGGCGACGGGTACGATGCCGGTCGCGTTCAGCACGTCGCGCCCCAGCCCGCGATAGGCATCCACCTCGGTGTAAATGCTGTCGTCCCACATTGCATAGAGGCCGAGGCCCGCGACCCGCTGCCCCAGGCCGCCGTCGATCAGCGTGGCAGCCGCAGGCGTGGGCGCCAAAGCCGAGGCGTTGTAGGGGAAGCCCCAGGCCGGCGTCGAATTCCACAAGTCCTGCACGGACGGATTGTTGTTCACCGTCATGCCGCCGACGGCGTCGATGCCGAACAGCGTGAATTCCTTGATCTTGCGGATATCGACGTTGCCGATCTGAAGCTGGCGGGCGATGCCGTCGTATTCCATCTCGATGAACGCGCCGCTGGTGGAATTGAAGCGCCCGGCGTAGTACAGCGATGACTGGTCCAGCGCGACATTATTGTTGGGTGCGAACCACCGCGCCGCGCCGCCGGGCTGCGCGGCCTGCGTGTTGGTGAAGGATGTCTGAATGGTCATGGCGATGGGCGGATACCATCCCTTGCCTTCGCTGGCGGTGTAGCCGTACAGCTTGAACTCCCGCCCGAAGGGCTTGAGTTGCGGCCCGAAGGCACCCACATGGCACGCAGCGCAGGGTTGGCCGGTCTGCTGGGCGAAACTCGGCACCGCCCTGGCCGGCGTTACCGCCAGCCCGCTTCCCAGCAGCAGCGACAGCAGGCAGATTTTTTCGTGCCGGCGCATCGAGCGGCTTTCATGACTTAGGCGCATTCTGTGGACCTCCTGGTTCGCCATTTTGGTGTGGGTTCGGGGCGAGATTGTTGACACGATGAAAGCGGCTAAAGCCCGCAGTAGGTGTATGGCAGTTCAATATCGTTGCTTCGGAGCGACCTTATGAAGCGCAGCAGCGCGCTTGGCAGAAAGGTATGCCGCGGTGCCGCGGCCGGATCGTAAACCTCGGCATTGCCCATCATTCCCTTGTCTTCATGTTTCAGGACATGGCAGTGGTACACGAACGTTCCCACGATCCGCGGATCGGTGAAGGCCATCCGGATGGTTACCGAACCGCGTTCCGGCACCCGCACCACATCGCGGTAGCCGTCGAACGCCACGGGCTCGTTGTTGATTGCGACGACCTGAAAATGCACCTGGTGGATGTGGAATTCGTGGAAGTCGTCGGAGTCGTTCCGGACGATCCATTCCTCGATCGCACCCAGTGGTATCCGGACGTCGATCCGGTCGTGATCGTACTTCTTGCCGTTGATGAAGTACTGCTCCGTGTCGTTGTCCTGAGTGAAACTGATGGTCCGCGTGGTATCGATCCTGGCGCTGCGCAGGTCCTCCCGCGGCGGGAACACCGCAAGCGTGGTCACCGGCCGGGCAGGCTCGCCCGCCACCACGACATGGCCCAGGACCCGCACCCGATCCGAACCGGTCAGCACGCTGGTCGCAATCAGGTCGTAGCGGCCGGCATCGCCCGCATCGACCAGAACCTCCATCCGGCCCGCGGGCTCAAGGTCCAGGACGTCGGACACCTTCTCGTTCAGGCGTGCCACGCCGTCCTCACCGATGATTCGGAAGTGGTGGTTCGGCAACGCCAGGTGGATGATGAAGTTGGCGCTCATGTTGCCCAGGTGCCACAGTTGAGTCTCGTGCGGCCGCATCGGTATGGTCACGGCCGGTTCGCCGTTGACCGTCAAAAGACGCCCATGAAGCTGCCCGTCCGTGATGGGATCATCCGAGTCGGGGAAGTCGTACTCCTTCAGGACCATCAGCCGTTCGGTGATGCCCTCCAGCGCCGGGAACTGCTGCGTGAACCCCTCGACCATCAGCGCGCCGCTCAGGCCGCTCATGACCTGATTCTCCGACAGCCCGTGCAGGTGCGCGTGGTACAGGTACAGGCCAGGCGGCTGGTGGTCCGGTATCGCGACCGAATACAGAAAGCTGCCGTTCGGCGGCACCACGATATGGATGTTGTCGCTGTTGCCCAGCGGCGAGGTGTGGATGCCGTGGTAATGGATGTTGGTCGGTTCGGCGAGGTCGTTATTGATCCGGACCAACATGCGATCGCCCGGCCACACCCGCAGCGCGGGGGCCGCGTAGGTCCCGTTGTAAACGATGCCGGGGAAGGTGACGGGGCCGATCGTCACGTCCTGAGCCGTCGCCGTCAGGGTCGCCGTCAGGGTCCTGTCCTGGCTTACAAAGGTTGGCGGATCCCGCAGTTCCGGAAACATCGCCGCATCCGCCGCCCGGACCGGCCCCGGCGACGCCAAAGCCACGGCCGCGGCGCAGCCCGACGCACGGACGAAACGTGGGAACGATCCAGATGCCATACGGCAATTCATAGGCCGCAAGAATGAACAAACCGTTAATCGCCGCCGATTTTCTTGGTCCGAAGGAAGCCCGATTTCGCACCGCATTCGGACCGCGCGTAATACACAGATATGTGTTGCGGGCACTCTAATCCGCGTTTGTCAAATATCGGCTCCTCCGAGTGTCTCTTCCCCGGAGGCCTGAAACTGCTCTAGGGTCGGTCCAAAGCCGAGGGTGCAAGGGACTCCGAGCATGGACATCGAAACCGCCCCGACCGTGGGCATCAGCAACGCCGACTGGCAGGCCCGTGTCGATCTCGCCGCGGTCTATCGCCTGCTGGCCCATCACGGCTGGGGCGACGTGATCTTCAATCATGCCGCCATGCGGGTGCCGTCCAATCCGCGCCGCTTCCTGATCAAACGCCACGAGCTGCTGTACACGGAAGTAACCGCCTCCAACCTGGTGGAGGTCAGCGTGGACGACGACCTGGACGAACGCGCCGGTGTGAACCGCCCCGGCTTCACCCTGCACAGCGGCGTCCTTCGCGGTCGGCCGGACGTGATCTGTTCGGTGCACGTCCACCCCGAGGAAGGCATCGCCATTTCCGGGATGAAACACGGACTGCGCATGCTGTCGCAGAACGCCATGCGCTTCCACAACCGGGTCGGCTACCACGCGTATGAAGGCCTGACCGACAGTTTCGACGAACGCGAACGCATCATCGCCGCGCTCGGCCGCAACCGGGCTCTGATCATGCGTCACCACGGCATCACCACGGTGGGCGAAACCGCGCGCGAGGCCTTCAGCCTGATGAAGGAATTCGTCAGGGCGGCACGGATCCAGATCATGATGGAGTCGACCGGCGCGGCGCTGTCGGAAATTCCGGCCGAGGTCTGCGAGCACGCCGCGGCGCAATACGAAAAGCATGACAGGGGGCGCGCGTCGGCCGAATGGCCGGCGTATCTTCGTCTGCTCGACGGGATCGACCGCGGCTACCGCGACTGATTCGGCGCCGCGGCCGTCCGGGTCGCTCCGCCGGTGAGCCCGTTCTGGACCCTGCGCACCGGGCGGCTGGTGCTGACGCCGGTGGGCGGTGCCGATTTGCCTGACCTGCAGGCGATCAAGGGCGATGCGCGGGTGTTCGCGATCATGCTGGGCGGGGTCCGCAGTCCGGCGGAAACCGCGGCAGAACTGGCACACGACGTGATCGCCTGGGGCGCGAACGGCTTCGGCATCTGGTCGATCCGCGAAACCGCGAACCGTCGCTTCGCCGGTATCACCGGCCTGGAACGGCGGCCGGATGGTCGCGGCGTCGCGTTGCGCTTCGCGCTATGGCCCGAGGCGCAGGGCCACGGCCTGGCGCGGGAGGCCGCCTTTGCGGCACTGCGGTTCGGGCACGAACAGGCCGGGCTGTCGCGCATCGTCGCGGTGGCGCGGGAGAGCAATTTCGCTTCGCGCACGGTGCTGGGCGGGATCGGCATGACCGCGCGCCAAGTGTTCGAGCAGCACGGCCACCGGATGGTGCTTTACGAGAGCTGCCTCTAGGCGCCCCCTACTCCTTGTTCTGCTCCGCCTGCTGGCGCATCGCGGTGATCAGGGCATTGATGTCGTAGTTATTGTGCGACAGGTATGACGCATAGTCGCTGCGCTGGGTCAGCCGCAACGAGGTCCCCTCGGCGAGCACATCGATGATCTTCGGGCTGCGGGTCGGATTGCTGATGACCCAATCGACGTTCGTCGGGGGATTGTTCGGACGTTCCACCAGGCTGGAGACGATCTCGTCATCGTCCTGCGGCCGGCTGCGGCCGATGGTGAACTTCACGCCCTTGTACTCGCCCACCTTGGCGGTGATATTCGTCACCAGCACCCGGTGGAACAACTCGCTGTAGCTCTTTTGCTGAGCCGGCGTTGCCTGGCGCCAGAACCGGCCGAGACAGAACTGCGCGATGGTGTCCACGTCCACCGCGGCGTCAACGATCTGGGTGAGCTGGCGGCGTTTTTCCGCAAGCGTTCCCGGGCCATTGACGACCGCGACAAGCTTTTCGCCGGTGCTCGCGACGAAGGCCGTGGCCGTCTCCGAGCCCTGGGCAAGGGCCCCTGGCCAGCGCCCGGCGGCAAGCACCAGGCCCGCGGTCATGATCAGAAACTGTCGTCTGTTCGGCATTCCGCTCTCACTCTCCCGGTCGAGGGGCTATTTGTTCCGGTCCGCACCAGCCGGTTGGGAAACCCAGCCTGGGTTGGTCGTCCGGTCGTCATTGCGCATCTCGTCGATCTGCCCCTGGCGGTGCTGGCGGTACAGGCTTCTGAAGGTCGCATAGGGATCAAGCGCGGTCTTCTTCACCTGATCGAGCGAGTCCAGCACACGCTCCCGCCCGTCGAGCGCACTGAGGCCGTAGCGGGTCCAGTCGAACACGCGGCGCCATTCGTTGTCGCCCCCGACCCAGGTGAAGGGATCCAGCGCGATATCGACGGCGAAGCCCGCGGTGTCACGCGGATCGGTCGGGCCCAGGACGGGCAGGAACAGGAAGGGTCCTTCCGGTACGCCCCAACCAGCCAGCGTCATGCCGAAATCTGCATCGTGGTCGGGGTAACCCCAGCCCTTCGCAACGTCGAGCACACCCAGCAAGCCAACCGTCGAATTGATCAGGAACCGCATCGTCGTGTCCCCGGCCCGGCGCGGCTTGGCTTCCAGAATGTCGTTGGCCAGTTGCACCGGCGTACCCAGGTTGTTCAGGACGTGGTGGACCCCGGTGCGGACCGGGGTGGGCACAACCGCCCGGTAAACCAGCGCCGCGGGCCGCAGGATCACCGTGTCCAGCCCGTTGTTGATGGCATAGAAGACGCGGTTGGTCGGCTCCAGCGGATCGTTCGTCTGCTTGAACTCGGCGACCGCGTCCGGATTGTCGGCGGGTGGCGGTGTGGCGCAGCCTGCCAGAAGGCCGGCGAGCAGTCCCAACGTCCCGCAACAGCGCAGGGTCCGTGACAGCATGGTGGGCAGGCGGGGGGCGAAGCGCATCATGCTCCTCGGGTCAGGCGCGAGAGAAGAACCGTTAACTGGCAGCGTTCAGGCGAACGACAATCGACAACCCCGGCGCCGGCGTCAACCGCCAGTACCTGGGCACACCAGTATCGTAACTAGCACGGAATCGCCGAAATGCAACGGAACGTCTGCTCAAGGGCCTGTGAGGGCAAGATTCCGTGGCCGCCTTGCAACCACCGCAGAAAGCGAACTAGAGACAGCGATGCACGACTCCATCCCCCCCGGCCAGGCGCCGGTCCTGCAACGCTGGCTGACCGGCCCGCGCTTCGCGGCGCTGCCAATCCCCGCCGGCTCGCAAAAGTCGCCGGCCTTGTCGTTTGAGTTCTTCCCGCCGCGGACCGACACGCTGGAACAGCAACTCTGGGCCTGCATCCACCGTCTGGCGCCGCTTGGACCGCGCTTCGTCTCCGTTACCTACGGCGCCGGCGGCACCACCCAGGCAAGGACTCATGCCACCGTCGCGCGTCTGTTGCGGGAGACCGCTTTGGTGCCCGCCGCGCACCTCACCTGCGTCGGTGCAACCCGAACCGAGGTCGATGCCGTGGCGCGCGACTATTGGGATGCCGGCGTACGCCATATCGTCGCGCTGCGCGGCGATGCGCCGCCCGGCACGACCTATGCGCCACATCCGGGCGGCTATGCGTTTGCCGCAGATCTCGTGGCCGGCCTGAAGCGCGTGGCGGATTTCGAGATTTCGGTCGCCGCCTACCCGGAAACCCATCCCCAGGCAGCGAGCCCCGAAGCTGATCTGGACAACCTCAAGCGCAAGCTGGATGCCGGCGCGACCCGAGCGATCACTAATTTCTTTTTTGAGACCGAGATGTATTTGCGGTTCCTGGACCGCTGCCTGGCGGCCGGGATCACCGCGCCCGTGGTGCCGGGGATCATGCCGGTCACCAACCTCGCTGGACTGAACCGCATGGCAACGATGTCCGGGGTGAGCGTGCCGGACTGGCTGAGCCGGATGTTCGAGGGCACTGACGACGATCCGGAACTGCGCCGGATGATCGCCGCGGTGCTGGCGGCGGAGCAGGTGCGGCTGCTGCAGGCGAACGGCGTGGACGAGTTCCATATCTACACGCTCAACCGGTCGGATCTGACCTATGCGATCGCGCATATCCTGGGCGTGCGGGCACAACCAGCCGCGATCTGACATATCGGGCCGAGCGGGTTAAATCGTTACGGAATCAGCGGTCTCGGTCATCGGAGCGGCCATGGCGCGCCCGTGCGAGGCCGCCACAAAACGTGGCCAGGCGCCTGCCCCCATCAACTGATGCGCCGCCGCCAATTCGGTCGTGGCGGCGGCCACACCCACTTCCGTCGCCGCGTTCGCGCCGGAGGCGGCCTTGCGCAAATGATCCACCAGCTCGTCGCTGCCCGCACCGCCAAGGAATTTTTCCCGGAACGCCGAACGGTCCAGGTGCGCTGCGGCATGCCAGGCCAGCAGGCTGCCGGTGAGACGGTCCAGCCCGCCCATTCCTAGATGAGCCTCGTACTGGGCGCGCTGTGCGACGGGCAGATGACCCAGCGCGCCATAGGAGATCGCTCTGGCCTGGGTTTTTGCGGCAGCACCCTGTCCCGCCGGTGGCGCCAAGGCGCCGAAGCGTCCGCGTTCGTCGCGGTCTTGCTGGGTCCAGCTGGCTGGGGTCGGCATGGCGCTGTCTCCTGACATTAACGTCTGTATATCTATCTTATGTTAATAAGACTGTCAAGCACTGTCGGCCTTCCCTCGCCGCGATGGACCCGTTAGAGACAGACCCCGTCAGGATGGGGGATAGCGATGTGGTTCGGCCACTCAAGGTTGCGGTCCAGATGGACCCTATCGAAAGCATCAACATCGATGGCGACTCGACCTTCGCGCTGATGCTGGAGGCGCAGGCCCGCGGCCATGCCCTGTGGCACTACGAGGTGCGGCACATGGCGCTGCGCGAAGGCATCCAGCGACAGGGCGCCCAACGCGAGGAACGCCTGGTCGCTCGGGCCCGGCCCGTTAGGGTGGAACGCAAACGCGGCGCGCATTACAACTTCGAAGCCGAGACGGTGCTGGACCTGGGATCGATGGACGTGGTGCTGATGCGCCAGGACCCGCCCTTCGACATGGCCTACATCACCGCGACGCATTTGCTGGAACACATCCATCCGAAGACCCTGGTGGTGAACGACCCGGCCTCGGTTCGCAATGCGCCGGAAAAGCTGCTCGTTACGCATTTTCCCGACCTGATGCCGCCCACCTTGATCACCTGGGACGTGGACGCGATCCGCGGCTTCCGGACCGAATTCGGCGACATCATCGTCAAGCCGCTGTTCGGCAACGGCGGGGCCGGCGTGTTCCGCATCAAGCCCGACGACGAGAACCTGGCCTCCTTGCTGGAAATGCACTTCGCCCGCTCGCGTGAGCCGCTGATGATCCAGCGCTATGAACCCGCGGTCCGCCAGGGCGACAAGCGCATCATCCTGATCGACGGCGAGCCGCTGGGATCGATCAACCGCGTGCCCGCCGCCGGCGAGTCGCGTTCGAACATGCATGTGGGCGGCCGGCCGGAAAAAAGCGGGCTGACCCCGCGCGACCGGGAAATCTGCGCCGCGATCGGTCCCACCTTGCGGGCGCAGGGCCTGATCTTCGTGGGCATCGACGTGATCGGCGACTATCTGACCGAGATCAACGTGACCTCCCCCACCGGCATCCAGGAGATCGCCCGTTTCGATGGCGTGCATCTGGAACAGGCGATCTGGGACAGCATCGAGGCCAAGGTCGCCGCGTCGCTCAGACCTGTTCCCCCTCCCCTCGTGGGAGGGGGTTAGGGGAGGGGGCTCGGCGAAGGTAGCCGTCGCCGGTCGTGCCAGTCTCCAACCGCCCCCTCCCGCGGCCGCGTTGTCTCCCCGTCAAGGCACTTACAGCCGCACCCTTACCCCCGCGAGCACAGTCGGCCCCGGGGTCTGATACCCGTTCACCGGCTCGAACTTCGAATCAAGGATATTCATTCCGTTCAGGTAAAATTCGGTTCGCGGATTCACCGCATAGCTCGCGGTGACATTGGCGATCAGCCCGTGCTGGCCGACCCCGTAACCGATACCGTTGCCGTTGTTGTCGTACAAGTAATCATATGCCGCCCCGGTATAAACGACAGACGTAACGATCCGCAGCGCCGGCAACGGCCGGACGGTGACATCGAACGAAGCCTCGTTCTGCGGCCGGCGCAGCAATTGGCTTGGCTGGCCGGCTGGCTGCCCGTCCGAGGTTGTGTCGAGCAAGGTGTATGCGGCCCGCAAGGTCAGCCATTGCAACGGCCGCAACGTTGCCTCGGTTTCCACGCCATGCACATGCGCTGACCCCAAATTCACCTCGGTATCAACCGGCGTGTAAACGCCAACGCTCAGGTTCCGCACCCGCTGGTCGAAATACGTCGCCCCCACGGTTGCGAAATCCGGCCGCCCCGCCGCCGGCAGGTCGGTGGTGAACCCGACTTCCCACCCACGCGATTGTTCCGGGTGCAGATTGGGGTTGCCTACATACCCGAACGAATCCACCCCATACCGATCAAATAACGACGGTGCTCGGAATGCGGTTCCGTAGGCGAGCTT
>Ga0182012_10003744_pt1 | contig 16062 bp, 11 predicted proteins | sample 612S2SmetaG_FD_120486 | JGI IMG/M metagenome (GOLD analysis project Ga0182012, IMG submission 120486) | Permafrost microbial communities from Stordalen Mire, Sweden - 612S2S metaG | ecosystem: Environmental > Terrestrial > Soil > Wetlands > Permafrost | place: Sweden: Stordalen | collected...
AGGGGCAGACGAACAATCTGTCCTCGTACCAGGGCGATGGCGGGATTGTGCTGGGCGGATTTTTGCGGCGGGTGTTGATTGCCTTTGACCGCGGCGACCTGACCAAGCTGCCCTTCAGCGACGACATTACCGCGCAGAGCCGGCTGCTGATGCGGCGCAATATTCGCGACCGGGTTGCGGCCCTTGCGCCGTTTCTCACCTTCGATCGCGATCCGTATATCGTGGTCGGCGCGGACGGCCGGCTGCGGTGGATGATCGACGGCTTTACTTCGTCGGACAGCTATCCATATTCGGTTCATGCCAGTGTTGGCGACGGCGAAGTGAATTACATGCGCAACAGCGTGAAGGTCGTGGTGGATGCCTACGACGGAACGACGACGTTTTATGTTTTTGACAATGCCGATCCGATTATTGTCGCGTGGCGAGGAATTTTCCCCGACCTGTTCAAGGATGCGTCGGCAATGCCGGAGTGGCTTCATGCGCACGTCCGCTATCCGGAGTTGCTGCTGAGCTTGCAGGCCGAGGTGTACGGGCTTTATCACATGACGAATCCGGAGGTTTTCTATAACAGAGAGGACCAGTGGACGGTGGCGACCGAAACTGGGTCGGGCGCGGCGGGACAGCAGTCGGGGCAACAGTCGGTCCAGCCCATGCAGCCGAATTTTGTGCTGATGAAGCTGCCTGATGAGGCGGGCCTGGAGTTTGTGGAGATACTGCCGTTTACGCCGCTCAACCGCAACAACATGATCGGATGGATCGCCGGACGGAGTGATGGCGCGAACTACGGGACGGCGGTGGTGTATGACTTTCCCAAGACGCGGCTGGTCGATGGACCGCAGCAGATTGAGTCGCGCATTGACCAGAACGCGCAGCTATCGGGGCAGTTGACGCTGTGGAATCAGCAGGGGTCGCACGTGCGTCGCGGCAGCCTGCTGGTGATTCCCTGCGGCAAGGCGCTCTTGTATGCGGAGCCGATTTACTTGCAGGCCGAGCGCAGTCCCATGCCGGAGTTGCGACTGGTGGTGCTGGCGCTGCAGGACAGGCTGGCCTATGGGCCGACGTTTGAGTCGGCGATGGCGTCGCTGTTTGGTGCGGGAAGTTCGTCGGTTACGGCGAGCGACACACAGCAGGCTGGGGCTGCGTCAGGTCCAGCTTCTGGTCCGATTCCTGTAGCGGGAGCGCCACAAGCACCCTTTGATTTGAATGGGCTGATTGGACAAGCGGGCAGAGATTTCTCCGACTATCAGCGGCTTACTTCCGAGGGCAAGCTTGCGGAGGCTGGGCAGAAACTGGATGACTTGAAACGCGTACTGGGCGAGTTGAGCGCGCACGCAAGGTAGGCTCATCCCGGGAAGCATCGGATCCGCGCTATGTGCTGCTTTCGGCTTTGGGGAAAGCTCCGAGCGCAGATCTCTTTACCGTGTGGCCGATCCGTTTCTGAACTTCCGCTATCGCTTCGTTGCGCCGTTGGCCAGCGCCCTGCAATTCTCCAACCCGACTTCGGTATACGCTGCACAGGTTGCTCCGCGACTGGCTGACTACATGGGGTGGTCGGTCTTCGCGGAAATCTGTGGCCAATGGCTCCAACGGAACGCGAAACAGCGCCTCGGCCTCAACGTTAGACAGATGGCCCGATACTGGAGCGAGGATGGCCGCACCGAGATTGACCTCGTGGCTGAACTCGACGACGGAACATTCCTGTTTGGCGAGTGCAAGTGGCGCACAGAGACTGTGACGCGGCTAAACGATCTGAGCGTTTTGCAAGCCAAGATCGCCAGTTTGCCGAGGCACGCCGGCGCAACAAGCACAATCTTATTCTTTTTGCGCTGGGGGGATTCTCCCCACAATTGCAGCAATTGGCTGCTGATCCGGCTGAGCGGCTCTATCTCGTTTCGGAAATAGAAATGATCACTCCGCGCAGACAAGGTAGTTTCCCTAGTGCTGCGGATTATGTAGCGCCACTTCCTGAAAGATAACGTTGTTCCCGTCCGGGTCCTGAAGAAGAATGTGGCCCTCTTCGAGCACCGGCTTCAAACCTCCGCTCGTCATCTGGTCGGCGGCCTTTTGAATGTTGTCAACGGAAAACATAATGTGGACTGGATCGGTGGACTCCGGTCAACTGAGCACCATGCGCAGGTCGGGATTTTCGGGCGAAGAGAGCCGAACCTTCGTGCCTGCAACTGTTCCATTAAAGCCAATCGCCTCGAAGAATTTTTCTCCAGCCTTCAGATCGGGCACCGGCAAATCCCAACCCGCCAGCCACACAGAGACTCGCTTCGCAGAAGAGGGGAAGAATTTTCAGGACAAGACTGATTAAGAGTTGATAGAGTTCAATGCAATATATTCCCTTAAACATTAACTACGAGAGAGGCCTTCTTTGAACCGTTCCATTCACCGTATCCTCGGCATTGTTGCCGCACTTCTCCTGCTTTGGATCGCCGGCACCGGCGTCGGAATGCAGGTGCTCGACTTGAAAGCAATTCTGACTCATGAATCTCCAACCGATCCCCAGGAGTTATCGATGCAAGAGGGGATGTACGGACCCAACGGTTTCGCGATCATTCAAGTGAGCGATTTCAGCGCACCCACGCTGCCCCAGGACTTCGATATCAATAGGGGCATTGTGACCGTGCTGAAGGCTGCGAACGCGCAGCAGAATCAGGGCAGCGGTCCCGGCGGTGGTCCTGCAGGCAGGGCCGGTGGCGCAGCTCCGTATAGTCCGATGGCCTGGGTTGAACTGCGTATGGCCAATGGCATTCCCATCGGGCAGGTCATGATGGGGACGCGGCTGCTGGCCTTCAATGCCCTGACCGGCGAATCGGTCACGCCCCTTCCCACGAGGTCAATTCCTCAAGGGGGCGCGCTTCCTCCATCTTTGCGGCAGAGGCTGAAGACATGGCATCGCTTCTGGAACAGGCAGGACACGCCCGGAGTTTACGTTGAGTTCCTGGCCGGACTCACTTTGTGGACGCTTGTTATATCCGGTCTGGTGATGTATTTCAGGCTTTGGAGCACGCGCTGGAAACAGGGACGCCCACAGCCTTTCTGGCTCACCGGCGGCGGACGATGGCGCGCAACGCACCGCGTTGTATCGATAGTCGCAGCCGTGTTTCTTCTCTGGATGTCGTTCACCGGCACATGGATCGGTTTTGAAAGCTCGTATGGGCCAATCAAGAGGGTGTTCGCTTCAAAACCCGTTGTCCTCAGCCCCACGGCAGCGCAGGCCGCTGCCAGCGTTCAACAGGGGCAGCCGCAAGGCCAACTCAGTGACGGCGGGCAGCAGGGTCAACCCGGCGGACCTGGACAAATCGGCGTCCGACCCGGGCAAGCCGGCGGACAAGGCGGCGGATTAGGCGGCAACGGTCCGGGTGGCGCAGGTGGTCCAGGCGCTGGCGGTCCCGGTGGTGGCGGCGCAGGTGGACGAGGCGGAGCTCGCAACGCGCTTGACTTCATCCTTCCGCTTCGTGATAACGAAGTGCGCGAGATGACAGCCGTAACGCTGAACTCAATGCAGCAAATTCATCCCGCGGTGCCTATCAAGGCAATCCGCTTGCGCACATATGGGCAGACCAAGCAGGGCGTCGTAATCTCGGGCCGCGACACCACCAACCAGTACGTCTTTAACGCCGACAGCGGTCAACCCGCTTCGCTCAATGAACAGGGCTATCCCGCAAGTGGCTTCCCGTTTGGCACGCAGGTGCATGAAAACATCAAACACCTTCACTCCGGAGACTACTTCGGCATACCCGCCCGGTTGATGAATCTCTTTGGCGGGTTCTGTCTTACTTTCCTTGCAATCTCGGGCATCGTCGTGTACGTCGACATGTGGCTCAAGCGCCGCAAAGCAGGCCGCAAGAGCCCGGTGTGGCTGTGAGGCATTGCCGCGAGCAAGCCGAAGAAATTTGATTAGCCGCAGATGCAAGGCTTGAGACCGGATCTGCCCAACCAATTTACAACGAGGTGCACCCTGAATATTCGACCGTACTTAAAATTTGCATCGGCAATTCTCCTTGCCGCTGCTGCATCGCTTCTGCTGCCGGCACAGCCTTCGATGCCCGCTGCTGCTGCGCCGCAACTGTTGAACCTGCCCGCCGTGGCTCCCGTTACGGACTGCGCCGCGCTGGCTTCGACAGACCTCACTCAGGCCATCGGCGCTTCGACCAAGATCACCAGCGCCGCTGGAGTGGACGACGGCAAAGCCTCTGCCTATTGCAAGATCGTCGTCGAAATCGAGGGCTTTGCAAATTCGGAGGTGCATCTTCCTCTCTCCGGTTGGACACAGCGCTTCCTCGGCGGCGGCGGTGGAACGGGCCAGGCCGTATTTGCAACCATGACTCGATCGGACATCGGCAATCGCGGCAACGAAGACGCCTTCGCCAACAACTACAAGTTGCGCGTCGACTTCGCTTACCGCATCGTGCACCTGCAGGTGCTGGCATCCAAGGCTCTCATCGCCAAGTTCTATGGCCAGGGGCCAAAGTTCTCTTATTACAATGCCTGCTCCGAACCCGGACGCGAGGGCATGATGGAAGTCCAGCGCTTTCCCGAGGACTACAACGGCGCCATCACCGGCTGCCCGCCGATCAACGATACGATCAACCAGGGCATCTACGAGGCGTGGAACATCGTTACCAATACCAGCGCGGACGGCAGCTTTATCATCCCCAACGACAAGCTGCTTCTGATCCACAAGGCGGTTCTCGACGAGTGCGACGCGCTCGACGGCGCCAAGGACGGTCTGATTTCCGTGCCATGGGAATGCCATCCGAAGCTGACCGAGATCGAATGCAAGGCTGGTCAGGACCCCGGTTCGTGCCTGACCTCCGAGCAGATCCACGCAGCTCTTGAGCTTTATCGCGGAGCGCATGACGAGAAGGGCAACAAGCTGGAGCCGTTCGGCGTTCTGCCCGGCTCCGAACTCCAGTGGTCGGCCGTGATCGCGCCTCCCTCGAACCAGGCGAATTCGACCGACCGGAAGGGAACAACGACAGCCCTCCGTTCCGAGATGGCCGAGCCCGCGCTGGGGACAAACTGGCAGATTAGTGAGATCAAGTTTGACCGCGCCAGCTTCGATACCTTCACCAAAACGCATTATCTTTACGACGCCACCAACCCGGATCTGTCGGCATACGCCAAGGCCGGTCACAAGCTGATCATCTGGCAGGGACTGGCGGATAACAATGTGCTTCCGGCCCATACCATCCTCTACTACACAGCCCTCGAGAAAACCATGGGCGTCAAGGCGGTCGATGACTTCGTACGCTTGTACGTGCTCCCCGAAGTCGGCCACTGCGGCGGCGGAGACGGTCCTTCGATCCGCGACTTCCTCGCGCCGCTCATGTCCTGGGTAGAGAAAGGCGTCGCTCCAGGAGCGCTTCCGGGTGCGCACGTTCCACAGCCGGTCCGCGCTGCCGGCGGGCGAGGCGGACAGGGCGGTCCTGGTGGACCAGGTCAAGGTGGTCCGGGCGGTCCCGGTGGACCTGGCGGCGGCGGTGGTTTCATGATGCAGGGCATGCAACAGGCCACCGGTACTCCCGATCTCACGCGACCGATCTACCCATATCCCTACACCCAGAAGTACAACGGCACAGGAGACGTGAAGGACGCTGCCAGCTTCACTGAAGGACCCGCCAAGCCGGCTCCGGCGAGCGTGTTCGAATGGTTTGGCGCAGACTTCTACAAACCCGGCCCATTCAAGTGGTGCACGGCTACCGGCCCCACGTCACTCGACTGCAAGGATTCGCGTTAGCACAGCGACCGCGCATTTCAGTAATCGCATCCCACAGATCTGGGCCCCAGGTCTGGATTTTCAGACCTGGGAAAGCACGAACCCATCCCGCGCACGGATTACAACTCTGAAACGCCGATCCATTTACTCACCCTGCCCGCATTCCCGGTTTTGCAGATAATTGCCACCGTAAAGCGCAAACTCGACATAGACCCAACTTCACCCGCCGAGGGACAGGCCATGACACATGACGCGCACCATCGGACCAAATCCAACCCCAAATCGGAAGAAAGTTCACGAAATGGGCCATTCCGAAAACACGAATTTATTTCAGTATCCCAGTAAAACCCCCTTTTTAGATTGATTCCAAACAACTTATAAAAATAAAGTTATACAGTCCTCAAATTCGGTCAAAATTGATCCCAGTATCCCAGTATGCCCAAGCTGCGCCGTATGAAGAGCGCATGAGCGCGCAGAAATAAGCCGAGAGCATCAATGGAAATCGTGCGAGTGCGACACCACACCTCCATGCGAAAGTGCCTCCAGGCGAGTCGCCTTCACATGGATCACGCCATCCTGATTCTGCAGTGGCCCCTCGACCAAAAGGAATCGGCTGCGCGTCACCGCCAGGCGGTCCCGTTCATACAGATCGGGCGTCACAATCACGTTTGCGATGCCCGTTTCATCTTCCATCGATATAAAGATGAACCCCTTTGCCGTACCCGGCCGCTGCCGCGCAATCACGCACCCGGCCGTCCGAACAAACACCCCGTCCCGGCAATGCCGCAAGTCCTCCGCTGACAAGACTCCCTGTGCAATCAGCTCGCGACGGCGATAGTGCATGGGGTGCCTGCCCACAGTCAACCCCGTGCCCGCGTAGTCGGAGACCAGCCGCTCATCAACAGTCATCTGTTCAAGCGGCAGGCTTCTCGAATCCTCGCGGAGCCAATCGCTCTGTTGGGACAGGAGCGGCCCTTCCGGCTTGCCAGCCCACTCCACCTGCCAAAGCGCATCGCGTCGATGGGCAATTTCGTCCAGCCAGTTGAGAGCGCCTATTCGGGCGAGCAATGTCAGCTCCTTGCGATTCAGCGAGGGCACACGCAAGGCAAAATCGTCAGCCGAGCGAAACGGTCCGTCCTTATAACGCGACGAAACCACCAAATCCGCAGACTGCCTGCGAAAACCCTTGGCGTAACCGAGGCCCAAACGAATGCTCAGCTTGCCGTCTCGTTCGTGTTCCACCGTGCAACCCCACTCGGACACCTGAACGTCGATCGGCTTCACGCGCAGGCCGTGCCTCTGCGCATCCTTCACCAGGACGGCTGGCGAATAAAAGCCCATGGGCTGGTTGTTCAGAATGGCGCAGGTGAAAGCGGCGAGGTATTTCACTTTGAAATACGCAGAGGCATAGGCGATCAGCGCGAAGCTGGCCGCGTGCGACTCAGGAAAACCGTACAACGCGAACGAACTGATGTGCTGCACGATGGTGTCCTGTGTCTTCTCGTCGATCCCTTTGGCCGTCATTCCGGCACGCAGTTTGCCTTCGAGAGACTTCATCCGCTCCCAGGAACGGCGCATCCCTACGGCACGGCGCAACTCTTCAGCTTCCGCGCCGGTGAAATTAGCGACAGTCATGGCGATGCGCAGCAATTGCTCCTGAAAGAGCGGTACGCCGAGAGTCCGCTTCAGAACCGGCTCCAGCGAGGGGTGCGGATAGGTAATCTCTTCTCTCTTCTGCCGGCGTCGCATGTACGGATGCATCATTTGCCCAACGATGGGGCCGGGGCGAATGATGGCAACCTGAACGACAAGATCGTAGAACCGCTCCGGATTGTTCCGCGGCAACGATGCCATCTGCGCGCGGCTCTCCACCTGAAACATGCCGACCGTATCGGCCTGTTGCAAAGTGCGGTAAACCTCCTCATCCTCCGGCAACTGCGCCAGATCCACCCTGTCGCCGTAATGCTCGGGAATCAGCTCCAGGCAGTCTTTGAGTACCGCCATCATGCCAAGGCCGAGCAGGTCTACCTTGATAATGCCCAGATCGGCGCAGTCCTCCTTGTCCCACTGGACAACTGTTCTGCCCGGCATGGAGGCTCGCTCCAGTGGGACGACATGATTGAGTTGTCCCTGGCAGATCACCATGCCGCCCGAATGCTGGCCGAGATGGCGCGGCAGATCCTGAATCCTCATGCAGAGCTCAAGATACTTGGCGATGCGCGGATGATGGATGTCGAAGCCGGCGTTTTGAAACGAATGCGCAATCGTATCGTTCGTGCCGCGCCACTCCCAGGCATGGACAAGACTGGAGAGCCTGCTTAGAGATTCCGGATCAAATCCAAGCGCCTTGCCCACCTCGCGCGCCGCCGATTTGCCGCGATAGGTAATGACATTGGCCGTCATGGCCGCGCCCAGCTCGCCGTAGCGCTGATAGACATATTGAATTGCCTGCTCGCGCTGCGCTTCCGATGGCAGGTCGAGGTCGATGTCCGGCCACTCGCCCCGGCTCTCGCTCAAGAAACGCTCGAACAGCAACTCCATACCGACGGGATCGATCGCCGTGATTTCAAGTGCGTAGCAGACGGCCGAGTTCGCCGCGCTGCCGCGGCCTTGAATCAGAATGCCGTTGCGTTTGCAGAATTGAACGATGTCCCAGACAATCAGAAAGTATCCGGAAAAACCGAGTTTCGCAATCAGCGCGAGTTCATGTACGACTTGCTTCTTCGCGCGTTCGAGCAGTGCAGCATCGTTTTTCGGCCCATAGCGGCGCTCGACACCCTCCGCCGTCCGCTTGCTCAGAAAGCTGTCCATCGTTTCGCCATCGGGCACCGGGTAATGCGGAAACTGGTAACCGAGATCGTCCAACTGAAACTTCAGCCGGGACGAGAGTTCCAGAGAATTTTCCGTAGCTCCGCGGATGTCGCGAAAGAGTGCCGTCATTTCGCGTGCTGGGCGAAGATGCCGCTGGTTGTTAAGTGCAAGCAGCCTTCCAGCTTGGTCGAGTTGAGTATGGTTGCGGATCGCTGTGAACAGGTCCAAGATCTCCCGGTCGTATGCATTGGCGTAGCGGACGCCGTTGGTCGCCAGCACGGGTAGGTTCAAAGACTGAGCAATGCGCATGGCTGCCTGATTTCGCCACTCTTCTTCGCGCTCCCGATGGCGCTGCACCTCGACATAGACATTGTGCGTCCCGAAGATTCGTGTAAGCCGCTCGACGATCCTGCGGCCTTCCTCTTCGCCGCCGCGCATCAAGGCCGCTGCCAACGGGCCTTCGTCGCCGCCAGTCAGGCATACCAGGCCCCCAGCAAAATGTTCCAGATCGTCAAAACCGGCTGCGCCTTCCTGCTTCGTCGTCTCGCGCATTTTGAACTGCGTGATGAGTTGGCAAAGGTTCTGATAGCCTTCACGCGACTCGCACAGCAACGGCAGCCGCGCGGGCTCTGCCGCGCACCGGTGCGGCACCCAGGGCGCAGGCGTAAGGCGTGAGCCGAGGCTCGACACCGCAACCTCCGCGCCGACATGCGCGCGCACACCCTTCCTCTTGGCGCAGGTGTGAAACCGTGCCGACCCATAGAAGCCGTTGCGGTCGAGTAACGCCATCGCCGGCATATCGAGCGCATCTGCTCGCTCGATCAGCCCCTCCGGTTGCGAGGCGCCTTCAAGAAAACTGAAGGCGCTCACCGCATGTAGCTCGACATATCCCTCAGTCATAGAGTGCCGCCATCTGCCAGGAATGATCGAGAAGGTCACGCACCAGGCAGCACTGCAGAGTCGAGCCGTCCTGCGCCCGCGCCACCAGATCCCATTGTTCCTGACCCCAGAGTGTGTGATTCCACCAGTCGCCGCCTGACAGCCATGGACCGTATGCGCAGTCGACAGTGTAGCGTCGCCCCCGAAACGAGAACATCGCCGGGCGTCGATTCTCGATGGTGACGGCAACCGTCTCGGGCGGACGCATTTGTCTTGCCGCAGCGCGCAGGTGGCCCGAAGCAATCGCGGCAGGATTGCCGGTTGGCACAGTGAAAGGCTCGATGCGGAAGGCTTCCGGCGCGTGTGTATCCTCAAGCACTGCGCAGCCCACGTTCTCCTCGCCCACGATGGCGCAGATGCGGGCCAGAGTTACATCCAGACGCGACGGCTCCGGGACCTGCGGCGAGAAGAGGCCTAGTTGCACCTTGCCGGTGCTTCCCGGTTCCGCTTCCAGTGCGACAGCGAGTATCGCGGCCGGCGGTGGATGCGCTTCAAGATCGAGATGGATCAGCTTGATCCAAAGCTGTTTGTCATTGCTCGGAACTGCGGGCCGCACAGTGCGCGTGTGTGTGCCTCCACCATTGAGTGCGAGCATAAGAGTGACGGAGGCCAATGCGACGATCCGCGCAGAGGCCAGCAGAATCAGTTGATCGAGCAGGACGCCAGCCACGAAGAGCAACGAATCCAACAATTCGACTGGGGAATCAAGCTCCATCCGCTCGGCAAGCGTGAAGGGAGGCTCGACAGGCTGGAAGAGATGCGGCATCTCCCCGCGCGCCAGTTGCCTGAGGCGCTTGCCATCCTGCCCCATGCGCGCGATCAGCTGCGTCTCCGGCAACGCGGCCAACATCCCCAAGGTACGAATGCCCCACGATGCAAAGGTTTCCGCTTGTATTTCCGTAAGCTCGAGAACCGCGAGCGACAGCGACGCAAGCGCGGTTGCTTCTTCGCCGGTTGGAATGACTCTGACTGAGATGCGCAGGGACGAATCTCTCGCTGTGCAAACCGCCGCGTGATAGTTGCGACTCACGCTCACGGCGGCAGTGATGCCGACTGCCCGGATGCGCTCAATCAAGCTCTGCGCCAGCCTCTCCGGCGGTCCGAACAGGCTGCCCGTGCCCGCAATATCGATGCCGCACAGCAAGGCGTGATTTTCGCTGCGGTCTTCTACACGCGGCGAAAATGCGCCCGCGCATTCTAGGAGAATGGCTCTTGTCTCGGCTTCTGTCTTGAGCGAACGAGATAAGACCACCGGTGCAGCAAAGGTATCCACCTCCACCCGCGTCATTCCGCGGGCAATGCCCAGTAACCGTGCGTTGGTATTGAGCGAGCAAACCTGCTCGAGCGGAGCGTCGCCTTCCATTACGACACACGGCCGCTCGCGCAACTCAGGCCGCAGACGCAAGAGTGACTGTGCGGGAAACTCACTAACGTAAAAGCAGGCATAGATCTCGGCGGATTTTGTCATTTAGAACCTGCCCATGCAGTCCGGCTCTGCCAGCTGGCGGCATTCGCTCTTTCCGGCGGCTTGCGCAAAGGCACTACGTTCTCCGATGCGCCGATGAAGCGGCGTCGCGTGACTTCTACGCAATGCTCAACGCCGGTGAACACGGTTGCTTCGTCGCTCAGTGCTTTTGCAGGCTCGAACCGCAGCGACAGTTCCGCGCTGCTCTTTGCGCAGGCATATTGGGTGAGCAGCAGTATGCTCGCCTGCGTCCTCTCCGCCCCCGCTCGATAGCGGAACCAGGTCGCCAGCGGCACCCGCGATACGAACTCCGGGGCGATGGTTCCAAGGTCAAGCACAATGGCGCTGAAGCCGCCGCCCTGCAGGAGCAGGTCAGTCACTCGCAACGCCTGATCCATCCGCGCCCACGGGCTGATGAGACTGGTCACACGAAGGGCAGGAAACGAAGTTCGACGCGGAGCCGGCTCAATGTTCTCCGGCTTCGGCCGTTGACGCCGCTGCGGCTCTGCGCAGCGGGGAGCAATTGTCTCTTGACGTAGCAATCCGTTCACAGCCTCTGAAAGCCCTTTGATTTCGCTGCGTGGATGTCCGCCGCAGCCACCGCCATGCAATCCATTCATGGCCTTCTCTGGAATCAGGTACTTCTCCGGCAAAGTGAAGTTGCAGCTCGTCCGCTGAACTTTGGCAGCCCATGCACCGCAGCGCACCCACAACAACCGAGCCAAATCCACACCTGCGGCTGCGGCGGAGGAAGGATCGAGAGCGTCTGAGACATCGATCCACGCACAGACATTCGCGGCTTGGGTCTGCTGAGCTAGAAACGACAGTGCGGCGCTGGTTCGCCCAGAACACTCAGGGCCGACCAATTCACTGATCGCTCCCATCGGCAATCCGCCCTTCAATATCTCGTCCAGTGCATCAATGCCAGTGGCCGCGACCGGGCGAAAGACCTTCGCCACCGGAGTCAGCGCGCCAGGAATCTTCTGCGCAAGGGCAGTTTCGATCTGGAGCCGGATTACGGAAGCGTAGGCCATAGCATGTCTTCGCCTTATTTTCGCCTTAATAGACGTCTCCAAGTCAACCGCGACTTGCACACGAGTTGGTGCAGTATCACGCTAAGTCGCTCATTCTGAGCGCAAAGATTAATTTCAAGGTAGGTTCGCTACCAGCAGGAGTTAGCATGATTCCATGTGTGGCAGGTACGGACGGCGGGCGGACAAGCAGAGGATTGCGGAGTGGTTTTGCAGTCACAATACCAATGTGTTTGACGATCATGAACTGGCGCCCAACTACAACGTGGCGCCCGAGAGCATCCAGCCTGTGATCCGGCTCAACCAGGAAACAGGCGAACGGGAGATCGCGCTCATGAAATGGGGCTTGGTGCCCTATTGGTCGAAGACCGTCAAGTTGAAGTACAGCACCATCAATGCGAATTCCGATAAGTTGACCACCAGCGGCGTATGGCGCGAGCCATTCAAGCATCGCCGCTGCCTGGTTCCAGCGGATTGGTTTTACGAGTGGCCTGTTGTCGATGGCGAAAAACAGGCTCGCGCCTTCAGTCTCAAAGATGACAGCCCGTTCGCATTCGCCGGCCTGTGGGATCGATGGAGCGACAAGGAAACCGGGCAGATGCTTGAATCCTTCGCCATCGTGACCGTTGAGCCAAATGAGTGGATGGCAAAGTACCACGACAGAATGGGCGTGATCCTCGAAACGAAAAACTATCAGCGATGGCTGGAGCCGGGAGAAGTGCACAGCCTGCCCGTTGATCTACTCAGGCCTTATTCCGAAGATGGCATGAAATCCTGGCGCGTCAGCAACAAGGTGGGCAACACGCGAAACAACTGGGCAGAGTTGATAGAGCCGATTGCCGAGGAAAAGTGCGAAACGGGAGAAAACTTCGAGACGCATCCAACGGAAGAATGATCCGCCTATCAAGGATGCCGGCGATAATTACCAACCGCAGCAGCCTGGGCATACTGGGATACTGAGATAAATTTTGACCGAATTTGAGGACTGTATAACTTTATTTTTATAAGTTGTTTGGAATCAATCTAAAAAGGGGGTTTTACTGGGATACTGGGATAAAGTCGTGTTTTAAAAAGGGCCATTTTTCCGGTCTGCGACGTGATTTCTTGTCGTGTTGCGGAGTTCTGTCATGTTCTGCCTCCCGGTGCCTGGAGTTGGGTCTATATCGAGTTTGCGCTTTGTCCCGGTAATTCTCTGCAAAGGGAGCGGGGGAATCGGGACCGTGGTGGTCTTCCAGGTCGCAAACGCGAGATGCTTCGACTTTGCTCAGGACAGCCTCTGGAGTACCCGCCAGTTCAAATTGGGTGAATAGGTATCATGTCCCCATATACCTCCATATACCTCAAAGTAGGTGATATGAAAGGTACAGGGAGCACCGTCAGTGCGGTTTTTGATGCGTCAAGATCTAACCCACCCGCCAACCTTTAGGGTCGCGACAGCCTGCTAGAATTTTCTACCAGAGCCTCTGCCATGCGGCTGAAGGCTTCGAGGAGCCCAATTCTTGCCTATCCCGACGCTATCACCGTCAGAGGAGACGATGTGGGAGGAACCCATAAGGGTGCCGCAACCCAAGACATTGGACGAGGAAATCAACGCGAAGTACGCAATGCGAGAGCTTCGCATCGTTACTGAATCGAATCGCGAGCAACTTCCGAACTTTGTAGATGCACTTAAACGCCCTAACTGGATGGAACTGCGTCCGTTTTACCAACGACGCCCCCGGTGGGACAAGGTCCGCCAATCAAAGCTCATCGAATCCTTCGTGATGAACATCCCCGTCCCCCCCCTATTTGTGTACGAGTCAGCCCTCGCAAAATATGAGGTCATGGACGGGCAACAGCGCATCACCGCTATCCTGGATTTCTACACCAACAAGCTGAAGCTCGAAGGCCTAGAGCAGTGGCCGGAGCTCAACGGTAGAATCTACGACAAGCTCCCTTCCGAAATTCGTAGAGGCATCGACCGGCGCTCAATCTCTTATATCGTCCTTCTTAAAGAGTCCGCCCTGACAAGCGAAGATGAGGCGCTCCTGAGACAGGAGGTCTTTGAACGATTGAACACCGGAGGAATAAAACTAAGCCACCAAGAAATCCGAAACGCGCTCTATCAGGGAAAACTGAACTCGCTGCTTTTTGAGCTAGTCAAGAACGAGAGCTTCCGACGCATCTGGGCAATGCCTAAGCACAGCGAATCCGCTGAACTGAATCGTGCCGAGGAACTCCTCTCCGACCGAAACTACGTTACGATGCGGGATGTTGAAATCGTCCTACGATTCTTCGCGCTCAGGCACGCAGAGCATTATCAAAGAGGGATGAAAGGGTTCCTTGATCTCTACATGGTTCGAGCTCGCAAATTCACGGACGACGACATCTCATCCTTGAAGGGGCTCTTTGAAGAGACAATTGGATTAGGCTCGGCAATCTATGGGGAGCTTTTCGCGCGGCCGTGGGACACGGGGAGAGGCGCATGGGTAACTCGCACACACATCGCGTTCAGCGATGCGGTCATGGTTGGTCTCTCCAGACACCTTGCCTCAGGTGAGCAACTAATCGCGAAGCGACAATCTGTTATAGAGGCCACACGGACCCTCTTTGAGAGGCATCCCCAGGGCACGTTCACCGGTCGAGGAAACACGAAGCGTGATGTTCAGGATCGCATCCAGCTATTCGAAGAGATGCTCATAGAACAAATCGGGTGAGCGATGTTTCTAAGCCTGAAAGAGCGTCTTCGAAAAGACGTCTACGCGATAAAGCACATCACAGCCTTCACGGATCGTGCGAGGCGATGGCTGAGCACACTTGTCGAACTTCCAGAAATACTCGAACCCCTCGGGGGCTCTCCCCAAACGAAAGAATGGCAAGTCTATGACCACTGCGCGGCACTAACGCGACTTTACGCCATTTACGCCACGTTCATTGAAGAATTGGCATCGGAATACGTCGAGCTCATACCCACTCTGTATCAAGGGTACAGAGAACTACCGGAGTCAATGCGTTCCCAGCACCGCATCGGGATTGCCCAAATCCTCTTAAAACTGAACGACACAGGCACCTACGGCACCCTCGATGAGCGCAGGATCGTGGAGCACCTCGCAGCGGGCATTGCAGGGAACCGGCCCTACTCCCTGCTGTCCGACGCCTTCCTTGTTGACCGGCAAAACTACCGCCTCGACGTGCTTGCGGGCATCTTTACCTCACTTGGGATCACAAAAATCGGGGCAAGACTTAACCGAAACATCAAAATAAAAAGTTTTTTGCAAGAGAAGTATGGGGAGAGCTCGACACTAGACGCCGAACTGGCCGGATTCGTCAGGCGTCGAAATGAGGCCGCACATAGTCAGATCGAGGATACGATTGGGGTCGACGATTTTCATTCGTTGGCCGACTTAATTGAAAACCTCTGTGCCGGACTTGCGGAGATTGTCGAAGAGGAGGTTATCCGAAGGCGCGTGGCCCTAACGCAATTCTCAGATTGTGGTTCTGTAGAGGAGGCCCCTTACAAGGGTTTCGTCGCAGTTGCCCGCATGCGCGCTGTTTCGCTGAAGCTTGGAGACGAACTCCTCATCCTCCAAAACGCAGAATTCGTTAATCGAGCATCGATTGAATCTCTTCGATTGGAGGATGTCGAAGTCGACCACGTGGATGCTGCCGAAGGACAAGAAGTCGGGATTCGCCTCTCAGCACGCTGCCGACAGGGCAATACGTTAGCTCGGCTCATCGAACCCGCCTGCCCACCTGAACCCCAAATGCCCATGTTCGATTCGAATGATCCCGCGGAGCCGGACTCATTTGAAGTCGAATTAGCTCAGGCCGCTGAAGAACTCTTAGAGTCAGAGACGGACCCAGAGGCGCCCCTAAACTTGGGGAAGTAGATCGATGTCCCATGTCTGACTTTCCACAAATGACTGGGTGGCCCATGTCTCGCGGCGGGTGGCCCCGGTCTCGGTGAACGTTTCAAACCACGATGAGGGTGCCCGTCCTGAGCGAAGTCGAAGGATCCCTCGCTTTTGGGGACCGGGGGAGACGAGCTACTTCGCCCAGCCCCGATTCCCGACTTTGCAGATCATTCCCTGAACAAAGCGCAAACTCTA
>Ga0182012_10003745_pt1 | contig 16060 bp, 16 predicted proteins | sample 612S2SmetaG_FD_120486 | JGI IMG/M metagenome (GOLD analysis project Ga0182012, IMG submission 120486) | Permafrost microbial communities from Stordalen Mire, Sweden - 612S2S metaG | ecosystem: Environmental > Terrestrial > Soil > Wetlands > Permafrost | place: Sweden: Stordalen | collected...
CGCCAGACGCACGCCAAGGATCTCGAGCTCTTCGAAAGGCTCGGTCGCGAACCGCACCGCACGGCCGCGAGCGAGCCGCCGGCGGTCGTGTTGCCGGCCTTCGTGGTCGGCGAGTTGCGCAGCGCCTTTGCGATCGGCTTCGCGCTGTATTTACCCTTCGTCGCCATCGACTTGGCCGTGGCTTCCATCCTGATGGGCCTGGGCATGTTCATGCTCAGTCCGCCGATCGTCTCGCTTCCGTGCAAATTGCTGCTCTTCGTGATGGTCGACGGCTGGGCGCTCGTCTGCGGCGGTCTCGTCTCGAGTTTTCGTTAGTTTTGCTCGGTAGCATAATTGCCGGCTCGATGCGCTGCACGACGCCGCATGAGGGCACGGGTGACGATGGGTATTGCTGGAGGCCCTGGTGACGCTGCACCGGTAGGGCGATTCAGGGCCGCGCGTCGAAGTTTGCGCCGCATGAAGATCGGCGACGAATTGGCCGAGCGCCGGCCCTGCTTCTCCTTCGAGTTCTTCGCGCCGCAGACCGACCAGGGCGTGGAGAATCTGATGGAGCGCGTGCGTGCGCTGCGCATCCTCAATCCGGCGTTCGTCTCGGTCACCTACGGCGCGGGCGGATCGAGCCGCGGGCGCACGCTCGATCTGGCCAAGCGCATCAAACGCGAACTCGACATCGAAGTGCTCGCGCACATCACCTGCGCCGATCACACGCGCGACGAACTGCGCTCCATCTTTCACGACTTGCACGCGGGCGGCATCGAGAACGTGCTGGCGCTGCGCGGCGATCCGCCTCGCGGCAGCGACGCGTTCGTCGCGCGCGAAGGCGGCTTTCGCTACGCGACCGATCTGATCGCGCTCGTACGCGACGAATTTTCCTTCGACATCGGGGCCGCCGGCTATCCGGAAAAGCATCCCGAGGCGGCGAGCCTCGACGCCGACATCGCCAACGCGCTGCGCAAGGTGCGCGCGGGCGCGCGCTTCCTCATCACGCAACTCTTTTTCGACAACGACTACTACTTCGCGTACGTCAAGCGGGCACGGGCCGCGGGCATCGACGTGCCGATCTTGCCCGGCTTGATGCCGCTGACCTCGTACGAACAGATCGCGCGCATCACGCGGATGTGCGGGGCGAGCATTCCGCCGAGCCTGCGCGCCGAACTGGAGTTTCGCGCCGAGGAGCCCCAAGCCGTCACCGATCTCGGCGTGGCCTACTGCACGCTGCAGTGCACCGAACTGCTGGCGCGCGGGGCGCCGGGCATCCACTTTTACACGCTGAATAAATCGCCCGCGACGCGCGCGGTCGTCTCGGCGCTCTTGGCTTCGCGCACTGCGTGGGACGTGCGCCTGCGCGGCCCGCTGGAGAGCGCGGGCGTGACGCTCTAGCTACGCGGCGGGAAGTTCGGCTTCGGGGCCGGCGGCCGGCTCCGCCTTTTTGATGCGACGAATGTACGCGCGGATGCCGACGTAGAACGTCAGGATCGCCACGACGGCGAGTAAGGCGGTTCGAATCTCTTTGTAGGGCAACGGTACCTCCGGCGCCACGCTTTCTCGCAGGGTGCGGCGACATCCCCGCATGCGCGTGGAAACATTGCGGCAACACCGCGAGCGTAGACTGCGGACATGGATGCCCTGAGCCCGCTCGTGCGCGATGCGCTGCTGCTGACGGCGGTGCTCTGTCTGCCGTTGCTCGTGCTGGTGACCGCGGTCGGGACTGCGATCGCGATCCTGCAGGCGGCGACGCAGGTGCAGGAGCAGACGCTCACGCTGCTGCCCAAGCTGCTCGTTGCGGGCGTGATGGTCGCGGGCTGCGGCGCCTTCGCGTTGCACGCCTGCGCCGCGCTCTTCGCGGAGGCGGTCGTCGCTCTGCCCCAGATCGTCCGCGGCGCGTGAACGACGCGACGCTGCTGGTCTTCGCGCGTTGCGCGGGCTTCGCGTTTCGCGCGCCCGGCTTCTCGCATCCCGCCGTTCCGCCGCCGCTGCGCGCCGGCTTCGCCTTCGCATGTGCCCTCGCGCTGGCGCCGGCCGTTTCGTCGCATGCCGTCGTGCCCCGCGGCGCGGCGTTTCCGTTTGCGCTCGCGGCCGAAACGGCGCTCGGCGCGGCGCTGGGCACCGCGGCCTCCTTGCTCTACGACGGCGCCTACGCCGGCGGCAGGCTCGTCGACGATTACGTCGGCATCCGTGCCAACGCGCCCTCGGCCAATCTCGCCGCGACGAGCGGCTTCGGACGCTTGTGGTCGCTCGCATTTACGGCCGGCTTTTTCACGCTCGGCGGCGACAGGCTCGCGCTCGACGCGTTCGCGCAAGGCTTCGTCGCGATCCCGCCCGGCGCGCTCGCGACCGCGCCGCAACTCGGCCTCTTCGCGCTCGCGCTGCCGGGCGTGTTGGTGCACGCGGCGCTGTTCATCGGGGGTCCGGCGTTCGCGTGCGCCTTCGCCGGGCAGATCGCGCTTGCGGCGCTGGCGCGCGTGGTGCCGCGACTCGCGCCGTTTACGCTGTCGTTCGGCGTGGCGTTCGCCTTCGCGCTCGCGGCCACGTTGCTGAGCTTGCCCGCCATCGTGCCCGCGGCCGCGCGTCCGTGGCTCGTGCCGCTCGGGCCGCACTGACTCGCGATGGCGAACGATAAGCCGTTCGAGGCGACGCCGCAACGGCTCGAGCGCGCGCGGCGCGACGGCGACCTGCCGCGTGCCGGCGAGTTCGTCGCGCTCGGCGCTTTCGCGGGCGGTGGCCTCGGCTGTGCGCTCGCGGCCGCTCCCCTCGCGGCCCTCGCGCGACTGGGCATCGTGGCTGCGGCGCACGGCGGCGTCCCCGCCTGGTTCGGTTGGGCGTGCGCGTTGTCGCTGCTGCCCGCACTGGGGGCTGCGGCGGGCGGCGTGCTGGCCTTCGTCGCGGTGCAGGGCCGCATCGGCGTACGTAGGCTCACGTTCGATGCGTCGCGACTGGCGCCGCAGGCGGGGCTGCAGCGCATGTTTTCGCGCGATACGGCGCTGGGCATCGGGCGCGCTGCCGTCGCGGGCGTGGCACTCGCCGCGGCGTTCGTGCCGCTCCTGCTCGATGCACTCGATCTCGTGCGCGGGCCGGCCACGCCCGAGCGTCTAGCCGCGAGCATGCTCTCGGCCGCCACGCGCATCGTGCTGACGGCGCTCATCGCGGGCGCACTGCTGGGCACGCTCGACCTCGTGTGGGCGCGCGCGTCGTGGCGGCGCCGCCTGCGCTTGAACCATGCGGAGATGAAAGCGGAACTGCGCAGCAGCGAAGGCGATCCGCTGCTGCGCGGGCGGCGGCGGCGCGCGCACGGCGCGCTCGTGCGCGGCTCGTTGCGCCGGTTGCGCGAGGCCTCGTTCGTGGTGGTCAATCCCGAGCACGTCGCCGTCGCGCTGGCCTATCGCCCACCCGAGATCGCAGTGCCGCGCGTCGTCGTACGCGCGCGCGGTGAGGCCGCGCTCGCCGTCAAGCGTAAGGCGCGCGAACTCGCGCTGCCCATCGTGGAAGAACCGCTGCTCGCGCGCGCGCTTTTTGCGGGTGCGGAAGAAGGCGCCTACGTGCCGCGCGCGTTGTACGAACCCGTCGCGCGTATCGTCGCGGCGCTGCTGCGGCCCGTCGCGCGCGGATGAAACGCGCCGATCCCGCGGCGACCTACGGCTTCGCGGCCGCGGTGCTGGCCGTCGTGGGCATTCTGCTCGTACCCTTGCCGCCGCCGTTGCTCGACGCGCTGCTGGCCTTCGACATTCTCGGCGCGGGCGTGGTGCTGCTGGTCAGCATCACCGTCGCCGACCCGCTGGAATTCTCGGCGTTCGCGCCGGCGCTCTTGATCGCCACGCTCTTCCGGCTCGCGCTCGACGTCTCCGCGACGCGCCTGATCTTGACCCAGGGTCATCTGCCCGACGGCGTCGGCGCGCTCGTGCCCGCCTTCGGGCAATTCGTCGTGCGCGGCAACCTCGTCGTCGGGCTGATCACCTTCGCGATGCTGATCGTGATCCAATTCGTGGTGATCGCGGCCGGCGCGCAGCGCGTCGCCGAAGTCGCCGCGCGTTTCACGCTCGATGCGATGCCCGGCAAACAGATGGCGATCGACGCCGACGTGCATGCGGGCGTGCTCGACGCAGAGGGCGCGCGGCGCAAACGCGCGCACGTTCAAAAAGAAGCCGACTTTTACGGCGCGATGGACGGCGCGGGCAAGTTCGTCAAGGGCGACGCGCTCGCGGCGCTCGCGATCGTCGCGCTCAACCTCGTGGGCGGCGTGATCGTCGGCGTGGCCTATCGCGGCCTCGCGCCGCTCGAGGCGCTCAACGTGTTCGCGATGCTCTCGATCGGCAACGCGCTGTTGACCACGATTCCCGCATTCTTGCTTTCGACGGCGATGGGCTTGATGGTCACGCGCGTCGCCTCCGAGGGTTCGCTCGGCGCCGAACTCAAAGCGCAAGTGCTCGAGCGTCCGGGCGTGTTCCGCGCCGCGGGCGCGTTTGCGTTTGCGCTGGCGCTCGTGCCCGCGCTGCCGGGATTGCTTTTCGCGGGTTGCGGTGCGTTGCTCTTCGGCATCGCGGCCGTGGCCGCGGCGGCGCGCAAACGGCGCGACGATGCGCGCAAACGCTCGCGGGACGCGGCGCGGCGCGCGGCGATTCGCAGGCCCGAAACGGCGCTGGGCTTGATAGGCGTGGACGCGCTCTCGATCGACGTCGGCGCCGACCTCGCTCCGCTCTTGGCGTCGCCCGCCGCGGAGCGTCTGCTCGATCGCATCGGCGAAGTGCGCCGCGGCCTCGCCGTCGAGATCGGTCTGATCATGCCCGGCGTGCGCTTGCGCGACGATCTCGCGCGGCCGCCGGGCTCGTACGCGATCCGCGTGCGCGACGCGATCGCGGGCGAAGGGCGCTTGCGCCTCGACGCGCTGCTGGCCGTGGCCGATCCCACGGTGCTGCGCACGCTCGGCGGCGAGACGACGCTGGAACCGGTCTACGGTTTGCCCGCGAGTTGGATCGCGCCCGAACGCACCGAGCCCGCCTCGGCCGCCGGAGCGCTCGTCTTCGATCCGATCTCCGTGCTCGGCTCGCACCTGGCCGAGATCGTGCGCGACCACGCCGCCGAGTTGCTCGGACGGCAAGAATTGCAGACGCTGCTCGAACATCTGCGCGCCGGCATTCCTTCACTGGTTAAAGAAATTGGCCCCGAGGGCGTGCCCGCGTCGCTGGTCCAGCGCACGCTCGAGGCGCTGCTGCGCGAACGGGTCTGGCCGCGCGACATCACCGCGACGCTCGAGGCTTTGCTCGAGGCCGCCGGCTCCACCCGCGATCCGCGCGAACTCGCCGAGGCGGTGCGCCGCCGGCTCGTGCCCGGGCTCGTGCGTCGCCGGGCGCTCGAAGCCCTCGAGCCGCTGGTGCCCACGCCCGAGGCGGAGGCGCAACTGCGGGCCTGGCTCGTGGAGGGCGTTCCGGCCGGGCCCGACCGGGCCGTGCGCTTGCGCGACCGGGTGAGCGAGTACGTTCGGCTCGTGCCGCGCGAACGCGCGGCGCTCGTCTGCGGGGCCGCCCTGCGTGCGCCGCTGGCCGATCTGCTCGGGAGGTTCGGCCTCCGGCTCGAGGTCTTCGCTTACACCGAACTGCCGCCGGAACTGGAACTGCGGCCGGCGATGGTGCTGGAGCCCGAGGCCGGCGATTCGGGGGCTCTGACGCGCGCGCAGGCAGAGCAGAGTCCGACGATGGTCAGGGCGTAGTCGACCTCGCGATATCCGGCGCGGTCGGCGACGCCTTGGGCGATCCGGGCCAAGCCCTCGGCCTGCACGTTCTCCAGACTCCGGCAGTCGAGGCAGAGCAGGTGATGGTGCTTGTCGAGCGCGGCCTCATAGCGCGCCGCGCTTCCGGCAAACGAAAAGGCCTGGACCAGGCCGATCTCGCGCAGAATCTCCAGGGTCCGGTAGATCGTCCCCAGGCTGACCCCGGGCATTTCGTCCCTGACCCTGTCTAAGATGCTCTCCGCCGAGAGGTGGCCGCCGTTATCCAGCGCCCGCAAAACGGCCGCTCGCTGCTTGGTCAGCCGGTAACGTGACTGCAACAGCCCCGCATCGACGGTGTTCGGATCCAATGGGGACCTCCCTGAAGCGACGTATTGTCCCAGGGGGTGAGCCGGAGGTTTTGAGAGGGGAGCGGGGCGGCGGCGCCGGGGGCAAAGCAACCCGTTGCGGTTTGACGGGGTGGGTCGACCCTGCTAGAATACGCGGGTTCTCCACTTCCTTAGGCGCATCATTCGTACATGTGGCATCGACTGAGACCCTGGTTCAAGGGAGCGGCCGTCCTCGGGACGGTGGCTCTCTGCCTTTACCTGATCCTGCCGCTGCAGAACAAAATCAAGCTCGGGCTTGATCTGCAGGGCGGCGTTCGCGTGCTCTTGCAGCTGAACACCTCGCCCGAGGTGCCGCAGATCACGAAGCAGATCCAGAATCAGGTCATCCAAGTCGTTTCCAATCGCGTGAACGGCTTGGGCGTCTCGGAGCCGCAGATCGAGCCGGTCGGCGACAGCCGCATCCTGGTCGAGTTGCCCAACGTCAAAAACCCCGATGAAGCGGTGCAGACGCTCAAAGACGTTGCGAAGCTCGACTTCAAGATCATTCCGGCTGCGGTCAATCAGAAGGCGCTCACGGATAAGAAGTATGCCGACGATCCGAACGGCGCGTACAAGGATGCCGGACCCATCGTCTACTCCGGCGCCGACCTCAAGGGCGCGCAGGCGGGCTTCGATCAGAGCGGCAACCCGAAGATCGATTTCCAAACCAAAGACGGCGGCAAATTCGGTAAGGTCACGACCGACAACCTCAACAAGTTGCTGGCGATCTTCCTCGATAAGAAGTACGTGTCGGCGGCCACGATTCAGGGCGTGATCACGACCGAAGGTCAGATCACCGGACAGTTCAGCGAAGACGAAGTGATTCGCGTCGCCAACGAACTCAACGCCGGCGCATTGCCCGTGGGCGTCACCGTCGTCGAAAACGACACGGTCGGGCCGATCCTGGGCAAGATCGATCTCGAAAAGTCGCTCTGGGCCTCCATGATCGGGCTGGGCCTCGTGCTGATCTTCATGGTCGCCGTCTATCGCCTGCCGGGGTTCCTGGCCGACATCGCGCTGATTCTCTACGTGCTCATGCTGCTCGGGCTGCTCGCCGGCGTCAAAGCCGTGCTGACGCTCCCCGGCATCGCCGGGTTCGTGCTCTCGATCGGCATGGCCGTCGATGCCAACGTTCTGATCTTCGAACGCATCAAGGAAGAGTTGTGGTCGGGCAAGACGCTGCGCGCGGCCGTGCAAATCGGCTTCAAGCGCGCCTTCACGGCAGTCTTCGATAGCCACGTGACCACCATCGTGGGCGCGGGCGTGCTGTTCGTGCTCGGCACGGGCACCGTCAAAGGCTTCGCCTACACGCTCTTCTGGGGCACGCTGTTCTCGCTCGTCACCGCCGTCTTCGTGACCCGGTTCTTCGTCGACGTCGTGGTCGACAACGATCTGGTCACCGATCACCGGGCGTACGGAGCGTAGCGCGATGTTTTTCCGTCGCCTGAATTGGAACGTCGTCGGCTGGTTCAAGACCGTCTCGGCGATCTCGTACGCGATCATCATCGCGGGCGCGCTGATGATCGCCTACAACCTGGTCGTGCACCACTATCCGATCAAGCTCGGTTTGTCGTTCACCGGCGGCACCGACGTGACGGTCAAATACAAGGCGCCCACCACGGCCGATGCGGTGCGTGCCGCGCTGGCCACGGTCAACGTCACCGACGCCCAGGTCAACACCTTGACCAAGGCCGGCGACGACGCCAACGAACGCTTTACGATTTCGACGCAGGTCGACTTCGGCGATCAGACCAGCAAGATCTGGAACGCGCTGGCCACGGCGGGCACGATCGACCGCACGCAGTCGTCGATCGAAGCCGTCGGACCGTCGCTTTCGCACGAGTATCTGATCAAAGCGCTCGAAGCCTTGGTCATCGCCATCGGCATCCAGTTCGGCTACATCGCCTTCCGCTTCGGCTGGAACTACATCTTCGGCCTGGTCACGGTCATCGCGCTCTTGCGCGACGCGGCGATGATGATCGGCATCTACGCGCTGGCGCAAAAGCGCGCCGACGACGCCTTCCTCGCAGCCGTGCTGACCGTCATCGGGTACTCGGTCATGGACACGATCGTCATCCTCGACCGCATCCGCGAGAACGTCAGGCTGATGCCGGGGCAGTCGTACGACGCGATCGTCAACACCTCGATCCTGCAGACGATGTCGCGCTCGGTCAACACGCTCGCGACCGTGGTGGTCACGCTCGTGGCGCTCTTGGCCTTCGGCGGCGCCTCGCTGCAGAATTTCGCCTTCGCGCTGCTCGTGGGCATCTGCTCCGGCGGCTACCACTCGATCTTCTACTCGGCTCCGCTGGTCGCGGTGATGCGCGATCGCCAGCTCAAGGACGCTGCGAAGAAGCGTGAGGAACTGCGTGCGAGCGGCGGCCTGCGCGCGCCCAAGAGCGTTGCCGAAGCTCGCGCCCAGGAGAAGGACGCCGCCGAACGTGCGGCAATCCTGGCCGCGCGTCGCGAGCGCCGTTCCGAGAAGAAGAGCGTGCCCGCGCGCACGACGGGCCCCGCGCGTTACAAGCGCAAGCGGGTCGCGCCCCCGGCCGGTACGGCCGTCGCGGAGCCCGAGTACACCGAATACGATGAAGACGTGCTCGAGTACGGGCACGAGGAGATCGATCCGCTCGACGCGCAGCGCGCGGGCCTGCACGACGAGCAGTTGGAACTCGGTCACGAAGAGATCGTCTTGAATCTCGAGGATCATCCGATCGCGCAAGAACTCGCCGCGCACGAAGCGGCCGTCGGCCACGATGCGAAGAGCGCGGACGAGCACGGGGCGGCCGCGAAGCCCGAGTAAGCCCGCGGATCGGGGCCTGCCGCCGCCGACCGCGTCGGAGGCGGCCTTCGAGGCGCTTTTGGCGCGCTTCGACGACCTCGACGACGACGCGCCGCTGCCGCCGCGAGTCGATACCGTCGCGGCCGAAGCGGAGTCCGGCGCGGCCGTCGACTCAGCGTCGGAATTCGTCGAGGCGTTGTTTGCCCGGCGTGACGAGTTTCTCGCGCGCGACCCCTACGCAAGGATCGGCGACGCCGACGACTTCCATACGAAGGTGGTGGGCGTGTCGTTCGGCCTTCGTCAGTCGGTGGCCGGCGGCCTGAGCGCGGGCGCGCAACTCGAACTGGTCCGCGATCCGCACAACGAGGCCGATCCCAACGCGATCGAGGTACGTTACGGCAGCCTGCAGGTGGGCTTCATCCGCCGCGAGATCGCCAAGCGCATCGCGCCCAAGATCGATGAAGGCGACCGGTATAGCGCCGTCGTCGCCGACGTCACCGGGGGCGGCGAGAAACACGTCGGCGTCAACATTCACGTGCGCCGCCGGCGCAGTACGTTGCCGCCCTCGCGACGGTCCGCGGGCGAGAGCGCCGCGCTCGGGTTGCTCGAACACGATTCGCCGGTCGAGCGGATCCGCCACGCGTTGATCGGCGATAAACCGATTCGCGACTCGCAACGCGCCGTGCTCGAACGCGTGGCCGAAGGCGATAACTGTCTGGCCGTGCTCGGCACGGGCCGGGGCAAGTCGTTCTGCTTCCAATTGCCCGCGGCGGATCGCGCTTTGCGCGAGCGACGCAAGACGCTGGTCTTCTATCCGTTGCGCGCGCTGGCCAACGATCAACATGCGGCGCTCGAGCGGCGGCTCGCGCCGCTCGGTTTGCGCGTGCTTCGCGCCAACGGTTCGATCGACGGCGACGAACGCGCCGAGCTCGACCTCGCGCTCGAGGACGGCTCGTGGGACGTGGTGCTCGCCACGCCCGAGTTCGCCACCTATCACAAGGCCGCATTCGCGCGCGCGTGCAACGTGCCCGCGCTCGTCGTCGTCGACGAGGCCCATCATCTCCTCGAGTCGCGTCATCGGCCGGCCTACATGGAATTCGGCACGCTGCTCGACGCGCTCGGACGCCCGCAGGTGCTGGCCTTGACGGCGACCGCCGACAAAGCGGCCTTCGCCGAAATCCGCGCGGCTTTGCGCATCGAGCGCTGGGTGATCGATCCGACCGTACGCGACAACCTGCGCGTGATCGACGCCCGGGGTGCCGATAAGCAACGCTACCTCGAACGCGAACTCGACGGCGACGGGAAGGCGATCGTCTATTGCAACTCGCGCAGCGAGGCCACGAAGCTGGCCGAGCGCTTGCGCCGGCGCTTCGGCGACAACGTCGGCTTCTATCACGCGGGCGTGCCCGCCCGCGAGCGCGCGCAACTGGAGGATCTCTTTCGCGCCGGCGCGCTGCGTTTGGTGGTGGCGACCTCGGCGTTCGGCGAGGGCATCGACTTACCCGACGTGCGCGACGTGGTGCTCTACCATCTCAACTTCGCATTGACGGAGTTCAATCAACAGGCGGGCCGTGCCGGTCGCGACGGCTTGCCCGCGCGCATTCACCTGCTCTACGGCGAGGCCGACCGGCGCATCAACGATTTCATTATCGCGCAGTCGGCGCCGTCGATCGCGACGTTGCGCGAACTCTACCGCGGAATGCGCGCGCTCGCCTCGGCCGATACCCTGCGCATGACGCACGAGGACGTGGCGCGTACGCTCGATCTCGACATGGTCAAGGGGGAAACGGTTTCGACCGCAGTGCGCATCTGGCAGGAAGCCGGCCTCGTCGATACCGGTCGCGACGACGACGGACGTTTCGTGCGCTTTCTCGACGTGGGCTCGAAGGTCGATCTCACGACGACCGCTCGCTACGAAGAGGGTCTCGCCGAGCGCGAGGACTTCGAGAAATTCTGTGCGCTGGCGCTCGAGGCGGACGCAGCCTCGCTCGAACAGATCATAAACCGGCCGATTTATCCCAACTCCGTCCCCTTGGAGCGGTAGGCTCCGAGCCTCTCTGGAGGGGCTGGTTTCTTCTCCGGCAATTAGCAGAGCATGGATCTGAAGGTGACCGCACCTCCGCCTTTGGCGGCGGGAGACCAGGAGTTCACGGTGGTGTCGGCTCGTCTCGCCTACGCGGGTTACGACGGCGAAGACCTCGCCGCGGGCGTGCGTCAACTGATCCTGGACGTGACGGTTAAAAATAGCTCGGAAGAGCCGTTTACGCTGGTCAGCCGTTCCCTCGCATTTACGTTCGACGGAAAGAAACTCAAGGCGAATCTGGTCGACGGCGCCTCCGACGTGGATCCCGGTTCGATCTCCGAACGGCAGGTGGTCACCGTCGACATCCCCGCCTATCACGCCGGAGAAATCGACCTCACCGTCTACGGCATCGATTCGACCGGCACCGAGGTCGAGCGCTCGGTCGCGCTCACCCTGCCGCCCGATTAACCGGCGAGCCCGCGCCGCGACGCTCAGGTGAGGCGACGCGTCAGGTCGGCGGCTCCCGTCTTCGCGTAAAAGGCGTTATCGGTCTCCGAGACGTCGGGCGCCCATGCATCGATCTGTCGCTTGGTGATCGGGAAATGCACCGTGGGACCGCTCGCGTCGGAGTAGTCGGCGCCGTCGAAGGGCTCGAAGCCGTCGCTCTCGCGATGTGCGAGCACGAGATCCGCCACCGCATCGCGGGCGACGCGCGCGGGCTCGCGCACGCTTTCGGGTAATCTGCCGTCGCGGGCCAGCGCATCGTAGAGTGCGATCGCCGGGCGATCGGCGCGCCAGGGCAGTCCGCCGTTGTGCCGGAAGCGCACCATGCCCTCCACGCCGCGTGCGTCTTGCCGAATCGCGTCGCGCAGCGCGCGATCCTGCGCGGCGTTGCCGAGCGCCGCATCGAGGTTGCGCACGCCGCGCTCCATCGCGCGAACCTTCTCCGGAGCGAGATCGAAGACGTCGAAGGCGGCCGCGGGCCCGAAACGTTCGCCGTCGCCCAATTCGTAGCGCGTGCGCATCACGCGTTCCACGATCGATTTCGCCATCGCTTTGGGCTCGTCGAGATGTCGCTCGATGGCATCGGCGACGCTCGTGGGCGCACCCGGCGCGAGCATGGTCTCCGGCGACGCCGCGAAGAAACGCACGCCGGCGTGCGAGAGTGCCGACACATTACCGAGCGAACCCATGAGGCACTCGTTGGCGAGCACGCCGTCGACGCGGCGGCTTGCGTCTTCGGGGTGCGCGCGGGCGTGTGCGGCCACGCCGGCGGCAATCGCGCGGGCCATGTCGTCTTCGCGCATGATGCCGTTGCCGTGGTCGGCCTCGAGGCCGCCGCCGTCGCCCGCGCCGTGGTCGACGAGTTCGATCCAGGTCTGCTGCGCGCCGTTGGCCTGCGCCCGGTCGAGCGTGCGTCGCACGAAGTTTGCCAGCGTCTTGCCGTCGGACATGTCGTGCGGCGGCCCGACCTCGATGCGTCGCGAGAGCTCGCCCTCCGCGATGGCGTAGGATTCCGTGCGCAGCACGTGACGCGGCGCAAAGCCGCGGCGAGCCGTCGTGTCTTCGACGAGAAATTCGATGCCCGGGTTGCGAGCGCTGACCGCCCGAGCCTGTGCGATCACGCCGGACTGAATGTCGTCGAGGTTGTTGTCGCCGTCGCGATAGATGCCGAACTCGAGCGTGCGTTGCGCACCCTCGAGCGAACGAGTGCCGACCATCCGCGCCTCCGCTGGTGAAGAGTCGACGGGTACATCACGCGCTGCGCGCCGGCGACAAGGGCCGAGGCGCAGAATCCGGAGGCGCCGAGCAGGTCTCTTGCGCCGAGCGGTGAGAGGAAGCAAGATGGATTCAGGTTGGGTCGCCGCCATCGCATCGCTGGCCTCGGCGTTCATCGTGGCCGTCACGGCGATCGCCGCCTTCAGGCAGCTTCGCCACAACCGCAATGCCAACGACATCGTCGTCTATTTGCGGATCATCGACCGGTTGGATTCGCCGGCCACCGTGGAGGCGCGGGCGAGCCTCGCGGTGATCGCGCAGAAGGTGCAAAGCGATCCGGCTTATCGGGAACGCCTGCGGGATCCCCAATTCCGCCCGGCCGAGTTCCTCGAGGTGGCGATGCTCCTGGGGTTCCTGGAACACATCTCGGTCTTGATCACGAAGGGCGGCGTCGCGGAAGCCCTGGTCTTAGCCGAGTATGCCGATACGTTCGTGGCGATTTGGGAGCAAATGCGGCCTGCCATCATCGAACGTCGCATCGCCTTCGGGCCGCACACCGGCCGCGCTTTCGAACATCTCGCAATGCGTTCGCGCCGCTACATCGAGAGCGGCGCGATGGAGCGCGAATACGCAGCGCTGGAACGCGATCCCACCCCCGCCTGAGGTTTGCTCCCGTAGCCTGGCAGGCAAGGATAGGCATGCCCTCATTGCAGAACAGGGGCGCATGCCGCACGTCGACCGAAGCCTCTCCCGTTCCGCCGCGTTGCGGCTCGCTGCCGGCGCGGCCGCCTCGCTTTCGCTGGGCCGGCTGCCCGCAATCGCGGCCGCGCCTGCCGCGACCAGCGTGCCGCCGGCCGAGGCCCTGGCCCGGCTGGTCGCGGGCAACAAACGGTTCGTGGCCGGAACGCTGAGCAATCAAGACGGCGTGACCGAACGCCGCCTCGCGCTCACCGGACATCAGGCTCCGTTCGCGACGATCCTCTCCTGTTCGGACTCGCGCGTGCCGCCCGAACTCGTTTTCGATCAGAACGTCGGCGATCTGTTCGTCTTCCGCGACGCGGGCAACTTCGTCTCCGACAACGTGCTCGGAACGCTGGAGTACGGCTACGGTGCGCTCGGGGTCAAGCTGATCGTCGTGTTGGGACACGAGTCGTGCGGAGCGATCGCCGCAACCTACGACGCCGTCGCCGAGAACAAGCCGTTGCCGCCCAACCTCGACGTGCTGCAGCACGCAATCGCCCCGGGCATCGCTTCGGTCGTTGCGGCGAAGGGCTCGAAGCAAGAAGCCGTCGTTGCCAACGTACGCGCGCAGGCCGAGAAGTTGAAGGCCTCGCCGGTGCTCGGTCCGGCGATCGCGAGCGGCGACTGCAAGGTCGTCGCAGCCGAGTACCGCTTCCACACCGGAGTCATCGACTTTCTAAAGTAGTTTACTCCAGGTCGATGCGGTAAAAGCGCGCGACGCGGCGCGTGCCGAACCAGCCTTCGTGCACGGGGCCGAACCGGGCGCCGAACGAGGCGCGCACGTGCACCATCGCCGGGCTCGTGGCGTGACCGACGATCGTGGTGTATCCGGCCTGCCTCAGCTGGCCGAGGGAATACGCGACGAGGACCTTCGCTAAGCCCCGTCCGCGAAACGGCCCGAGAATCGTCGTGGAATAGCAGTACAGCATGAGCGGATGGATGGCATCGATGTCGTCGATCTCATCGCCGACGGCTGTGGGCGACACCGCGTAGGTCTCGCCGGCGAGCGCGCCGTCGACGAACATCCAAACCGCGTATCCCGCCGCGACGAGCGCCTTTTTCTCTTCCAGGTCGAGGCGTAACTCCGGCTCGTACTCGCGCTCGAAGTCCATCGTCGCCTCGATGGGCATCGCCGTCTTGAAGGTGACGACGGTGCGCTTCATGCTCTTCGGGTTGCCGTTAGAACCCGTTACCCGGATAGACGCCGATGCCGACCGGATTCTCGATCTCACCGGAGATCGTCTCGTACGGCGCCGTCGCGTTCTTTTTGTAGGCGGTCACGTTCCCGGGCTGTTTGTATCCGTTGCCCACGAACAGCGTACCCGATGCGGAGAAGCCGATCGCATACGGCCCGTCCGTGCCGTCGGTGATGGTGACGAACGGCGTCGTTTGGCCCAGCTTGTAACCGTGTACGGCAAACGCGCTCGGACTTTCGTTCGACACGTAGAGGTCGTCCTTCGGGCTGATCGCCACGCCCGTCGGATCGGCGAGTTCCGTGAGTGCCAGATCGACGGGTTTGGTCGTGCCCTTCGCTACTTCGAAGACTTCGTTGGTGTGCGCGTCGCCGACGTAGAGGTTGCCGGCCTTGTCGATTGCCAGTCCGATGGCGAGGCCGAAGCCGTCGACCTGCACGCTCGGCGACGTCGCGCCCTTGGGAAATTCGAGGACGTAGGTATCGCCGACGGAGGAGCCGCTCGTGACGTACACCGTACCGGCGGAATCGACCGCGATGCCGTTGGGATAGACGAGCGAATTGGTCAAGGTCACGCTCGGCGTCGTCTGCCCGAGCGGATATTCGGTGACCGTGCTGTTGCCGTTGTTGGCGACATAGAGCGTACCCGACTGGTCGACCGCGATATTCACCGGCAGGTCGATGCCTTGCGTGATCTCACCCGTCTGCTTCGGATTTTTGACGTTGGCCGGATAGAGCCGAATCGCGCTCGCGGAGAGGTCGGAGACGAACAGGGTCTGCGCGCTTTTCTTGGCCGGTCCGTAGCCCGCGCCGCGCGAGGCCATGCGCGCGCTACGCGCGCCGGCGTCGATCCCGAAACGGTCGGCGGCGCGAACGGATTCGAAGGCGCTATGCAGGCTCGATTGCGCCGAAGTGCTCCCGGTCGTCGCGGGCTGCGAGAGGCCGGAGCATCCGGCCAGCAGCGCGACGGTGAGCAATGTGCCCAACCGCTTGACGGAAACGTCCATGACGACCCTCCAATAGCCGGGGTTGAGAGGCGAACGGCGTAACCTCTTCCCATGGCGTGCGCGTTTACCTTTCGTCACCTCGCGTGACGGTTCTCGCGCTTCACGGAGCGGTTGCCAACGGCGCGGCGTGGCTCGGCGTGCAGCGAGCGTTGGGCGATGCAATGCACGTCGACGCACCGGATTTACCGGGTCACGGTGCGCGGCGCGCGGAGCGTTTCGCACTCGAACCCGTCATCGCCGAATTGATCGCGCGTGCGACGGCTCACGCGGCGCGCGGACCGCTGTTGCTGGCGGGCGATTCGCTCGGCGGTTATCTCGCCCTCGCGGTTGGCGGCCGCCTCGACGTGCCGTTGCTCGGCGTGGTCGCGGGCGGCTGCACCTATGCCTTGCGCGGGCTCACCGGCGCGGCCGCGCGGCTCACGCTCGCCGCCGACGCCTTGGCCGCGCTCGACGGCGAACGCGCCGCCGCCCGGTTCTTCGCGGGCGTGCTTCGCCGAGAGGCCGGCGCC
>Ga0182012_10003746_pt1 | contig 16055 bp, 11 predicted proteins | sample 612S2SmetaG_FD_120486 | JGI IMG/M metagenome (GOLD analysis project Ga0182012, IMG submission 120486) | Permafrost microbial communities from Stordalen Mire, Sweden - 612S2S metaG | ecosystem: Environmental > Terrestrial > Soil > Wetlands > Permafrost | place: Sweden: Stordalen | collected...
GATTGGTTAAGCTTGGTCTGGCAACCCCGCTGTCCTAGGTATCGAACCCGTAGACCGGTGGCTTTGCGTCCTCATCTTTCGATGAGTATGCCCATGTAAGCTTCGGTAATATGCCAGCCCTGTGTCCGCCGGCGCAATAAGTTAGAACGGTTTTCTGTGGCCAAACGTTACCTGGTTCTCATATCGCGCATTTGCGTGGTCCTCTCGGCGGCAATCGTGCTGATTGCCTTCGCCAATGTCTGTGCTTATGTCTATTTGAAGCCCGCCCTGCCCGACGTCGACAGTATTCGCGAGGTGCAGCTGCAGGTGCCGCTGCGGGTTTACACCCGGGACGGGCGGCTGATCGCCTCGATCGGCGAGCAGCGGCGCATCCCGGTGCGTTACGACCAGCTACCCCCGAAGCTCATCCAGGCGTTCCTCGCGACCGAGGACGATCGCTTCTTCCGCCACCATGGCGTTGATTGGGAAGGGATTTTGCGTGCGGCGCTCGCCAACGCACGCGCCGGTCGGATCAGCCAGGGGGCAAGCACCATCACCATGCAGGTCTCTCGCGACATGTTCCTCACCCCGCATCGGGACATGAAGCGCAAGATGAGCGAGGTCTACATCTCCTTGCTGATGGAGGCCGAATTCACCAAGGAAGAGATCTTTTCGCTGTACGTGAACAAGATCTTCCTCGGCCAGCGCGCCTATGGCGTGGCGGCGGCCGCGGAAGTGTACTTCGGCAAGACGCTGGATCAATTGAGCCTCGCCGAGATGGCAACGCTCGCAGGCATTCCCACGGCTCCCTCCACCATCAATCCGGTCGCCAACGCTCAGGCGGCGACCGTGCGGCGCACGCACGTGCTCGGCCGCATGCTCGAGCTGCACTACATCACCCCGCAGGAGTACGAGACCGCCAAGGCGACACCGATGGAAAGCCGGCTGCATGGCCCTTCGATCGAGGTCGACGCGCCCTATGTAGCGGAAATGGTGCGCAACGAGATGCAGGCCAAGTATGGCGACAACATCTACACCGCGGGCTTCCAGGTGTTCACGACCCTCGATTCGCGGCTGCAACCGGCGGCAACGGTGTCGCTGCGCACAGGGCTGCTCGAATACGACCGCCGCCATGGCTGGCGGGGGGCGACCGCCAAGGTCGATCTGTCCAAAGTCCAGGGAGAGGCCGGACTCGACGCGGAGCTCGAGGAATTTCCGGCGGTGGGGGGCCTGCGCCCCGCGATCGTCGAGAGCGTCGAAGGCAAGAGCGCGCGCATCTACGTGAAGGATATCGGCCGGGTGGAGCTGCCCTGGGAAAAGATGTCCTGGGCGCGCCGCGAACTGCCCGACGAGAAGGTCGACCGCGCCCCGGCGCAGGCCTCCGAAATCATGAGCCCGGGCGATGTGATTTACACCGTCGGCAATACCCCGAGCTCGCTGCAATTCGTGCAGGTGCCGGAGGCACAGAGCGCGCTGGTCGCGATGGATCCACACGATGGGGCCGTGGTCGCCCTGGTCGGCGGTTTCGATTATTTCCAGAGCAAGTACAACCGCGTGACCCAGGCGAGGCGCCAGCCGGGCTCGAGCTTCAAGCCGTTCGTGTATGCCGCGGCGTTCGACAAGGGCTACACGCCGGCGAGCGTGGTGCTGGATGCCCCCATCGTCATCGACGAGACCGGCATGCAGCAGGCCTGGCGGCCGAAGGAAGACGAGGACCGGTTCGAGGGGCTGGTGCGCCTGCGCGAAGCGATGGCCCACTCGATCAATCTGGTGTCGGTGCGCCTGGTGCGCGACATCGGCATGGATTACACGTGGAACTACGTCCAGCGGTTCGGGTTCGACAAGAGCCAGTTACCGCAGGATCTGACCATGGCCCTGGGCACCGCGGAATTGAGCCCGCTGCAGATGGCGACCGCCTACTCCACCTTCGCCAATGGCGGCTTCAAGGTGAGCTCTTACTACATCGACCACATCCAGGACGCGGCGGGCAACACGCTGTTCCAGGCGCAGCCGCTGCTGGCATGTCCGCAGTGCGGGCATGCCTCGGAGCCCGCCGAGCCGGCGCCCGGCGCCCACGTCGAACCCCACAACGCCGCCGCCGGGGCAGCGCGGGACAACTCGCTCGACCGCGGCGAGACGGACGGCAAGACCTTGATCCCGGAGAAGGAGCTCGCGCCGCAGATCATCCGCCCGCAGATCGCCTATCTGCTCTCGGACATGATGGCGGACGTGATCCGGCACGGCACCGCGCAGCGCGCCTTGGTGCTCAACCGCGACGACATCGCGGGCAAGACCGGCACCACCAACGACGCGCATGATGCGTGGTTCAATGGGTTCAACGGCAATCTGGTCGCCTCCGTGTGGACCGGTTTCGATCAGGACCGCTCCCTCGGCGAGGGCGAGCAAGGCGCCCGCGCGGCGCTTCCGACCTGGATCTTCTTCATGCGCCAGGCCCTGGCCGGGACACCCCGCTACAAGCTGCCGGCGCCGGATGGGATCGTCACCGCGCGCATATCGCCCACCACCGGACTGCTCGCGAGCGCGGACGATCCCAACGCCATCATGGAGAAGTTCATGGAGGGTACCCTGCCGAAGGCCGAAGCTTCCGGGACGCCGACCAACCAGAATCCGTTGAACGATGGAGAAAAGCCGCTGTTCTAGCCGCACTCCTGTGCGAGTATCCCGGTATGCCGAAGAAATATTCACAGCGCGCCGAGGACTTGCGCCGCGCGCTGGCCCAGGAAGCCGCGCGCATCATGGCCGAGCACGGCATTGAGGATTTCTTGCAGGCCAAGCGCAAGGCGGCGGATCGCCTGGGCGTGCACGATGTCGCGGTTTTGCCCAAGAACGTCGAGATCGAGGCGGCGCTTCGCGCCCATCAGCGGCTGTTCGGCCGCGATTCGCACGACCATACCTTGAAGGAACAGCGGCGCATCGCGCTCGATACCATGCGCCTGCTCGAGGAGTTCAAGCCGCGCCTGGTGGGATCCGTGCTGACCGGCACCGCCACCAACTACAGCGACATCAATTTGCATCTGTTCGCCGACCGCTCGGAGTCGGTGGCCATCCGACTGATCGACCTGGGCGTGCCGCACCAATTCTATGAGCGGCGGGTGAAGATGGATGCCGAGCGCACGGTGGGCTACCCCGCACTGCGATTCGAGGCGAGCGGGCGCACCGTCGATGCCACCGTGTTTCCAATCGACGGCATCCGCCAGTCGCCCTACTCCCCCGTGGACGGGCGGCCGATGAAGCGCGCCGACGCACGCGAGGTGGCGGAGCTGATCGAGGAGGGTTGAGGCCGCCCGGGTCCGCGACAACCCTTAATCTTTACGCAATTTCGCTTAATTCTCAGTAAACCTGTTGAACAGCCCTCCAGCCGCGTATTAAGCTCCCCGCGAGACCAGTACACGTACGCAACGTAATGGCCAGCAGAGCCATGCACCTGTGGGTCCGGAATGTGGGGAAACGGCAACATTTATAAAATTATGGGGTGCGGGATGCGTTCGGATGCCGGAATCAGACTGAAGGCCAGCGCGAGCATGGGTGATACGGGCACGTCATGGGCTCCGCCGAGAGTGGTGGCGGCGGCCGGGTTCTTGAGCCTGCTCGCGGGATTTCCTGCATTGCCGGCAATTGCGGATGCTCCCGCGGATACCGGCGAACTCGGCGAGATCGTCGTAACCGCGCAGCGGCGCAGCGAGCGGCTCCAGGACGTGCCCATGAGCATCCAGGCCTTCAGCCAGGAAAGTCTCGATCAACTTGGTGTGCGCTCGGTCGATGACCTCACTCGTGTATCGCCCGGCGTGACCTTCATACGCAACGGCATGAGCTCGAGCGGCAACTACAACGACGAGGACTCCGATATCTCGATCCGCGGCATCGACTCCACCGCGGGCACGGCAACCACGGGGATCTATGTCGATGACACGCCGATCCAGACCCGTCACCTCAACTTCGGTACCGTCAACCCGTATCCGGCGCTGTTCGATCTGGACCGGGTCGAAGTTTTGAAAGGTCCGCAGGGCACGCTGTTCGGCGCGGGCTCGGAGGGCGGCACCATCCGCTTCATCACGCCGGATCCGAGCCTGACCACCTACTCGGGCTACGCCCGCGCGGAATTCGGCCAGATCGACAACGGCGGCAACAGCTATTCGGCGGGCGCCGCGGCGGGCGGCCCGATCATCGATGGCGTGCTCGGCTTTCGGGTCAGCGCCTCGTTCCAGGAGGATGGCGGCTGGGTGAATCGCGTGACCTATAACGCTCCGCCGAGCACAGTCGATCCGGCAACCTTCGCGACACTCTATAGCGGCAATCCGGTGGTCACCGGCACGACCGAAAAGAATGCGAATTGGCGCGACACGCAAACCTTCCGCGTCGCCCTGAAATGGCAGCCGATCGATGGTTTGTCGATCGACCCGTCCCTGTATGTGCAAACGCTGCACATCAACGACACCGGGGCTTACTGGCTCAATATCTCGAATCCGGCGAACAACGTCTACAACAACGGCAATGCGCAGCGCGACCCGAGCACCGATCCCTGGTACTTGGGCGCGATCAAGGTGACTTGGAACCAACCCTGGGCGACGATCGTCTCGAACACCTCGTACTTCTCGCGTCAGCAGCACTCGGTCTCGGACTACTCCCAATGGTTCGACACGGTGTTCTTCTATAACCAGTACCCGCCCGCAGGAGAGATCAACACCTCCTATTTCACCGACCACCAGAACAACTTCAACGAGGAAATCCGCGCGAGCTCCGTGGATTCGAACTCGCCATTGCAGTGGACCGCGGGTCTGTTCTACACCCATACCAACGAAGACTCGACGGAATACGTCATCAGTGACGCGGCCTGCGCCGGCAATACCTGTCCCATCAGCGCACCGGGATTCCCGGCGGGCGCCCAGACCTATCTGCAGCCGCGCTTTTCCATGCTCGACAAGCAAGCCGCCATATTCGGCGAAGTGAGCTGGAAGTTCACCGATCAATTGAAGTTCACGGCTGGCCTGCGCTACTCGGATCTCCAATATTACGGCGTGGTGCAGGAAGTCGAGCAAGGGCTGTTCGGCACGCTCAACGTGAACACGCCGAGTTCGGGAAGCTCGAGGCCGCTGACACCGCGCTTCGTGTTCAACTATCAGCCGACGACCGACAACTTGATTTACGCCAGTGCCGCGAAGGGTTTCCGTCCGGGTGGGATCAACACGACGCTTCCGAACAATTGCTTTACCGGTACGGGAGTCTCGCCGACTGCAGCGGCAGCACCGTTCTCCTCCGATTCCTTGTGGCAATACGAGATCGGCTCCAAGAATTCGCTCCTCGATCATCACCTGACCGTCAACGCCGCGGTGTACTACATCAAGTGGAAAAACATCCAACAGTTCATCTATCTGTCGTGCGGTCTCGGCCTCGACTACAACTCGGGTGAAGTCACGGGCAAAGGCGGCGACCTCGAAGTTCAGTGGCGGCCGCTCGACGCTCTCACGCTCGGTCTCACCGCCTCGTATACCGACTCTTCTTTCGACGACAACGTCGTCCTCGGAACCAAAGACAGGGTCGTCACGAGCGGAGACCACTTGCAATCCTCGCCCTGGAACCTCGATCTAACGGGGGAGTACGTCTGGACGGCGACGGACCTCAAACCTTATTTGCGCCTCGACTATCAGTACGCGACTTCGCAGAAAAGCCTCATCCCCTATACGGACCCGGCGAACAATCCCAACGCCGATGAGACGCTGCCGGGCCTGCCGGAGATCCGGGTTCTGAACGTCCGATCTGGCGTGCGCCTCAGCGGCTTCGATGTCTCGTTGTTCGCGAATAACGCGCTCAACTTCCACACGCCGATCTTCGTGTCGCGCGACTTCAATGCGCCGGTTTATGGCTTGCCGAATCTGAACACCAACTACTTCGGCCGCGGCTACGCCCCGCGGACCGTCGGAGTTACGGGCATCTACCGGTTCTGACATGGAAATGTCGGCGGGCGAAGGGGCTGGGCAATTGGCGCCCTTCGCCCGCCGAATGCAGCCATGATCGAGCAGTCAATTGCGGTGCTGCCAGAAGGCTGCGATCAGCACGGCGGCTATCGCGACGGGACAGACATAGCGCAGCAGTGCACGGCATGCTCCCGCCAGCTGCGTCTGCCCCGCGAGTTCGGCGGTGAAAGTCATCCGATCGAGCCGCCATCCGATGAAAACGCAGGTGAGCAACGCCCCGACCGGCAGAAATACGTTGCTGGCAACGAAATCGACGACTTCGAATAATGTCTTGCCTTGAAAGAGCGGCACGCGCTCGAGCGGATGCCAGTCGGCGAGCACGTTGAAGGACGCCAACGAGCCGATACCCGCGAGCCACATCGCCACCGCGGCGCTCACCGCCGCAGGTCCGCGCCGCAGCCCCCGCCCTTGCAGCCAGGCGACCACCGGCTCGAAACACGCGAGCGACGGAGTGAGCGCGGCGAATATCAGCAGCACGAAAAAAATGGTGCCGATCACCCGGCCGCCGGGCATCAGGGCAAATGCCGTCGGCAGCACTTCGAAGACCAGGGCGGGGCCGCCTGCCGGATCCATGTGGAAGCGGAATACCAGCGGAAATATCATGATGGTCGCGAGCAGGGACACCAGCACTATCGAGCCGCTGACCAGAAGCGCCGGCCGCACCAGCGACGCGTTTCGCGGCATGTAGGCTCCGTAAGCCAACATCATCGCCATTCCCACCCCGGTCGCGAAGAAAGCCAGGCCAATCGCCGCGAGAACCACCCCGGCGGACATGCCGCTCCAGTGCGGCGCGAAAACGAACTGATAGGTTTGCTCGACATCGCCGGTGCCGAGCGAGTACGCGTCGAGCAACAGCAGCAGCACGAGCAGCGCCGGTGCGCGGATGCGACTCGCGAGCTCGATGCCCCGGCCGAGCCCGCGGGCCGAGATGAATGTCACCACGGCGATGAAAATCAATTGCCACCCCGCCAACTGCCATGGGTGGGCGAGCAGATCCTGCCATTCGGCATGCAGCTCTGGCCGGGAGAGTCCGACCAGCGCGCCGCGGCCGCATTTCCATGCGTAGGCCACCACCCAACCGGCCACAATCGTGTAATACGAGTTGATGAGAAACGCGGACGTGGTGCCAAGCTGTCCTATGAGATTCCAACGCGGCGAACGGCCGACGCTCACCGCCATGTCGCCCGCGGCGACGGGAGGTGCGAGGCCCGAGTAGCGGCCGATCATGTACTCGGCAACGAGCAGCGGTGTGGCAATGAACAAACATGCCAGCAGAAAGACACCGATGAAGGCTCCGCCGCCCAGGGTGCCCGCCAGGTACGGAAAACGCCAAATGCTGCCGAGACCGACCGCCGCGCCGACCGTTCCGAGATAGACCGCGAGTTGAGAGGACCAGCGGGAGGGCAGGCTCGCTCTCACTTCAATGACTCGATCAACCTCCCACGCTCCTAGTTCCCCGGCTTCGCCTGCCACACCGCCAACGTATCCGCCGAGCCCTGCGCCCGCACGCCGTTGTCCGTCAGAATGTCCTCCGTGGCCGCCACCATCGCGGCCCGCGGGAAGACCAGCGCCTCTCCGCCTTTCTGATCGAATTCGAACGTCACGAAGGGATCCTTCAGGTCGCGCAGCACGGCGACCAGATGGGCGAGGCTCTTGATGCGCGTGCCGTTGACGGAATACACCACCGAGCCCGCGGGACTGGAATAGCCTGTGGAGAGCTTGTGCGGGAAGAACGGTGAGGAAATCACCACGAGCTCCTCGAGGTCCGCATCCGGCGGGTCGAGAACGCGGGTGATGAGCGGGCTCTTCGCGAAGCCGAGCGCCCGCAACATGCCGACGTTGCTTTCGACCGCGCCGACCATCTGCCAGGTGGCCTTGGAAAACACCAGGGGCCCGTAGATGAAGTACGGCGGGTAGGTGCCGCGCAGGTCCGAGACCACGGACGGATGGTCGGTGGACACGGGCAACTGTACCTTGAGCGTTTTACCCGCACGCACCAACGTCAGCGGCAGCTCGCCGTTCTTCGCCTGCTTCTGGATGAGATAGCCGAAGCTCACGCGCAGATCCTTGTCGATCTTCACCATGCCCTGGTTGTCGATGGGCGTATCGCCGATGCGGGTGATCACGTCCCATTCCTTCAAGGGATAGGCCGCGTCGTCCTTGTAGGGTCGATGGACCACCATGCCTTCGACCGATTTGTCGAGCTTGAGGTAATCGCGCAGCGCGGGATTCTCGAGCGTCTGCAGCTCGTCGTACATCGCGGGCTTGCCGTCGTAGTGGCCGTCGGCGATGTCCTTGAGGAACAGATCGACCTCCTCGTTCGGAATGATGTAGCCGATGCTCTGGGTATCCCCGCCCGCGAGCTTGCTGAACGCCAGGCCGATCATCTTGTCGCCGGCGATCGCCGGCCCACCGCTGTTTCCCGGGTTGATCGCCGCATCCACCTGGATGCGCAGTCCCGATACCGGAAAGTTGTACGGCACGAATTCGATCCGCGACACGATTCCCTTGGTGATCGAGAGCGACGTGCCTCCGGTCGGGAATCCATAGGCGAGAACGGTATCCTTGATCTGCGGCAGCTCGCTCGCGCGCTTGATCGCCGGGTGGGTATCGAAGAAGCTCGCATCGTCGAGCTGCAGAACGGCGAGGTCGATGCCGGGAGCGACGGCGATCACGGTCGCAGGGACCTTGTCGCCGGCCGCATTGGCCTGGATTTGCACCTGGGTCGCGTAGAGCACGACGTGCGCATTGGTCAAGATGCGCTTGCCGTCGATCACCACGCCGGACGCTGTCACATCGGTGGGGCCCTGCTTGGTCCATGGCTTGAAGGGATCGGGATGGCGCACGGTGGCGAAAATCTTCACCACCGAATCTTCGATGGCCGGCGCGGGGGCGGCGGGGTGTGGATTGGCGGCAAGCACGGCTGTGGCCGAAAGGGCGAGACAGGACGCGAGGCAAGCCCGGAAAATCCGAATGAGAACTGGCATGAGTTGTCCTATTTGCCGTCGACGGAAAAGGCGAGCAGCACATTCCCGGGGTCGCCCCGTTCACTGCCCGAATTGACGTACACGACTCCGTTGACGATGGTCGCGCCGCCTTGATCCAGCGAACCGCCACCGGCCTTCACGCGATTGACGGTCGCGAAGTCCTTGGCGGTGTCGTAATCCCACAAGATCTTGCCGTCGATGGTGGAATAGGCGCGCAAGTGGCCGTCCATCGATCCGGAGAACGCGGCACCCGGAATCACGGTGACGGCCTGCGCCTGGCCATGGGCGCAAGTCGAGACGCTCGGCCAGCTGCACGCCACGGTGGGCGCCGCGGTCTGCCAATGTCTCACACCCGTCTTCATATCGATGGCGACCAGGCTGCCGGTGGGGCTCGAAGGCTCGGCGCTCAATCCGGAGATCGCGACATAGACGCTGCGGTGGTCCGCCGCCATGCCCGATTCGATTCCCCCCAAGGTTTTGTTCCCGGCGCCGCTCCATTGCCACAACACCTCGCCGGACCGCTCGGGATCCAGCCCGTACACCTCGCCGGAGCGCTGGCCGACGAGCAGGACCTGCCGGCCGCCCGTCAAGGGCCGCAGGATCGGTGAGGAGGTGAATTCGCGCGCGGCGCCGGTGCCCTCGGAATCGGAAGGCAACAGCTGTTTCGACCAGCGCACCTGGCCGCTCGAAAGATCGAGCGCGACGATCCCGTCTGCCGTGGGTTGGAGCGCCGGATTGAAGGAATCGCCGGTGGCGACATAAACGAGACCCCGCGCGCTGTCGACGGTGGGGGCGCCCGCGACCGCGACTCCCGCCGGACCCAATCGCTGCGCTCCCCCGGCACCGGCCATCGGCCGCGGCTCCTCGCTCAAGAGATAGGTCTTCCAGGCTACGCGGCCGGTCGCAATGTCCAATGCCGCCACGCTTCCGCGGAAGGTGCAGCAGGCAGAGCTCGCATTGCGGGCATCGCCGCCAGGCTCGCTCGAGCCGACGGCGACATAGAGGCGGTTCTGGTAGATGGTCGGCGCGCCGAGAATGCGCGCGGAGGCGTCGGTGTCGATCTGGGTCTTCCACAAAAGCGTGCCCCGCTCGGCATCCAAGGCGTATACCGCGCCCTTGTCGTCGCCGATGAACGCTGCGCTCGGCGGCTTGAGCACGTCCAGGTGCGCGTCGATGCGTCCGCGCTTGCCTTTCTTGGGCTTGGGCTTGGAGACCTGGCGCAGGGCGCCGAGCTCTGCGATCGAGATGGCGCTGAACGCGTGCGCATCGGTGTCGAAGCGCCAGTAGGTGCAGCCGGTCTTGGCATCCAGCGCATAGATATGTCCTGCGGAGGCGACGAACACGCGTCCATCGACGATCGTGGGCTGGCCGGAAACGGTGCTCGCCCCGGGGTATCCGAAGGCCCATTTCAGCGCAAGGTGCGAGACATCGGTCGCCCGAATGGCGGGCTCGGGTTGATAGCGGGTGTTTTCGATCCCGTGGCCCCACCCGTTCCATTGGGCGCTGCCGAGGGCCACCGGACTTGGGGGCTCCGAGCAAAGGATCTGTGCCCCCGGCGGAGCGCCGGCCGAGCCGGCCGCGTCGGCGGGCGGAGCGGGTGGGGGCGGGGCCTGGGCGGCGGCGAGGCCCACCCACGCAAACATCGCGGCGGCGGTGACCGCGGCCGCGGACGATCTGGCATGGACGGGCGCGGGCATCTTCAGCGCTTGTCGAGCAGGCGGTAGTCTCGCTGCGTGGGACCCGTGTAGAGCTGGCGCGGCCGGCCGATGCGCATGTGCGGATCGGAGACCATCTCCTGCCAATGCGCCACCCAGCCGGCGGTACGGGCGATCGCGAACAGCACGGTGAACATGGAGCGCGGGATTCCGAGGGCGGAATAGATGATGCCCGAATAGAAGTCGACGTTCGGATAGAGCTTGCGCGACACGAAGTACTCGTCCTTGAGAGCGACCTCCTCGAGCTTGAGCGCCAGTTCGAAGAGCGGATTGTTGTTCACACCCACGCCCATCTTCTCCAGCACCCGATAGCACATCTCGCGGATGATCTTGGCGCGCGGATCGAAATTTTTGTAGACCCGATGCCCGAAGCCCATGAGACGCACGCTGTCCGACTTGTCCTTCACGCGGGCCAGGAACTTGTCGATGTTCTTGGCCGAGCCGATGCCGTCCAGCATGTCGAGGACCGCCTCGTTCGCGCCGCCATGGGCCGGGCCCCAGAGCGCGGAGACGCCGGAGGAGATCGCCGCATAGGGGTTGGTGCCCGTGCTGCCCGCCAGGCGCACCGTCGAAGTGCTCGCGTTCTGCTCATGGTCCGCGTGCAGAATGAACAACAGATCCAGCGCCTCCGCCGCCACGGGGTCGATCGCATACGGCTCGCACGGCACCGCGAAGAACATGTTCAGCATGTTCGCGCAGTAGCGCAGATCATTGCGCGGATACACGAAGGGCTGGCCGAGCGTGTGCTTGTACGCCGCCGCCGCGATCGTGGGCAGCTTCGCGATGATCCGGTGCGAGAAGATCTCCCGGTGGCGCGGGTCGTTGATGTCGGTCGAGTCCTGGTAAAAGGCCGCCATGGACGCGACCACGGCCGATACCATGGCCATCGGGTGGGCATCGTGGTGAAAGCCCCTAAAGAAGCTCAGCAGCTGCTCGTTGATCATCGTGTGACGCGTGATCGAGTGGGTGAACCCCGAGAGCTGCGCCTTGTTCGGCAGTTCGCCATTGATCAGGAGATGAGCGACTTCGAGGAAGCTGGATTGCTCGGCCAGCTGTTCCACGGGATAGCCGCGGTACAGGAGCACGCCCGCATCGCCGTCGATGTAGGTGATCTTGCTCTCGGTGCTCGCGGTGGCCATGAAGCCGGGATCGTAGGTGAACACGCCGAAGTCGCGGATCAGGTGCGAGATGTCGAGGGCTTCGGGACCCACGGTTCCGGACAAAGCGGTCAATTCACCGGTTTTGCCCGTGGAGAGATTCTTCAGTTCGTACTTCGTGCTCATACGCGTTACCGGCTTCGAATGGGTTCATTGACGATGGCCCGGAAGCCTTGCACGGTAGTGCGGCGGAATCAAGCGACCTGCCGACGATCCGCCATGATGACGGCCGGCTCCGCGGCCGACCGCGAGCCGGCCGCGAAGGATCGATTCGATGAGGGACGCCCGCAAGAGCGAGGCGCCATTGACACGCCGATCAGCAGGCGCCTCGGCGCCCGCGTGGACTTAGGTCTTCGCCGCAGCAGCGGCGTATTTCTTGCGGAACTTGTCGACCCGGCCGCCGGTGTCCACGACCTTCTGCTTGCCCGTGTAGAACGGGTGGCAGTTCGAGCACACTTCCACCTGCAGATCCTGTCCGATGGTCGAACGCGTCTTGAAGGTGTTCCCGCAGGTGCAGGTCACGTTGATCTCGTTGTATTCGGGGTGAATGCCGGCTTTCATGGTGCAAACCTCTGTGATCATTTATGAGGCAGAATCGACGGTTCTCAAGGGACCGCCGCCACGCCAATGGACCCGCCCAAAACGGGGTCGCGTACCTTAGCTCAAAGCCCCCTGTTCAACAAGCCATCTCGAAAAATTCTCTTTGGCGCCGCGCACGCCGTCTGCCTCGGGCGAGTCCTCGGGCAGCTTGGCGGCGGGCTTGTCCACAATATCTGTGGATAACTCTGTGGACGGAATGCCGTTCGCATAACTGTCACAGAGGATTTTCGCATAAATGTTAACTTGGTCAAAAAATAGACAAGTATGTTTCTTCAATATAATTATATGGTTAGAAGCACCATCTGACCTAACGCAGGCGCAATATGCTGTAGGTGCCACTCCGGCCGAGGCCCGGTCTGCGATGTGTATAAGCTCATTCCAGAAAACCGCCCTGAAGGTCGTTCAGGAACCGTGAACCGAGCTCGGTCGGCCGCCATCCGGCCGTGGACTTCTCCAGCAGCCCCCTTCCTAAGGCGTGCTGCAGGGCGGGTTCGATGATCTCCACTCTAAGCCCGGTCCGCTGCTCGAAATTTCGGATCGTGAACCCCTCATTGAGCCGCAGCGCATTGAGCATGAATTCGAACGGCAGTTCACCTCGCGGGAGTCGGCGGCGCGCGCCCGAGGGCTCGCCGGCGGCGGCGCTCCCCGAGGCCTCGAGGCGCTCGAGGTAATCGCGCGGTTGGCGCGGCTTTTCGGTTCTAACGATCCCGCCAGGCGCCTCGAAGGTGAGCTTGCCGTGAGCGCCGGCGCCGATGCCCACGTAGTCGCCGAAGGTCCAGTAGTTCAAATTGTGGCGGCAGCGCGCGGCGGGGCGCGCATAGGCCGACACTTCGTATTGCTCGAAACCCTCGGCGGCCAGCAATTGCTGGCAGTCCCTAAGAATCGCGAACGCCGCATCCTCATCCGGCAAGGGCGGCGGCCGGGCGTGAAACACCGTGCCGGGCTCGAGGGTGAGCTGGTAGTGGGAGATGTGCGCGGGCTTCAGCCCGCAGGCGATGCGCACGTCGGTGAGCGCCTCCTCGAGCGTCTGTTCCGGCAACGCGTACATCAGATCCAGATTGAAGTTGGTGAGCCCGGCCGCATGCAGCTCCTCGGCCGCGCGATAAGAATCCTCCGCCGCATGGATGCGCCCCAGCCGCACGAGCGCCGCGGGAGCGAAGCTCTGCGCCCCCAGCGAAACACGGGTGATGCCGGCGTCTCGATAGCCGGCGAAGCGGCCTCGTTCCACCGTGCCGGGATTGGCCTCCAGCGTGACTTCCGCATCCGGGGCTACGTGGGCCAGGCGCCGCAGCGCCTCGAGCAGCCGCGCGAACTCCTCCGGGGCAAACAAACTCGGAGTGCCTCCACCGAAAAAGATCGTCTCGATCGTGCGACTGCCGATCGACGGCAGCTCACGCTCGAAGTCGTGGATCAGCGCGTCGATGTAGCTCGGCGGCGCAGCGGCGCTGCCCCGCTGGTGCGAATTGAAGTCGCAGTACGGACACTTGCGCACGCACCAGGGCATGTGCACGTAGAGCGACAGCGGCACCGGCGTCACGTGCGTGCTTCGAGCTTGGCGCGCAGCTCGCGCATGGCGCGGCCGCGGTGGCTCAGCCGATTTTTCTCCCCGGGATCGAGTTCTGCCGCGGTCATCTTCAGGTCGGGCAGCCAGAAATACGGGTCATAGCCGAAACCTCCCGCACCGCGCGGCGCATCCACGATGCATCCCTCCCAGGTGCCGACCGCGCTCACCGGCGCGGGGTCGTCGGGTCCGGCGAGGTACACCAGAACGCATCGATAGCGCGCACGCCGTCCGCCCGGAGGGATCCCCGCAAGCGCCGCGAGGAGCTTTGCATTGTTCGCGGCATCGTCCGCGCCGGGGCCTGCGTAGCGCGCGGAGTACACACCCGGCGCCCCGCCCAGCGCATCCACCTCGAGGCCCGAATCGTCGGCAATCGCGGCCTCGCCCGTGGCCGCCGCAGCGTGGCGCGCCTTCAACAGCGCGTTCGCGAGAAACGTCGTGCCGGTCTCCTCCGGCGCGGCCACGCCTACCGAGGCCTGGGTGACGAGCTCGAATGGCAGCCCCTCGAGCAGCGCCTGGAACTCGCGCAGCTTGCCGGGATTGCCCGTGGCGATGATCAGCCTTCTCAAGCGGCGCGAGCGGTTTGCTGGGCCTCGTGCAATCGGGCGATGCCTTGCGTGGCCAGATCGAGGAGCTTGTCGAGCTCGTGGCGCCGAAACGCATGACCTTCCGCCGTCCCCTGCACCTCGACGAAGCCGCCGCCCGAGTTCATCACCACGTTCATGTCGGTCTCGGCGCTCGAGTCCTCGGCATAGTCGAGGTCGAGCACGGGAACGCCCCGGTAGATGCCCACCGAGACGGCGGCCACCTGGCCGTGGATGGGATTCGCCGCGAGTGCGCGCCGCTTCATGAGCTTGTCGATGGCATCCGCCAGCGCGACGAAGGCCCCGGTGATCGCGGCGGTGCGCGTTCCGCCATCCGCCTGCAGCACATCGCAATCGAGGGTGATGGTACGGTCGCCCAGAGCCTTGAGATCGACCACGGCTCGGAGCGAGCGCCCGATCAGTCGTTGGATCTCCTGGGTGCGTCCCGATTGCTTGCCGCGCGCCGCCTCGCGGGCCGAACGCGTGTGAGTGGCGCGGGGAAGCATGCCGTACTCCGCCGTGACCCATCCCTGTCCGGATCCGCGCAGAAAGGAAGGCACGCCGTCTTCGACGCTCGCGGTACACAGCACGCGCGTCGCGCCAAAGCCCACCAGCACCGAGCCCTCGGCGTGTGCCGTGTAGCCTCTGGCGAAGGACAGTTCACGAAGCTCATCGGGTGCACGCCCGCTCGGCCGCACGCTCATGCCGCCCTCCAGCGCAGCGCCGCGGCGCTGGTGTTGTCGCTGTAGGGAGCGGACGCGGCAACCGCCTGAGTACCGAGGTCAGTGAGCGTCTCGCGCAGCGGCTTGCCCGTATTCTGGGCGAAGCGCACGAAATCCTGATCCTTGAGATTGGCCCACATGCCGTCCGTGCAGAGCAGCAATACGTCGCCCGACTTGAGCCTCCGGCGCGTGGAGATGCTCATCTCGGGAAGCGCCGCGTCGCCGCCGAGGCAGCACTCGACGTAGTTGCGCATCGGGTGACCGTGCACCTCCGCCTCGGTGATCAATCCCTCGCGCAGCAGCACTTCCACGTGACTGTGATCGCGGGTGCGCTCCAATACCTGGGACCCTCTCAATTGATACACCCGGCTATCTCCCACATGCGCCCAATAAGCCGCCGAGTCCTGAACCAGGCACACGGCACACGTGGCGCGCGGTCGCGCCTCCACGGACAGTCCGACGCCCAGCTTGACGACCTCCTCGTGCGCCCGTCCGATCGACAGATGCAAAAAGCCGAGCGGGTCGAAAATGGGATGCGGGATCTGCCAGAAGGCCTCCAAGAGCGTCGCGAGCGCGGTTTCGGCGGCGCGCGCCCCCTCGGCGTGCCCGCCCATGCCGTCGATCACCGCCAGGAGCACCGCCTGGTCGGCAGCGGCCACCGCCACGCGGTCCTGATTCTCCTCGCGATGCCCGATCAAGCTCACATCTGCGATCTCGATCTGCAATGACAGCTCCTGACCCTTTCGATAGACTGAAA
>Ga0182012_10003750_pt1 | contig 16041 bp, 13 predicted proteins | sample 612S2SmetaG_FD_120486 | JGI IMG/M metagenome (GOLD analysis project Ga0182012, IMG submission 120486) | Permafrost microbial communities from Stordalen Mire, Sweden - 612S2S metaG | ecosystem: Environmental > Terrestrial > Soil > Wetlands > Permafrost | place: Sweden: Stordalen | collected...
CTAGTCATCCGTGGTGTTGCGTGCCTGCCGACCGGCGGCGGGCGTCGCCTACGCGGCGCTCAATGATGCCTCGAAGGCAGAAGGGTTCGTGATCTACGCGGAGCTGGGTAAATTGAGGTTGCGCGCGTGAAGCATGCGAGCGTTCGCGGCTCATCGCGTGTCGTGTCGACGTGCGTGTGGGCTGCGTTCTCAGCCGGGCTCGCCGGGCCGTCGTGGTCCGATGCGGCGCTCGACAGGCTGACGACCGGGAGCGGGGATCCCTATCTGGCCCAGCTCCAACCCGGCAACGCGCCGCCCACGTCGCCGATTCCAGAGCCGGCGCCCGGGCAAGCGGGACCGAAGGAGCCGGGGGCGCCCGCGCAACCGGTCCGGCCGGGCGAGCCCAAACCGTGGTACACACCGGTCACGCGTTGGTTCAATCCGAAGACTGCGCCCTTCATTCCCGTGCCGGAAATCGCCGTCGATCCCGATTCGGGCACGACCCTGGGTCTCATATTCACCGTGCTGGTCACGGACGAGAATGATGACATCCGCAAAATCATCGCCCCGGACTTGATCTACAACCCCTATTTTGGCTGGGGGGTGCACGGGCGCATCTTCAGCTTCGATTCCCAGGATGAACAATGGTCGATGGTCGCGGGCATTCAGGAGCGAGTGGAACGGCAATTCGACGGCGAGTATCAAATCGGGCGCGAGCGGCAGGATCGCTGGTCCTTCAACGGCAGCTTGATCTACGGCGTGGACGGAACACCACGGTTCTATGGGATAGGCAACGAATCGCCGGCCATCAACGAGACCGATTACACGGCGCAATCCGAATTGCTGCAGCTGCAACCCGGTTACAACATCAACCATGCATGGCAGCTGCAGTACACGGCACGCTTTCAGAACGTCGATGTGCTGCCGGGTACGCTGGCCAAAATCGCCTCGATAGGCACGCGCTTCAGCAAGATCCTGGGGGAGGGCACCAACCACAACTTCTTGAACCGGGTGTCGATCGTCTTCGATACGCGCGACGACATCATCATTCCGACCAAAGGCGCCCAAGTGGTGGTCTACGGCGGCATGGCGAGCCGCGATGGGGCGTTCAACGGCTCGCTGTACACCGAGACCGGATTCGACGGACGGGCCTTCGTTCCGCTGCAGGAGAAGACCGTGATCGCAATGCACATGTCGTTGCGATATCTGCCGACGGCGCACGACGTGCCGTTCTGGGCGCTCTCGAGCATCGGCGGAGCCGACACCGTGGTCGGCGGCGCGCAACCGTTGCGCGGCTTCGGAAGCGGGCGCTTCTACGATCGCGATTCATTTTCGTCGTCGGTGGAATTTCGCCGCAACGTGGCCACCTTCCAGGCAGTCGCAACCTCGGTGGAATTGGAGCTCGCTCCTTTCATCGACGTGGGCCGCGTCTTCGACCGAACGAGCACGCTGCCCTTCGATCAACTGCACAAGGTGGGTGGAATGGGATTTCGCGGCATCGCACGACCGTTCGTCGTGGGCTTCGTCGATATCGGCTACGGCAGCGAGGGCGTGGCGGTGTTCACGGGCTTGAACTACCCCTTCTGAGATCTGCGATCGTATGGTAGTGTTGCACCCGCCCTCCAGTCGGCCGGCCATCATTGTGTTTGTGAAAAAATTCTTTGCCCCGGTACTTGCGTTAGCTCTCTCTGGTTGCGGCGGCGTGCTCGATCCGCGCGGCCCCATTGGAGCTTCCGAGAAACTCATACTCATCGATTCGATGACGGTCATGCTGACGATCGTCGTGCCGGTGATCGTCGCAACTCTCGTGTTCGCGTGGTGGTTTCGCGCATCGAACACCCGGGCGATCTATCGGCCGAATTGGGATTTCTCCGGCGCTCTCGAGATCATCATCTGGGCCATACCGGCCTTGGTGATCACTTTCCTCGGCGGCATCGCCTGGTTCGGATCGCAGTCACTCGATCCGTTCCGACCGCTCGACAGCCCGGTGAGGCCCGTCGAGGTGGAGGCGGTCTCGCTCGACTGGAAATGGCTTTTCATCTACCCGGACGAGGGCATTGCCACCGTCAACCAACTGGTCGTCCCGGCCGGCACGCCGCTGCATTTCAAGATCACCTCCGCGAGCGTGTGGAACGCGTTTTTCGTGCCGCAACTCGGCAGCATGATCTATTCGATGGCGGGCATGACGACGCAGCTGAACCTGCAGGCCGACAAGCCGGGGACCTTCCCCGGTCTCTCAGCCCAGTTCAGCGGCGACAAATTCTCCGACATGCACTTCGACGTTCGGGCCGTGGAGGGCGACGCCTATCAGCAATGGGTCGCGGGCGTAAAGAATTCCGGCGGTGAGCTCGACGTGGCGGCCTACGCCCGGCTTGCGCAGACCGCGGATAGCGCGCCGCCGGCCACGTACAAAAGCGTCGACCCGACGCTGTTCGCGGCGATCGTCGCGGGCACCGCGCCCGAATCGGCCGGGGCGCCGCCGATTACGAATGCACCGTAGGTGGGCGGGGTGCTGATGCGACTTGAGGAACACGAATAATGTTGGGCAAGCTCAGCTGGTCTGCGATCCCTTTCAGCCAGCCCATCCCCATGGCCGCATCGGCCTTGATGATCGTGGGCATCATCGTGCTGCTCGCGTGGCTCACGTTCAAGGGTCATTGGCGCTATCTGTGGGATGAGTGGTTCACCTCGGTCGACCATAAGCGCATCGGGGTCATGTATTGCGTGTTGGCGCTCGTGATGCTCATCCGCGGCTTCACCGACGCGCTCATGATGCGTTCTCAGCAGGCCCTCGCGTTTCATTCTGCGGGGTACCTGCCGCCGGAGCACTACGATCAGGTGTTCACCGCGCACGGCACGATCATGATCTTCTTCGTGGCGATGACCTTTGTCATCGGCCTGATGAATTTCGCCGTGCCGCTGCAGCTCGGCGTGCGCGACGTGGCCTTCCCGACGCTCAACTCGGTCAGCCTTTGGCTCAACGCCGCCGCGATCCTGCTCATCAACATGTCGCTGGTGATCGGTGAGTTCGGCAGGGCGGGGTGGTTGGCGTTCCCGCCTCTGTCGGAGCTCAAGTATTCGCCGGGAGTGGGCATCGATTACTACCTGTGGGCCCTGCAGATCTCCGGCATCGGCACGCTTCTCACGGGCGTCAACTTCGTGACGACGATACTCAAGATCCGTGCGCCGGGCATGACGCTCATGCGCATGCCCATCTTTTGCTGGACGTCGCTCGCGTCGAGTCTTCTGATGGTCGCCGCCTTCCCGATTCTCACCGCGACCTTCGCCATGCTCCTGCTCGACCGCTACCTCGGGTTTCATTTCTTCACCGATACGGCCGGCGGCAATTCGATGATGTACATGAACCTCATCTGGGCGTGGGGTCATCCGGAGGTCTACATCCTCATCCTGCCGGCGTTCGGCGTCTTCTCCGAGGTCATCTCGACCTTCTCGGGCAAGCCGCTGTTCGGCTACCGCTCCATGGTCATTGCGACGATGGCAATCTGCATCCTGTCGTTCCTGGTGTGGCTGCACCATTTCTTCACGATGGGAGCCGGGGCCGACGTGAATGCCTTCTTCGGCATCATGTCGATGATCATCGCCGTCCCGACCGGTGTGAAGATCTTCAACTGGCTTTTCACCCTGTGGGGCGGCCGTGTGCGGTTCGAGGAGCCGCTGCTCTGGGCGCTCGCCTTCATGATCACCTTCGCCATCGGCGGCATGACGGGCGTGCTTCTTGCCGTGCCGCCGGCCGATTTCGTGCTGCACAACTCGCTCTTCCTGGTCGCGCACTTCCATAACGTCGTCATCGGCGGGGTCTTGTTCGGCGCCTTCGCCGGATACTCGTATTGGTTCCCCAAGGCGTTCGGTTTCCGGCTGGATCCCCGCACCGGAAAAGCCGCCTTCTGGTGCTGGCTGATCGGGTTCTATGTCGCGTTCATGCCGTTGTACATCGTCGGCCTCGAGGGCATGACGCGCCGCATGCAGCATTACGATGTCGCCGAGTGGCATCCCTGGCTCATCGTCGCCGCGGTGGGAGCCGGCATCATTGCCTGCGGCATAGCGTTCCAGATCGCCCAGCTCGTCGTCTCGATCCGCAACCGCGACAAGCTGCGTGACTTGACCGGCGATCCGTGGGACGGACGGACGCTCGAGTGGATCACCTTCTCGCCGCCGCCCCATTTCAATTTCGCCGTGATGCCGAACGTCACCGGCGCGGAAGCATATTGGGGCATCAAGCAGAAGGCGATCCAGCAGCGCCGGCTCATGGACCTGCCGGATTACCAGCCCATCGAGATGCCGCGCAACAGTCCCACCGGATTCATCGCCGCGTTCTTCGCGGTGGTCACGGGCTTCGCGCTGATCTGGCACATCTGGTGGATGGTGATCGTCGGCTTGGTCGGCGCCTTCGGAACCTTCATTGGTTTCGCCTGGCGCAATCGCTACGAGTACGAATTGCCGGCGGCGGAGCTCGCGCATATAGACGACGAGCGCCGCCGGGCCCGAATCGCGCTGGTGGAGGGCCGCGAGAAAGGCATCCACGCGGTCGGGTATTCGGCAACCAAGGCGCACGGTTCGCGCAAGGTGGGCTGGATCGAGGAGCCCCACGGCGGGCATCTCGGGCCGGCCACCAAGCGCATCATCACGGGCTACGGCTTTTGGATTTTCCTGCTCTCGGATTTCATCTTGTTTGCGGGGTTCTACGCGGCGTACGCGGTGCTGGCGCACGCCACCGCGGGAGGCCCGACGGCGATCAAGCTGTTCGATCTCAAGATTCTGGCCATCGAGACGGCGTGTCTGCTGCTCTCGAGCTTCGCCTGCGGTCTGGCGAGCATCGCGTCGAATGCGCGCAACATGCTGTGGACGCAGATCGGGTATGCCATCACCGGGCTGCTCGGGGTGGCGTTCATCGGCCTCGAGGTCAGCGAGTTCGCCAAAATGATCGCGATGGATGCGGGGCCCACCCGCAGTGCCTTTCTCTCCGCGTTCTTCGCGCTGGTCGGCTTGCATGGGGTGCATGTGACCATCGGTCTCATATGGCTCGCAACCATGATGGGGCAGTTCTGGGCCAAGGGATTTCGACCCGACATCCTGCGGCGAGGATTGTGCTTCGCGCTGTTCTGGCATGCCCTGGACATCATCTGGGTCGGCATCTTCACCAACGTCTATCTTCTGGGGATCAGCCCATGAGCGAACACGAGACCGAGTCAGCCGGCGGCAGCCACGGCGTCGACGCCGCGCCGGGCGACGAGGAGTCCGTCGGCGAGGGGATCCGCAACTATCTGATCGGACTCGGGCTCGCCGCGGTCCTCACCATTGCATCGTTCTGGGTGGTGAGCGGTACGCCGCTGCTCTACGCGCCCGGAATTCCCATGGCCCTCGCGGCGCTTGCGATCGCGCAAATGGGTGTGCATCTCGTGTTTTTTCTGCACCTCACCACGGGCCCCGACAACATGAACAATTCACTCGCACTCGCCCTCGGCGTGTTGATCGTGGGCATCGTCATCGCCGGATCGCTGTGGATCATGTATCACATGAACATGAACATGGGCATCATGCCGGCCAGCGATATGTGACAGGCGCTGCGGCTCCTCAGGCGAGCCGCTTCCTCACGATATCGGCGACGCGCAGCGCGTTGGCGATGATGGTCAGCGTCGGGTTGACCGCCCCGATGGAGGGAAAGAAACTGGCATCCGACAGGTAGAGATTGTCGAGCTCGTGCGCCTTGCAGTCGGTGTCGAGCACCGAGGCGGCGGGGTCCGTTCCAAAGCGCGCCGTGCCCGCCTGGTGTGCGGTGCCGCCGATGGGGATCTGCTTCCCGAGGTACAGGTTCCGTTCGAGCAGCACGGGATGCGCGCCGACACGGGTCAGGATCTGCTCCAGCTTTTTCTTGAGCCGACGGTGCGCCTCCATGTTGTTCTCCTTGATGTCGAGAATCACGCGGTCGCCGTCGTAAAAAATCCGGTTCTCCGGCCGGGGCAGATCCTCGCTGGACAGCCAGAAATCCATGGAATGGCGCGCCATTTCCTCGAAGGGGGCTTTTGGCAGCCACTCGAGCCACGCCGGCAGCACCTCGCCGCGAACCTGTGCCCCGTGTGAGGTTGCGCACATCTGGATGAGCCCCAACGGGTATTCCCAGTCGTCGGTGCCAAAGTAAAAATCGCTGATCGCGAGCGTCTTTTGAAAAACGGTGTCGTTCGGATCGCGCATCCAGGCCATCAGCACCGACTGGTTGTGGCGCATGTAGTTGCGCCCCACCTGGCCGGAGCCGTTGGCGAGTCCGCGCGGATGGGCCTCGTTCGCCGAGCGCAGCAGCAGCAGCGCCGACGACAGTGCGCCGCAAGCGACGACCACGATGTCCGCCGAGTACTGCTCGGTGCGTCTTGCGCATTCCACCTGCACGCCGTTGACGATGCGCCCGGAAGCGTCGGTGTGCAGTTTCGATACATAGGCGTTGGTTTTGAGGGTGACATTGGCGTGGGCCCGAAGGGTGGGGTCCACGCACATCACTTGAGCATCCGCCTTGCCGTTCAATGGACACGGAAAGCCGTCGAAGGTATCGCAGCGGATGCAGGTGCTGGTGGGCGTCGCCTTGCCGTCCTTCTCGTCGAGCAGGATGCCGAGGGGCAGATGAAAAGGCTGCAGACCTTCCCCACGAAGCCCCTCATTCAGTGTTTGGATGGCGGGCTCGTGCGATACCGGGGGAAACGGGAACGGCTCATCCGAGGGCGGCTCGGTCGGGTCCTCGCCGCGCAGACCGTGCACGTGGAACAGTCGCTCGGCCTCGGCGTAATAGGGCTCGAAAACCTCGTACGGCAGCGGCCATGCGGGCGAGATCCCGTCCGCGTGCCGCACCTCCCCGAAATCGCGTTCGCGCAAGCGCAGCAACGCGGCGCCATAGACCTTGGAGTTGCCGCCGACGTAGTAATGAAGCCCGGGGTGAAATTCACGCCCGTCGCCTCCGTACCAGGTTTCCTTGGCCTGGTACACGCCGTCCACGAAGACCGCCTGCGAATCCCAGTTCGCGCGGGAGCGCGGAAGGTAATCCCCGCGTTCGAGAATCAGGATCCGCTTGCCGGTCGAGGCGAGCTTGTGCGCCAGGGAGGCCCCGCCCGGACCGGAGCCGATGACGATGACATCGTAGTGGGAGTCCGACATGGATGCGCTCATCCGCCGGTCGCGAAGCCGGGGTACAGCGTCATGCCGCCGTCCACGAACAGCGTCGTCCCCACCACGTAATCCGAATGGTCCGAGGCGAGCCACACCGCCGCGCGTGCGATGTCCTCGGGCTCGCCGATCCTTCCATAGGGCACCAGCGTCATCAGGGAGTCGTAGGCCTCCTTGGTGTTCCAAGCGCTGGTGTTGATCGGCGTGCGGATGGCGCCCGGAGCGATGCCATTGACACGGATGCGATGCGGCGCGAATTCCTGAGCCATGCTCTCCATCAGCAGCTTGATGCCTCCTTTGGAGGTCGCATAGTTCGCATGCCCGGCCCAGGGAATCTGCTGATGCACCGAGCTCATGCAGATGATCTTGCCCGCCGCGCACGACACCGCCGGCACCACCCCCCGGCGCAGGAACTCCGCCACCGCCTGGCGCGAGCAGAGGAACTGGCCGGTGAGATTGACGCCGAGCACGGTGCTCCACTGCGCCAGGGTCATGTCCTTGAACGCCGAATCCCGCTGCAGGCCCGCATTGTTGACCAGAATGTCGATGGTGCCGAAGCGCTTCATCATCTCGGCAAACATGGCCGCGACCTCACTCTCGGACGACACGTCGGCCTTGACGGCGTGCGCCTCGGAGCCGGCGGAGCGGATCTCACCAACCACGGCTTCGGCCGCCTCGTCGCCGGATACATAGTTCACGATCACGTCCGCGCCCGCCTGTCCGAGGGCGATTGCAACGCCGCGGCCGATGCCGGAATTGGCGCCGGTCACGAGGGCTTTTTGTCCGGCGAGTATCCGCTGGGGAGGCACGGGAGGGGCGGTTGTCATGACGGGATCGACTCCTTCGGGTTGGATTCAAGGGCGCGCGGCTCCGCGCTGGTTGGTGTAAATCGCATAGAGAGTGTGAGAGGCGCAGATGAACAGGCGGGAGCGGTTGCGCCCACCGAACGTGAGGTTGGAGACCGGGTAGGGAATTTTGATCCTGCCCAGCATCGCCCCCTCGGGCGAGATGCAGTGCACGCCATCGGCGGCGCTCACCCAGAGATTGCCGTCCTCGTCCGCACGAAAGCCGTCGGTGTAGCCGGGCGTGGTCTTGTGGAAGATGCGGGCCGTCCCAAGAGGCGCGCGCGCCGCCGCGTCGGCTCGTACATCGAACACCCGGATGTATTGCCTCGGATCGGCATCGAATTGCCGCCCGGTCTCCGCAATGTAGAGCAGGCGCTCGTCCGGCGAGAATGCCAGCCCGTTCGGGCCCTGGAAGTCGTCGGCGACGAGCGCAATATCGCCATCCTCGCCGAGCCGATAGACCGATGGCGGCAACTCCGGCCTCTGCTTGCCGCCTTCATAGTCGGTGCTGATGCCATACGTCGGATCGGTGAACCACAGGCTTCCGTCCGAGCGGCAGACCACGTCGTTCGGCGAGTTGAGGCGCTTGCCTTCAAAGCGATCGGCGAGCACCTGCACCGTGCCGTCCCACTCGGTGCGAAAAATGCAGCGATGTCGATGCGAACAGCTCACGAGCCGCCCCATCCGGTCGCGCGTGTTGCCGTTGGTGAACCCCGAGGGAGCGCGAAACACCGTGACTCCCGAATTTGCGCTCCAGCGCATCAACCGGTCGTTCGGAATGTCGCTCACGATCAGACAGTCGTGATCCGCGAACCAGGCCGGCCCCTCGAGCCAGCCGAAGCCGTCCGCCAGCTTCTCGAGCGGCGCGTTCGGCAGCACGTAGTGGCGAAATCGGGGCTCGACGATGTCGAAGTCGCTCATGGTGATCTCGAGTCACTTCAAGTGACAGGGGACACCCTGCGGTGCAACGTGCAGCTGCACCGTCATGAGCACCGCAGGTTCGGCGCCCACGGTGCCGGAGCGATGCCCTTTGCGGCCCCCGGTGAGGAGCGAGCCTTGATCCTCACCGAGGGAGAATTCGCCGGGCCCCTGCTCGATGCGCGTGCCATCCATGGACTCGATCCACCAACGCCCGGACAGCACCACGATCCATTGCGGCGCCGGATTCTCGTGCCAATCGCCGACCCATCCGACCGGTTGTACGGTGAATACCACGGTCGAGTCGCCGCGCCGCTGTGCATCGTTCCACTGCGGAGCGGCGGCGCCCACTCGCGCGATCTCGAATTCCCTCAGGCGGCATTCCGTTTGATGGGTGATGCCATCCTCGCCGGTCCAAAGATGCCAGTACGCGAGCTGCGGACGCGGTCCTATACTGTCGCTCATCGTAAATCTCCATGCGGGGAGCGGCTGAATTCGTGACGTTCATGAACGACTACGCACCGACGGTGCTCCGGCTCTTCCTGGTGATCCTGTTTCCGTTCAGCGGCCTGGACAAGATCCTCAATTGGCCCTCGGCCATGAAGCAGGCGGGCAGCGTGTTCTGGCCCCAGGGGATGCTCGTGATGTCGATCGCCGTCGAATTCCTCGCCCCGGTGTGCATCGTCTCGGGCTGGCACGATCGCTTCGCGGCGTTCGTCCTGGCGGGCTTCTGCGTCATCACCGCGATCCTGTTCCATCAGTTCTGGCGCTATCCGGACTTCTGGCGATTCAAGGAAGGCGAGGGACTGGAGCACTTCTGGGAGTTCCTCAAGAATTTCGGTTTGGTGGGCGGTCTCGGGCTCATCATGCTCGGGCCTCAGACATCGACGATCGGCGAGTTCGCGAGCCATCCGTTCGTCTCCACGCAGGTCGAGGGCCCTCACGCCGGCCGGCCCAACGATGCGCCGTGATTCACGAGCACGAAGCGATGCCCATCCGGGTCGCTCACCGCGGAGATTTTTTTCAGCAGCGGCGGTGCGCGTCCGCGGTCGTTGGCGGTCGCCGGGCCCGGCGCGACCGCGGAGAGTGTGGTCCATTGCAAGGGCAGGTCGCTGACGCTTGGATTCTCGCACGCGCGACCGGGGGGCCGATACGCGAGCAGTTCCAATGCCGGCCCTGCGGCGCCGGCGGGACGAAGTGTCGTCACGCGCACGTGCGCAGCGACAAGGCCATCCAGTCGTGACTGGGCCGGTCCCGAGTTCACGGTCTCCTCCGCAATGCTCAGCCCCAAAGACCGATAAAAGGCGAGGCTTCGACGGCTGGAGCTCACCGACAGAGCGGTATGGTCGATGCCGAGGAAGGGCTCATCCGAGGCAGACGCGCGCGTTCGATCCTGCCACTTGGGATCTCCATGGCGCGGCGGAAACCACAAGAGCTCCAGCGGATGGCCGTCCGGGTCGCGAAACTTGAATGCTCGCACGCCGCCGCTCGATGCCGGCAGAGTTTCAGGACCCTCGGTGCTGATCGGCTGCCATCCCGCACACGAGCGTAGCCGGGAATATGCGGTGTCCATGTCGCTTACGACGATGGCGAGATGCTGAAACCACAAGTCGTCGCTGCGGCTGTCCGCCGGATAAGTTCGCCCCGCCGACTCGAATTGCACGAGCACGAGCTGCTCCTCGCCGAGTTGCAGTCGAAGCTCGCCGGCATCGCCCGCGAGCCCCAAGGCCTGCAAAACCTCCGGATCGGGTGGTGCGCGCGATGGGGCGTTGAACCCCAGCGCCGAGCGATAAAAGGACTCCGCGCGGCTCATATCGGACACCACACGGCTGATGCCGACGACCGATTGCGCCTGCACCCAGACATTGCGCGGCACGCGCACGGCGCTACCGCCTCTGCCGCGTCCGCTCAAAGGTTGCATCGCGCTTCTCCGGAGACCCAACGGCATATTGCGCACGCGCCGTTCCCGGAGCGAACGGTGATCCGCGTCACCTCGTGTAGGATTTCACCGACTCGCGCAAGACGGCGCCCCGGACAGGGCGGCGCCGCCGGGATGACAGCGCGCATAATCGACACCGCACAGGAGGATCCTCATGCAGACACTCGATCAGTTCGCGATCACCCGCAAATGGCCCGCCAAGCATCCGGACCGCGTTCAGCTGTATTCCTTGCCGACACCCAATGGGGTGAAAGCTTCGATCATGCTGGAGGAGATCGGACTGCCCTATGAGCCCCATCTCGTCAGCTTCGCGACCAACGATCAATCGTCGCCGGAGTTCGAGTCCCTCAATCCGAACAAGAAGATCCCGGCAATCATCGACCCGAACGGCCCGGATGGCGTCCCGCTCGGGTTGTTCGAGTCTGGCGCCATCTTGATCTACCTGGCGGAAAAGGCCGGCTCGTTCCTCCCCCGGGGCGCCTCCGCACGGTACCAAACCATCCAGTGGCTGATGTTTCAGATGAGCGCGGTCGGTCCGATGTTCGGGCAGGTGGGTTTCTTTCACAAGTTCGCCGGCAAGGAGTTCGAGGACAAACGCCCGCGCGATCGATACGTGGCCGAATCCAGGCGGCTGTTGGCGGTGATGGACCGGCGGCTGGCCAAGGGTCCCTGGTTCATGGGTGAGACCTATACCATCGCGGATATCGCGACCTTCCCTTGGATCAACAACCTCATCGGGTTCTACGGCGCTGCGGAGCTCGTCGGCATCCAGGAATTCCCCCACGTGCAGCGCTCCCTCGAGGTGTTTCTGGCAAGGCCTGCGGTTGCACGAGGCCTGCAGATTCCGAAGGTCGATGGCTGATCCCAAGTCGAGCCCGATCTCACGCGACCGGAGCGTGCGATTGCACTCGGCCCCCCGCCTTGGTGCATACTGTCGCTGCGGCGCGACGTCGCCGATTGTGTTCCATAGGGGGCTCCAGGAGACAGTGTGTCGATGGTCCGAGTGATCGAAGGCTGACGGATGCCTGTTACGCCTCCCAAAGTCCGCGCCACGAGCTCCCTGACCGTTGCGCGAATCGCCCGCCCCCGAATGACCAAGACCGCTCGGGTCACCGTCTTGTTTGCCGACCTTCGCGGATATACGGGTCTCGCCGAGAAACTGGCGCCGGCGCAAATCGTCCCGCTGCTCGATGAATTCTTCGCCGTCCTCGCGGCGGCGACCGGCTTGCACGGCGGCCAGGTGTACCACCTGGCCGGCGACGGAATGATGGCGGGTTTTGGTGTGGGCGAGTCGGAGGAGCAGGGCGCGCGCGCCGCCTTGGCCGCAGGTCACAGCATGCTCGCGGATTTTGCGTCCCTTGCGGAACGCTGGCGCCAAGACCATGCGATCGATACCGGCATCGGTGTCGGCCTGCACACGGGAGAGGTGGCGCTCGCCTTGCTCGGGCCGCCGGGCCACAGGCGCACCACGCTCGTGGGCGATACGGTGAATGTCGCGGCGCGGCTTTGTGGGCGCGCACGGGCGGGCGAAGTGCTCCTCTCCTGCACAGTGGCAGCCGCGCTCGATGCGAAGACCACCCGGGGAGACGCCACTGCCGGGCCGATCGCGTTCCTTCACCTGCCGCAATTCGAACTGCGGGGCCGCAGCGCACCGCTCGATATCTGGTGCGTGCCGGCGCCGGCACGCGTCGCGGTTTCCTGAGGGCAGCCCCGGAGGCGAGGCGCCGGGAACACCGGGCGCTTTGCTACACTTCCGCCGGCAAGCCCCCGTGGCGAAATTGGTAGACGCAACGGACTTAAAATCCGTCGGTTAACAGCCATCCCGGTTCGAGTCCGGGCGGGGGCACCAGGCCATTCGAACGATGCCGCATGTGCGTCGCGTAATCCTGGGAAAGTGAGCACACATCGATGACAACAATGACCGTGGAAGGCGCCCCGATCGAACGTCGTGGCGCCTGGGCCGCCGCATCCCTTGCCTGCATGGGCGTCGTCTTCGGCGACATCGGGACCAGCCCCCTGTACACGCTGCAGGTCGCTACGAAGGCCGCGAGCCCGGGCGGAGCGATTTCCCCGGCGGCGGTGGTCGGTGTCGTGTCGCTGATCTTCTGGTCCTTGATCATCGTCATTTCCGTGAAGTATGCGATCCTGATCATGCGCGCCAGCAACCACGGTGAGGGCGGTATTTTGGCCCTTCTCGCGTTGGTGGGCCCGCACCGTGCCAAGGACAACCGGTGGCGCGGCGCCATGGTCATCGTGGGCCTCGTCGGGGCGACCTTGCTCTATGGGGATGGCGCCATCACCCCGGCGATTTCGGTCTTGAGCGCGATCGAGGGCATTACGCTCTACGCCCCTCAGACAGCAAAGTTCGTGGTTCCTTTGACCGTCGTGATCCTCCTGGTGCTCTTCGCGGTCCAGCGCAAGGGCACATCCTGGATCGGCGGTATTTTCGGACCGGTGATGCTCGTCTGGTTCGTGGTGATTGGCATCCTGGGCATCATGGGAATCGCCAGGGGGCCTGCCATTCTTGCCGCGCTGAGTCCGTTCCCCGCGATTACTTATCTATGGCACGCAGGGCCATTGGCGCTGGTCGTCATCGGAGGCGCCTTTCTGGCGGTCACGGGTGGGGAGGCGTTCTATGCCGATATGGGGCATTTCGGGCCGCTCCCCATTCGCATCGCCTGGTTTGCGGTGGCGCTGCCGGCGTTGACGCTCAACTATTTCGGTCAAGGCGGGCTGCTCTTGACCGAGCCGGGGGCAATCGAGAATTCCTTCTACCAGCTGGCCCCGGAATGGTCGCACTATGGGTTGGTGACACTCGCAACGGTTGCGACCGTCATCGCCTCTCAGTCGATCATCTCCGGCGCCTATTCGCTGACGAGCCAGGCCATGCAACTCGGCTTCCTGCCGCGCATGCAGGTCATTCACACGGCTCGACAGGCCATCGGGCAGATCTACGTCCCGGCGGTCAACTGGCTGCTCGCGTTTGGAACCTTGACCGCGGTCATTGGGTTCGGTTCGTCGGCCGCGCTCGCCGGCGCCTTTGGAATCGCGGTTTCTCTGCTGATGGCGATCACCACGCTGATGGCGACATTCGTCGCACTCAGCTGGAAGACTAATCCGCTGATCGTCTACGTCGTGAACGGCAGCCTGCTCGCGCTCGATTTGCTGTTCGTTGCATCGACCTCGACGAAGCTCTTCGACGGCGGCTGGTTCCCGTTGGCGATTTCATTCATTGTCGCCTTTCTCATGCTCACCTGGCGCAAAGGCCAGGAGATCATGGATCAGGCACGCCTGCAGGTCCGGGAGAAATCGAGCGAGTTCATCGAACGCATCCAGGCCGATCCGCCGTTTCAAATTCCGGGCACCGCAGTCGTACTCGGCCGCAAGCTCCAGGGCGTGCCGCTGTCTCTGACCCGCAACGTCAAGTTCAACCATGTGCTGCACGAACGGGTGCTGCTCGTTGCGGTGGTGCTGACCGAATCACCCCGGGAAACCGATGAGGATCGCGTCAAGGTCACGGTGATCTCCGACCGCATCATTCGTGTCGAGCTCAGGGTCGGCTTCATGGAAAGCGTGGACGTGCCCAAGGGGCTCGGCGTCGCTGTGGCGCGCGGGCAGATAGCTGAATGCAATCTGCGCGATGTGACCTACTATACCGGTCATGAGACCATCATTCCGATGGGCCGGTATCCCGGGATGTCGCGCTGGCGCGAGAGGATTTTCGTGCTGATGCACCACAATGCTCAAAGACCGGCCGCGTATCTCAAAATCCCGACCGACCAGCTCATGGAAATTGGAATCGAATTCGAGATTTGATTGCGGTGTTATGCGCCGACCTCGGGACCGGTCCCCGCCTCGCGTGCCCCGCCGGCCTCGGTGCGCTTTATCCGGTCCTCCAAAGGGCGGAGGCGCTGCCGAATCATCGCGACCTGTTCCGGACCCAGCCGTTCGGCGCAGCCGCTCAGGATGCGCCGGCCGCGTGCCACGAGCGATTCGACTATCCGCGCGTCGTTGCAGGTCGAGGCAATATCGTCCAGCGCGCGCAACAGCCGCAGGCTGACGGCGATATCCGAGGCCGAATAATGGCGAATCTGCTCGAAGGCCGTATCGAGCAGACCGTCGGTCCCGATCCAGGGCACGACGACCCGCACGACGTGCGGCGGAGCGCATAGCAACGAGAGCGGAGGTTCTCGGCCGACAAACCGGATGAGGATCCGCCCGAGTTGGTCGACGCAGGTGATCGCGGTGCTCGGATCATTCACGGCGGTGGAAATTGCCTTGAGCGCAATGTCGACGATCTGGATCACACCGAACTCGACGTCCTGCTGCAGCGTGCGCGACGGACCGATGTCGAACGCCGCGCGTAGTTCGCGTTCGCGCTGCGGATCGAGGCGGTCATCGGGCGAGCAGCCAAAGAGCGCGATCCCTGCGGGGACGAAGTGCCCGACTCGGCGAAGGATGCGCACCCGCACCTTGAACTCCTTCGCCAGAGACAGCAGCCGTCCCGTGTCGACGTAGCGAATGTAGCCGGACACGGCGCTTAAGATCAGACGCTCGCCTTTTTTGTCATTGTAGGGGACGCCTTCCTGATCGTAGGCCGGCCGACGAGTGTCGGGCATGATCTCATCGATCACTTCCTCGGTTTCGCCTGCAATCCGGTCGACGATGTGATTGACGCTGATCGACTGGGAGATGTGATTGATGAAAAAGATCAACCACGCGACGCAGGTCACGGCGAGCAGCATCGCGCAGGTCACCGTGGCGACAGGCGCGAAGGGGTGGGGGACGGAACGTGCCTCGGGCAACGCGGCCATGCAGAAGGCGAAAGTGCCTAGAAAAATGCCGAGCGTCCATTGGGTGACCCGATCCTTGACGAAGCTCAACAGAATTCGGGGCGAGAACTGCATCGACGCCAGTGTGAGCGTCATCAAAAGGATGGCGAAGACGATCGAAACCACGGTCATGATGGAGGCGGCAATCGTGGCAAGCACGATCTGGGCGACTTGGGGATCGGTATGGGACGGAAACAGGATGCTCGGTACCCAGGCACTTAGCAGCGGGAAGGCCTCTTCGAGCGATGAGAGCGCGGCTCCGAGAACACCGAGCGCAACGGAAATCAGCAGCGGCCGCACCAGAAATCCGCCGCGCAGCGAATACATGGCCGTACGAAGCAGCGGAAACAGCCGATTCATC
>Ga0182012_10003753_pt1 | contig 16033 bp, 13 predicted proteins | sample 612S2SmetaG_FD_120486 | JGI IMG/M metagenome (GOLD analysis project Ga0182012, IMG submission 120486) | Permafrost microbial communities from Stordalen Mire, Sweden - 612S2S metaG | ecosystem: Environmental > Terrestrial > Soil > Wetlands > Permafrost | place: Sweden: Stordalen | collected...
AGTCTCAGCAACCCCCAGCGCCGGCCATGTTCGATCTGAAACCGCGATGAAAATCAGCGCGTGGGGCACCTATGTCCTACGCGCTTTTCCCGTCATTCCCGGCTTGCCGACGAATAAAACGGGTTAGTGACCGTGCATCGCACATTTGAGCGCCGAGGCTGCTTGAACACGTGACCTCCGCAGCAGGCTGCGCGGGGGGTCAGCACCATGCTGCCCATCGACGATCGGTGGCCAGGCGAACCGGCCGCTCTCCAGCCGCTTGGCGAACAGGCACAGGCCGGAACCGTCCCAATACAGGATCTCTGACCCGGCTCCGACTCGGCGTAGCCGTTCCGCCCAACGAACCTTATTGCCCCACGCCAAGCCTTCCAGATCGGCGGACCGCAGGGCGGCCGGGGCCGCTGTCGCAGCACAAAGTCGACGGGCGCGGACCTCGTGTCAGTTGGTTGAACCAAGACGGCACTGGTCCGGCTCCGATTCGTCAGGCATGCGTTGGCCAAAAAACCAGAGAATGATAGCGTAGCACGGATGACGAAGGATCTTCTCTCGTTGGCTTTGCTGCGTGCCGAGAGGCAGGATTACGATGGAATCGCTTCCCACACACCGGACCCGAGTCAGGTTTCTGATGCTGCTCAGGCGACCACATTGACCATCGATGACCTCACTCCGCCGAAGAACAGAAAGGCAACGCAGCCTTCGGCAAGACGGGAAAACCTAGCGCGGAGTCGACGTGTCGGCCGCTTTCTGCTCCGCGCCTTGCGCCCCTTGGCCTTGCCCTTCTTACACAGGTTTCAGGCACGGATTCATATGGCGGTTTCTCAAACTGGAATGGTGGATTCCGTCATGCGTCTGGAGGCGTCACTCGCGCATTTGCAAGAATCAATTTATTCTCGCTTATCCGATCAGGCCTCATCACATGTAAAGAGCGCTTCCAACATTGCGGATATTCGAAAAACGCTCGAATCTGATGCAAAAGTTACGCGGGACGCGATTGCGCGCGTCGCATTGCTGGAGGAGCGACAGCGTTTGTTGCGGGACGTCGTGGTGCGCGGGTTCTGGCAGACTCTGGACCGGCTGGACGACCTGACCTTGGCGGAGCGCAGCCTGACTTGCCCAGTTTGCGACCGTTCAGAGCCGCACGATACCCTTCAGACCCGCACCGACCACTGCGCGTTCGGAGGCGGCCGGTTGGAGCGCTATCTATGCCCGAGGTGCGGATGCGTCTTCGGGCCAGCGAAATACCTGGAGTTAGACCAGGACTTGATCGATGCCGATTACGCCCTACTTTACAGTGAATACTCTGAGGGGGACTCAACAGCGGAAGAGATACGCGCCTTCCACTCATTAAATCCTCGCCCGGGAGGGTTGTACCTAAACTGGGGCTGCGGCCGTTGGACACGGACCATCCCAATACTACGTGCGCAAGGCTATGATGTCTGGGGCTACGACCCTTCTGCGCCGCCCGTGGGGTCAGGCTTTATCGCCACGCGGCGGGACGCGATCTCGGCCCAGTTCGATGGGATTTTTTCTAACAACGTCGTCGAGCACATGGTCCGGCCCGTGGACGAGTTTCGATACTTCCATTCAATACTGGCCCCGGGTGGAAGGATGGCGCATGCGTCCCCGTGCTACCACTACCGTTATTCCTCAACCCGATTTCATGTCGTGTTCTTGACAGGAAACTCACCCAACGTTCTCGCCGAGCGCACGGGCTTCCGTGTAATGGCTCGTGAAGAGGAGGGGGAATTTGCCAACGTAGTGTACGAGCGAGAGTGAGTCCGGCCGTAAGCACGGAGCTTGGCGTTTGCACCCCTCGGGGAGGTCGCCGAGACGCAACACAATCCCGTGGGTTACATGGTCACACTGAGCGGAACGCGGTGCAGACGTGAGCCACCTGTGCGTCGGAAAGCTCCGGGAACATCGGCATACTCAGCACCTCGCGTGCAACGGCTTCCGTAATGCTGCAGGCGGCGGGACCGAGCGCGACGCCGGTTGCGATAGGCGGGCTGCAGATGGACCGGCATCGCATAATGGGTGCCCGTGCCGACGCCGGCCGCGCGCAGCCGCGCCTGCACCGCGTCTCGTTCCGGCACGCGCAGCACGTACAGGTGAAACACGTGCTCCGCGCTTGCGCGGCGGAGCGGCGGCTCAATAGCCGTGGCCGCGAGTGCAAGGTCATACGCCGTGGCGATCGTCCGGCGCCGCGCGTTCTGCGTATCTAGATGGGCCAGTTTCACGCGCAGGATGGCGGCCTGCAGTTCGTCGAGCCGGCTGTTGATGCCGGGCTCGTCGCTGACGTAATGCGCCCGCCAGCCGTATTGGCGCAGCGCCGCGACGCGGGATGCGCGCGCCTCGTCGTCGGTGACCACCGCGCCGCCATCGCCCAGTGCGCCAAGATTCTTCGTTGGATAGAAGCTGAACGTTGCGATGTCGCCGAGCGTGCCGAGCCGCCTGCCATGCAGCGCCGCGCCATGCGCCTGAGCGCAATCCTCGATCACCGTGATGCCATGCCGCCGTGCGATCGGCAGGATCGCATCCATGTCCGCCGCCTGACCGTACAAATGCACAACGATCACCGCGCGGATCGGCGGCAGACCGGCCGGCGGGTGGGACAGGACGTCATCCAACTCGGCCGGGTCCAGGGTGAACAGACCCGGCTGGATATCGAGCAGCAGGGGCGTTGCGCCCACCATCTCGATCGCCGCGACGGTGGCCACGGCGGTGTGCGAAACGGTGGCGACCGTCGCCCCCGGCCCGATGTCGAACGCGCGCAGGCCAAGCGCCAGGGCGTCGGAGCCATTGCCGCAGCCGATTGCCGCGCGCGTGCCCAACCAGGCGGCAAACTCCGCCTCGAAGGCGCGGCCTTCCTGTCCGAGAACGTACCAGCCGGACTGCAGCGCGCGCGCCACGGCGGCGTCGATCTCCGGCTGGAGCGCGCGGTAGCCCGCGCCGGGGTTGGCCTGTGGAACGGTAACGGGACTGGTCATATTCACAGGTAGTCCGCGAGCCGCGGGCGGAACCATCCGATCGTGCGGCGGATGCCGTCCTCCAGCGAGACACGCGGCGTCCAGCCGGTGGCGGCGCGGAAGGCACGATCGTCGGCGTGGTAGCTGCCGATGTCGATGCGCGCGCGGTCCGCGGGGAACTCCTTCGTGACGTAGCTCGCCGGCGGCCCGGCGAGGCGTACCGTCAGCTCCGCCAGATCGTGCAGTGACGCCGGCGGGGAGCCGCCGATATTGAAGATGCGGCCACTGCAGTCCGGGCACTCGGCGGCGGCCAGGAAGGCCGCGGTCACGTCATCGACATAGGTCATGTCGCGCAATTGCGGGCCGCCCCAGACCTCGAACGGCCGTCCCTCCAGCACGCAGCGGATCCAGATGCCCAGGAAGGCCTGCCGTGCGTCGCGGATGCGCAGCCGCGGTCCGTAGCAATTGGTCAGCCGCAGAGACACGACGGGCCTGCCGCGCACCCGGTGCTCCAGCAGCCAGTATTGCTCACCAGCAAATTTCGACACGCCGTTCGCGTCCGGCGGCGCCACCGGCTGGGTCTCGTCCACCGGCAGCTTCGTCACTCGCCCATAGAACTGCCTTGTCGACGCGTGCACCACCACGGCGTCGGGCGCAGCCTCCCGTGCGGCCTGGATCAGCCGCACCTGCGCCACCGCGTTCACCGCGATGTCCGCGAGCGGATCGTTCTGGCCGCCCATGTGGCTGGTCTGCGCCGCGAGATTGAAGATGACCTCGGCGCCCTCGCACAGCGGGCGCAGGTCTATCTCGCGGATGTCGCCGCGAACCAATTCCGCCGCGGCGCCGGCCAGGTTGACGGGATTCGCGCCACCGCCGAAAAAGAACCCGTCGAGCGCGACGACGCGCGCACCTCGTTCAGCCAAAGAGTGGCAGAGATTGGAGCCGAGAAATCCTGCCCCGCCCGTTACCAAGACCCGACGGCCCGTCCAGTCCACAGAGTGCATCTCCTGATCGCGGCGCAGCCGGGTTAGCGGCAACACTTCTAGCCATTAGCGCGGAGCTCCCAATGAAGACACGCTGACCGCGCGTAGCGCAAGTCCCAGCTGTACGTTGGTGCCAGGTACCCTTCTCAGGGCGTCGATGTGAAGTTCTAAAATAGCCGGCTGTCCGGCGGTTAGCAAACCTGCCGGCACCTCGCCTTGCGCTATAACACCGCCATCCCGTTCTAAAAACGCCAGATGGATAGGCGAGCCTGCCACGGTCACAGAAAGCGAACGCATTTGCGCTGGATCGAGAGCCATCGCAATGTCGACCTGCAACTCTGCGGCCCCATCACATGCCGGCGTCAGCGTCAGGTGAGCAGGGTTAGCTACCATCCAGCGGTAGGCCCCACCCGGCGCCACTTCTGCAGAACGAAAACCCGACAGTGGGACGTTCTCATCCGCGCGCCACGTTTGAGGGCAGGACGCCGCAGCGCGGCTCGTGGCGTCCAAAGGCTTCCCGCGCCGCCATTCCGCCGGGTAGCCGGCTACGTCGGCTTCAGTAAGTCGGTCGAGGCGCTGCACACGCTGACCGTCGAAGGTCGCGAAGACGACTTGGTCATAGGACGCGTCACCGCCACCTATCGCAGCATTGCCAACGCCATTCTCTTGAAAAACGACCTTCCACCAAACGGCGTGTGAGGGCTCTGCGGGTTCCGCGCCCCTCTGCAGTGTTCGTAGAGTGATCGGCCGTTTGTCGAACCAAACCATACCGGTACGGATGTTCATCACGTCCCGGCTCGGCATGGGCACATCGTCCTTCACCAGCACGATGATGTGCAGCGGCAAGCGGTCGTCGGCCTGCGCCGCAACAAGGGAGATAACGCCATCATGAAGTGCGGTCTCAATTGCTGCGGCGCGGGTCTGTACGGCGTTATGCCCTAACGATAGGGCCACCACACACCCAGCTGCGAGGCCGGATAGCGCGGGAAATGCATCGCGCCACCTAGGAACCGCGGCCAAAACGAGCCATCCCAGGCTGAGCCAGAGCATCGGCTGCCACGCCTGATCCACCATCAGCCAGCGCATCCCAACGCTCCAAGTCGGCGATACGGACTCTATCAGTGCTGTCGGCAGCACGACGCACGCTGCTATTGAAAGCGTCTTCAGGGCTGGCCCAGGCTGCGGCGCAACACCACGCATGACGCCGGAGACGAGGATTCCAACAAACAGGCCGGCGGCGCATACGGGCAACAGCAACCACCAGTGAAGGGCATTGAAAGCCTGCCCGACATAATGAGCATAGCGCGCTGGCCAGAGACCCTGGGCAAGAGACTGCGGGAGCATGGCGAACAGCAAGTGCGGGTGAAGCTCATAATAGGCGCTCATCAAGGGGTTGCGCGTGGTAGTCCAGACGAGCACAAAGAGTATGAGTAGAATCGCAAAGGGCGCGACCTCAGCCGTAGTCCGACCCAACACCCTGGCCGGCTGTTTCCATGCGTTCCGCTGGGATAATAGCGACAAGAAGGTAACGGCCAATACTCCGCCCACCTGGAAGGTATAGCTGGCCAGGGCGCCGAACCAGAGACAAAGTGCAGCCCCGTACCAGCCAACCGCTCGCCTCCCTGAGCGCAGCCAGATTCCGAATGCTGTGATGCACAGGAGGGTCAAAGCCAGCGCACCCAGAAAGTTCCAAAGGATCTGGTCAATGAAGGCGGAGAAGCTGGACAGCGCTACCGCCAGCCCGACTGCGAGCGCGAGTCCGCGACCTTCTGGGGCCGCGGTAACACGGATAACCGCATAGGTCGCCGCCCCAAGTAGCGGGTTCATTGCAAGGCGCGTCAGCAGCGGTCCGTTTGGCAAACCTTTATAGAGCGTCTGCGCCGCGATGTACCACCAAGGGGAGAGTGGGTTGCGATCGTTCATCTCCCAGAAGGCCTGAGCTTGGGCGGCAAGACTTGGCCCACGCAAGATAAGGAGCCAATTGTAGTCCTCCCCCATGGGAACTACGCGCAATCCGAAAGGCAACCCCAGTCGGCGGAGCAGGGCGTAAAGCAGCACTAGCGACACTGAAGCGAAGACGATTGCCGCCATGTCTAGTAGTTCGCGGCGCCGGCTGCTCATACCAAGCCGCCGACCGAGAACTCGATATAATCCGTTACCCGCTCTTCCGGGAGATTCGTCCCTGACGCTAGTACCAGTAGAGCAGCGTCGGTCGTATGGCCGAATTGGAGCGTCCATATCCCAGGGGAAATGTGTAACCCGATGTTAGTTTCTGACAAGGTCACTATGATCCGAGCAGAGCCGTCATCCAGCGCCACCCGCATCGCACCCTTCGTGGCGACCAGTAACTGGTGACTGCGCCTATAGGCCCCCCCCCCCCGCGCCCCCCCGTCCGGCGCGCCATCCACGATGTACATCTGGCGTGGTATGAAGGGAACTGCTGCGGCCAGCGGCCACAACGCCAGCCGGCCGCGGGAGTCCCGAAACGCTTCTACCTCAATCGCCCGCCCGGGCGCGTCCCCTCCAAGATCGCGCGGATCCCCGATTTCGCGCGCATCGGCATAGCCGACAATGCGCGCGGGGTTGCCGGCGACGACGGCGTTAGCGGGCACGTCTTGTGTTACGATCGTCCCGGCGCCAACCAACGCGCCGGGACCGATTCTTAGTCCAGGCAGCACTGTGGCGTTGGCGCCTATGGAGGCGCCGCGGCAAATCAAGATAGGCGGCAGCGCGCCGCGCGGTTTGCGGGAGCGTGGATACAAGTCGTTCGTGAAGGTAGCGTTAGGGCCTATGAAGACGTCGTCCTCTACCCGCAACCCGTCCCAGAGTTGCACGCCGCACTTCACCGTCACGCGGTCGCCAAGAACGACATCGTTCTCGATGAACACTCCGTCACAGATATTGCAATCAGCGCCAACCCGCGCCCCGGGCAGCAGGTGCGCGAACGCCCATACGCGAGTGTTCCGGCCAACGCTACTGGTCTCGCAGATCGCCTGCGGATGGATGAAGGGAGTGGTCATGGACCGGTCCGGAATTCTTCCCGGCTCGCCACGATTGCCAGTGGGCGGCCACGAACGTTCTCGGCGATGCGCCAGACATATATGCCAACGATGCCCAGGCAGAGAACGATAACGAAGCCCACAAACAACACAGATAGCATGAGCGGCACATAGCCCTGTACGTGGATTGCCCCAGCTAGCCAAGCCACCAGCACAGTTGTGGCGGCCGACAGCGTTAGCGTGGCACCTATGCCGCCCATCATTACTAGAAGGTGGATCGGTAAATCCGAGTGAGCGAAGATGCTGTCCACCAAGTAACGCAATCGGCGGCGGAACGGCCAACCAGTCACGCCTTTCTGCCGACGACGTCGGTCGTAGAGTACCTCAGCACGACGGAAACCGAGCCAGAAGATCTGGCCTATGAGAAAACCAGCATTCTCGTTAAGATGCAAAAGTTCCGCTCGGAAATGCTCGTTGCATGCAAACATATCCACACCGCCGATCGGCACCTCCCGAATCACAAAGCGGCGGTAAAGGCTCCAGTAGATCGCAGATGTGGCGCGAACCCAGGCTGGGTCGCTGCGGCTCCGACGTACGCCCACTGCCACATCACACTCGTCGGCCAAAAGACGTCGGAAAAAGTCCAACGCAAGCTCGGGCGGCTCCTGCAGGTCGGCTGCCATCACTGCGAATACACTGCCTCGCGCGATGCGGAGTCCTTCTCTGATAGCGGCAAAGGAGCCGAAGTTTCGGGAGAGTACGACCAACTGGGACTCGAAGCCAGCAACCGGCAGCAGAGTCCGAAGCATTTCGGCCGAGCGGTCGGGAGAGCCATCCACCACCAGCACGGCTTCGAATCTCTCCACGCTGTGGGACATAGCAGCCAACGCCCGTAGCAAGTCGGGGATGTTCTCCTCGTTGCGATAAATCGGCACGACAAGGGACGCCACGGGCCTCGTAGCATCGCAGGGCGGACGGTCCTGCCTGATCCGAACCGATGCACGGTCGGTCGCGGCGGCGCTATTACCCATCTCCGTCACTCCCATTTTATCCTTCTTTCTCGTCGCTTTGCGAGCGCTTCGGTGAGGCATTGCAGAGTAGCCTGGCCAACGAGGCCGGCCCGCGGTCCCGCTTCATAGCCTCGCGACGGCTTTGGTCAAGGAACCTTAATGCTGCCAAACAACCGAGATGACTGAATTCTTCCCGGGCTGCCGCTAGGTGCCATCCCAGGCCCCTTAGCGACTCGGATACCCCGCACCGGGCGCTAGGACGCTCGCGCGCGCTCACTGAGTGGCCTCGCCCGGATACGCACGGCATGTGCTTACGCCTCCATGCCCTGAGCCCGCAGCGCGCCGCCCAGCGCGTCGACAACCCTGGCTACATCCTCATCGGACAACAAGGGATAGCTGGGAAGCGACAATCCGCGTTCGGCGATATCCTCAGCAACCGGAAACGTTTCGTGACGGTAGTGCACCGGCATGGCGCTGGCGCAGTGGAAAACCGGCCTAGTGTCAATGCCCTGCTCATCCATGTCCGCCATCAATCTGTCGCGGTCTGTGCCGAGCGGTAGCAAGAGGCTGACAAGCCAGTCTGATGTGATGACGTCAGCGTCAGGTACTTGGAAGGTGACGGGCAGCGACGTCGTGAGGCGCCGATAAAGGCGCGCGATGGCTCGCTTGCGCTCGAGCACAGAGGCCAATCGTTCGATTTGCGCAAGGCCGATCGCTGCCTCAATGTTGGTCATGCGATAGTTGAAGCCCATGACCTCGTGCCAATAACGTCGAGTCAACGACTGCCCCTGACCCTTGGTCATCCGCATATGGGCCGCCAAATCGTCGTCAGCGGTGATAACCATTCCGCCTTCGCCGGCGGTAACGGTTTTGTTGCCAAAGAAACTGAATGTGCCGATGTCGCCGAAAGTACCGACGTGCTGTCCACCAATTGTGGTGCCTAACGCCTCGGCGCAATCTTCGATCACTTTCAATCCATGGCGCGCGGCAATGCCCGTCAATGCCTGCATGTCGCACGCCGTGCCGTACAGATGCACCGGCAAAATCGCCTTGGTCCGAGGGGTGATCCGTTGCTCTACATCGGCCGGGTCCAACAGCCAGTCGCTCGCGCGGCTGTCGGCAAAGACCGGAACGGCACCGGTCTGAGCAATGGTGTTGACGGAAGCAATATAGGTGAATGTTGGTACGATCACCTCATCCCCTGGGCCAATACCCAGACAGTGAAGTGCGAGGTGCAGGGCGACAGTGCCATTGCACACGGCGATGGCATGCTGCGCGCCCGTGGCAACGGCGACAGCCGCTTCGAAATTTCCGATAAAGGCTCCGATCGAAGAGATCCAGCTGCTATCAATGCATTCCAGAACGTAACGACGCTCGTTGCCGGACAGGTCAGGCTGATACACCGGAATACGTCTCGCTGACGGGTTTGGCGTAGAGGTTCGGTGAGCGACCAAGGCCTTATCCTCCTTACGATTGAGCAAGCCGGCCAGAACGGCTTCAGCTCGTGCTATAGATGCGTCTTCTAGCGGAAGCCCAAGATCGGTCAACGTGCTCGCAAGGCGCCGCCTGGCTCCAAAAAAGACGCCTGCGAGTTGTCGTGCAGCTTGCAAGCGTGGTTTCTTGAGAATGGCTTGCTGTAATAGGGGTACCAACAGGTCCGCATAGGCTATGGGTGAATGCCGGCGCAAAGCGAAGGCCCGGGCCCGCTGGCTCATGGCGGTTCCGCGATCCGGATCCCGCAGCAATCGTTCCAGATGACGCATTACGTCGCGCGCCTCGCCATCGGGCGAACAGGCGAGCACTATATCCGCGGGCACCTCGGCGTAGCAGCCATGATCGGTGACTAGGGTGGGACGCCCCGAGGAAAGTGCAAGAACCAACGAGGCGGAGCCTCCCTCCAGCACCGGATTGCGAAGGCAGGAGAGAACATCCACGTCGCGCAGTTGGCAGCGGAGCTCCTCGTCCGTTACCCATCCGGTGACTTCTGGAGGGGCGACTCGCGCGGCCCGTGCCAGGCGTTTCAGGCGGTCCCGCTCCCCGATCGTCGCTTCGCCTATAATCCTGATTCGGCAACAGGTGCGCAGCACCGGCGAGGCGGCCACAGCCAGTATCACTTGGTCGATGCGCTTGTTGGCGTTGGCATGGCCCACGACGCCGACGAGCATGCGGCTCCAGGGAACCGGAAGCGGTGGCAAATCCGACACTGTAAAGGCCAGGGGAATCACGACGGTCGGCCCGGGGCAAGCCCTGCTCAACCGTGGCGCGTAATGCCCGGCATGTGCCACTGCCGCAATGGTCTGGCAAGCTAACCATTCCAACATGGGCCGCCGTCGCGCCGCGTCGTCCATGTTGGCACAAAACGACTCATTACGTGGCCAGTTATCCTCGCCATATGTTTGCCGCAGCACGGCGCGGATTGTGGCTTCATCGCTGTCAAGGCAGCCAAGGGCCAGATTGCCGATGAAGGCGTCGTGGAAGATCCCCACCACACCCACATCCCGCATCACGGCCGGCAAAGCGCCGTGGAATCCCGGATTGTCGCCGATATGCGCCACCACGATGTCAAAAGACTGACTCAGTTCGGCCGCCGTGCAGTCTGCCAGGTTGCAGATTGGACCCGGAGCCGGACGCGGCGGTAGCGCAAGAAAGTCGCCCACCTCGGTGCGGAGCACGGTAAGGCTGTGGCCGCGGCGGTGCAATTCGAAAGCTACCTCCGAGGCGGAATGCGCAATTGCGGACTGCTCGTTCCAGGGCGCCGCCCAACCGATTCTAAGGCCTGTCACGATAGCAGCTTCCCAACCGTCGCAGGCCAGTTCAGCGCTTCGGCGTCCATCGCGGCATGTCCCGCACGACCCAGGCGAGCAGCCCGACCTGGGGCGGCCGTCAACGCCGACAAGGCCACGGCCAGCGATTGCGGATCGGGCGCCGTCACCAGCCCGGTGTCGCCATGTCGCACGATATCGAGGACGCCGCCAGCATCCGTTACGGTCAATACCGGCTTGCTGGCCTGGAATGCCTCCATCGTGCAATACCCAAACGAGTCCTCGTCGAATGGCAGGTAGGCAACCGCCAGCGCACTATTGACCAACCGTGCCAGTTCCGTGCGGGGCAGGAAGCGCAGATCCAGTGTCACGCGCTCCCCCACCCCTTCCGCGACGACGAGGCGACGCAGCACATCTGCATCATCCGGTGTGTCCGGTGGACCCGCGATCACCAGCCGCGTGGCGGGGGAATGCCTAAGCGCCTGCACCAGCAAATGTTGGCGCTTGCCGGCGTTGACACGGCCGGTAGCAAGAACATAGCCGTCGCTCTCGGCCGCCACGAACAGCTCAGGATCGTTCAGCGGCGGCCTCAGCACTATGCTCTCGACGCCATTATGATGTTTAAGCCGGCGCGATGTGATCGGCGCGTTGGTATAAATCCGCGTCGTCTCAGCGAAGGTCGCATTGTCGGCCGTCCGGATTGCTGCAATGATTTGCGCGCCGCGGGCATCATCTGGGATGTTGCTCTGCCCGACATCCAGCAGGTCATAAGCTTGGCGATACTGGTGCAACAGCCACAGCACCTTGTTCTGCCAGGGAACCAGATAGGCGGGAAACTTCAAGGCGATCACCCTGTCGACGTTCCACAACCGCAGCTGCCGCGCGATGGCCATCTCATCAAGCAGCCGTTCCGCCGGGTTCCAGGTGAAAGGGATGCGGCAACCCTCCGCCTCGATCCCTGGGGTGGATTGCAGGTTGCGCACCAAATGATCGAACAGTTCCTCAGCGCCGCCGTGGACGAAGGGCACCATGGTGGTGAGCACGAGAACCTTCATGCAAGCAGCTTATCGATTACCACGTCCCAATTGACGCCGAGTTCAGCAACGCGGTGGCAGGCCGCGTCGCCCATGCGCCGGGCCAGCTCACGGTCGGCATAGAGCCGGTCGAACGCATGTGCCACCGCACCTGGATCGGGCTCGGCGATAAAGCCGGTGACGGAATCGGTCACAAATTCAGGCACGCCACCGGAATCCGACACGGTGACGGTGCAACGCCGGGCGTGTGCCGCCTCAATGGTAGGATAGCCATAGCTGTCCTCATCAAACGGCAGATACGCAGAGGCCAGCGCGTTCTCCAGTCGATCCACCTTCTCGTGTTCAGTGATCCAGCGGGTCTCGAACGTCACGCGATCCTCGATACCCAAACGCGTCGCGTGCGCGCGCAAGTCGGTGAGATAACCTGGATCGGACGACTGTCCGCATAATCGCAACCGCACCGGCGTGTGGGTGTGCGCCAGCGCTTCGACCAGCAAATGCTGCCGCTTATGATGCTCCATCCGACATATACTGACGATCTCGTCGCCATAGGCACCAGCGCGGAACAGTTCCGGACGCAGGATCGGGGGATACAGGATTTCGCTGTCAAGGCCGTTGAAGTGGCGCAGCCGGTCGCCCACAACGCGAGAGTTAGTAAAGACTTTGTGGGCTTCTCCCAACGCCACATTATCGGCGGACATGACGGCAGCGCGCAGCGCCCGACCGGGTTCGTCATCGGCCACCGGACAATACGGCGTCTGCCATAAGTCATATAAAAAACGAAGATGGTGGATGAACCAAACCACCTTCCGTGGATGCTGCACCATGTGCGCCGGCGGTCGGATGGTAATCACCTGCTCAAAATAATCATCCAGCTTCATCATGCGGATCGATACCATCTGCGGCAGTATTCGGTCCAACTCATCAGTATATGGAATATAGATAATTTCAACCAAATGGCCGCGTTCCAACAATTTTTCGCCGAGCCATTCGACGATGAAGCGACCACCGCCCTGTACGAGCGGCACTGTAGTGGAAATGATTCCGATCTTCATACTTTATGCCCCTGCCGCAATTGCCGGGCCGGGACGCCACCCACCGTCGCCCTATCCGGCACATCCGCGACCACCGCCGAACCGGCGCCCACCACTGTGTCGGCACCGATCCGGGTACCAGGGCGCACCGCACTGCCAACGCCGATCAGCGCGCGGGCGCCAACCCGGACGTTGCCGGCGAGGGCGCATCCCGGCGCAACATGAGCGGCAACGCCGATTTCATTGTCATGGTCGATGATGGCAGCCGTGTTGATAATCGCCAGATCGCTGATCGCCGTTTCGGATCCGACAACTGCTCGCGCCATGACCACTATACCGCTGCCGAGGCGCGCACTCGGAGACAGCAGCGCCGAGGGATGTACAACGTTTGGTAACACAAAACCCAGTTCCCGAATCCTGCGACCGAGGCGCTCCCGCAGCGGATTGTCGCCGAGTGCCACAACGGCCGTATCTATGCCCTGGCATCTCAGGTCCTGGAGCACATCATCGCTGCCAAGAATCTGCACACCCAGCACCGAGGAAGTGGCCGGGGACGGGTCTATCAGCCCGACAACCTCGCCGCCCTGCGCACGAACTGCCTCTATCACAACCTTGGCGTGGCCACCGGCGCCGATAACCACGATTCGTAACGACGGGGCGGCGCTCATTCAAATTGCAGCTCCGGAAAGCTCGCCGGAGGCTGGCGCAGCAGCAGCAGGTTGAGAGAGCCGACGGCGGCAAGCGCGGCTACCGGACGGAGCGGCCTTAGGCTCCCCGTCAGCTCGTTCACCTCAAAGGCCGTGAATCCGGGCGTCTGGAACTCACTAAGCCATTCCTGTACCGATAGACCTGCGCGATGGAGATGCGAGGGGCCGAACTCAATAAGCACCGCGAGATTCGGATTATCCCGGATCACACGCTGCATCCCTCGCCAGACCTGTGGCTCAAAGCCTTCGGCGTCAAGTTTGACCAGGCGGATGCTTTGATTCGGTGGAACCAGATCGTCGAGGGGCCACACTTCCACGTCTTCCGTCCGGTCTGCCTCTTGGAGATCCAAGAGCGAAGAATGGCTAAGCACCTGCCCGATGTTTAGCCGCATAGTTCCGTGGACGTCGCCCGCCGCATATGGATGCAACGTGACGCGGTCGGCCAAGCCATTCAAAATTAGACTTCGTCGCAGCAGCCCTCCAACACGGGTGCCTGGCTCTAAAGCAACTACCCGCCCCGTCGGACCTACCCGACGGGCCGCCGGCAGCACGGTCAAGCCGACATTGGCACCCACGTCGATGACGTGATCCCCCGCGTGCAGAAGCTCCATCATCACCCTGATGGTGCCCGGTTCGAGGTGACCGGCAGCCTCCCAAAGGCACGTCAACAGTGCCGGATCCTCGGCGGGGACGAGCAAAAACCCTTCTGGCACACGAACCAGAATGTCGGGTCCGAGCGGTATTGCCACTCGCTTAAGGACGTAGTCCGATCGAGAAATCAAAACGGCCAGGATATCCCGAAGCTCCGCATTGGCAGAATTGCTGGTAGTCTGCGTTTCGGCCTGATCAATTCGCAACGTGTCGACGCCAATCTGCAAAACATCCGCCCGAGTGGCTAAAACATCCGTGCGAGCAGACAAATTTTCCGTGCGAGCAGACAAATTTTCCATACGAGTGGCCAAAGCATTAAGCGTCGATGTAACAAGTTCGAATTGCGGCATTCCGACATTGACAATAGCCTGCTCAGCGGCACTCTGGACCCTGCACTGGAATCGGGTTAAAATCGGCGCGAAAAATGGCTTAATCGATTTTAGAATGGCGCGCCCAGCTCTACGGATCCATGGCAAGGACGCCTTGGTCGAATCAGCATCGATGCCGTGATCATTGGTTGGCAGCATGTACCCTCAGACCGTAATTTGATGCTTGGCACTGGGCTATTACCGAACCGTCATAGCTACTCGCAAGACGTTCGGCGTACGAGCTTGTTAGCGTCCTCAAACGGGCTCCTTATGGGACTTATTGATCGGTCACGGTAGCATGTTAGGCGCTGATTTCGCAACCCTGCACCGCGCCACCGGCAGGGGAATCGCACTTGGAATGGTGCTTGACATGGTGCTCCAGGCTTGCCCGGCTCGGGGGTGATCGATTCTACCCTCTGGCGTGTGAAACACGCCTCGGGGGGACGCCTTGGATCAGTTTGCCGCCTGCTGGGAGGGTCTGGAGGACCCGCGAACCGGCAATGCCGGTCTACACGACTTCCATGAGCTTCTGATGATCGCGTTGTGCACCGTGCTCTGTGGCGGGCAGGGCGCGGTGGACATGGCTTTGTTTGCGAAGGCGAAGGAGCCTTTCCTGCGCGGCTTCCTCAAGCTCGAAAAAGGCGTGCCAAGCCACGATACGTTCAGCCGGCTATTCCGGCTGCTCGACCCCGAGCAGTTCCGCGCGGCCTTCCAGCGGTTCATGACAACGTTTTCCGAGCGATGTCAGGGTGTTGTGGCAATCGATGGCAAAGTGCTCCGCCGCTCGTTCGATCGCGCCAGCAGCAAGTCGCCGTTGCACATGGTCAGTGCCTGGGGCTGCGAGCAACGCCTGGTGCTGGCGCAGATTGCCACCGACGCCAAGTCCAACGAGATAACCGCCGTGCCGAAGCTGCTGGCGATGCTGTCGCTGAAGGGCACCATCGTGACCACCGATGCGATGAACTGCCAGCGCGAGATCGCCCAGCAGATTGTTGACCGGGGCGGCAACTTTGTCCTGGCGCTGAAGGGCAACCAGGGCACGCTGCATGATGATGTCAGCCGGTTCTTGGACGACCCGGCGTCGACCGTCACCGCGAGCCATACGACAGTTGATGCCGATCACGGCCGCATCGAAACCCGCACGGCCACGGTCTCAACCGATATCGCCTGGTTGCAGGAGGATCATCGCTGGCCCGGCTTGGCCGCGATCGGCAAAGTGGTCCGTATCCGCGAAACCGCGGCGAAAACCACGGCCGAGGCCAAGACCACGATGGAGACCGCCTATTATCTGCTCAGCACGGCGCTATCCGGCGAACGCTTCAACGAGGTGGTCCGCTCGCATTGGGGCGTGGAAAACAAGCTGCACTGGCGCCTGGACGTCGTGATGAACGAGGACCAAGGCTGTTCAACGCTATGCAACGCCAATTAGTTTCAGTAGGCTGTCGATGCCTGCGAGAGCGGCGCGGTAGCGGTCCTGTGGCAGCGTGGCGGACTTGTTTGCCTTGAGGATATTGAACGC
>Ga0182012_10003754_pt1 | contig 16033 bp, 18 predicted proteins | sample 612S2SmetaG_FD_120486 | JGI IMG/M metagenome (GOLD analysis project Ga0182012, IMG submission 120486) | Permafrost microbial communities from Stordalen Mire, Sweden - 612S2S metaG | ecosystem: Environmental > Terrestrial > Soil > Wetlands > Permafrost | place: Sweden: Stordalen | collected...
CGTCGTGGGCTTGTGGAGAGAAACTCTCGAGATGTACCGAAAAGACCCACTGTCGTTGCATCTTCGTTCAGACTGGGCTGCGAAGTACGTCTTGATGGAACAGTTGATGAGTCGCGACGGACTGGAAATTACTGATCCGAAGATTGCGATGATTGATTTGCTCTATCACGACACCAATCCGCAGCGAGGCCTTTATTACCGTTTACAAAACAAAGGCCAGATTGAAAATATTGTCAGCCTCGATGAAATCAATGAAGCCGTAACGACGCCTCCCCAGACCACGCGTGCACGCATGCGTGGAGCGTTCGTAAAGCGCGGCAACGAACAAAAGAGAGACTTCACTGTCGACTGGGTTCATTTGAAATTGAACGACCAATTGCAACGAACGCTCCTGTTGAAGGACCCGTTCAAAAGCCACGACGACCGCTTTGAGCGGTTGCTCAATTCCCTTTAAATTCGAGCGTCGACGGGAGCTCTAACTAGTGACTGACGAAGCCCCCGTCGAGTCTGCGTCTGTTGACGTCGTACCAGAAGAAACGCCAAAGACCTCCGAACGAAAGCGTCGTCCTCGACGAGGTACGCGCAGGTGGATCTTTGAATGGGCGGCCATCATCGTCGTGGCCGTTTTGGTGGCGTTCCTCGTTCGAACGTTTATCGTTCAGACCTTCTACATTCCGTCTGGTTCGATGGAACCCACCTTGCAGGTGGGTGACCGGATTTTGGTCTCCAAATTGAGCACCGAATTTGGCTCCGTGCATATTGGCGACATTTTGGTGTTTAGGACTCCGCCAAGAGAAGTGAGCGCCGGTTGCGAAGGCCCACCCGTGCCCTTTCTCGTAAAACGAGTCATTGGTCTGCCGGGGGATCATCTCGTTTCTAAGGGCGACACGATCTACGTCAATGGCAAGGTGCTCAATCAAACGTGGTCGCACGTTGCCTCGCTGGGTGGAAAACCAGTTCCCAACACGATTGTTCCGAAGAACACGTACTACATGATGGGTGATAATCATCCGCAATCTTGTGACAGTCGTTACTGGGGGCCCCTGGCGGCCAACCTCGTCGTTGGAAAGGCCGTCATGAGGATTTGGCCGCTCTCACGAATTGGCTCTCTCTAGACACGTGGGCGAAATGCGCTAGAAGTTGTTCAACGTATTTACGTTTCGCGTCAGTGTGTCGAATTCCCGCCGTAAACATGCCAACTGCGTGGTCGTGTAAAAGGCCCGATGGCCGTAGGCGGCGACGGCTCAACTCTCAAGAAGTATGAACTTCAGGAGTAGCCTTGACTAGTGACTGACGAAGCCCCCCTTGAGCCCGCGTTGGTTGACGCCGTAACGGAAGATGCTCCTGAGGCCTCACGACCAAGGCGCCGACGCAGCACCCGAAGCTGGATTATTGAGTGGGGGGCCATCATTGTGGTGGCCGTTTTGGTGGCGTTCGTCGTTCGAACGTATATCGTTCAGACCTTCTACATTCCGTCGGGTTCGATGGAACCCACCTTGCAGGTGGGGGACCGCATTTTGGTCTCAAAATTGAGCACCGAATTTGGCTCCGTGCATATTGGCGATATTCTGGTGTTCAAGCGCCCGCCGAAGGAAAATTGCGGCGGCGCTCCGGTGCCCTTTCTCGTAAAGCGCGTGATTGGACTCCCTGGGGACCATTTGACCTCGAAGGGCAACACTATTTACGTCAACGGCAAGGTGTTGGATCAAACCTGGTCGTATTACAACCCCGTCAGCCCGGCCATCGGCAACGTCGTGGTGCCCAAGAATACGTACTTCATGATGGGTGATAATCACGGCGATTCCTGCGACAGCCGCTACTGGGGGCCTCTGCCGGCCAACCTCGTCGTGGGTAAGGCCGTACTAAGGATTTGGCCGCTTTCACGATTTGGCACCCTGTAAATATTGCAGAGATTTTCGGCCTTAGAATCAGGACATGTTTGGATTCAGCCCGATCAAGTTGCTCCTCGTTATTGCAGTCATAGCAATTTTTCTGGGTCCCGACAAACTGCCAGAAGTCGCCAAGAAACTTGGTCACGCGTGGCGTTCGCTTAAGCAACTCCAGCAACGCGTAGAGACAGAAATCCGTACCGCCGTGCCAGATTTACCGAGCAGCCAGGATATTGCTCGTTTCGCTCGAAGTCCAGTCAATTTGCTTAACTCGTTGGCGGACAAGGTCACCGAAGATGAACCTAATCCCGACGAAACAGACATGACAGAAGCGTCAGCAGCAGAAACAATCGATAACGGAGAAGCGAGTCCACGACCTTTTTTTCCTCAACCTGCTCCCGCACCCGTAACACCACCCCGAGCTGATCCGCCACCGCTCGCCGCTGACCCTTCGCTCAACTAGTCCTCGTGCCCTTTACTTCATCGACGAAACGAGCCACTGAAGGCATGACGCTCATGGAGCATCTTGGCGAAGCTCGTCGTCGACTATTGATTGCCTTCGCCGCCATCATGATTGCGGGTGTCGTTGCCTTTATTGAGTATCCGTGGATCTTGCACCTGTTGCAGTCGCCGTATTGTCACGTCAATTCGCACTGCACATTCTTGGTAACGAGTCCGCTCGACGGACTTTCACTACGGATCAAAATTGCGCTCTTTGGTGGCCTCATTCTTTCCTCACCCGTTGTCTTCTGGGAGATCTGGCGATTTATTACGCCAGGTCTCAAGTCTCGAGAAAGGCGTTACGCCGTTCCGTTTCTGCTCGCGACCGTTATCTTTTTTCTCGCCGGTTGCGTCGTTGCTTATTTCAGCTTCGAACACGCGCTGCAGTTCTTGCAGAGCATCGGGGGAAAGTCGCTGCACACGTACTACAACCCAAACGCCTATCTCAGTCTCATCATGCTGATGATGTTCATCTTCGGCGTGACGTTCGAGTTCCCGGTGATCCTCGTGGGACTTGAACTCGCCCACGTCGTGACGTCACGACAGCTGCTTCGCTCGTGGCGCTACGCGCTTATCGGGATCACGATTGCCTCCGCGGTCTTTACCCCCAGCGGCGATCCGCTCTCAATGTTCGCGTTGGCTCTTCCGCTCGTCGCCTTTTATTTCATCGCCATTGGCGTCGGTCGGCTCTTTCACCGGTGAGCCTGCTCAATCGAGACGACTTCGTCAATGGTCTGTCGTTTGGACTTGACGACTTCCAGATTGAAGCACTTGACGGTGTCGATGAAGGCCTAAATGTCCTGGTCAGCGCCCCTACGGGTTCTGGCAAGACCCTCGTCGCCAACTACGCCATTCGTCGAACATTGGCCCAGGGGTCACGAGCTTTTTACACCACGCCACTCAAGGCATTGTCGAACCAGAAATTTTACGAATTGGCGAATCTCTTTGGAACGGAGCGAGTGGGACTTCTCACTGGCGATACCTCGATCAACCGTGACGCCGACATCGTGGTGATGACCACCGAAGTTCTTCGCAACATGCTGCTCACCGAGTCACACCAAATTCGAGATCTCGGGCTCGTGGTCTTAGACGAGGTGCACTACCTTCAAGATCCCTTTCGAGGTGGCGTGTGGGAAGAAGTGATCATCCTCACCCCATCGAGTGTGCAGTTCGTCGCGCTCTCGGCCACCATTGGCAACGCGAAGGCCGTCGGGGAGTGGCTCGACCAAGTACGCGGCGAAACCAAGGTCGTCGTTGAACAGACGCGTCCAATTCATCTGCACAACCACGTCACGCTGATTAAACGCGGACAGACGCAGCCGGAACTTTTTGACCTGCTGCACGACGCTCGACTCTCCGATGAAGCTCGTCGCGTCGACAACGTAATGAAGTCAACGCGCAAATTTCGCCCGGGACCAAAGTGGCAAGGCGGCAAGTCCAGCGCACCGCCACCACCGTTTCGAACGCCCAAGCGCAGTGAACTGCTTCACGAACTCGATAGTCAAGACTTATTACCCGCCATCGTTTTCATTTTCTCGAGAGCGGCGTGTGACGACGCGGTTCGCCAGTGTCGAAGAGACGGTCTGCTGTTTACGTCGCCCGAGGATCGAGAACAAATTCGAGATATCGTCACAACGGCCGTAGCGGGATTCAACGACGCGGACCTCGTGGCACTCGAATTTGGTGAATTCATGGAATGTCTTCAGCGCGGTCTCGCCGCCCACCACGCGGGTATGGTGCCCGCCTTTCGAGAAATCGTTGAAAAGTGCTTCGAAGCAAATCTCTTGGGGGCTGTCTTTGCCACTGAGACCTTGGCTCTCGGCGTGAACATGCCCGCCCGCTCCGTCGTGCTCGAGCGATTCAGCAAATTCTCCGATCTGGGGCGAAACTTGCTTACGAGTGGCGAATTTCAACAGATGACGGGGCGAGCCGGCAGGCGAGGTCTCGACGACGAAGGCCACGCCATTGTCTGTTTTGACACTGGCGTTTCTCTTTTTGACGTCGGTCGAGTGGCGCTGTCACCGGCACCTGATCTGCACTCATCGTTTCGACCGACCTACAACTTCACGGCGAATCTCATTAATCACTTTGACTACGAAACTGCCGTTTCGATTCTGCGCCAGTCCTACGCCCAGTTCGAGGCGGACCGTCGCGCCACCGGAGCGCGTCGTCCGTTAGTCGAACAAATGCAGGCCCGTCACCATGTTTTGGAAGAACTCGGTTACGCCAACGGGTGGGAATTGACGCCAACGGGTCAACAACTTCGTTCGATCTACCACGAGTGCGATCTCCTGATTGCCGAGTCGCTGGCCGCGGGGGTTTTCGACGACGCTGAACCAGCGATTCTGGCGGGCGTCTTATCGTCGTTCGTCTACGAGGCACGAAAATCCCGCAAAACTGGCCCTCACCAATCGACACCGCACAAGAAGCAACGAACCAAGAGCGATCGCCTGGGTGAACAGCGACGTGGGGGAATAACGCAGCGCGTCAACGAGATTCATTCACTCGCTGCTCGCGTCTTCGAAGTTGAAGAGCGTTATCGCGTGCGCCACGTCAAAGATCCCGACGGCGGCTTCGCGAACGCCATCGCGGCCTGGGTGAGGGGAGCGCCGCTAGGCACGGCCCTCGATATTGCCGACAGCGACCAGGGAATTGCCACGCCAGGTGACTTTGTTCGAAACGCCAAACAAGTTGCCGATCTGTGCGAGCAAGTGACCCGATTATCGAGCTTTTCCTCGGTGGTCGCCGCGGCTGAAGAGGCGCGCGTAGCGATACTTCGAAGTGTCGTAGTCGGGGTCAGCGTCCACCCTCGCGACCCCCTCGGGTTCTAGTCTTTTATCTCCATGTACCAGTACGTCGCCGAGGAATTCACTGAAGACGAAGCCGCCATATTGCGCCGATATTTCACCAATCTTGAGGGTCCCGTCTTTGCTCTGGTGAATCTTCCCGAGGTCGTTAAGGGTGCCTTATTCGCTCGCTACTCACGGTCGTCGAAGAGTCTGCGTCGTTTGTTCTTAGATGAGTTCGTTGGTGACCTTGATCTCACCGGTGACCACAGCGTGGATGCGACTATTGGCCTCGACCGCGCTGACGAGTTGTACCAGAAGGTCTTCTACGAGTATGGCGACGATTCTGTGGCCCAACTCGGCGGCGTGCACTTGGCCTGCGAGCAAGCGAGCAACGTTCTGACGAAGGTTCTTGAGTGGGGTCGATTGATGAGTTACCTTGAACAATCCACGCGCTATCTCGGTTACGACAAACGTCTCTCGAACGGTCACTACCGTTTTTACCGGGCACCGGAACTACTGGATTCAAAATACGGCGCTCGCTTCATCGGCGAGATGGACCGCATGTTCGATACCTACGGATCGTTACTGTCGAGGCTTACCGATTTCATCGCGCAGAAATTTCCCAAGACGGCCGCCGACACTGACTTTGCGTACCGACAGGCCATTCGGGCCAAGGCTCTCGACGCCGTTCGTGGCCTCTTACCCGCGAGTGCGCTCTCCAATTTAGGCATCTACGGCTCGGGCCAGGGTTATGAAGCGTTGTTGCTTCGCATGCGCGCTCACCCATTGCCCGAAGTTCGTGACTACGCCCAACTCATGCTGGACGAACTCACGAAGGTGATTCCGTCATTCCTTCGTCGTGTGGAAGTAGCGGACCGCGGTGTTCGATGGTCGAGTTACTTCGCCGAAACCAAGAGCGCAACGTCGGATCTGATTGCCAGCATGTGGCCTACCAATGAAGAAAATGAAGCAAGCGAGCAAGTACGCCTCGTGGCCTTTGACCCAGAGGGTGAAGCTCGAGTACTTGAGGCTGTGCTCTTTTCCAACGCCACGATCTCGCACGACGAGGCACGAAGACGGGTCAGCGCACTCGCCAGTGACGAACGGTCGACGCTTCTAAAGACCTATGTTGGTGACCGGACGAATCGCCGTCACCGCCCCGGAAGGGCCTTTGAACGCACGGATTATCGCTTTGAACTCGTGACGGACTACGGCGCCTTTCGCGATCTCCAGCGACACCGACTCTTGACCGTGGAATGGCAGCCACTCACGACAACACTGGGCTACGACCTGCCCGACATTGTTGTTGAAGCGGGCCTTGATGACGAGTACCGGGCGTCACTGGAACGTTCCCGAGATCTCTTTGAAACCCTGAAGGAACCGTTCCCTCTGCAAGCGCAGTACGCCGTGGCACTTGCTTTTCGTATTCGTTACGTCATGCAGATGAACGCGCGCGAAGCAATGCATCTCATTGAACTTCGCTCGGGTCCACAGGGTCATCCCAGTTACCGGCGAGTAGCGCACGAAATGGTGCGTCTCATACGTCATGAGGCAGGACATCACGGCATTGCCGACGCCATGCAGTTCGTGGATTTTTCAGAAATTGATCTCGAACGATTGGAAGCCGAACGATCTGCCGAACGCGCTCGAATGGCTTTATAAAACCGCCGTCTCGCGCTCAATAAGAAGAATTAACGCAAAAGAGTACCAATGCTCCCAATAAGGGTCTACACTGCCCACGCCTAAGTGAAGGATAAGTATGGCCAGCGATATTGAATCAGATGAAGTATTTGACGAAGAAGACTTAAGCGACGGATTCGACAGCAGCATCATTGAAGCAGAAGACGGCGAAGTCGCCGAAGACGGCATTGACGTTGACGAAGATGCCATTGACGAGCTCGATGGCGACGACGTCGCCGACGACACGCCCACCGAAGTACTGCCCCTGGTGGCAGATGACGAAGATGATCTTTCTCTCGACCAAGACGTCGAGCTCGCCCTCGACGAAGTGCTTGCCGAGACAATGCGACTTACCACGGAGATTGAAGATGACGAGGACACCGCGCCCGACGTCGACGATAAGAGCGACCCCACTGAAACGATTTTGCCAAAGCAGGACGACGAATTTCGATGCAGTTCGTGTCGTCTCTTAAAGAAAATGAGTCAAATGGCTGACAAGTCAAAGAACCTTTGTAGGGACTGTGTCTAAAGAAACCGACCTCACCGACGTCCGTGAAGCCACGGAGCGAATCGCTGCTTCGCTCATCACGATATCCAGTGCTCTGGAGGACATCGTGCGAACGCTCAGCACCAGTGCCGGCAAGAAAGTCGGATCAGATCTCCGACAAGCCAAGGCCGTAGGACAATTCACCGTGCTCTCTGCGATGTCGGAATTAAAAAAGCACGCGAAGACCCCCGAGACGCCCGCGCCCAAAATTACGCTCGAGGCCAAGATCAAGATGCCCAAAGAGAAGAAACCCACGCCTCCGACGTGCATCTCGAATTACGTTGATCTCACGGCAGCGCAGATTGTGCCACTCGTTGCGTCGCTCACGCCCGAAGAACGCGCCGAGGTTTTAGCGTACGAAAAAGCCACGCGCGAGCGAAAGACCATACTTGCGGCACTAAAGAAAGCCACGTAATCATGGCGGTGGTGCGAGCGACGCAGGTACGACTCGAACTGCTGGAACGATGGATAACTGGCGCCAGTGAGGTGGAACTTTCTCGCGGGGGAGAGGCGTACCTACTCGACGTCATTGGCGAGACGGGCGCCGACTCACTCGAAAACGCCCTCACGTACTACGTTGAATCTGAGCAACTCTACGAGATGACCACCGACGATGACGTCCTTGGATTTGCCTCTTTATCAGGAGAAATAATCACCACGTTGTACGTAGCGCCCGAGTACCGCCGACGCGGCGTTGCTCGTTCATTGTTGGAAGAACTCTTTCAACTCGAAGAGCCACCGTGTGACGCGTGGGTGTTGCCCGGAGACCGAGCCACAAAGTCGCTCTACGAAAACGTAGGTTGGAAAGCTCGCTTACTTACGATGGGCGACGAGTAGGCGGCGTTCGTCGAGGCGTGCGAAGCGGCGGTGGTGGTGGCGGGACCTTCATGCCGAGCAACTTCGCGAGTTCGGGAATCGATCCCGCACTCTTCACGGCGAGGTTGCGTGCCGCTTCGTCACTGGGAATACCCGTGGGCTTGATGAGTCGGCGCATTGGTGCTTCGACGGCCAGATTCACGATTTCGATCCACTTCGCGCTCTCAAGTTCTGCGGTCAACGTCTCTGAAGCCATGGCGGCAATTTTCGTGGCCATTTCTGAACTCACGCGCGTCGCATGCTCCGGTGGGCGATTCGTCAGACGAAGAGCTTCCGCTACGTTGTTCGCCCCAACGGCGACGTCTAGCTTCGCGGTCCATTCGGTACGCAACGCTTCTACGCGCTCGTTGAGTGACGTCTGGAGTTCCTTTAACTGCACACGAGCCTCGTCGTCGAGACTTACCGTTTTGGCCGAAGTGACAACGGCGCGAAGGTCGCGCAGTCGCAGTTCCTTGCCGGCGCCAACGGCGCCCGCGGCACGATCCTTCCACAACGAAAGATTCGCCTTGCCCAGAAGTTCTTCAGCAATGCGGTCGATAACTTCGGGGTTGATGCTGGGTCGACCTTGCTCGGCGGCCGTCTTGTTTTGTTCGGCGACCGCGGTACGAACAGCAGGCATTCCACCGCGCAACAATTGTTCGGCGACGGGGAGTTGTTCGGGCGACAGCGTGGCCAAAAAGGCGTTGCGGTGAATTGTGGCGATTGGGGGAGCAATGGGACCGCTCGGACGTGTGCGCTCGCCGCGGGGTCGTGCCGGACCACGAGGACCAGCAGTACGAGGTCGAGATTCGCGCGGAGCGCTGGTGGCGCCTTCTTCGCGCGGGGCTCGAGGTTCGCGCGTGCGAACCCCCGCACCTTCACGAGGCTTACGAGAGGATCCGCCGCTGCGTGGTCCACGAGAACCATCACGGGCGCCCTCACGCTCACCACGTTGGCGACCCTTGGGGGCGTAGGTCACTTGGACGTCAGGGCCCTTGGGGGGAGTGGCAATAATGGCCAAACGCTCATTGCGGGGGTCGAGAGGTGAGGCCTCTTTTGCCGGCAGAACCGACAGAATTTCGACGCCCTCCATGTACTGCTCGATTTCAGCCCGGTAGATGGTGCCTACGACCGGTCCGCCGGGTACCAAGGTCGTCGCAAGAGCGCCCTTGGGTAACTTTGCGCCGGCGGCTCGCCACGTGGCGGAGTCACCCTTGACACTCGTTATTTCAATCTCGATCCGACGGGACATAGGGTGCAAATTCTAGTCGGTTCAACCCTTAAGAATATTTCGTTTAATTTCAATCAATTCTTAGACATGCTCCCTAACATGAGCGCATGAGTGATGAAGTAGGCGCCAGTCCCATTCCCCCCGAACCCCCCGTTGCTCCGACTCCCATAGTCTCATCAGCACCTTTAGAACCGACCAGCACGCCGCACGGTGCCGTTGCTCCCGCTCCACCCGAGCATCCGTTGACGCCTCCTTGGACGTCATCGAACGACGCAAGTGACAACGTCGCACCCCACAGGCGACTGCGAAGTGCCGGCACCAACCAACGTCTCGGTGCGGTGTTTCTTTTGTTGCTCGCGGCAATTGTTGGCGGCCTCGCGGGTCATTTTTCTTCGCAGGGGAGCGGGGGAGGAAAAGTCGTCATACAGACAGTGAACGGTGGCTCGGGAGCGGCACTTTTGTCGGGCGGACTTTCGATTCCCACATTGGTCACCAAGGTCACGCCGTCGGTCGTGTCACTTGATGTGACCGGCCAGGGCGAAGAGGATCAAGGCACCGGCATGATCGTGACGTCCAACGGTTACGTCGTGACGAACAACCACGTGATTGCGGCCGCGGTGGGTGGCGGCACCATAACGGCAACGTTGTCAGGCACCACCAAGGCAATGCCGGCGACTCTCATTGGTACGAATCCGACCGAAGACGTGGCGCTCATCAAGATCAACGGAGTGAAGAACCTTCACACGGTGACATTTGGCGATTCGTCAAAGCTCGTCGTTGGTGACGCGGTTGTCGCAATTGGCAACGCACTCGGGCTCGCCGCGGGGACCCCCACCGTCACTCAGGGCATTGTTTCCGCGCTCGGTCGCACGGTCACGGCGGGAACGTCAACGACCTCAGAGACGCTTTCGAACCTCATTCAAACTGATGCCGCTATTAACCCCGGCAACTCTGGTGGACCACTCATCAACGCCGAAGGTCGCGTCATTGGCATGAACACTGCGGTCGCGGGCACGTTGCCCGACGGTGAAAGTTCACAGAACATTGGCTTTGCGATTCCCGAAGCCACCATTGAGTCGTTATTGCCAACGCTTCTAAAAGGCACCGCCACCGTGAATCACGGTGCGTACCTCGGCGTCGAAATTGAAACCATGACGCCGTTCTTGCAACAGGAGTACGGCTTCAATTCCTCAACGGGCGCAGTGGTCATTCAAGTAGTGAGTGGCACCGCCGCGGCGAACGCCGGTGTGCAACAAGGCGACGTGATTGTCAACATCAATGGCAACAAGATCAACACTACGCAAGACGTTACGAACGCTCTTGCTAAGTACCGACCGGGCGCGCAGATCTACGTGAAGGTGCTTCGCGGTAATCAGACGCTGACACTCAACGTGACGCTCGGCAGTGCGCCGAGTTAAGCCAAGGTCGCGATACCGCCGTCGACGGGCAACACCACGCCCGTGACGTAGGAGCCGGCTCTTGAGGCCAAGAACAGCGCAGCTCCCGCCATGTCATCGGGACGACCAATACGCTTCAAGGGTGCCGACTGAGCAATGGCGTCGCCAAATGCTTCGAGCGTCGCGTGCATCATCTTGCTCTCAAAGGGGCCTGGGGCAATAGCGTTCACCGTGATGTTGGGCGCGAGCGCCTTCGCCAAATGACGTGTCAGTTGATGCACTGCCGCCTTCGAGGCTGAGTACGCGTAGGTCTCCATGACCGGTACGTGAATACCATCAATGGATCCAATGTTGATGACCCGTGCTGGGTTCTCTGTAGTTCCAGCGGCCTCGAGAAGCGGGCGTAGAAATTTCGTCAGGTGGAAGACGCCCTTGACGTTGAGTGCAAAGACGCGTTCGAAGGCAACTTCGTCGTAGTCAGCCATGGGGGCACCCCACGTCGCACCCGCGTTGTTGACGAGCACGTCGAGCTTTGTTTCACGCGACGCGATTTCGTTCGCCAGTCGCTGACACTCGGACTCCGTGGAGAGGTCCGCTGGCAGCGCAATGCACGTGCCACTTTTTGAGAGCTCTTTGGCGAGCGCTTCACACACGTCAGCCTTACGTGATGAGATGTACACCTTCGCGCCACTTTCGACAAACCCCCGCGCAATCATCTCGCCAATGCCGCGACTGCCACCGGTAACGAGTACTACTTTTCCTTTTACATCAAAGAGATCACTCATGGTGACCGAGTGTAGGGGAGGGGTACTCTCCTATTCCGTCTGGGTCTCCGCCGACCATAAACCCCACTCGAGGGCGAGGTAATTCGGGTCGAAGTTCGTACGCCGTCACCAGCGCTTCGTCGAGATCAAAGGCTTCAACAACGACTTGGGTGAAGCCGGGCTTGCCAATGGCGCCCCAGATAACGCGCCATTCACGGCGAGGGGAGCCTTCCAGCACGTCTAGGCCGAGCCGAAAACCTGCAGCGATGTCGAACTATGTATTACGTTTCGCAATGCATGATTTGCCCGAAATTCAGCGGAAATGTGCCAACGACCGGTGTTCGGAAAGCGGAGCGTACAGCTCACTTGGCCGTTCGCAACAGCCTGTGAGGAGCACCCAATAACGGTCAACGATGAGTGCCCAGAAGGTGTCGTACGAGGCACTTGACGCGCGACAATCGTGATGAGTCCAATGGCCGAAGTTGGCGTCACATCGACGATTACTACGTACGGCTGATTAACAACTGGCGCCGCAGTATTTTCCGAAAAATTAAACGATAAAACCGTTTTACTAAAGCCGATCGCGCCTGAAGAAACGGCCGTGCTTGAAAGCAGCACTAAGGAAGCAAGCGCAGCGCTAGACAGAAACCGTTTCACGAGAACCAGATTACAACCCACCTTTTGGTAAAGCCGATAATGTACGTTATGTAAAGTTAGAAAGAAACGTCGAGGAATCGTCGGGTAGGTGATCTCACTAGGCACTACTGCTCGCACGCGCTGAGGGCATTGCGTGTCGCGGTCGAACCACCCGGCGGTAAGACATTTACAGCGGCAGCAAGCAACTTGCAATCATTATCCGATAGGTAGTACTGCGTCGTACCGGTCTTGACCAAAACAGTGTGACCACCGCATTCAATTTCGGTCACTTGCACTTTGGCGCCGTTTGACAGGGTGACCGTCATGGTGAGCGGCACAATCTCCTCCATGCAGGAATTCGTAGGTCCCAATGGCAAAGCGTCAAAGGTCGAGATCACCGTTCCGAGCGGTGCGCCAGTAATTGTGATGCTGGAGGGACCTTGGGAACCGTTCTGATACGTCGTTGTTGCGTAACCCGTCACGATCGCCTTAGAAGGAGCTTCGATGGTTTCTGCCGACGTTCTTTCACCAACTTGTGCCACGTCAGCGTCGACGCGGAGCCACGAGGAATTGGCCGTGCGAGCGGTCCAAGTCTCATCAACGATCTTCAAATACACCCTTGGTCCATTTGCTGGAAACGAGATCTCAAGATCGGAATAATTTCTTTTATCAAAGGCGGTTCCAGTGGAACCGAGGGTGGAACCTGATGGTAAATGACTCTCAAGAAATGCGGTGAGCTGGCCCGTACTCAGTGGGACTTGCACGTATTCGTGAGCAGCAAACAGAGGTCCGACCGACGGAACGCCAGCCTGTTGCTTCATCGAAAAAGGTACGTTGACGAGGAGTTTTGAACCCGGTGGAAGAACCGCTTGTTTCAACAAAACCGTTGCCGGTGAAGAGGAACTGGCTTGCGCGGTTGTGAAAACCGCAAGCGGCGCAGTGGCGCCTGCGAGCAGCGCGAAGCCAGCCAACCATCTGAATTTATGCGTCATGGAACCACTCCCCTCTCTACTCTTAGTGTCCCGAGAGAGTGGTTTATTACTGAAAAAAGTGAGAATTCGCGAAGATTGCGATTCCCACGTAATCGTTAACCGACAAACGTCTTAACGTCCGCAATCAGCTTGTTTTCGATTTCGAGACTCCAGAGCGAATCAGCAACGTCCACGACCAGAAAAAGATCGCCCAGCAGGAGGGTCTCAATCGCGGCAACGCCCAAGTGCTGGGCCCATTTGCCAATACCAAATCGGACCGTAAAGTCAGCGGGAGCGCCAGTAATGGTGATCGTAAAGGCTCGGTCCGCGTCAACAACTTCTCGCATGAAGCCTGACTTCTTTGCCTGGATAACGGTTCCCTGGTCGCTCGGTGCCGACGTTTGCGTTTGAAAACCGTCGTTCTTGAGGTACTCCTCAATGTGGGCCTGCAGGGCCGAAAGATCGGTTCCTTTGCCAGAAAAGTGTTCTTGTTTGTCACCGAGCATCTCGGCCTCCTTATTCACAACGATCATTCATCGTTTACTTATTCGTGTTACTGCAACCTATCGCCCGCCACGACGTAGACGGGCAAAACCGTCGTTCATTTACGTACTTCTTAGAGATTCGCCATTTGAGTTGGTTGTATGAATGCCAGTGTCCGCTCCTCCATCACGTTGGCGACCTTCCAATGCCGAAATCCTCCACCGTGCGAGGGGCGCTACCAGTATGAACGCCACGATGTTCGACGTTGACGAAGTGAGATTCTCAAGTTGCCTCAAGTATTCGTCGACGAATGTCGTCGAGAGTTTGCGAGTCCACGGTTTGCTTTCGCCAAGGCTCGGACAAATTGTCACCGTCCCATCGGGGAACGAGATGCAGATGAATATGAAAGACGCTCTGCCACCCCGCCTCCTCATTGGTTTGCAGCATCGTCAAACCGTCCGCATGCAGTGACTTTTTTAGTAGCCGAGCAACGCTCGTTGCGCTCACCATGAGTGCCGCCGCACTCTCGAGATTGATATCGAAAAGGTTGCGCGCGTGATCTCGTGGGACTACCAACGTGTGACCCACTGCGCTCGGGTGAATATCCAAAAAGGCCACGGAGTTCGAATCCTCGTAGACAATGTGCCTGGGCTCTTCGCCATGCACGATGCGACAAAAAGGACAGGAAGAATCAGCACTCATCGTGCTCTCCAACGTACTGGCCATTTTCAACCGAAAGATGGTCGCGAAAACAGATGAAGGTCAACTAGTTTCAAGACCGAATGGATACGCCGCGCCACCACCAACCTTCTCACCCCCTTTTGCAGGTGGCAGCGGTACTGTTCGGCGGCTTTTTGGGATCGGGTCTGCGTTTTCTCGGCACGAAGATTCTCGCGCCCCGGACCTATGACTACACGTCCTGGTTTGCTCAAATTCCCTGGTCGTTGGTTATTATTAACTTCGTCGGGGTGCTCGTTGCGTCCATGGTGCTCCTTCGCATCCTCGAGTCGCACAATCCAGATGGATTCGCGCGCTTGGTAGTTATTACCGGATTCCTCGGCGGGTTCACGTCTTACTCGGGACTTATCGTCTACTTGGACAAGATTTGGGAAGTCTCCGTTTTAGGAGCGTTCGTGACCGGCTTTGGGGCGTTCGCGAGCGGCATGATGGCCTTCCTCTTCGCACTCTGGTGGAGCAAGCGAACATGACGCTCCTTTACGTCTGCCTCTTTGGTTCGTTGGGGTGTCTCACGCGCTATCTCTTGGAGCGATTTACTGCCGGCGTACTGCGCATCGAACGACCCGTGGCAACCATGGCCGCGAACGCGGTGGGTTGTGCAATCGCGGGATGGGCTCTCTACAAGATCATGCCGGTTGGTCACAGCGGTATTGCGCAGTTTGTGTATCCCAACACGTACCTGAGCAGCACGTCCTACGACATCATCGTCACGGGCTTTTGTGGAGGGCTCACCACGTTCTCATCCGCTTTTGCTGTGCCGGGACTCATGTGGCAATCAGGACGACGCAACCACGCACTGATGTACATCCTTGGTACACCGGTTGTCTGTTGCGCGACGTTTCTCCTCGGCGTTGCTATTGCGCACTAGCGCGCTTGCGAGTTACATCGCCTTTATGGCTGCTTGCACCAGCCACTGAAACGCGGGATCGGGTTGACTCATCAATTCGGGATGCCACTGCAGCGCCAACACGTCACCGCTCTGCGTTTCCACCGCCTCAATGACACCATCGGGAGCCCGAGCTCCAATCACAAGTCCCTCCCCTACCTCGTCGAGCGTTTGATGGTGAAGAGAATTCACGGCCCACGAGGCGGGATAGAGCGTGCTCGTAAGCGTGCCCTCGACAACGTCCACGTCGTGCGCCGGTAGTCGTCCATCCACGTTCCAGTTCGGATGCCCTGATCCCTCGTCGAGTCCAACGTGTTGCACCAAGGTCCCGCCAAACGTCACGTTGACCAACTGGCAACCACGACAAACGGCTAAGACGGGAATACCCTTTTCTCGCGCGGCGTGCAGGAGCGAAATTTCCCACGCGTCGCGCTCGTTTTCGACGGGCCCAAGGAGGGCATCGGGTGCGGCTCCATAAAGAGCGGGGTCGAGGTCCGCTCCCCCACTCAGCACTAACCCATCAAGTCGTCGGATTATCTCAGCGGGCTCCGCGTCACGAGCGAGTTCGACGGGCAGTCCACCGGCGCTCGCGATGGCACTCGTGTACGAAGTGAAGTGAATGTCGACGTGTACGTGGGACAAACCCGGGGCAACGCGTTGAAGCAC
>Ga0182012_10003757_pt1 | contig 16028 bp, 11 predicted proteins | sample 612S2SmetaG_FD_120486 | JGI IMG/M metagenome (GOLD analysis project Ga0182012, IMG submission 120486) | Permafrost microbial communities from Stordalen Mire, Sweden - 612S2S metaG | ecosystem: Environmental > Terrestrial > Soil > Wetlands > Permafrost | place: Sweden: Stordalen | collected...
ATGCGCGTAGGGTCTGACTCCACAGGGGCTCTCCAGTCTGAAGGCGTAGAACACCGTCAGATTGGCAGGGCCCCTGTTCTATGCCGGGGATGCCCTACACCCCACTCAGATCCGAAGAGCCACCAAAGCCGACGTGCTGGCGGCGACCTTCTTTCGACGGTGGCAGCTGGGCAACTGCTTCGTATTCGACCCCACCGGAGAGACGATCATCCCCCCGGGTGCTGTGGCGCTGCGGTGGTCACCGGTCACAGGCTGCCATCGGTTCGAGCAGGCCGTCTCCATGGCCCACGCCCTAGCCTCGGCCAGCCGACCCAACGCTCCACTGTCCGAGTCGGCCCACTGGGTGGAGCGGGCAGAAGCTCTACTGGCACCGCTCCTGTTCGCCGCTGCCATTCGTGGACGGGACATGGCCACGGTGTGTCGGTGGGTCCTGGCCCGGGACCTGCGGGAGCCCGAGGCGGTCCTGGCCACGCAAGGTCACGAGATGGCCTCGGCCATTCTGGCTGGCGTGGCCGCCACGGAGGACCGGGAGCGGTCCGGCATCTTCTCGACTACCTCGGGCCTCCTCGCTGCCTACCGGTCGGAGGCTGCGCTGGCCAGCTCGGCCGAGCCCAACTTCGACCCGGTGGCCTTCGCCCGATCAACCGACACCGTCTACATCTGCGCACCCACTCACGCCCAGGATCAGCTCGCTCCGTTGATCGTGGCGCTACTCGAGCAGATCCGGGTCGCCGTCTACGCCCGTCCCCGTAATGCTGCGCCAGTGGTATTCGCGCTCGACGAAGTGGCCGGCATCGCCCCGATCCCCTCGCTTCCTGCCATCGCCGCCGAAGGTGGTGGGCAGGGACTGATAACGCTGGCCTGTCTGCAGGACCTCTCCCAGGCCCGTACACGTTGGGGGGATGCCGCCGAGGGGTTCTTCTCGCTGTTCAACACCAAGATCATCTTTCCCGGGATCGGCGATCACCGGACGTTGCAACTGGTCTCCGCTCTGGCCGGCGAGGCCCAGGTGCCCATCCAATCGGTGAGCGAGCCGCACTGGACCGAATACTTGTTCAACAAGTACGCGCCGCCTCCCATAACCACGACCTCGATCACCTGGCGCCCACGACTCTCGGTCGATGAGGTGGCCAGAGGTCTCGCAGGATGCGTGCTGTGCATCTCCGGCCCGAAGATGGGTTGGGTCGCCAACATCCCCTGGTGGCAGCACCGCCACTGGTCGCGGGTGGCTCACAGCGACCGATCCTTCCACGGTGAAATGGTGCGGTCGAAGCACAGCGCACCGCCTTGACCGTTCGCTACCATCGTGACCCTTCGGATGTCGGTCAATGAGCGGACTATGCAAGCTAAGGACGACCGAACAGTTCTGACACGTCGACGCCCAGTGTGACCTCGGCATCCCGCCGAGCCCTGGCCAGCTCAGTGGCCCCCTGTCGATCGGCGATGGACAGCCGAAGCTCCCAGAGTCCGAAATCGCTCGGTACAGCCCGGAGTCCTTGCAGGATGGCCCAGGTGGCATCCGCAAGCTCGTCAATCTTCATAAGTTCCGAAGTCAGGCGTCGGGCCACTTCTGAGATGGCCACTTCCATGTGGGAGACCAGCAACTCGGAGAACACCCAGCCGAAGGAGTGGGCCGGCACTCCCGTGAAGGGCCGACCCCGCACCAGTTCGAGGGCGTCGCGCAACTGATTGAGTGTCGCGGCTGGTCTGGCCAGGCTATTGAACCGGGTCCAGTCGCTGACAACGGTGTCGGAAAACTTGTAGCCAGCAGCGGAGCCAACAGGAAAGTGTTCGGAGCCGATGGCTTTCCGAAGCAAGGACATGTACGTGCGGAGGCTCTTAGCGCTGGCCTCCCGGACGTCGTCAGGCCAGATAGCCAGTCGAAGTTCATCTCCGGGGATCGGCCGATGGGGATGTAGCGCTAGGTAGCAAGCCAGTTCGACGACAACGGCCCGCTCAGGAGGGTGTCGCCACTCGCTGACCTCCACCGGACCAATAACTCGAACTTCGATGGTCTCGTGGAGGCTTCCCACGGAGAATTCCGTATCGAGGTCTTCCTGGCGATCGGTGGGGTCCTCCACTTCGTCTTCGTCGACCCAGAGGCTGCCAGAGCTATCGTCCCAGATCTGGGTGCGGAGTTCGGCAACGAACTCGTCAGCAGTGGACTCATCCACCGATGTCGACAGCCACGCCTTTGGAGCGTGGGTGACGACCGGTCTAGGGAAGCTGAAGGTGGCGGCAGGTGAGCGCGTGCCGTTGGCCACCCAGATCCATCGAGCCCCCATGGAGTCTCCAACGGTCGCCACGAACGGGCCGTCGTACGATTTACTTTGGCTTTGTACCTCCACCCTTGAACTTTAGCTATTCCCAAAGTCGGAAGCCGCAGCGTTTACTGCCGCTCCGGAACTCCAAGAAGAGCACGAGCAATCATGCCGAAGTTCTGTTCCTTATCAAGCGGTGCCCACTTAGGGCGTATCCGGCATCCGCCAGAGCCGAACTCCATCCCGCGAGTGTTCCAATCGTTGGCACTCCAAGCAGACCAGCCCGCTCTTCCTGAAGCGTCAGGCGCTCGAACTTCTCTCTTCCCGGGTAGTCGCGTGGGACAAAGGTCTCCTTCCGGTGAAGAACTGGAGGATTCTCTCGTTCAGAGAAGTCTTTGTAACTCACTGAATAGTCGTGGAGCCGCCCGACGATTGAAGCAGCGAGCGCTGGATGGGGATCCCGATCAAATGTTGGATAAAGCAGGAAGGAAACCTGCGGCTTCAATCGATGAATCTTCAGAAGAGTCGCGTTCTCAACCTTACCCGTGAGCGTTTCGGCGCACCCGATATAGACGCGGAGAAGTGCTGGTAGCTGAGACATGTCGGCAGAATGGACATAGAGGGCCTCTGGTGTCAGTTTGCCAAATGCAGCCGAACGGCATGCAAGTTCGAGTGCCTCTTGATTGCCAGCTCCAAAGAGGAGCTTGTCGGCCCGCGAGCACGCCTCCTTGTAGCTACCGAATAGATCACGTGCATCATGTTGGAGGTCCTCTGGAAGTTCGGAGAACTTCGGCCGCCCCACAAATGCTGCAAGCGCCAGGTAGACCAGAAAGTCTTGACTTGATCTAGCTTCGAACTCGGACCACCGTCCAGTTCCGGTCACTCGGCGGACTAATGAGAATGCTCGTCTTACGGAACCGAATCGTTCATTGATGATCGTTTCCTCGGGCAGCTCGCGAGGGTGGGGGAGGCGTCCCCGCTCGGAGAGGAAGTCGATGAGCGGCTGAAGGACTTCAAGATTGGCCTCGAAGACAGCTTCACTGGTACGTCTGGTGCCAAGGTCAATGCCAATCCAGCGACTTGAGTCTGTAACTCGCCGAATGAGAGCGAAAGCCGACCGGATGGAGTCGAACGTGTCGACGATCTCATTTGAGTTGGGCAGGTCCGCAGGTGTCGGCAGCGTCCGGTGCTCCTCGACCCAGTCTTCAAGCGGGCGAAGTACCTCACGGTTCTGCCCGTAGACCAACTCGGCGATGCCGAGACGGGACCCGTGTCCCTGGCGAGCGTGGTGGGCAAGCAGCCGCTGCTCGGCGGCCGGTGATCGAAACACATAGAAGATTCCCGGCGCTGCAGCAACACTCCGTTGTCCGGTAATCGCGTCGATCCATGATCGAAGTTCGGACTGTGAGAAGTACTTTTGGAACGTTCCACTCTTCGTCACGATTCCGTCGCCAAAGGCTTTGCCATGTGACCCGCCCGACTCCCAGTCGAGTCGTGCGGCGACTACGAGCACCTCTTCAGTTAGGTCCCAGGCCTGCCGAAGAGCTCCGCATCTTTCACGTATGTCTTCGATGACGTTTACGACGTAGCCGAGGTTCACGACCTTGGCCCTCCGCTTAGGGGCATTTGGCGCATGGGCGGGGTCCCAGCCTGCGGCCTGAAATCCGAGGTCATTGAGGCGGCGAACATCCCCTCCTCGGCCGCACCCATAGTCGAAGAACGTCGAACCGTCTTCCAGTAGGCCGTCGGTCAGGAGCTGCTGCACCGGCCGAGAGAGAAACGTCCGGGTCATGGCAGTCCGGTGGCGGGCAACGAGGGTCACTGGATTCGATTCTGTCAACTTCTCGGTTCCCAAGCACGCAGGCGTGTCACAGCCCAGATCTAGCTTGGCCACGAGGTCCGGGTCCCCGTTCGTGAGAGCTAGACCGTTTAACCTTGGGAGGACGTTAAAGGAAGATGCGGGATTTTGAGGTGATTGTGGCAGCTGACGACGAGATTCTGACCTCTGTGGAGGCCTCGGAGCTTCTGAAGGTAAGCAACAAAACTGTCCTGAAGCTGGCGCGAGACGGTGATCTACCAGGTCAGAAGGTTGGCCGAGCCTGGCGGTTCTGCCGGAGCGAGCCGGTTGCCTTTGTCGCGCAGCGGCCTGCCGAAGCGGATCGTGTGTCAGCGTGAGCGCCAGGGAGATCTACCTCGACTACAACGCAACTACCGCCCTTGACCAGGAAGTTCTCGACGAAATGCTGCCCTGGATGACCGAAAAGTTCTGGAACGCAGCGTCCGCCCACGCTGGGGGAAGGCAAGCTAGCCAGGCGGTCGAGAAGGCACGAGAGTCCATCGCAGCGTCCATCGGTGCACTGCCCCGCGAAATTGTGTTCACCTCGGGTGCCACTGAAGCGGACAATGCAGCGCTCAAAGGAGCTTTCGAGTCGGCACCCCAGGGTCGGAATCGGGTAATTGTGGGTGCGACTGAGCACAAAGCAGTCCTAGACACAGCGGAGTGGCTCGCGGATCGGGGCGCCGACGTGACAGCCGCGCCGGTCAGCCGGTCTGGACTCATCGATGAAGATGCTTTGGACGAAATGCTCGACGAGACAGTGGCCCTCGTGTCCATCATGTCAGCCAATAACGAGACGGGAGTTATCGCGCCGATTGCCCGACTTGCGGAAGCAGCTCATGAGGTTGGCGCCCTGTTCCATGCAGATGCAACACAAACAGTTGGAAAAGTCCCTGTCGATCTGGAAAGCCTGGGCGTTGACCTCGCTTCATTCTCGGCACACAAGCTCTATGGGCCAAAGGGAGTAGGCGCTCTGTACGTCAGACGAGGGGTTGATCTTGACCCTCTCCTCCATGGAGGGGGTCACGAACGTGGCCTTCGAAGTGGCACACTGAACGTCCCAGGTATCGTCGGTTTTGGGCGAGCAACCGAGTTGGCATCGATAGTGATGTCGGAAGAGTCGACACGACAGAGCGACCTGACGAGGCGTTTGGTTGAGGGCCTCGGCAAGTTGCCAAACGTAACCCTGATCGCTTCCGAGTCTGAGAGATTGCCCAACACAGCCAACCTCCGATTTGGAGGGGTTGACGGAGAAGCGGTGATGGCCAACGCCCCTAACCTGTTGGTGTCGTCGGGCTCGGCATGCACGTCTATGGCCCCAGAGCCCTCGCACGTTCTGTGCGCCATGGGTCTCAGTGCCGAGGAGGCGCAGGAATGTCTCCGCTTCAGTCTCGGGCGGCCTACAACGCCTTCGGATATCGATCAAGCGATCGAGATGATCGTGCATTCAGTCGAGCGAGTGCGTTCCTTTGACATGGTGCCGGCACGATGAGTAAGGGTCGGATCGAGAACAACAGGGAGCAGCCATGAGGCTCGAGACAGCATGTATTCCGGTATTCGCTCGTCACGAAACGTTTCAGCCCCGCTTTGGATGGATGAAGAAGGCCTACGACGCAGGGCGAGGAACTGTGGACGTCTTTAGCCAGGAGGATGCTGTGGTCCGCCTAGGCGTGGGCAAGAACATGGTGAAGTCCATTCGGTTCTGGGGACTTGCATTCGGGATTCTTGCTGAGACAACAGGTGGAGGAAGGGGAACCCATGTGAACTCAACGAAGTTCGGTCGAGCGCTTTTGTCCGACGATGGCTGGGATCCATACTGCGAACTTCCAGGCACACTTTGGTTGCTGCACTGGTCTCTGATCAACCCTCGTTCCATGGTTCCTGTCTGGTGGCTCGCATTCAACGAGTTCTCGGCGGTGGAGTTCACGGCCGAGGAGCTCGAGCAGTTTGTTTCGGAACGAACTCGTGAATGGAGCGCGCCGCACGAAACGGCGGTCAAGAAAGACGTACTTTGTATGCTTCGAATGTACGCATCCGGGCACTCGAAGCGTGCATCGTTCGAGGACGCTATCGACTGTCCATTTCGAGAGCTGAACTTGTTGAGAGCAAGCGCAACGACTCCGGGAGCCTATCGGTTCTTGATCGGACCAAAACCAACACTCCCTCCGGCTATTGCCGCGTTTGCGTGCCTCGATTTCATTGCCCGAACGGACTCAGGTTCTCGGCTAGTCACGGTCAACCAGCTGGCATCGCAGCATGGATCACCCGGACAGGCCTTTCAGTTGACTGAGGCCGAACTTGTGGAGTTGCTCCGACGGGCCTCTGCGGAGTCCGTCGAGATTGACCTCACTTCCGCTGCGGGGGTCGTCCAACTCGCCTTTGACGATGAACCTTCAGCCGTAGCAACCGAGATTCTGCGAGACCACTACCGGCGACTCATTGGGTCAGCAAACTATTTTGGCGTTCAGTGGGTTGGAGGACCATCGGCAGACGAAGTTGCGGAAGATGAACTCGTGGAGGTTGGGAGCTAGTGCCAGAAAAGCTAATTGATCTGAAGGCTCCCCGATCGCGATTTGCACGCTCGATCAACGTCGAGCGTGACAGCGGCAGCGAAGCCATCGATGGATACCTTCCGGTCGGCCGAGCAATCGATGCCATCAGCCGGCTTGCTGCGGCATTGAACCAGAAGGAAGCTGAGGTCGCGCTTTCAATTACGGGCCCGTACGGGTCGGGAAAGTCCAGCCTTGCGATCATCATTGACGCTTTGCTCGGACCTGCAAATGATCAGGCCAGAAGGTCAGCTGAGCGGTTGTTGGAGGAGGTGTCCCCTGAAGTCCTTGATGTTCTCCGGGAGGCTCGCTCGCGTCTCGGTGCCAATGAGGCCGGCTTCATTCGTGCAAGTGCTACGGCATCTCGAGAGCCTGTTGCAGCGACGGTCCTTCGAGCTCTGATCAATGGCGTCGATCGCTTTGTCCCGCGAAAGGGGCAAGTACGAGCCCATCACACGGCGCTCGCCCGATTGCGACAGATGCAAAGTGACTACGAAGGAGAGGGCCGGATTTGTCCGGATTCACGATTGATTCGTCGTGAAGTCGAACTGCTGAGTTCTGTTGCGCCCATATTGATCCTGATCGATGAGTTCGGGAAGAACCTCGAGGCGTTTGCCGACGCCGCAAGCGATGCCGATCTCTTTCTTCTGCAAGAGCTTGCGGAATGGACTCGTGGGGTGGATGGGATTCCGCTCGCACTTGTGACGCTCCAGCACATGGCATTCGATGAGTATGCGACAGGCGCTAGCGCGCCTCAGCGACGGGAATGGGCAAAGATCCAGGGCCGATTTGAGGACATTCCCTTCATCGACAGTCCTGCTCAAACTCGGTCACTGATCGCGGCAGCATTTGATGCACCAGACCCTCGTCTTGAGCCTGCGATCGACCGCTGGGCCTCCAAACAAACGGCCGAGCTCGCCAAGCTCGGATCGGGCGACTTGCTACTGGATAAAGAGCTGATTGCCGCATGTTGGCCTCTGCATCCAGTGGCACTTGCAGTTCTTCCGGACCTCTGTGAGAGATACGGACAGAACGAGCGCACGTTGTTTTCCTTTCTCGCCGGCCATGAGCCAAAGAGCGTGGCAACCTTCCTCTCCAAGCACAGCTGGGCGAAGACGCGAGAGCTGCCGGCAGTCCGCCTCGATGCGCTCTACGACTACTTCGTCGACTCTGCTGCGACCGTGGCAGCGATCTCATCGGCTGCCTCTCGTTGGGTGGAGATTGACAATCGCATCAGGGATGCTCGGGGGGTCGACGATGCCGGTCGTCGAGTATTGAAGACCGTAGGCCTCCTAAACCTCATCTCGGCAGGAGGAACTCTGAGGGCCAGCCAAGCCGTAGTTGCTTTTGCGGCTACTGATGGTCATGTCGGTACGGCGACTCCCGAGGACGTGATCGAACAACTACGGCGATTAGAAGACCGGGGCCTGATCACGTATCGAGACTTTGCCGACGAGTTTCGCGTGTGGCAGGGAAGCGACTTCAACCTGAAGACAGCGATCGACGTATCTATGCGGCGAATTCGAGATGTTCCGGCAGCTCGGCTCGTCGAGGCCGTCTTACCCTTGGCTCCAGTGGTCGCAGGCCGCCACTCTCACCGGACCGGAACCCTTCGGGTGTTTGAGCGCAAGTGGGCCGATGAAGATGTAGCCGCTATCGAGCTTTTAGGAAGTGACGACAAGGCAGACGGCCTGGCTCTCTTCGTGCTTGCATCGGAGGTGCCCAAGAAGACGGTGATTCGGCGTAGGGAAGGGAAGCCGCTCGCATTTCTCACGACTCTCGATCCAAGTGGGGTCGTGAACGCAGCCAGAGAAGTCGCTGCAATTGACGATGTGTTGTCGACCGCCGATGATCTCCGTGACGACTGGGTTGCCTATCGCGAACTGCAGGAGCGGCGCCTGGAGGCCATGATGATCCTCGAGGCAGAGTTTGAACAAGCGTTTGGTACCGCGTCCGGTCAGGTCAGCAGATGGACATACCTAGAACCGGCAGAGACGTTGGTATGGTCCGAAATTGCTGCGCCGTCTGCATCATCGGCGCTGTCTACTGTGGCGGACACCTGGTACTCAGAGGCCCCGATCATCCACAACGATCTGGTGAACCGACACGAGTTGTCATCTCAGGCAGCGAAGGCTCGGCGCCTTGTGGTGGAAGCCATGCTGGAATCACCTGAGCGTGAGGGTCTCGGAATCGAAGGTTCTGGACCAGATCGGACCCTCTATCTCTCAATTCTGCAGGCGTTCTCCCTCCACCAAACAGTAGGAGACGCATGGGCTTTCAAAGAGCCGTCCAAGTCGAACACCATTTATCCGGCCTGGAAGCGATTGACAGACGAGCTGAGGATGGCCACTGCAGATAGGAAGCGGGTCAGCGAGATCCTTTCGGCTCTGGCCGCTCCGCCGTATGGGATCCGGTCGGGAGTTTCTTCGGTTTTGGTGATAGCGAGCATGCTGATGTACGCGGATGAGGTCGCCCTCTACGAGCACGGGACATTCAAGCCTGTACTTTCAAGTGAGGTCTGTGAACGCCTGATTCGCAATCCAGGAAACTTTGAGGTCAAGCACTTTGCATCCCGCACAGGCGATCGCGCCGAGCTGTTGGCCGAAGTGGCTGATCGCCTCAATATCGATGGGAATCGGCGAATCCGAAATGGCAGGGTACGCAGCGTGCTCTCCGTGCTCTCACACCTGGTGGCCCTGGTCAACCAGCTACCAGAGCACGTAAAGCGCACCGGGTACCTTTCGCCTGCAGCTAAGGCCATTCGGGGAGAACTTCTTTCGGCCACAGAACCTGACGAACTATTCTTTGTCGCAATTCCCCGAGCCCTCAACAAAGAGCCCATCGCTGTCGATGGCGAGCAGGGTAACGAGATCGCTTCGATTGCCGATGCATTAGCCGAAGTAAGTCGGGAACTCCTTGGCGCCCAGCCCGCCCTGCTGTCGGATATCCGAGAGACTCTTCGGGAGCAGTTCCGGGGTCCAGAGGAAAATCTGCGAGAGAACCTTGCCGCCAGGGCGAAAGACATCAAAGGCAAGGTCATCGATCCAACGCTCGGCCGGCTCGTGGTGGCGCTGGCCGCCGACATTCCTGGCGAAGATGAATGGGTGGAGTACGTCGCCATGAATGTGACGGGGACTCCGCCGGCGGCCTGGACGGACGATGACCGCAGACGATTCTTTGGTTTGATCCATGACGTCGGCGGAACGTTCAGGCGAATTGAGGCGCTGAATGCCGACGTGCGCAGCCGGGGCGAATCATACGATGCTCTGCGAGTCACCGTTACCCGCCCCGATGGGGTTGAAGCTGCGAAGCTTGTTTGGGTCGATCAGGTTCGACGGCAACTAATCGAGCCAATCTTGCTGACCGCTCTCGAAGGTGCCAGAGCACATGTTGGTTCTGAAACTGAGGCCCGGGACCTCCTACTGGCTATGCTCGCCGAAGAGGACTTGAGGGCAGAGGAGAGGTCGACATCGGCGGCGTCTGACAAGCTCCGTCCTGATGCGATACGAGTTCGAAAAAGCGAGGATGTGGCCAAATGAGGCACGTATGCGGAATCTCGGGCGGTAAGGATTCGAGCGCACTGGCGATCTATCTTCGGGATCGTGTTCCGGAGATGGAGTACTTCTTCTGCGATACCGGGGCTGAACTTCCAGAGACTTATGACTACCTGAACAAGCTAGAAGTAGTGCTGGGAAAACCCATCGCGCGACTGAACTCGGCCCGAGGCTTTGATCACTGGTTCGAGGTATATCGCGGCACATTGCCCTCGCCCCAGATGCGTTGGTGTACACGGCTGATGAAGATTAAGCCACTCGAGGACTGGATTGGGGATGACCCAGCGACTAGCTATGTTGCAATCCGGTCGGATGAACGAAATCGGAAGGGATACGTTTCGACGAAGGCAAACATCACTGCAGTGTTTCCGTTCGTTGACGATGACATAGATCATGACGGTGTGCTTCGAATTCTTGACGAGGCCGGTGTCGGGCTTCCCGAGTACTACGAATGGCGCACACGGTCTGGGTGCTACTTCTGCTTCTTCCAACGGAAGGCTGAGTGGGTTGGGCTGGCAGATCGGCATCCGGATCTGTTCGCAAAAGCAGTGGCGATCGAAAAGAAGGTCTTGACTCAGGCTGGCACGGACGGCGACGCCTCTTACCAAGACGTGGCGATGAAAGGTCGTGAGTACACCTGGTCGCAGGGTGAGACACTTGAAGAGCTGGTCTCGCGTCGCGATGAGATCGAAGAGCGACACGCCGCCGCAGTCGAGCGTGCCAAGTCAAAGCGCCGAAACATCCCGCTTGTAGAAGTCTTGTCCTCCGCTTTGGATGAAGACGATGACTCGCAAGCCTGCGCCGTCTGTCATCTCTAAGGTTAGGCAACCGTCGTGCAGTTTGAGGGCCTTCTGTCGAGAGCGGACGATGAGGTCCTGCAGGAGTTGGTCGGTGGGTCCGTCGTTCGCCTGTTGAGCAGGCTGGATCCACAACTAGCCAAACCGGGTCGATTGCGTAGCCTGGTGACCTCATTCCGGCCACCAGAGGAATTGCTGCGGGACCCACAAACCCGGAACGCACTTCTTGACCTACTTCCAACTGCCGAGGCCCTTGAGCTGGCAGAGCTATTGCAATTGCCGGAAGTTAATCCGTACCAGGCGTTACGAGCTGCAAAGATCCGAAAAGGTAGCGCAGCGGAGCGGGACTTGTTCGCATTCCTGGGAGTTGTTCCTACGGAGCTCGACGAGCCCGAACAACAACCACCGGTGGTTGAAAGTGATGCCGACTACTCGCTTTTTGCTCATCAGAGGACTGCTGCCCGGAAGGCCGAAACTCTCCTGGGAACCACCCCACGGCGGGTCTTGCTGCACATGCCGACGGGATCGGGCAAAACCCGGACTGCAATGCACCTGGTTGCGCGCGAACTTCGTCGCCGGGAACCTTGCCTGGTCATCTGGCTGGCATTCAGCGAAGAACTCTGCGAGCAAGCTGCGGCTGAGTTCGAGGCTGCTTGGAAATTTCTTGGAGACCGCTCCGTTAGCGTCTACCGATTCTGGGGCCAGCGATCCCTGCCTATTGCAGAGATAGGGGATGGGTTCATGGTTGCTGGCTTGGCAAAGACTTACGCTGCCGCCAAAAACGACATGAACTTCCTGATGCGCCTGTCCGATCGATCCTCTCTTGTTGTGATCGATGAAGCGCATCAAGCCATCGCCGAGTCGTACCACTTCGTACTTCGCGTGCTCATCGAGCGAAGCGAGCAATCCCAACTGTTAGGCCTGACGGCAACGCCCGGCCGGACATGGAACGAGCCGGATGAAGATCTGAAACTCGCTGAGTTCTTTGGGCGAAACAAGGTGACCCTTGAGGTCAGTGGCTTTGCCAACCCAGTGGACTATCTAATTGAGACTGGCTACCTAGCCCGCCCCCGCTTCGAAGCACTTCCCTACTCATCGACCGAGACTCTGAGTACATCGGTGCTGGCCAAGCTCGCTAGTTCTCTAGACGTAACCGACGACGTACTGAAGGCACTTGCGTCTGATGAACAGCGCAACTTGCTTATCGTGAATCGGATTGAACAACTGATCCGAAATCACCAACGGGTACTCGTTTTTGCCGCGACAGTCACTCATGCACGGATCCTCGCCTCGGTACTTAAGGCACGTGATGTAAAAGCCTATGCACTGACGGCGATAACCCCACCTGGGGAGCGGTCTCGGCTCATCGCAAAGTACAAGAGTGAGGAGAGCGCTCCAATTGTGTTGTGTAATTTTGGAGTGCTGACTACTGGATTCGATGCTCCCAGGACGAGTGCTGCGGTTATCGCTCGGCCGACCAAATCGCTGGTTCTCTTTAGCCAAATGGTGGGACGAGCAACCCGCGGACCTCGAGTCGGAGGGAATGCGGAGGCGGAAGTTGTAACTGTCGTTGATACGTCACTCCCGGGATTTCGGGAGATGAGTGACACATTTCTAAACTGGGAGGACGTGTGGTGATGTCTACTGAAGAAAACTTTGATCTCGTTCCAACGCATCTGGCGGTGCAGGCAATGCGGGACAATGGCTACCGCAATACAGCGTTCGCCGTCGCTGAACTCATAGACAATGCAATTCAGGCAGGAGCTACAGACGTCGAGCTCCTCTGCTGTGAATCGGAAGAGCTTGTGCGCGAACGTGTCCGGCGTCGGCTGAAGCATGTCGCAGTCCTAGACAACGGGTCCGGCATGGACCGCGATGTCCTCAGAATGGCGCTGCAATTTGGTAACGGTACACACCTTAAAGATCGAAGTGGTATCGGTCGATTCGGGATGGGCCTCCCAAGTGCATCCATCTCACAGTGCAAGCTGGTAGACGTCTGGTCCTGGAAGAACGGACTCTCAAATGCGCTTCATACGCAAATCGATCTCAAAGCTGTGGAAGAACGGGCAATGCGTGAAGTGCCTGAACCTGAGGTCCTCCCTATTCCCAAAATGTGGGAGGAGGCAGCAGACAGTTTGGGGAACACTGGGACTTTGGTGGTCTGGTCGAACATCGACAGGGCGATGTGGCGTACTGCACAAACGCTTATCCGCAACTCGGAGTTTGTAATCGCACGTATGTACAGGCGATTCCTGAATGAAGGGAAAGCGTCGATCCGCATGTCGGCCTTCTCGGAAGGCGATCCCTCTCACCCGGCAATCGACCAGTATGCAGTTGCAAACGATCCTGGGTATCTGATGGTCCCGAGCTCAACGCCCTCTCCGTACGATTCCGCTCCCATGTTTGAGCCGGATGGAGACAGTTGGCAGATTCAGCACGAGATCGAGTTTCAAGGTCAACGCCATCTCGTCAACATTCGCTTCAGCTTCGCAAGGAAGGAGGCTAGGCAGCGTTCAAATGCAGGAGCCACGCCCTATGGCAAGCACGCTGCGAAGAATGTCGGCGTCTCGCTGGTGAGAGCAGATCGCGAACTCGACATGGACGAGGCACTTGTTGTGAGTTATGACCCAAGGGAACGGTGGTGGGGGGTTGAAGTCGACTTCCCTCCTGCCTTGGACGAACTGTTTGGAGTAACAAACAACAAGCAGGCTGCTCGTAATTTCAGTGATATAGCGACGAATTTCAAGTTGCTGTCATTGACGACGGAGGAGATGGAGCAGCTATTCGACGATGAGGATCCGACCGGTCCGCTGTTCGAGATCATTCGCCTCATCAATAGTCGATTGGAGCTTCTTCGGGCGGCCATCAAGATTCAAAGTAGAGGATCAGGTACATCCCGCCGGCGATACGATCCCGATGCCCCAGAGGTCCAAGGCACCGAAGTGACTCGGGAGCGTCAGAAAGAGGGCTATTCGGGCCTTAGCGATGCAGGCGAGGAGCTTCCTGACCCCGAGCGCAAGGATGAACTGAAGAGTGAGCTTGTTGATAGCGGCCTATCTGAGGATCAAGCAGAAGAGCTCGCTGCGCGAACGATCAGTTCAGGCATCAAGTATACGTTTGCCGAAGCAGACCTAGAGGGTCGGTCCTTCTTTACCGTCAGGCCAGTTGCCGGGGAAATCTTAATCAAGATCAACATCAACCACCCCGCTTACACCAACCTGGTCGAGGTATTGGAAGAGCGTGTAGACGAGGACGCTCCCGAGGAAGAGCTGCGCGCACGATTGGAACGTGCCCGCCGTGGTCTCAAGCTCCTCCTCATGGCATGGGCTCGCTACGAGGACGAACAGTCTTCTGATACCCAACGGGAGGCCGTCCAGGACATTCGAACCGACTGGGGACGAGTTGCCTACCGCTTCCTGAAGACGGACTGAGCTCCATTGTGCGACGCCAAAAGCGCCACTTTGGGATGCGCACTGGGCGCTTCAGCATCACTCAGGGTTAGCCTCAAAACGTCGATGATGGGAGAACACTTTGGAAACTTTGGCGGAGAGGCTCGAAACGCTTTGCCGATCTGCCTCAGAGCATCTTCTCTTGGTGGCACCCTTTGCAAAGGAGCGAATAGTCAGGCAAATGCTTGTCGCAACAGCACGGGAGGTTTCAGTAGATATCGTCGTGCGGTGGCTTCCCTCGGATATCGCTGCCGGCGTAAGTGATCTCGAGATATGGGACGTGGTGAGCAGCTTCGAGAATGCCAGGCTGTTGGTTCATTTCGATCTTCACGCAAAGTACTTTCGGGCGGATGAGACCTGTTTGGTCGGTTCTGCCAACCTCACTGGTGCTGCCCTCGGCCTGTCTGCCAGACCAAACCTCGAGCTGCTGATCTCCGCTGAGAGAGCTAATCCTGTGCTTTCGGAATTCGAAAGTGAGCTCTTCGCCGGTTGCGTTGTCGTCGACCAACCCCTAGTTGATCGAACTCGTGAAGCCGCCGAATTGATGCTACCTGCCTCCCCAGCACTAGCGCTAGAGACAGATGCGGCAGAAGAAGACGAATCCATCACACAGGCGTGGTGGATCCCGACCTTGCGGAGACCTGAGGACCTCTACGTCAGCTATTCAGGGGAGGGGGAGTTACTTTCTGATGGAGTCAATGAAGATGCTAGAGATGACCTTCGACACCTCCGAGTTCCGAGGGGATTGAATGAGCCCGCCTTTAATGCATATGTCGGAGTTGTGCTCATCCGATCCCCAGCGGTGGTCAAGTTGGAGGGCTTTCTCGGGCAGCCGCGACGATTCGGCGAGGTGCGGCGCTTCCTTGAGTCGGAGTTGAGTGTTGGCGAGTCCGCTGACAGGAAGTGGCAGGCTCTCTTTCGATGGCTGATTTACTTCTTGCCCGATCGGTTTGAGTATCGAAGAGGTAGGTACTCAGAGGTCATTGCTAAGCGAGAGGACTAAAGCGGTAGATCAATCCGGTCTGGTCGCAGCCACTTAAGGGGCTCTTCGGATCTGAGTGGGGTTTGGCCGTTTTCGGGATGACCGCCGGAGCGATCGTTTTGAGCAGATCCCAGTTGGGCTTGCCGGCGTAGAGCAGTGAGCGGATCCGGTAGTTCCGGAAGCTGGTGAAGCCGAAGGCGCCACGCTTGACCCTCTTGATCAGATTGTTGACCGCCTCGGTGGGCCCGTTGCTCACCTGAGCGGCGTGCCAGGCGGCGATCTGGTGCTTCCACCGTCCCAGGGTCCGCCCGAGTGACCGGGCCTCAATCGGATAGTCCTTGTCCTGCAGGTCACGGCTGAGTTCGGCCACCCACTGGAGTGCGAGGTCAGAATCGCGGTGGGCGTAGAGCTCCCGGACGGCCTCTTTGGCCTTCCACACGGTGGCGACGTCGCCCTTAGGATCGCCGGCCTTCAGGAGGCCCATCAACTTCTCCCGTCCCTTTTCATCGAGACGCTCCTCGGCTTTGGTCAGCAGACGCCGACACCGGTAGAGGGGATCGGCCTTGTGACCACGGTGTCCCATCGTCTCGTTCTGCACC
>Ga0182012_10003763_pt1 | contig 16021 bp, 13 predicted proteins | sample 612S2SmetaG_FD_120486 | JGI IMG/M metagenome (GOLD analysis project Ga0182012, IMG submission 120486) | Permafrost microbial communities from Stordalen Mire, Sweden - 612S2S metaG | ecosystem: Environmental > Terrestrial > Soil > Wetlands > Permafrost | place: Sweden: Stordalen | collected...
AGCCGACTCAGAACCCCGCCGCCTTCGGTGTGGTGCTGTTGAGTTATATAATCTAGCCGTCCTATACATCGGATTGCCTTTTGCGATCCGAAAGGAGCACAAAAGTTTTTAATGGACGCTTCCCAGATATTCGTGGCTGCATTGGTAGCGGGTGCAGTACTTTTCGTCGTGATGATAAATGTTCGAACCACACAAGAACAAAGACGACAGGAAATACGACGTAAAGAGGAGAGCGATCGGCGTAAGAGAGAGCAGGAAGAACACACAGCGCGGCACCTAGCAAGCGAGGCGCAGAGGAAGAAGGAAGGCGAAAGGATACTAGCATCTATCCTTCAAGAGTGGCAAGGCACAAATGATCCACAGAAAAAGTGTGAGCTTATTAAAACCCTTGCAAAGCACCGCGGGGACGGGGGCTTCGAGGCGATTGTCTGGGCCCTCAAAGATCCGGATGAAAAAGTAAGAATGTTCGCTGTCGCAGCGCTCCAGGATCTTGGCGATGCACGAGCGGTGCAACCCTTGATCGAGGTGCTAATGACCGACAAAGCCCCCCAGCCTTGTTATTACGCAACGAAGGCATTGGCGCGTTTCAAGACCCCGCGGGCGATCGCTGGAATGGTGTCTGCGCTGGAGAACCAGAAGGGAGATTTGAGCGAACTGGCCTTTCAATTGGGAGAGATGCGCGCCGGGGAGGCTGTCGACGCCTTATGTAGACTAGCGGAAGGTTCCGGGGACGCGTACGCCCGCCGCCACGCCGTAATGTCATTGGGAAACATCGGAGACAGGCGAGCAATTCCCGCTTTGCGAAAGGCCTTGAATGACAACGACGACGGCGTTCGTGAACGCGCACAATCCTCCCTAACGAGGTTCGGATAAATTCGCCAGCAGTTGGTGATCGTCATCAGGCGGGATTCCTTTGTGGCAAGCCCAGGCTCATTTCGCAGAGCAAGGCCCTCCAGGGCAGTTCTGCGATTGGTCCTTTTAAACAGCTGAGCGGCGCATTACCCGCGATAATTTACCCATTGGACTACGAAGCCGCTTTAGTGCATTTCGGAGTCCATCTGCCTGTTCGTCATTAACTTGTGGAAGCCAGTAGGGGTCACCAGCATGTGCGATCAAAGTTTGTAACGCATCTTCTACTTCCCGGACACCCAGAAGGGCCAAAGACCACGCTGCTGCAACGATCCTTTGGCGTCCACGTTCCATCTCTTCAGGTGTAGCTTGTCCGCGAGGGCAATATGAGAACTTAATTGGGCGAAATATTTTCATCAACGGTTCGATCGCCGTGGGATCGGCAATCTTCCCAAGCGCTTTGGCGGCCGCGAGTCCCGTCGAATCGTTACCGTCATCGCCGACTTCTAGAACCGCAATTAATGCGGGAACTGCGCTCGCGTCCCCGATCTCGCCCAAAGCGTTGGCGGAAAACTCCCGCTGTTTTGCATTTCGCCAACCAGTGCCTTGCAGCTGGGTAATAAGGAAGGGTACAGCTCGAGGATCGCGAATCTTACCAAGGGCCTCTGTCGCACGCATGAACGTGTACCATTCACACGTTTGAAGCCGGGCGAGTATCGGCTCGACAGCTGGCGGACCAATGTGAGTAAGGAGTTCGACCTCTCCGAACAGTTTATGTTTGCTCTCAAGAAAATCGAGAATAGGATCTACAGCCATCCCTCCCATGCTAAGGAGTTCTTTTCGGGCAGCTTCTTTTTCGGCAGAATTGGCGTTATATGTGTCCAACAACTCCAACAGTTGTTTTGCGGGGCGCGTTGGTTCGATGTGCTCCGGGACAGAGGTGCCTCGCTGGACAGCCGCGTCGGCGGGTGCGTTACCAAAAAAGCGGTTCCAGATGTTCATAAGCGTGATCCTTTCCGGCTTACGGCTTCATCCACGCGCGAAGGGATAAGATCTGATGTTCGCATGTGATCATAACAAACTCTCTATTCGACCACCCGAATCTTGACCTGTCGTTGACGGCTGGACGAGGTCTTGTTGAAAGCCGAGGTAACGCTCGGTGGTTTCGATGGAAGCGCGACCCAATAAAAACTGGATTTGGCTCCAAATTCCCCTCCCGCTTTTCGACATAATTTCGCGCACGTCCGCAGGTCATGCGGCGCCAGATCCCGGATGGCCGATCACGACGCCGCACTTCCGCAGGAGGTGTAAATCGCATCTTCGCTCACGGCTGGCGCACATGCGCACTTTCACACTTGGTGGGGTGCTTTCCTGAAAGCCGTCGAAAGCCTTGATTTTAGAAGGCTGATCGCGATCCGCTCGCTTGGAAAGTTGCCTCTGCTCCTTGAATGTAATAGGCTGTTTGGAGCAAAGGGAGGTACCTTCATGCGCTTAATTCTTTTGATTGGGACGGTTCTTCTAGTTTCTTGTCTTGCGTGTGGGGCGGCATGTTCCAACTATGAGGCTCAAATCGAAATGAAGAGTGGCGGTACAAAGACACTTCAAGCGGTTTGTGTTTTGAACAAAGCCGGACTTATTGTCTTCAAGTTGACAGATGGCAGGGAGGTAGAATTCGATTTCGGCAAAATAAAAGAGCTTCAAATGGCCGGAATAACCCTAGATAACGAAGAGTGCCGACGCTCGTACGTCAAGGTTCACATCGTACTCAAGAACGGTAAGGAGCTAGAGGGTCAAACACGTGACCCACTCGGGTACTGTGCTCAAGAAGATTTTGAGAATCCCGTTGTTGTCATTGGAGCGGACGCGGAACTCGGCGGAGCCGAAACTAAGATCCGTTTTCAGGATGTCAAGAGCATCGCAATTGGCGGTCGCCACAAACAATAAAGAAGTTACAGGTCCGAGGGGACGTTCTGGAAACGCATCGAAGCGGTATTTCACGGCATCTTGTACGACGGTACCTCGCTGGCGGCACGTCGGCGCTCGTCATAAATGGGTGTTCGGATCCAATGGAACGGACAACCGGGTTAAGAACGTTAAGCGGGTTCAGGGTACGTGACCGAATTCTACTTCGGGTCATTTAGTATCGAATCACTCGTTGTTTTAGAACACGTGACGATAAGTGTATACTTGCAAAAGCCAAAAAGCCCAACATGGGGGGACCCCAATGAGTACGGTTTCGTTTGTCACTCAAAAATCCTTCGTTTTACTGGTAGCGTGTTGTTCGTTGCGAGTCAATCCTGTTTATGCGCAGGCCGGTGGACCGAACGCGGCCACGGTTCAGGCTCTGGCTATTGACCCCTCGACTCCGAGCACAATTTACGCGGGCACGGCAGGTGGCGGCGTCTTCAAAAGCACTAACGCCGGGGCAGCCTGGGCCCCAGCGAACTCGGGTCTCCTAAGTACAGACGTCGTTATGCTAACTATTGATCCGACGAATCCAACCACCCTCTATGCGGGCACCAATGGCGCGGGGCTTTTCAAGAGCACTGACGGAGGCCGCAATTGGTCTCACATAAACTTTGGCATAACGGGACCTTTTGTAATGCCGGGTCGGACATTTTCACCGCTGAGGGTGAATGTGCTGGTGATTGACCCAACGTCTTCGTCGACCCTCTACGCGGGGTCGAATGATGGCAGGTTTAATGCGATATTCGCGGGTGTTTTTAAGAGCACGGATGGAGGGTCTACTTGGGCTGCGGTCAACACGGGGCTTACCGAAAAACATGTGAATGCCCTCGCGATTGACCCGGTTACTCCTACCACGGTGTATGTGGGGACGGGGCGCGGAGGAGTGTTCAAAAGCACCGATGGAGGCGGGAGTTGGACAGCGATTAACGCTGGCTGGGCTGCTGATCAGGAATTGCCCTTGCGTTTTGCGTTTGCCCTCGCGATCGATCGCTCGAATTCCGGTACTGTGTACGTTGGAACTAGCGATGGAGTCCTGAAGAGTACGAATGGAGGAAAGAACTGGGTGCCCGTAGGGCTGCCGTTTGAACAGGTGTCGGCTTTGGTCGTTGATCCGGACAATCCTGCCACAATTTATGCCGCCACCGCGACGGGCGCTATCTCAAAGAGCTCCAATGGAGGAAAAACTTGGACAGGGGACAAGTCGGGCCTACCCACCTCGATCGGTTCCTTTGCGCTCGACCGGTCGACTCCCCGTATACTGTACGTAGGAACTAACGGGTGTGGCGTATATAAGCGCTCTGATACTCAGACTAATTGGACTGCTTCCAGCTCCGGCATCAACGCCGCATCTGTTTTGGCCTTGGCGCTTGATCCGTCGAATCCAGCAACGCTATATGCAGGGGTCCTCGGTGGGCTTTTCAAGAGTACGAACGGAGGCATCAGCTGGACGCCAGTCAAACTTCCTGAGCTGAGATTTCCGGCTGTTTTTTCGTTCGCTATTGAGCAAATTTCCTCGTCTACGGTTTACGTGGGATCAAGCGAAGGTGTATTCAAGATGGCCCGGAACGGACCGAATGTCTCTGTTAGACACACTGACCTTTCGTCTAATGCAGTCCGTGTTATTGCGCTGTCCCCCCCTATGACCCTGTATGCGTCTAATGCTGGCGGTCTGTTGAAGAGCGTTAACGGAGGAGCAAGTTGGATTGAAACCGGGTCCGGCTTGGGCGGCGCAGATGTTCAGGCACTGGCGATTGACCCCTCCATCCCCGGAACTCTTTATGCGGGAACTACGATCGCCGGGATATTCAAGAGCACCAATAAAGGAGCGCATTGGACTGGCATTAATATCGGACTCGCCAGCAAGCAAATCGCCGCGTTGGCGATTGATCCGTCAGCCACTGAGACCGTTTACGCCGGGACCGCTGACGCTGGCGTCTTCAAGACAACGAATGGGGGCGTGAGTTGGACGGCCGCCAACAGCGGCATCACGAATCAAATGGTGCAGGCCCTTGCGATTGATCCTTCATCACCGACAACTATCTATGCTGGAACGGCAGTTGGGTTGTTTAAGACCGCAGACGGAGGACTGCACTGGACGACGGGCCACTCCGCGCTTACGGGCGCGAATGTATCCTGTTTGATGATTGATGGGGCGAACCCGCAAGTCATTTATGCAGGGACCTTTGGTGGGGGCGTTTTCAAAAGCTTAGATGGAGCGGCCACCTGGCGACCTACTGGAGCGAGTATTGGTGGCGGCGCTGCGCCTGCGGTAAGTGTGGCCAAAGTTAGCGGAGACGATCAAAGTGGCGCAGCGGGCAAGGTTTTGCGACAACCTCTCGTTGTCGTCGTGACTAACGCCGGAGGTGTTCCCCTGGCTGGAGTTACCGTGAATTTCTTGGTAACAAGGGGTGGAGGTACACTTTCACATGTGCAATCGGTCACTGACTCTCAAGGATTGGCGTTTAGTACTCTGACCCTTGGAGCAAATAGAGAAACCAATGCGGTGACGGCCACGGCTGGAGACCTCAGTGGAAGCCCCTTGACATTCACTGCAGAGCCCCGCCCTTAGAGGTTCGTCCGAGCCAGAACCCGAAATAGGACAATTGACATTCGGGCGTGGCTCTTCTACTTACTCTTACGGCACTAACTGTAATCGTCCTTACACTTCGCACGCGACAACCCGACGCCACCTTCAGCGTCTTGAGGTATTTCGACATGGCTGCCTGCTCCCATTGCACAATCACAAATGTTTGGACTCAGAATCGAAAAGTGAGAGGCTCTCAATTATGACTTCAGCTGGCAAGACCACGGCAATCCGTTTTGTTTTGGGTGTTAGTTGCCGAGGATTTCTCTCCTCGGTGCTGCTAGCCACGGTAGTAGCCACTGAAAATCTTTACGCGGTGGACTGTTCGACATTTCAGATAGCCACTACTCATGTAGGTGCGGTGGTTAAGGCCGACACCGCAGGAATACGGCAACTGTCGACAGGCTTCAAAGTTAATGCCTCTACCGTTAAAGGGCTCTTCCTCAGGTTTGGTGCAACGCTTGGCAGGTCCGAAGCGGTTGTGACAGTAGGCGGGCTCGGAGCAAATAAAAACCGGCACGACCGTACATTTGCCGCTTCAGAGTTTTCAATCGGTTGATGTGGCCTTCGACGGGACCATTACTGAACGGTTCTTTCAAAGCATTCTGCACCGCATCCCAGTCGCGACGTAATGTCTTCGCAAATCTCTTCATCGAGTAGATACCTGAATTCATTGCTTTGCCGATCCATTTTTCGAGTGTCTCCACTTTACCGGCTTGCAGAATGCCGCGAAACTGCATGACCAAGCTACGCATCAGCGCGAAGGGCGGGCACGAGTGCTTTAGTGCATCGACCTTGTGTGCCTGGCTCGTTGACAAGAACGGGCGAGGCTTCATCAAAAGCGCTGCAGCCACACGCGAGGACACGTGATGCCCGACAGAGGCGGTCTGGATGTTGTTTCTTTCCAGTGGTTGATTCGGTTTGGCCGTCACACCCTGCTCGTGATTCCGCCAAGGGGAAAGGAATCGCGCCAATCCAGAGAAGCAGCCCGTATATCCATGTGTGCGCAGTTCTGCCAAAAGAGTTTTGACGTGGTGACATCCCGTCCTCCATCTCCGGGCCAGGTAGTCTCGGAAGAAGGCCGGTGAGTCCATCTTCGGCTCCATCTTGTTGCGTTCTGGCAACTCCGCCAGGCGAACCCATTTGTCTACGCGCTTGCGACTGAGACGAGTTTCTCTGACAATCTGACTGGCATTCATGCCCGATTGGCGCAAGCGATGTACCGTGTCAAACAATGCTTTGTTGATCGCCTTACGTTCCGTCAGCACGTCCTTGTACTGCGCGGCTCGTTCGGCGTTCGGACGCGAAACGACGGAGCGATTCGATACGCCGGTATTCATTTTAGGCACCGATGCAGAAGGAGTGACGTAAAACAAGAGTCGTCGCTGTCGGCTGAGCTCATGTTCTACCGCCTCCCCCAGATTGAGCAACAAGTGGAAGCGGTCGGCAACCTGCCGTGCCTGGGGTGCTCCCTGTTGCGCTGCCTGTGCATATAAACCGAAGCGATCCCGGCTGACGATCTCCACTTTTGAGTGTTGTTTCAGCCAATCCTCCACCTGCTTGGCCGATCTTTCTGGCAATAAATCCGCTACCGTCCGGCTCTCCAAATCCACTAGAATCGTACCGTAGTTTTGTCCCTTCTTCCAGGCCCAATCATCAATTCCCACCACTCGAAGCTCTTTGCTAGGAACGCGAGTTGTGCTTTTCAGTCGACGCAGGATCGTATCATCGCTGACGGCCATGCCGAGTCGTTTCATCAGCCTTTCGGCAGGTAGGCCCCCCATACTGTGGCCGACGAGTTGAACAATACTCTCTAGGCGCTCGGTTCTTTGACGATGCGCCGCCGCCACCACCGGGATGCGTTCAGTGAAGATCTTCCGTTCACTGTTGGTGTTTCGGCAGCGCCAACGACCAAGTCGCACACGCAGCGTGACCGGCACACCTTGTACTGGCAAGTCCTTGAAAGTGCGCCAATAACGGCTATGTCGATGAGAAGACTTCACTCCGCATACCGGGCAAAGCGACGAACCGGCGCCTTCGGCTCGCACCACCCATCCTTTGTCGCCAGCTTCCACGTCTCGCAGAGTAAGCCCTGGTTTCTCCGGCAAGAAGCTTGCTTTGGTCCACTTCGTTTCCATACACTACTTTGATGCCAGGGCTACCTTTGCTTCTGCACCAAACCTGAGGAAGAGCCCGATATAGGAAAAATGACAATGCCACCCGCCGTTTCGCCGCCTGGTGCGAAGCCCACGGCTTGGCCGAACTGGCCAACATCCAAGCCTTTCATGTCGCCGCGTTCATCAAAGACCTGGAGGGCGAAGTCGCGACCCACGGTGAAACAACACTTGGCCGCCGTGCGGATGCTGTTTGACTGGCTGGTGACGGGCCACGTTCTCGAAGCTAACCCGGCCCATGCCGTGCGCGGCCCCAAGTATGTAGTGAAGAAAGGGAAGACGCCGGTGCTCACCATCGACGAAGCGCGTGCCCTGCTCAACAGTATTTCCGTCGTCGTCAAAACCACCGGCCCGGGCGGCCAGGTGCATGAGTCAGCCGACCTCCCCGGCTTACGCGATCGCGCGCTCATCGGCGTCATGGTCTACACTTTCGCGCGCATCGGCGCCTACATCGCCGCCGCAGGCCTCGCCGGCGATCCGGATCAGCCGCTCTTTCAAACAGCGGCCGGAAAGGCGGGCGTGCTGCGCGGCAAACCACTCTGGCAGCAGGACGCCTACCGCATGATTCAACGGCGCGCGGTCGCTGCCGGCATCGAAACGAAGATCGGCAACCACACGTTCCGCGCCACTGGCATCACCGCATACCTCAAGAACGGCGGCACGCTCGAAATCGCGCAACAGATCGCCAATCACGAGTCGCCGCGCACGACCAAACTGTATGATCGCCGGCAGGATCAGATTTCCCTCGACGAAGTGGAAAGGATAGCCATCTGAAGGCCAACTGTCACGCTGTACGAAATGAAGGAGAGATCGCGCGCAAGCGCACCGCTAAGCTTAAAGCAACGCCACTGATGATCGAGGAAATTGAGGTGGAGTTGGACAAACAGAAAGACCAATCGCAAATTGACCATGCCAGAACCGACCACATCGTCGCTGAGCCAAACGAAGTCAAGACAACGAGTCGCCGACCATGGTGAGGTATTCACTCCTGAGTGGATGGTCGAGGCGATGTTGGATCTAGTGAAGGCCGAAAGCGAACGGATTGACTCCCGCTTCCTGGAGCCCGCGTGCGGAAGTGGAAACTTCCTTGTCAAGATCCTGAGGCGCAAGCTCGCTGCCGTCGAGCTCAAGTTCGGGAGGTCCAACTTCGAAAAACAGCACTACGCGCTTCTGGCTCTGATGTGCACTTATGGAATCGAACTTCTTGAGGACAACATCGCCGAGTGCCGCGTAAACATGCTGGAGATCTTAGTTGACTTTCTGAATCTTGATAAGACGGATGAGCTCTATCGGGTGGCTTCATATGTACTCTCGAAAAACATTATCCATGGTGACGCACTGAAAATGCGGTCCAGAGATGGCGCGCCGATTACGTTTGCCGAATGGGGATACCTCGGCAAAGGCAAGTTCCAGCGTCGTGATTTTCGCTTGGACTTCCTCACTCAGATGTCGGGCTTCATTGCCAATAGCCCACTCTTCGCGCAACTGGGCAAGCACGAGGTCTTCACGCCGACCCGGACATACCCGCCGATGACTGTGGGCGAGTTGGCTGCCTCATCTATAGACGACCAACCGAAAGAGGTCGCATGAGCACTCAAGCAAGCTTTGTACTCCGGAGCCGTAACCCAGATGTTTTGACATGCATAGCGAATCTTTCCAACGACGAGGTCTTCACGCCACCGGAGTTCGCAAATCAAATGTTGGATAAGTTAGCGGAAGCGTGGGCGGACAAGAATGGCGGCGCGAATATCTGGGCGGACAAGACGACGAAGTTCCTTGATCCGTTCACTAAATCCGGCGTTTTTCTTCGTGAGATCACCAGCCGACTTATACAAGGATTGGAAAAAGAGTTTCCTGACCTACAGGAACGCGTCGACCATATCCTAACCAAGCAAGTCTTCGGGATCGCCATCACTTATCTAACAAGTCTTCTTGCCAGGCGCAGCGTCTATTGCTCCAAATCCGCAAACAGCAGTCATTCTGTAGCCAAGTCGCTTGGGAACGAAAAAGGAAATATTTGGTTTGAGCGCGTGGAACACACCTGGCGAAATGGCAAGTGCTCCTATTGCGGAGCGGGTCAAAAAGCACTGGATCGTGGAGAAGGACTAGAAACCCACGCCTATGCGTTTATTCACACAGACGATGTCAAGGGTCTCGTGGCCGAGCTCTTTGGAGATGATATGCAATTTGACGTGATTATTGGAAACCCGCCGTACCAGTTGGATGACGGTGGATACGGTAAAAGTGCAGCTCCGATTTACCACCTCTTTGTAGAGCAAGCCAAACTGCTCGAACCACGCTATCTGTCGTTAGTCATTCCCGCCCGTTGGTTCGCCGGCGGCAAGGGACTGGACGAATTCAGAGAGTCGATGCTCACCGACAATCGCTTGCGCTCTATCAACGACTATCTCAGCGCATCCGACGTATTTCCGGGTGTAGGTCTGAAAGGCGGAGTTTGTTACTTTCTTTGGGACAGAGAGAATCGCGGGCCGTGCCAAGTCGCCACACATTTTAAGGACTGGCCTGTATCCGTGTCGACGCGCCCCCTTCTAGAAGAGGGCGTCGACGTGTTCATTCGCTTCAATGAAGGCCTAGCAATTTTGAAAAAGGTTGTAAGTATCGAAACTGGGGAATCGCAATCGCTGTCCCTACCTGCTGGAAAACGTTTCGAGCGCTTGGTGAGTTCTAGAAAGCCGTTCGCTTTAGATACAACGTTCAAGGGAAAGGCGGCAAAGCGCGCAGGTGATCTATTGGTTCATCAAAACGGCGGCAAGGGGTACACACCAAGAAGTTCTATCACTACCGGCACCGAGCTCATTGACAGTTGGAAGGTTTATGTGGGTCGCGCGGCTCCTGGTACCGGCAATAAAGATACTTATCCCCACAAAATCATCAGCACGCCTTTTGTCGGGGAGCCTGGCAGCATCTGTTCGGAAACCTACTTGTGTATTGGACCATTCAAGTCGAAGAGTCAGGCGGAAAGCGCCTTATCCTATCTCAGTTGTCGGTTAACTCGGCTTTTAATTCTTCTGCACAAACCCTCTCAGGATACTACGCGGAAGGTTTATGGCTTTGTGCCAACGCAACAGTGGACCAAACAGTGGACGGACCAGGATCTCTACGAGAAATATTCGCTATCTCCGAGTGAGATCGCTTTTATCGAGACAATAGTCCGTCCGATGGACCTCACCAACAACGGGCCTGATGAGGAAGTTCTCGACGAAGATGAGTAAGACTATCGAGGAAATCCTTGCGCCGAAACCGAAAGCGAGGCCGCGTGTTTATGCGTACTCGATTACCGATACGGCGCATGTCGGTCTTCTGAAGGTCGGACAAACGACGCGTGCCGTAAAGCAGCGCATCGCCGAGCAGCTCAAGACTGCCGCGATAAAGAACTACACAATCGTTTTGGACGAGCCCGCTGACCGCGACGACGGCGGCACCTTCACAGATCATGCCGTGCGCGCGGCGCTTATCAGGAAGGGTTTCGCTAATGCCGAGCTCGAATGGATGCGCTGCTCCGTCGAAGACGTGAAGACTGTTCTCACTGAATTGCGTACGGGAAAGCAGTTCACTGGCGCGCACAATGAGACATTCGCGATGCGCTGGGAGCAGGTCCAAGCTGTGGACAAGGCGCATGCGTACTTTCAATCCATCTGGAAGGAAAACTCCCATTCCGTCCCACGATTCCTATGGAACGCAAAAATGCGTTTCGGAAAGACCTTCACTGCGTATCAACTCGCCAAACGATGCGGAGCTAAACGCGTGCTCGTGTTGACGTTCAAGCCTGCCGTTGAAGATGCCTGGCAGACGGATCTTGAATCGCATGTTGACTTCGATGGCTGGCAATACCTCTCCCGTCATTCCGACCGAGACCCCACAGAAATCAATCCCGACAAGCCGGTTGTCTACTTCGGCTCATTCCAGGACCTTCTCGGTCGGGATGGGGCAGGAAACATCAAGCCTAAGAACGAATGGATTCACACGGTTAACTGGGATTTGGTGGTCTTTGACGAATATCACTTTGGTGCTTGGCGGGATACCGCAAAGGAGCTTTTTGAAGGAGAAGACGAGGCAATCGCCAGAAAGGAGGCGAAGCTGGAGTACGCGACCGACCTAGAAGAGGTAAATGTGGATCTCAGTGAGCTATCGGAAAAGGAAACTGAGTTTCTGCCGATCACGACAAAGGCTTACCTCTACCTCTCTGGAACGCCTTTCAAAGCGCTCTCCACAGGTGAGTTCATTGAGGAGCAGATTTTTAACTGGACCTACACAGATGAGCAACGCGCCAAAGATGAATTTGCGGCGACGAATCCCGGAAAATGGAATCCCTACGGGGCGCTGCCCCAAATGCGACTGCTCACTTACCAAATGCCAGACGAGTTGCTGGCAATTGCGAGTGGTGGAGAGTTCGACGAGTTTGACCTAAATACGTTCTTTGAGGCATCGGGCAAAGACACAAAGGCTCAGTTTAAACACAAGAGTCACGTGCAGAAGTGGCTCGACATCATCCGTGGTGGATACGCACCGAAGGAAGCCGAATTCTTGAAGACTGGCACTCGTCCTCCGTTTCCCTATTCGGACGTGCGTGTGCTGCCCTATCTTCAGCATGCATTCTGGTTTCTCCCCAACGTTGCGGCTTGCCATGCAATGGCGAACCTGCTGAAAGAAAAGCACAACACTTTCTGGCGCGAATACCAAGTGCTCGTTGCTGCAGGCGCCTCTGCTGGTATCGGGCTGGACGCGTTGCCACCGGTACGCAAAGCGATCGGGAGCGGATTCGATACCAAGACGATCACACTTTCCTGCGGTAAACTCACCACTGGCGTCACGGTGCCGCAGTGGTCGTCCATCCTCATGTTGCGAAACCTCAAATCGCCGGAGACCTACTTTCAGGCTGCATTCCGCGTGCAGTCGCCGTGGTCCATTAAAAATCCGAACGGCGACAACCCAAACGAGGAAGAGATCCTGAAGCCTGTATGCTTCGTCTTTGACTTCGCTCCGACCCGGGCTTTACGGCAGCTTTCTGAGTACGCGATCGGCCTTTCGCCCAACGAACTGAACCCAGAGAACGCGGTCAAGGACCTCGTGTCGTTCCTGCCAGTGCTGGCATACGACGGGGCGAACATGACTCAGATCGATGCGGGCGGCATTCTCGACATAGCGATGGCCGGTACATCGGCCACGCTGCTGGCGCGCAAATGGGAGAGTGCGCTACTCGTGAATGTAGATAACGACACCTTACGTCGCATCTTGGACAATCCGGAAGCGATGGCAGCCGTTGAGCGCATTGAAGGCTGGCGCACGCTGGGCGACAACATCATCGAGACCATTATCAACAAGAGCGACAAGGTTAAAGAACTCAAGAACAAAGCCAAAGAGAAGGACCTGACGGCCAAGCAGAATAGGGAGCTTACCGAAGAAGAAAAAGAGTACAAATCCAAGCGGAAGCTCGTGCAGGAGAAGCTGATCAAATTTGCAACGCGGATTCCCGCATTCATGTACCTGACCGACTTTCGAGAGAACACCTTGCAGGATGTCATTACCAAGTTGGAGCCGGAGTTGTTCTTGGCCGTCACCGGTCTTACGGTGAAGGACTTCCATTTGCTTGTGCGTCTGAAGGTCTTCAACACTGAGCAAATGAATCAGGCCGTGTTCGCATTCCGGCGCTATGAAGACGCGTCGCTCCGCTACACCGGAATAGAAAGCCACCCTGGATTAGCACATTATGGGCTTTATGACACCGTCGTTGCGAAGGAATAGTCGGAGCTTCTACAGTACCTGGAGATCGTCCCAACACCGGCTTCAAACGTAACCGCAGCGTTCGATCTGGTGTTAAACTGACTACAAAACTCGTGTGCCGCAAAAGCATTTCGCGTCCGATCTAGCCGTCAAATCCACCAGCAGGAAGGCGACTTCCATGCTGGACAGACTGCCTCCAGCGTACTTGAGAATCGCCGAACGCATCCATGGGCGGAAGTTCACGTCCGACACCGACTTAATCTCAGCTTTGGAGAGCAACACATTTCCAAAGCGCGCGGAATTCCTCGCGATCATGACCAATTCGCTTGGTTATGAATTCACCTCACCTCTCGAAGTCTTCCGGCTTGCGAGCGGCGAACGGCTCGCCGAATTTGAACCGCTTTCGCCGCCGCCCGGCGCGCCAGGACCTTTAGAAATAGCCGGTAAAACGTTCGGCAGAACTTTCACGACACCCAAAGACTTGTTTGATTTCCTCGACGCAGTGCCAAAACGCGAAATGAAGTATCAGGCATCTCTCATCGCCGCCGGCTGGAGAGCGAAGAAAAAAACGCCCGCCCGCCGAATTTCCCTCAAAAAAGCCGATCAACTGTTTTCCGCCTTTGTCGAGCGAATCCCCGCGGCAAACGCCAATCGAAAGTTTGCTTTTTTCGTCCAAGAGGTCTTGGTGTACGGCAGCTACCTGCGACGGCAGAGCACGGTCGGCGACATCGACGTTGCCATGCAGTTTGCCCTGAAGACGGATGCAAAACTGAATGAGCGGATTTCTTTCTACCTGCGGAAGGGTACTGCCAAGGACTGGAAAGACGGCTACGGCCTGGCGATTGGTGAAGTTTCCAACTTCTTGACAAAGCGCTCAAAATACTTTCATGATTCCGACAGCGCAACAGTGAAACGTTCGTATCCGTACCAGCTGGTGTATGCCATGCCGGAAATCCACAAATATGCTCAGCTCGTCGACCAAACAGCGAATTGGCTGAGCGTCGAACACCTGCACCAGTTCGTAAACCAAGCGGAGCGGAGAAGAACGTCAAGGAAACACCGCGCATTGACTCCGGCAACGAAACCAGCCCGGACACCGCGACGTACATAATCCACTTAGAGCGCTTCAATTCTCGATGCGTCCAGCAGTTCTCGAATCGGTGCTGATTGGATGTTGAGGATCAGAGAACTAGCCTTGATCCTCAACCTCGGAGGTAAAAGCGTTTCACATCGAGTGGGTCGTGCGAGAAACGCTCTTCGTTATCTCGATGCTACACCGTTTCCAGCCACGGTAGGAATTCAGTCCAACGGGTAAAAGCCCTTCCACACTAAAGCGTAGATCCCACGGAAAAAGGGCAAGCCCTTCCCCGATTCTTTGATGCTCGCAATCACGCCGCACCTCGCCCAAGTGACCGCCGCGATCCTGGCGCCGTATAAATCTTTCTGAACTGTCCGCTAATCCGTTTGACACCTGCTTTTCAACCCAGCTCGAAAAGAATGCCCGTCCCGTCCATGGCCTTGTCAAACGCGCGGGTGAACGCCAAGCCCAAAACAGCGCTCCACCCACCAGCAGCCAGCCACTTCCGCAAATCCCGGCCGTCCCGAACACGCCCGCCGCAACGCGATCTTCCCAGCATGACGCCCTTCCCATCTTGTTGGTTCGATGTATGGAATGACGCTCTCGGAACCGTTCTCCGCATCTGACCTGATCGCACCGAACAGGCCCCGATCTGTTTCCCGTTCCCCCGTCCATTTCGTTGTCTCTTCTTTCCACCCTCCTTCTCTTGGCTCCGCTTCGGGGTAAACCCCACCGCCCGGCGCGCGTCGCTCCCTTACTTTCTGCGGGACCCCCCAAAAACAATTTCAACGGCCCACTCGTCAAAACCGACTCGCTCGAAATTCTTTTTCGGACCCAGCACAAAGCGGTCGAACCCTAGCGCTTGGGAGGTGGCCCCCACTCAGCCTCTAGTCGCCCAAGAGATTACGGGCAGAAAAGAGAAAACCAAACCATGTACTTGAATCAGCAAACCATCCTCGGCTTTACCGGCCGCGCCGCAGAGGTCACAACTTTGAAGAACGGCACCCAGGTCACCAAGTTCTCCATCGCCACCAAGATTTCGTGGAAAGACAAAGAGTCCGACGACTGGAAAGAACGCACCCAGTGGCACAACGTAGTGGCGTACGGAGAAATGTTTGCGAAATTAGCCGACCGCTTCGTCAAAGGCGCTTACGTTCTCGTGCAAGGCGAACACATCACCCGCCAGTACGACAAAACCATTCAAATCCCGAACGGCAAAAAGACCATCGAGCACGTCATCAAAGCGACCGCCGTCGAACTCAAAGCCGACACCATCAAGCTTCTCGATCGCGCCTCTAACTCGAGCGACGACTCGGACGAACCGCCACCGCCCGGCGATGACAATTACTAAAGAATCGGGGAGGCCTTCCTCCCCTTTTTTCTTTCCATTGATTTCGTGTCCCGTCGCCGCCTGAACAAACGCAACCCGAAACCCCTCGTCTCCACTCGCCGAACCGCCAAAACAAACCCTTTCGACAAAACCACTCCCGAGCCAATAGCCACGCGGGTAAAGAACACTTGTGCCTGCTTGCGGTCGTCCCATCCTAGCTGACGGTCAAGGGCTGAAATGCACTCCGCTTCGCTCCGGCCCTTGACTTCGCCAGCTCCCCTGGGACTGTGCAGCAC
>Ga0182012_10003764_pt1 | contig 16021 bp, 14 predicted proteins | sample 612S2SmetaG_FD_120486 | JGI IMG/M metagenome (GOLD analysis project Ga0182012, IMG submission 120486) | Permafrost microbial communities from Stordalen Mire, Sweden - 612S2S metaG | ecosystem: Environmental > Terrestrial > Soil > Wetlands > Permafrost | place: Sweden: Stordalen | collected...
ACCCGCACCCGAGTGTGGCGCGCCGGGAACCTGTCCAGGCTGGAAGGGGCTAGTCATCGCTGCTTATTCTCCTACGCCGACACCGACATTTCATTCTGGCCTTCACAGCCTATCGAGGCGCCCGCCAAGCAGCCGGCGAGCAGTTCGGCGCCTGGCGATTCGAGGCCGCCTTCGCCACCAGGCCATACGCTAGTTTGAAGAGCATGACAGCTCCCGACGATGCTTTCGGCGAGAGCAGCCACGGCGACGAGACCAACCCGCCCCCGGCCGGCGACCCAGCTTTCCGGACCCCCGAGCAGCCGGCTTGGCACGCTCCCTGGGATCCGCCGACGCCGCCGGCGGCAGGCGGCTACCCGCCCCCGGGGTATTACCCAACGGAATATCCGCCCGAATACCCGCCAACCTTTCCACCACCAACCGGATACCAGCAGCCGCCGGGCTACGGCGGCCCGCCATACCCGCCATACCCGCCAGGGCCGCAATTCGGGGCGCCGCCGGCCGGCTATTGGCCGCCTTCCAATCCGGGCGACTATTACCCTCCGGGGGATTTCCGGCCGAATTACCAAGGGGGCTATGGATTCCCCGCCGGGGGATTCCCCCCGGGGCCGACGCGGTCTGCAGTGAATGGGTTGGCGATCGCCTCGCTAGTCGCGTCGTTCACCGGCTTGTTGTGCTGCATCGGCTCGATCGTGGCCATCGTGCTGGGCACTATCGCGCTCGGCCAGATCAAGCGGACCCGCCAAGACGGCTACGGCCTGGCCGTCGCGGGCATCGTAATCGGTATCGCGACCCTGCTGATCAGCTTGATCGTCATGATGTTCGCGATTCAGTCGCATTAGCGGCGGCGACCACCACGCACCGGCTGCGATCCGGGCACACTACTGCCTACGCTCTCCCCCATGGGATCGGTCGACAGGGTCTACGTGGCCCGGCTTGCACGGATGTTGGTGTTGGGTCCACTCGGCGAATCGTTCGGCCGCGTCCGCGATGTCGTGATCAGCATCAGTATCGTCCGCCGGCAACCGCGCGTGCTGGGGCTGGTTGTCGATTTGGCGACCCGCCGCAGTATTTTCATTCCGATTCTGCGCGTCTCCGCGATCGAGCCCAACGCGGTGACGCTGAACACAGGCAATGTCTCGCTGCGCCACTTCGGGCAGCGGCCGGGCGAGGTGCTGGCCATCGGCCAGGTGCTCGACACCCCGGTCCAGGTCAACGATCCTGGACTGCCGGAACTGGCCGGTCTTGACGTGATGATCACCGATTTGGCTATCGAGCAAAGCCGAACCCGCGACTGGCTGGTGACCCGGGTCGCCGTCCGCGCCCAGCGGCGGCTGGGACGGCGCGGCCCAGTGCACGTGGTGGACTGGCACAGTGTGCAGGGTTTGACGCCGTCGTCATTGGCGATGCCCGATCAGGCGGTAGCACAGCTGCTGAGTCAGTTCGAGGGACGCCGCGCGGTCGACGTGGCGGACGCCATCCGCGGGCTGCCGCCCAAGCGGCGCAACGAGGTGTTCAAGGCTCTCAACGACGAATGGTTGGCCGACATTCTGCAGGAGCTGCCCGAGTCCGAGCAGGCCGACGTGTTGTCGCAGTTGGGCACCAAACGCGCGGCCGATGTGCTGGAGGAGATGGATCCCGATGATGCCGCCGACCTGCTCGGCATGATGAATCCGACGGATGCCGAGATGTTGCTGACCCAGATGGACCCCGGGGAATCCGCCCCGCTGCGACGGCTGCTCACATACTCCCCCGACACCGCGGGCGGATTGATGACCTCAGATCCGGTGGTGCTGACCGCGGACACCACGGTTGCCGAGGCCCTGGCCCGGATCCGCAATCCCGATCTCACTACCGCACTGTCGTCACTGGTCTTCGTGACCCGACCACCGACAGCCACCCCCACCGGGCGCTACCTGGGCTGCGTGCACCTGCAACGACTGCTTCGCGAACCGCCGGGCGACCTGATCGGCGGAATCGCCGACAGTGACCTGCTCACCCTGGCCCCAGAGACCCCGCTGGCCTCAGTGACCCGGTATTTCGCTGCGTACAACCTGGTCTGCGGGCCGGTGGTGGACGACGAAAACCACCTGTTGGGGGCGGTAACCGTGGACGACCTGCTCGATCACCTGCTGCCGCACGACTGGCGCGCGGATGTGCAGGAGCTAGACGCCGTCGGCCGCCCTGATGGAACTGGAGAATCCCTGTGAGCAAAGCCACGGCACCACGGCGGCTGTACACCCCCCGGACATCGGGCGGGATCTCGCTGCGCCTGGACCCCGAGACCGTCGGGCAAAGCACGGAGGCCATCGCGCGTTTCTTCGGCACCGGCCGCTATCTCCTGATCCAGACCATCATCGTGATCATTTGGATAGCGGTGAACCTGTTCGCGGTCGAGGCGCGCTGGGACCCATACCCCTTTATCCTGCTCAATCTGGCTTTCTCCACACAGGCCGCCTATGCGGCCCCGCTGATTCTGCTGGCCCAGAATCGGCAGGAGAACCGGGACCGAGTCGGGCTGGAAGACGATCGTCGTCGCGCCGCGCAGACCAAGGCCGACACTGAGTATCTGGCCCGTGAGCTGGCTGCACTACGGCTGGCCGTCGGCGAGGTGGTGACCCGTGAATACCTGCGTCACGAGCTGGAGGAGCTGCGCACGCTGCTCAACGACCTACGGCCGGAAAACCTCCGATAAAACCCCGCTCGAGCCGGTGACGGCTGAAACCGGACGGCAAAGAAATCCACTTCAACCATTGCGCCACTCCCGTCACAAGAGTTATGTATGGTGATCTGGTTCACGACGTTAACAACAGGTAATTTGCCGACGGCTCACATAGGACGGTCGAGTGCGTATAGGGGGACGCCGGGGTGCACACCCGGCCGTCGCGGCGGCCCGGGAGCGGCCACCTCGCATCACGCGGGCATTCGGCGTAGCCCTGCTTATTCCATTGGTATTCGCCAGCGCGGTCGGCGGCGCGGCACCCACGCTTCCCGGAACACGTCCTGCTGTTCGTGCCGCTATCACCCCGGTCGCCGCGGTTTCCCACTCCGTGCCTGATCTCTCGGGCCCGGCTGTCATCGCCATGGAGCGTGCGCCGACCTCCTTCCACGTCGGCCAGGCCGCCTTGTCGGCGCCGCCGCCCGCGATGATCGTGAATGCCCCCGGCGCGTTGGGCATTCCGACCATCGCGCTTTCCGCCTACCGCAATGCCGAAGAGAAGATGGCCATCACCGACCCTGGCTGTGGGGTCAGCTGGAACGTGCTGGCCGGAATCGGGCGCATCGAGTCGGGGCATGCAGGCAACGGCGCAGTCGATGCACGGGGCACCGCGGTCCGCCCGATCTACGGTCCCGCACTGGATGGCACGCTGCCCGGCAACGAGGTGATCATCTCCAGCAGCGTCGGCAATAACGTCACGTACGCGCGCGCGATGGGGCCAATGCAGTTCTTACCTGGTACCTGGGCGCGGTACGCGTCCGACGGCAAGGGTGACGGCGTACCCGACCCGCAGAACCTGTTCGACTCCACGCTGGCGGCTGCCCGGTACTTGTGCAGCGGCGGACTCAACCTGCGCGACCCGTCGCAGGTCATGGCGTCGATCCTGCGCTACAACAACTCGATGTCGTATGCCCAGAACGTGCTGGGCTGGGCCGCGGCGTACGCCACTGGCGTCGTCCCCGTCGACCTGCCACCGATCACCGGAACCCCACCCCCGCTGGGCGATGCGCACGACGGCCACCCAGAGGGACTCGGGCCCGGCCTGCCGATGAACATCATGGGCCTGCCAATGACCGACCCCTTGGCACAGACGCCGATCATCGACCTCAGCCAAGGGCAGCTGGCCAACATGCCGCCGATGTTCCCGTGGATGACACCCCCAACTCCACCGCAGTCACAGACCCAACTGCCCGGCTGCACACTGATCTGCATCGACCCACAGAGCTCGCAGCAGGCTCTTCCACCGGGAGTAGGCCCGCTGCCACCTGACGCTGTCCCGCCATGGGCGCCCCCGGCCGGGATGCCGCCGGCCCCGCCAGCGGGTGCACCGCCCCCGGCCGGGATGCCGCCGGCCCCGCCAGCGGGTACACCACCCCCTGATCCAGTGGCCGTCCCGCCCGCAGGATCGGTGGGTGCTTCAACCCCCGGCTCACCACCGGCTGCCCAGATGCCGGCACCGCCGCATGCACCGCCGTCGCCCAAGCCGGCTACCCCGCCGAACAACGCCCCGCCGAACAACGCGCCGGCGAACAACGCGCCGGCTCCCGCCCCAGCCGCCTGACCTGCCTGCCGGCCGGTCGGCCGGCCGAACCGCCTACACTCGGCGGTAATGTCCCGTCATGACGCTGCCGACCTGAGCGCGGCCATCCGAACCGCACTGTCGAAGGTGATCGACCCCGAACTGCGGCGTCCCATCACCGAACTCGGGATGGTCAAGAGTATCGATATCGGCCCCGACGGCGATGTGCACGTGGCGATTTACCTGACGATCGCCAGCTGCCCGAAGAAGTCTGAAATCACCGAGCGGGTCACCGAGGCAGTGGCCGACGTTCCCGGCACCGGGGCGGTGCAGGTCAGCCTGGACGTGATGAACGATGAGCAGCGCACCGAGCTGCGCAAGCAGTTGCGTGGCGATGCCCCCGAACCTGTCATCCCATTCGCCCAACCGAGCTCACTTACCCGGGTGTATGCGGTGGCGTCCGGCAAAGGCGGAGTCGGAAAGTCCAGCGTCACAGTCAACCTCGCCGCCGCGATGGCCGCCCGGGGACTGTCGGTCGGCGTGCTCGACGCCGATATCCACGGCCATTCCGTCCCCCGGATGATGGGCACCACTGACCGGCCCACCCAGGTTGAGTCGATGATTCTGCCGCCCATCGCACACGACGTGAAGGTCATCTCGATCGCCCAGTTCACCGAGGGCAACGCACCGGTGGTGTGGCGCGGACCGATGCTGCACCGGGCACTGCAGCAGTTCCTGGCAGACGTCTACTGGGGCGATCTGGATGTACTGCTGCTCGATCTGCCGCCGGGAACGGGCGACATCGCCATCTCGGTGGCTCAGCTGATCCCCAATGCGGAGATCTTGGTGGTGACCACACCGCAGCAGGCCGCCGCCGAGGTCGCCGAACGCGCGGGCAGCATCGCGCTGCAGACCCGCCAGCGCATCGTCGGCGTGGTGGAGAACATGTCGGGACTGCGGCTGCCGGACGGCTCGACGCTGCAGCTATTCGGCGAGGGCGGCGGCCGGCAGGTCGCCGAGCGGCTGTCGCGCGCGGTCGGCGCCGAGGTGCCACTGCTGGGGCAGATCCCGCTGGATCCCGCATTGGTGGCCGCCGGCGACTCGGGCGTACCGATCGTGCTGAGCGCGCCCGACTCTCCGGTGGGCAAGGAATTGCTCAGCATCGCCGACGGCTTGTCGTCACGGCGGCGCGGGCTGGCAGGCGTATCGCTGGGGCTCGACCCGACCAAGCGCTGAGCCGCGATGTCGCCCACCGCCGCGAGCGCGCGTGTCTGCACGACGACACGCCGCAAAATGCGTACAACTGCGCACGCTCGCGGGCTAACCGCTAGGTCGCGTCGCTGTCGAACGGTGTGGGGCCAGGCTCTGCCGGCTTTGCGGGCGCGCCGTTAACCGGCGGGACCGGCCGGTCGAAGTTGCCGGTGAACATGGAGTCGTCGCCGTCCAGAAGGTGCTTGGTCAGCGCCGCGCGCGGCGTCATACCCCGCAGCTTCTGCAGCTCACTGAGCGGACCACGCAGATCGTCGAACTCGGGTCCGATGTCCTCGCGCAGCTGGTTGGTCACACCGCTGAGGTAGTCGCGCGCCTGCCGCAGCGCGGTGGCCGTCCAGCGGATGGCACCCGGGAGCCGTTCCGGGCCCAGGATCACCAGCCCGACCACGACGAGGACCAGCATGTGCTCCCAGCTCAGGCTGCCGAACATCTAGCTGGTATCCGGGTCTGGTTTCACCGTCAGCGTCACGTGCCGACCGTCGCGGACCACCTCTATCGGGGCGTCTTGCCCGATCGTCAATTGCCGCACGGCGACGACGAACTCGTCGGCGTCGGCGACCTTACGGTTGCCGACCTTGACTATGACGTCGTTTTCCAGGATCCCACCCTTCTGCGCGGGACTTCCTGCCTTCACGTTGGCAACCTGGGCGCCCGCCGCGATCGCGTTGCTCACCGACCGGGTGCTGATACCCAGCGTCGGGTGCACGATCTTGCCGTCTTTGATCAGCGTCTGCGTGACCTGTTTCACCTCGTTGACGGGGATCGCAAAGCCCAGCCCGCTCGCGCTGTCCGACAGCGACTTACCCGCGGTATTGATACCGATCACCTGGGAATTCATATCGATGAGCGGGCCACCGGAGTTGCCGTGGTTGATCGAGGCGTCGGTCTGGATGGCGTCGATGACGGTGTCGGTGTCAGAGCCCTCCCCCGACAACGGGACCGGGCGGTGCAGCGCGCTGATGATGCCGTGGGTGACCGTGCTGCGCAGTCCCAGCGGCGCACCTGCGGCCAAGACCTCGTCGCCGACGCGCACCTTGTCTGAATCGCCTAGTTGGGCCACGGCGAGATTGTCGACGTTGTCGACCTTGAGCACGGCCAGGTCGGTCTTGGGGTCGCGGCCCACCAGGTTCGCGGGCACTTCTTTGCCATCGTTGAACACCACGGTCGTCTTGAACTGGCTGGGGTTGTTGGCCGCCTCGGAAATGACGTGGTTGTTGGTGACGATGTAGCCGCGGCCGTCGATGACGACGCCCGAACCCTGCATGCCCTCCTGGTCGCTCTTGGACTCAATGGTCACCACGGCCCCGGCGGTCGCAGCCGCCACCTTGGCGAACCGGCCCGCCGGCAGTTCGGTGTTGCCGGGGGTCGACAGCGTCACCTTCGAAGTGGTGAACGCCTCGACGACTTCGGCCGTCTTGCGACCGATCACCCCGCCGATAGTGCCGATGAGCAGCGCGATCAGGAGCAGCACGGCCAGCGCAAGGTAGGACACCTTGCCGCCGAACAGCACGTCGCGTACACCCAATTTGCCGCTGAAGCCCGGCGCGGTCTGCGGTACCGGCGTGGCCAACGCCGGGGACCCTAGACCGGCGGCTGCCGCAGGATCTCGCCACGGATCGTCCGACGCGTCGGCGTCGGCGCCGTTCTTCTCGGCAGCCAGCGCGCTGGCGTCGATCGGGTGGCGTTGCAGTGACTCGGTGCCGCCGACGGGACGGCTGAACGCCTCCTGCAGGACCGGGTCGGCCGGTTGATCGTGAGGCCGGAATTCACCCTGGTCCCGGTACTTCTGCGGGCGCACGCGCTCCGCGACAAACGAACCCTGAAGTCCATCGGGCCGACCGAACGCGTGACGCGATGCAGGGTCGACCGGCGGCCGGGAGATGGGCCGCGGCGCTAGGCGAGGTCCGCTGTTTTCGCCGCTGTTGTTGCCTTGGTCGGAGGTCACCCTATCCTCTTCTGCATCGTCTTGTGAGCACGCTCGAGACAGGCCTTATCGCCGGGCCATAACGTGGCCACCTCGCCCTGTTCACCCTAGTATCCACGGTTCCCGGTTGGTCGGCATGAACCCACGCAGTGGCTCAAGCCGAGCGTCCGGCAAGAGACGCGGCAGGAATGGCGTCAAACTACCGGCGCTTGCGCTGGTCGCGCGCGTCGCGGTCGACCAAGTGGTCGGATACCGGATCTGCTGCTCGTGATGCCGCGTCGTCGGGTGGACAGTGCGGAATCTGGGACAGCATGCCGAGCAACGTGGCGGGGATCCGGATCGGGCGGGAGTCCCGCAGCGCTGCACGCGCCCGGGTCTGGTCATCGACTTCGGCCGCGCATTGGGCGCACAGCGACAGGTGATGCGCGGCGCGCAGGTGTGCGTTCATCCGCAGCTCACCGTCGACGAACGCCGCGATCGCCTCGATGGACAGGTGCTCGGTCGAACCGAACTCCCGCGGCGCTCCCACCGGTGCGTCACTCTGGGAGGCAAACTGTGTGGGGAGCCAGGAGAACGCGCGGCGGAATACATGTCCTCGGTCGGACATCACGAGATCCTTTCGCAGCCACCCATATGTCGAATGTAGCGCGACGGGAGCCCGATCCCCCTCCCCAAGCGGCAAAATCCCCGGATCGAGTCTTGCCAGGGCCGCTCAGCGGGACTTCGCGCTAAGCGGGCTAAGCCGACTGGGCACCCAGCAGGTACTCACCGTGCTCGGAATGTGCGGCCAGGTAATCGCGCAGTGCCTGACGTCCGCGGTGTATGCGACTGCGGACGGTCCCCAGCTTTACGCCCAGGGTCGCGCCGATCTCCTCGTAGGACAGGCCTTCGATATCGCACAGCACAACCGCGGCACGAAACTCGGGCGGTAGCGAGTCCAGGGCGGCCTGCAGATCAGGCCCCAGCCGGGAGTCGTGGTAGATCTGCTCGGGGTTGGGCTCGTCGGCGGGCACTCGGTCGTAATCCTCGGGCAACGCTTCCATCCGGATGCGGGCACGCCGCCGGACCATATCGAGGAAAAGATTGGTGGTGATGCGATGCAACCAGCCCTCGAAGGTTCCGGGCTGGTAGTTCTGCACCGACCGGAAAACCCTGATGAAAGTCTCCTGCGTCAGGTCCTCAGCGTCTTGCTGGTTGCCGGCGAGCCGGTAGGCCAGCCGATACACCCGGTCAGCGTGCTGACGCACCAATTCGTCCCACGACGGCATTGTCGCCTTGTCCCCGGTCGCGTCAAACACAGCGGTGCCCTGCAACGCGTCCGACGTCACTACCCATTCGTCGTCCGGGCACAGCTGAGGATGCGACATACTGGTCGGGTTCAGTACAGTGGTGATGATCGGGTCCTCCGGGTCCAACATGCCAATGCTTAATGATTCTTCACCGGCGGCAACACGCTGCTGGCATCGCGTATTCCCGGATGTATCCCCCGCCAAACGTCCTCCACGCTCCATACCGATACCGTCGCGTACCGGCGTGTGGGCGATGTATGAGCACACTGAGGGTTAGCTGAGAAATCTGATCGTTACCTTCGTTATGCAGGGCATATCGGTCGCGCTGTGGCGTTCGTCGCACTGAGCTAGCGCGAGCAGACACAAAAGCCCCCGACACGCCGAGCGTGCGGGGGCTTTTGCGTCTGCTCAGCCGCGAATTCGACATACGCTGCGAAGCATGGACTGCGCCGACGACACCCCCGGGCGGGCGTCCCCCAGTCGAGCCGAGTCACTCGCCGCGCACGCCGAGGCTTCGATATCAGAAGACGCGATCCTGGCCAGCGCCCGCGAGCGCGCTGTCGACATCGGTGCCGGGGCGGTGACTCCCGCCGTCGGGGCGCTGTTGAGCCTGCTGACCAAGCTCAGCGGCGGCAAGGCTGTCGCCGAAGTGGGTACCGGCGCGGGCGTCAGCGGACTCTGGTTGTTATCCGGTATGAGCGACAACGGCGTATTGACCACGATCGACATCGAGCCCGAGTATCAGCGGGTGGCCAAGGAGGCATTCTCCGAGGCCGGCATCGGCCAATCGCGCACCAGGCTGATCACCGGGCGCGCCCAGGACGTGCTCACCCGTCTCGCCGACGACTCCTATGACCTCGTTTTCATTGACGCCGATCCGATTGACCAGCCGGATTACGTCGTCGAGGGCGTGCGGCTGCTGCGATCCGGCGGCGTCATCGTCGTGCATCGGGCAGCGCTGGGCGGGCGGGCCGGTGATCCCTCGGCGCGCGACGCCGAGGTGGTAGCGGTCCGCGAGGCCGCCCGGCTGATCGCCGAGGACGAGCGGCTCACCCCAGCCCTGGTTCCGCTCGGCGACGGGGTCCTGGCCGCAGTGCGCGACTAATTGGCGCGAGCAGACGCAGAAGCCCCCGCACGCACGGCGTGTCGGGGGCTTCTGCGTCTGCTCGCCAACGCCTCTTGACGTTCTGCTGAACATGCGTTTAGTGTACTGAACATGCGTTCAGTCGACCTGACCGCCGCCGCTCGAATCCGCGACGCGGCCATCGAGCAATTCGGACAGCACGGGTTCGGAGTCGGGCTACGCACCATCGCCGAAGCCGCGGGCGTCAGCGCCGCGCTGGTCATCCACCACTTCGGGTCCAAGGAAGCCCTACGCAAAGCCTGTGACGACTACGTCGCCGAAGAGATCCGCAGCAGCAAGTCCGAGGCGATGCAGTCCAACGACCCCGCCAGCTGGTTAGGGCAGCTGGCCGAGATCGAGTCGTACGCACCCCTGACGGCCTACCTGGTGCGCAGTTTGCAGACCGGCGGTGAGCTGGCGACGACTTTGTGGCACGCGATGATTGAAAACGCCGAAGAGTACTTCGCCGAAGGCGTGCGGGCCGGCACCATAAAGCCCAGCCGCGATCCCCACGCCAGGGCCAGGTACCTGGCCATCACCTCGGGCGGCGGACTGCTGCTGTATCTGCAGATGCACGAAAACCCAACGGATCTGCGCGCCGTCCTGCGCGACTACGCCCGGGACATGGTGCTGCCCGCCCTGGAGATCTACACCGAGGGCCTGATGGCCGATCGCACCATGTACGACGCCTTTTTGGCCGCACAAGATCAAGGAGGATCACATGCGAAATGACATCGAAATCCGCGACCTGACCAAGAACTTCGGCGCGGTGCGCGCACTCGACGGTCTTGACCTGAACGTGCGCACTGGAGAGGTGCACGGCTTCCTCGGACCCAACGGCGCCGGCAAGTCGACAACCATCCGCATCCTGTTGGGTCTGGTCAAGGCCGACGGCGGCAGTGCGCGGTTGCTGGGCGGCGACCCATGGACCGACGCCGTCGAGCTGCACCGCCAAATCTCCTACGTGCCAAGCGATGTCACGCTGTGGCCGTCGCTGACCGGCGGCGAGACCATCGACCTGCTGGCCCGCATGCGCGGCGGCATCGACCAGAAGCGACGCGCGGAACTGATCGAACGCTTCGACCTCGACCCGCACAAGAAGGCACGCACCTACTCCAAAGGCAACCGCCAGAAAGTTTCGCTGATATCAGCGTTTTCGTCACAGGCCAGCTTGCTGCTCTTGGACGAGCCGAGCAGCGGCCTGGACCCGTTGATGGAGAACGTGTTCCAGCAGTGCGTCAGCGAAGCGCGCGACCGCGGCACGACGGTCCTGCTGTCCAGCAACATTCTGGCCGAAACCGAAGCGCTGTGCGAACGCGTCACCATCATCCGGGCCGGAAAGACCGTCGAGAGCGGCTCGCTGGACTCCATGCGGCATCTCAGCCGCACCTCGATCAAGGCCGAAATGACCGGTGATCCCGGTGATCTCACCCGGATCAAGGGTGTCGAAGACGTCAGCGTCGACGGCAACATACTGCGCGCCCAGGTAGACAGCGAAAGCCTCGGGGAACTCATTCGGGTGCTCGGCGACGCAGGCGTCCGCAGCCTGGTCAGCCAGCCTCCGACCCTGGAAGAGCTCTTCCTGCGCCACTACGACACCGCAGGCAACGGGGTTTCAGTGTGATGAGCACCGCAACCCTGGATCGGCCGCGCCATGGGCCAACGCGCCACAGTTCGAGCTTCTCCGGAACGCTCTCGATCCTGCGGCTCTGTCTACGCCGCGATCGAATCACGCTGCCGCTCTGGGTGTTACTGCTGTCGGTGCCGCTGGCCACCGTATACGTCGGCAGCATCGAAGTGGTCTACCCCACCGAGGCCGCGCGCGCCGAGTTCGCCGCCTCCATCATGGCCAGCCCGGCCCAGCGCGCGCTTTACGGCCAGATCTATAGCGACAGCGTTGGGGCCGTGGGCATTTGGAAAGCCGGCATGTTCCACTTGCTCGTCGCGGTCGCGGTCATCCTCACCGTCATCCGCCACACCCGCGCCGACGAGGAAACAGGCCGTACCGAACTGATCGACTCGACCGCGATCGGCCGCTATGCGAGCCTGACCGCGGCGCTGCTGATGTCGTTCGGGGCGTCGATCGCCACCGGCGCGATCGGCGCGGCGGGATTGCTCAGCACCGACATCCCCGCAGCCGGCTCGCTGGCTTTCGGGGCGGCGCTGACCGGCTCCGGCCTGGTGTTCACCGCCGTGGCCGCGGTCGCCGCGCAGCTGTCGCCGAGCGCCCGATTCGCCCGCGGTGTCGCGTTCGCCGTTTTAGGGACCGCGTTCACGCTGCGGGCAGTCGGCGACGCCGGATCCGGCGCGTTGTCGTGGGTCTCGCCGCTGGGGTGGTCGCTGCAGGTCAGGCCGTACGCGGGCGATCGGTGGTGGGTCCTGATGCTGCATCTGGCGACGACGGCCGGGCTGACCGTTGTGGCCTACCGGCTGCTCGCCGGGCGCGACGTGGGCGGCGGACTCATCGCCGAGCGTGCCGGGCCCGGCACGGCTGGGCGGGGACTGCGCGGCGTCGCCGGGCTGACGTGGCGGCTGGATCGCGGCTCAGTAATCGTGTGGACCGTCGGGCTGTGTCTCTATGGCGTCCTGATCGGCAGCGTCGCACACGGCATCGGCGACGAACTGGGCGACAGCACCGTCGCGCGTGACATCGTGGCGCGGATGGGCGGCACCAGCGCGATCGAGCAGGCCTTCCTCGCGGTGGCCTTCGCCATGCTGGGAATGGTGGGCGCCGCGTTCGGCGTCTCACTCACGTTGCGCCTGCATCAGGAAGAGGCGGCCCAGCGAGCCGAGACGACGCTGGCCGGTGCGGTCTCCCGAACTCGTTGGCTGGCAAGTCATCTGGTGGCATCCCTGGCCGGGTCGGCGGCGGCGATGCTGCTCGCGGGCGTAGCGGCCGGTCTCGTCTACGGGATCGCGGCCGACGATGTCGGCGGCAAGCTGGCCGTCGTCGTCGGTACGGCGGCCGTGCAACTCCCCGCTGTGTGGCTGCTATCCGCAGTGACACTGGCGTTGTTCGGCCTCGCACCGCGGATCACCCCGGTGGCGTGGGGCGTGCTGGTCGGATTCATCGCTTTGTATCTGATCGGTTCGCTGGCCGAATTCCCGCAGTGGCTGCTCGACCTTGAACCGTTCGCGCACACCCCGCGGGTCAGCGGCGGTGACTTCACCGCAGTGCCGCTGCTGTGGCTGCTGGCCATTGACGTCACGCTGATCATTCTGGGGGCCTTGGCTTTTCGGCGGCGAGATGTGCGGTGTTAGAGGGCTTGCTCATCTTCCGCGAGTATACGCAGCGAGTGCGCTACCGATTGCTGCCGCACGTCTGGTATGCCCCGAGTTCGGCTGAGCCGGATTGCCGGCCGCCCGTCAGTCGGCCACGACGGCTTGGTTGTTGCTGGTGGCCCAGGAATCTTCGAAGGTGGCGAGGGGAACCTGCTCGTCGCTGCCGGTGTCGATGCCGCTGTCGTTGAGGTGCACCACATTGGCGGCGGTGTCGATGCCGGTGACGACCACGAAGTGGTCTACGATTTTGCGATTGCCAACGCCGTTCCAGAGGATTTGACTGTTGACTGCCGCGATCACCTTGTGTCCTCGGGCCAAAGCCTGCTCCAGCACGTCGATGTTCGTCTGGATCGCGTCCCCGTGGATGCCGTAGTGCGCCAGCAAAGCCGGCAGATCCCGAATCTCTGAGGGGGCGCCCGGGCGCCAGATCGATCCCCCCGGCATGAAAGGGCTCGGCATGTTTTCGGCCGTCGCGTCGATTTCCTGCTCAGTGGGCTCGCGGCCGGTGACCTGGCCGACTACATCGGCTACCGCCATCTCCGCGCAATCCGCGCCGTGCTGCCGGCGCCAGTAGGGCGCGGCGGCGTCGGGGTCGCCATGCATCTCTGCTCCATGGGTCGAGGGAGTGCCGGGAGCGGCCTCGACCACACCAGCAAATTCTACCAGCGAGGCGGCGGCGAGGACGCTTAGCACGCCCGCACACCCCGCCTTGCGTGCCAAAGCGGCGACTCCTGCCTTACTCGTACTCGAGGCGGTGCTCATAGGTTTGCGGTGCTCATAGGTCTAAGGATGCGCGACGGCGCGTCCGGAATCCAGGGAACTTTGTAAAAAATCTTGCGTCGCGTGTCCCGTGTGATCGGCTTCTCGTCGACCGGCCGTCAGCCGGTTTGAGTCAGCGCGAGGAATGCGCCCAGGTCCACCAGCCCTGCCGGTGTGGCGGGAAGGTACTCGGTCAGCATCTCCGAGCGCACGATCACCGCCGCATACTGCGCCCGGCTGATGGCGACGTTCAGCCGGTTCCTGTTGAGCAGGAAGGAGATTCCGCGTGGCACCACGTCAACTGACGACGCCGTCATCGAGATGAAGACCACCGGAGCCTGCCCGCCCTGGAACTTGTCCACTGTTCCGACCCGGACCCCACCGATGCCCGCGGATGCCAATCGCTGACGTACGAGTGCCACCTGGGCGTTGTAGGGCGCCAGCACCAGCACATCGCAGGCAGCCAACGGCCGGGCGCCGTGCTCGTCGGTCCACGTGCTGCCGAGTAGCTGCTTGATCTCAGCGGCGATCGCGTCGGCCTCCTCCGGGCTTTCGATCGAATTGTCGTGATGGTCAACGGAAAGCACATGCACCCCGGGCTGATAACCGTCGAGGTGACGTGCGGCGGTGCACTCGGTGTGGGAATGAAGTCTGCCTTCATAGGACAGCGCGGAGACGGCGGCACAGACCGCCGGATGCATCCGGTACGAGCGGTCCAGGAAGTAGCCGCGTTCCTCTGGCAGCGTGCGGTCACCGTCGACCAGCCACTCCAGCGCGGACATGTCGACCGGTTCCGGGTGAGTGCCCCGACTGACCTGCGGCAGCTGCTGCGGGTCGCCCAGCAGCAACAGATTCGCGGCCGCCGGTGCCACGGCCACGGTGTTGGCCAAACAGAACTGGCCCGCCTCGTCGATCACCAGCAGATCCAGGCTGCCCGGGGGCACCCGATTGGCGTTGGCGAAATCCCAGGCTGTACCGCCGATCACGCATCCGGCGGTATCGGCAACGAACGTCGCGTATTCGCTCCCGTCGATCTCCCGCCAGCGCGGCGAGTTGTGGTCATGCCGCTTCTTGGCGACTCGCCCCGGATCCAGCCCGGCATCGATCACACACTCCAACAGGTTCTCCACCGTGGCGTGCGACTGCGCGACCACACCGATGCGCCAAGCGTGGTCGGTGGCCAACTGGGTGATCACCTGCGCGGCGGTGTGCGTCTTGCCCGTCCCTGGCGGCCCATGCACCGCCAGGTACGACGAGTCGAGATCCAGCACCGCCGTGGTGATGTCGATGACGGCGTCGGTGCTGCGCGGGAGCGGGGCGCCGCTGCGGGTGCGGGGCGGGCGGCGCAGCAGAATATCGACCAGGGCGGTGTCGGGTAGTTGCGGCAAGCCGGCGGCCACGGCGGCGGCCGTCGCCTCGATCGAGTCCCGCAGTGCTGTTGTCGACACCGGTGGCCCAGGGGTGAGCGCGAAGGGCAGTTGGTGAAATATGTTGCCGTCTCTGTCGGCTCGCTCAAGGATGACCACTTCGGTGGGCAGACTCGGATCGTCGGCCTGCACCACCTCAGCGTGTCCCGCCGCCCGACGGTCGGGGTTGTCGGTCATGCCTGCCGGGGCGGGCGGCTCGTAGAGCGCGAACATATTCGTCATGAGGTCGCCGCGTGCCAGCTCACCCTTGAGCAGGACCCGTCGTTGCGGCTTGCGCGCGCGGGCAGGTGTATGCCAATCGACGGTGACCGAAGCGTCGCCGACCACGAAAACGTCTGTGTTGTCTGCCCATTCGTCCACGGGATAATTAAGCCGGTCGAAGTGCGCCCACCAGAACGGTTTGTCTTCGCGCCGGTGGTAACCGCGCGCAGCGGCCACCAGGGCCGCTGCCGTCTGTTCGGGCGTCCGGTCGCCGGCCGCACCGTCCCCGGCGAAGGCCGACAACGTCGTTGCGAGCTGGTCATGGTCTTCAATGGTGCCTCCCTCAGGAAACCGTTGGGCACCAACCGGTGTGACGCCGGCTTCCCACGCGCGCATCATCAGCCAGTTGCGTAGTTCTCGAGTGGACCGGCAGTCGTAGTGGTTGTAGTCCTCGATCTCCTTGAGCGCGGTGGCGGCTTCATCGAAGCGGCCGGCGGCACGCAGTTCGC
>Ga0182012_10003765_pt1 | contig 16018 bp, 14 predicted proteins | sample 612S2SmetaG_FD_120486 | JGI IMG/M metagenome (GOLD analysis project Ga0182012, IMG submission 120486) | Permafrost microbial communities from Stordalen Mire, Sweden - 612S2S metaG | ecosystem: Environmental > Terrestrial > Soil > Wetlands > Permafrost | place: Sweden: Stordalen | collected...
AAGGCCGCCGTCGAAGAACCAGACGGGGATCAGATTTAGAACGTTGAGGAAGGCTCCGGTGCGGGCGAGGGCGGCCCAGATGGGGTCCTGGGTCTGGGCGTAGATGAGGTAGCAGATGGCGGAGGCGATCCAGCCGGCGAGTGGGCCGGCGAGCGAGATCTGGGCGATCTGGCGCACGGTGACGCCGAGGCCGGTCCAGCGGACGTAGGCGCCGAAGCCGGGCAGGAAGATGGGCATTTCGGCGGGAAGGCCGCGGCGGCGAATGTCGATGTAGTGGCCCATCTCGTGGATGAGGATGCAGACGCAGAATCCAAGGCCGAAGCGCCAGCCGAAGAGCGTGACGTAGAGCCAGATGAAGATAAGGAAGCTGAATAGGAACTTGAACTTGAGAAGGACGAAGAAGAGTGACTTGAATTTAAGCAGGAAGAGGGCGAGCGGACCGAATGGTCCCAGGCGCTTGACCCAATTCGGCGGCGGAGCTTTGGGCGTGGGCCCGGCCGGTTTGGCCGCTGGCTGGCCAGTGGACGCTGAGTTGCCCGATTGGCTGGCTATCCCTGCTTCCAGTTGCTCAAGGGAGCGCAGTCGCTCGTGGACCCAGCCGGCCTGCTGGGAGTCCGCAGGCAGCAGGGTGAGTGAATGGCTCCAGAGTTCCCGCGCCTGCGGAAACAAGCCTCGGACTTCGAGGGCGCGGGCGTCTTTGGCGAGTTGATCGAGGCGGACGCTTTGGGTGAGAGCGTGGCACTGGGGGCATGCGAGGGCTTCCAGGGGAAGCTCGATGCCGCAGTTGGGGCAGTTCTGGATTGCGGAATGTGTAATGGTCGACAAGGGATCGAAGGCTCTCCTCTTGATGATACCGTTTGTTATTGATGCCCATGAGGCATTCGAGCGAAAGGTTGGAACCGGCCTACCTAAGAAGGGTGAGAGGCTCCGGTTTCGGGGGTGGAGAAGTGAGCATGATGCGCTGGCTGGCACCGCTGCTCTTGATGGCATGGACGACGCTGCCGGCGCTTGCTGTTCGCATAGTTTCTCTGAGCGATTTGCGACAAATACTGACCGAGGGGCGCGGCACTTCGGATGAACGAATGGCTCGGCGGATTGGCGGTCTCGAGCTTTCGGAGCGGTTGAGCGGAACGGAGCTGGCGCGATGGGAAGCTGCGATGCCGGGCGAAAAGAGCCGTCAGGCTCTGGCGCTGCTGGCAGACACGGCGGCATTTCTGGATACTCCGGTGTTGCCGGAGATCGGAACTACGGCGCCGGAAACGGAGGCTCAGCTCCATATGGTGACGTTGGCAGTTCAGTACGTCAGTAGCGTTTTGCCGCGGTTGCCCAATTTCACAGCGACGCGGGAGACCCGGCGATATCTGGAAATGAAACCGGTGGGGCCGAATGGGAAAGAAACGATGCTCCCACATCAGCCAATCCATGCGGTCGGCGACGCGGTCGAAACACTTCTCTATCGCAACGGAGAGGAAACGGTGGACCCCCCGGAGATGGCACAGATGAATGCGGGCCTGCTCGGGCCGCAGTTGACGACACATGGTGTATTTGGAGCCATGCTGGGGATCGTGATGGGGGACGCGCTACGGGGTAGGTTGGTATGGGGCCGCTGGGAGCAGGACGCAGACAACCCCGCAGCGGTGTTTCGCTTTATCGTACCGAAGGAGAAGTCACACTACAGTGTGGAATTCTGTTGTTTCCAATTTGGGAAGGTCCGAAACCAGGAATTCCGCGAATACGCGGCATATCACGGAGAGATGGCTCTGGATCCGACTACAGGGGCGGTGTTGCGACTGATGATCGTTGCCGATATGGAGTCGCTGGCTCCGATCTTGAAGTCCGGCATTCTGGTCGAATACGGGCCGGTGCTGATAGGTGGTTCGACCTCCTATTGCCCGGTGCGGAGTGTCTCGATGCAGGTGGAGTGGGAGTACGGGACCGAGTTGATGCAGACTTCTCTGAACGAGGTCTCATTCTCGAAATATCACAAGTTTGGTACGGAGTCGCGGGTGCTGACTGGGAATGATGGGGAGACCCCTTGACCGGGGTAAAGCGTGATCTTTTGCAGATCGAATCCAAGTATCCGGCGCGAATTACTTCCGGGGAATTATGCCACTATTCCCGTTTTGGAATTCGAGCTTATCTCACAAATATGCCTCGTTTCGTTCCCGGCACGGCCGAGCGTACAATTCAGCTACTTACCCGTTAAGGAAAAATTACCGATGAAGAAGTCTGCGCTGGACCAAAGGACCGTAGCTATTGCCATTCTGACCTTGTGTGCCTGCCTGGGTCTGCATCGGGAAGCCAAAGGAGCTACGAATATCACGGTTTCTGCCTCCATCAAGCGCGCGGCAGTTTCGGGCGGCCAGATACTCACGCTCTCGGCGACGACGAACGACCCGGCGGGCGTGGTGTGGGGAGGAAGCGCGGGAAGGATCAGTCCGGACTTGAGCTTGAGCGGGGCGCCGGTGACGTTCTTTGCGCCCAGCGGACCGGCGACGGTCACCATCAAGGTTACCAGCAGGACGAATTCTGCCGTAAGCGCCTCGGTAACCGTCTATGTCACCAACCTGATTGGAGTCTGGACTTACCATAACGATCCGGCTCGCGACGGGACCAATAAGCAGGAATACGCACTTACGCCATCGACGGTGAATACGACCACCTTTGGCAAGGTGTTCTCCTGCCAGACGGACGGAGCGATCTACACCCAGCCGTTGTGGATGCCGAATGTGACGGTAGGAACGGCGAAGCACAATATCGTATTTGTTGGAACGCAACATGACAGCCTGTATGCCTTTGACGCCGACGCCAGCCCTTGCACGACTCTGTGGCATGCCAACCTGATCGATGCGGCGCACGGTGCGAATGCCGGCGAGACGGAAGTGCCTTCGGGTCCGAGCGGCTACCTGGTGGGATCAGGCAACGGGGATATTTCTCCAGAGGTCGGGGTGACGGGTACGCCAGTGATCGACTATACGACCGGGACGCTCTTTGTCGTCTCCAAGTCCATGAATGCGGCGGGGACGTCGTTTTACCAGCGATTGCATGCCATCGACATTACGACGGGCAATGAGAAATCGATAGGACCAGCGAATATTGGCTCGAATATCACCTATCCAGGAACGGGAGATGGTGGAACTACGGTCACCTTCAATCCTCGCCAGCAGGCGCAACGGGCGGGTCTGGCGATTGTGAGCGGCATCGTCTATGTGGCCTGGGCTTCGCATGAAGACAACCCGCCGTACTACGGATGGATCGTAGGATTCAGTGAGAAGAATCTGGCGGTGACGTCGGTGCTGAATGTGACGCCCAATATGGGCTACGGCGGCATCTGGATGGGCGGCGGCGCCCCGTCTGTGGACTACAGCAATCACATGTATCTCATCACCGGCAATGGCACCTTCGACGCGACCAGTGCAACGGCGCCGAAGAACGATTATGGCGACTCGTTCCTGCGCCTGACCGGCCAATTGGGCATTGTTTCGCACTTCACTCCGTCGGATGAACAGGCTCTCAACCAATACGACGGAGATTTTGGCTCGGGCGGGTCCGCGGTGGTGTTGAATGTGACATCGGGACCATTGCAGCACCTGGTCATTGGCGGTGGAAAAGACGGGACGCTCTATCTTCTGAACGGCGACTCAATGGGCGGGCTGGGGGACTCGAACGCGCGGCAGTTTTTCAACATTGGCGGCAGCATCTTTGCCACCGGCGCGTTCTGGAATAACAACTACTACATCGCTCCTGTGAGCAGTCCACTGGCGAATTATGCGTTCGATGCGAGCACAAATCTCTTCAATACGCAGGTGGTTTCGCAATCGACGACTTACTTCAGTTTCCCTGGCGCAACGCCTTCGATCTCGGCAAACGGGACGACGAACGGCGTTGTCTGGGTGCTGGATAACTCACTCTATTGCACGGAGCAGTCGCAGGGTTGCGGACCGACGGTGTTGCACGCTTACAATGCCATGTCCCTTTCGACGGATTTGTGGAATAGTTCGATGGTTGCCGGCGATGTGGCGGGATATGCGGTGAAGTTTACCGTGCCGACCGTGGCCAATGGGCACGTCTATATTGGAACGCGAGGCAACAACACCGGCAATGCGGAAAACTCGACCAATAACCCAGGGGAACTGGATGTTTACGGGTTGAAGCAGAATTAGAGCAGAATCAGCACAACTGTACCCATCGGCAGAGATGCCAGCCTGGATTTTTTGCCAGGAAAAATCCAACCGCACAAATACCTGATCGGGGACACCTATGCTGATTCTGCTCTAACGATGCCGGCGAAAGCCGAGTCTACCGGAAGCGCCCGTTGAGTCTGAGAAGATCCCGGGCGCTTTTTATTGGCCGATGGAATCCACGGCTCGCTGCATGGTCTCTTCCTGTTCCTCAATCGACTGGACTAGCCGGAACTGGGTGCGGCAGCGGTCGAGGTTTTGTCCGGGGCGATGGGTCTTGAAATAGGTGTCGCCAGCGAGATAGTCGGTGAGGAAGCGAAGGCCTATCTCATAGGTGATGAGTTTGCCGCTTAAGGCGAGGGATTGTTTCTCCGCCGGAGTGAGAAAGCTGCCTGCCGCGGCGAAATAGCCGCGCGCCAGCGATTCGAAGATAGGCATGCGCATGATGACCCGGGATAGGTCTCGCTCGTCCTCTGCTGCCGGGCTTGTAGCGGTGCGCACCATGTCACCGAAGTCGTAGAGCGCGAGGCCGGGCATGACGGTGTCGAGGTCGATGACGCAGAGGCCTTCATCGGTCTGGTCATCGAGCAGGACGTTGTTGAACTTGGTGTCGTTGTGGGTGACGCGCTCGGGCAGGTTGGCGTTGAGCAGAACGCCGGCGATCGGCTGGTGGGCCAATGCGAATGCAATTTCGGGAGCGGCCTCGATGGCGCGATTGAACGCATCGGAGGCTACGGCGGCTTCGAGGGCTGCGAAGCGCTTGGGGGTGTTGTGGAAGTCGGGAATGGTGTCGTGGAGGCGCGGAGCGGGCAGCGTGGCAAGGTGCTGCTGGAATTGCCCGAATGCGAAGGCCGCCTGGTATGCCTGGCGCGGAGTTTCGACGGCGTCGTAGCTGCGGGCGCGCTCGACGAACTGGTACATGCGCCACCAGTTCCCTTCCTGGTCGCGATGAAATGGGTCTCCATCGAGGGTTCGAATGAGATTAAGCGCGCGGCGGGACGCGTCCGGCTGGTTTGCGACCTGGGCGGCAACGTGGGTGGTTACGCGCTCGATGTTAGTCATGAGCGCGACAGGATTCTTGAAGATGTTGTGGTTGATGCGCTGCAGGATCATCGGCCGCTGCACGCCGGAGCGCTCAAAAACGACGCGAAAGGTGTCGTTGATGTGGCCGGTGCCGTAGGATTCGGCGCTTAGGAAGTCGCCGCCGGCGGCGAATTTGTTAGCGGCGGCGGCGGCGATTTGTGGGCTCGTCATAGGTGCATTCAGGCCCAAAGATTTTCGGGATACAGACCTTGCTCGATGAGCTTGCCGATGTTGGCGACGACGCTGGGGCGGTCTTCGCGGTAGGTTACGCCGAACCATGCGTCGGGCGAGGAAAGCACTTTGACGCGCGCTTCGCCGGCGGCGACCAACGAGTTGACCGTGGTGGGCAGGTAGCACTCGGACTTGAGTTCGTTGCCGCTTTGTTTGAGGAATTGCTCGAATTGTGAGGCGAGTTGCGGGAAAACCTGCGGTGTGAAGCCCCACATGTTCATGGAAACCAGCTCGTTGCCGGTGAGGGCGGTGACGTTTCCAACGGGATCGGTGTTTTTGGCGCCGGCGCCGGCACGTTCGATGCTGGTGAGTTCGAGGACTCCAGTGAGGTCGCCGTCTGTGCCGACCTGGCAGATGCCGCGGGCGACGGTGCCGAAGTCGGAGAGGGTTTTGCTGAGGATGAAGCCGACCATCGCGTAATCGGGCGTACCGGACTTCAGATGCTGAGCCAGCGCGCGGTAGCTGGCTGCGCCGTAGAAGTCGTCTGCGTTGATGACGGCGAAGGGCTCGTGGATGGCGTCGGCGGCCATCATTACGGCTTGCGTGGTGCCCCAGGGCTTGGTGCGGCCTGCAGGCGGGGTGAAGCCGGGAGGGAGTTTGTCGAGTTCCTGAAAGACGTAGTCGACAGCGACGTGCTTTTCAAAGCGCGCGCCGATGGTCTGGCGGAAGGCTTCCTCGATGTCTTTGCGGATGATGAAAACGACCTTGCCAAAGCCGGCGCGGAGAGCGTCGAAAATGGAGTAATCCATGATGGTTTCGCCGCTGAGGCCGACGGGGTCGATTTGCTTAAGGCCGCCGTAGCGGCTGCCCATGCCTGCGGCCAGGACGAGGAGCGTGGGAGGAGTATTCGGGCTCATGCATCCAGAGTAACGCGGTGGGGCCGGGGATGGGTCAGGCCGCTCCAACTTTGTGTGGGCCGGAGATGGGAAGCTGGCGGGCGCGGGTCATGCGCCAGGCGATGCGGAGGCCGATGAAGAGGATGAATAGCCCGATCAGTCCGCTGATCGGGTTCCTGCCGAAGTGCAGGAAGGGCGACAAAAGGCCGTAGACGAGTAGACGTTGGACGAGAACTGCTATGTCAGGAACTGCTACCTGATGGTTGTAGACGTAATAGAGAATCTCTGGAACTGCCGCCAGGGAGATGGCCGCATAAGTAAGCAGGACGGCAGCAATCTGGTAGTGCCTTCCGCCGCGGCCTCCTGAACTTTTGGTGAGAGCTGTGCCTACCAGCCAACCGACGGCGAGAGCAACGTATCCGATAGTCCAGCCAGTGGCGATGGTGACTGCGGCGTACAGCGCCAGCCCGACGGTTGCGCCGCCGATGCCGAAGACAATGGCGCGCACGAACGCCGCGTGGTCGGAGGCGGTTTGACCGCTGCTGCTGGCAGCTAGTCTGGCGCATTCTGGGCAGAGCTTTTTGCCGCTGGCGACATAGTACTGGGAGCTTAGGAGCGTTGAGCAGTTGGCGCATGATTCCATAGTGGCCGGTTGCGTGTACTGGACGGTAGAAAACTGCGGCACAAAGTCGTCGGACGGCGGCGGCAAGGGAAATTCTGAAGGGGCTTGATTATAGTCAGGCATGGTCAGGTGAGAGTAACACGAGCCCGGGACGAAGTACGAGAGGAATTCAGGGTGAATTTTGAAGTTACTTCGGGAGTAAGTCAGGCGTCACGGGGTTTCGGGATCGGGATTACCTTTGGGGTACGCTGCGTGAGCCTGGACTTGCTGAATTTGCAATACGTGGCGATCCGTGTGACAGCTGAGCACCTGCAGCCACTGGCAGCCGTCGAGATCACCGAATGCAATGTGCGGAAAGAAGTGATTTTGCAGGTCGGCATCCGTCTCTGAGGCGAACGCCACGGTGTGGGCGCGGGCGCGGCGGAACTCTTCGATCAAATCTTTGGGGTCGCGCCATTTGCCGGTGGGTCGGACAGCTTCGCGAGCCTTGAGCTGAGTCCGGCGCGATTCAACGGTGCCAAGGGATAGAACGCGGAGTTGCCTGGAAGCAGCCTGAGATTGCTTTTCCGGCTCGGCTGGGCGCGGGAGCGAGTTGGAGATCGCCTGGATGATGAAGGATTCGAAGTGGATCAAATGCTCGATGTTTTCGGCGATTGACCACCGATCGGGATCTTCGTGGAAGTGCCATTGCTGAGGAGTGAGATCAGCGACAACGGCGAGCAGGCGGGACTGGCTCGCAGTGAGTTGATCCGGTAGCAAGCGCCGCTCGTTTGCGTCCATGCTGGAATTATTTCATTGCGGTCCGGCTTCGCAACGACGGGTTTTCTAGGGCTGCGTTGTAGGAACTTTGCAGGGGCCGTAGTCGCGGCTCATCTTCTCCACCTGGAACTCCCGGATAGCGCTGCTTCCTTTCTGCTGCTTTTCCTTGTTGCCATTGACGCGCACAATGTCGCCGACTTTGACGTTGGAGGAAACTCCTGTGAGCGCGTAGATTTTGTGGTTGGAGTCATTGTCGACCTGTAAACCTCCCGGTCCGGAGGAGACGCAGCCTTTGATCTGGTGATGGGATTTGTGGACTTCGACCAGGACAACAATGCCAATGGTTACTCCTGCGGCGACGCCGGCGGCTATGCCGTAGACTTCACCGTTGGAGGGGCCGATTTGGCCGGAGTTGCACTTGGTGGGCGAGGAAGCTCCGCAGAGGAGGAAGGCGGAGAGGCCAGTCATACATACGATTCCTTCGCGACGGTTCATGTCGGTTCCTTTCTTACATCTGGAAGAATGGAGTGCGCTTCATCCTGATTTCGGAACCCGGGTCAACTGTTCAGCACGGAAGGGGCTTGGTCAGAAGGCTTACATGGATGATGGGGTGCGTCAATTCAAAACGCAGGGTTCGGCGTGATAGCCTCCATTTTTCCAGACGAATTGGAGTTAGGAGCAGTGCGATGCACAAGTTTACATCCCTGATTGAGGGAATGTCGTTTACGGAGGGCCCGCGCTGGCGCGATGGGCGGCTTTACTATTCGGATTTTCATACGCATCGGGTCCTGGCGATCGATCCGGAGAGGCCGGGAGTCGCGGAGACGGTTGCCACTCTGGAGGGGCAGCGTCAGCCGGGCGGGATTGGATGGCTGCCGGATGGGCGGATGCTGGTAGCTTCCAAGCATGAGCGGCAGGTGCTGCGGCTGGAGGCGGATGGCTCGCTGGCGTTGCACGCCGATCTGCACCGCTTGGCGCCGTGGCATGTGAATGAGATGATCGTAGACCACGCGGGGCGAGCGTGGGTGGGCAATTACGGGTTCGATCTGGATGGTGGCGCGGCAGTGGCGCCGACGGGCGTGATCTGCGTGGATCCGGACGGAAGTGCGCGGATGGCTTGCGATGGGCTGCGGTTTCCCAATGGCACGGCGATTACGGCGGATGGGCGAACGATGATTGTGGCTGAGTCGTTTGGGAACAGGCTGAGTGCTTTCGATCTGGATGGAGGGGTGTTCGGTCCTCGCCGAACTTGGGCGGAGTTTGGGCCGTATCCGCCGACAACGAACACCAAGGAGATATTTGCCAAGGCGGAAGCGGTACCGGATGGGATTTGCCTGGATGCCGAAGGCGCGGCCTGGGTGGCCGATGTGGCGCATTCCCGGGTGGTTCGTGTAGCGGAGGACGGGCATGTTCTGGAGGAGATTGGGACGGAGGGGTTGCCAGCTTTTGCGGTGATGCTGGGCGGGGCGGATAGGCGGACGCTGTTTGTCTGCGTGGCGCCTAGGTTCCTGGAGGAGGAGTGCGCGGCGAATCACCGGGCGGCGATTTGGATGACCCGGGTTGAGGTGCCTGGGGCTGGGTTGCCGTAGTCTACGCAAGGAAATCCCCGAAAAAGCCATCCTTAGCTTCCCCTCGAGGGCTAAAGTGTCTGCGTGAGAACTCGTAGGAGTGGGCAATGGGAGGTTTCCGAAAGGCCCGCGGCTAAAGCCGCCACGATTTCTTGCGACATTTCAGCGGCCTGAAGGCTGCTGCTCCCTCCAAAAAAGCGCAAAAGATTGTTCGAGAGGCAGGTTCTCACGCAGGCACTAAAGCCCGCTGATTCTGGTGAGGTTGATGTACGGGCTGAAGCCCGAACCCTTCGAATTGCCGACTTCATCAGAGTCATTCACCGGCGTTTGCCGACCCTAGGGGGATGAAACGGAGATGGATCCGTAGTAGATTGTTTGGGCGTCGCGGGCACAGAGGTCGTTCAGGGAAAATGGTGCCCTTGAACCCGTTTCAGAGTTGGACCCGGAACCCTTGAGCACCCCGGACCGTGCCAAGGGCGTTTGGTCTGCCCCGGAGCACGCTTATCAGGTTTCTTTGATGGGGTTCCACGCCAGCGGCGCAGGAGGAGCGGCGATGGAAATCTTGCACCCGCACTGTGCCGGGCTGGATGTGCATAAAGAATCCGTGGTGGCCTGTGTTCGTCATGTGGCGGACAGCAGGGTAACCTCGCAAATCAAAACCTTCAAGACAACCACCCAGGAACTAATGGCCTTGTCAGAATGGCTTTCGACCGAGGGTATAACTCATATTGCCATGGAAGCGACGGGCGTCTATTGGAAGCCGGTGTGGCACATCCTCTCCGATGGAGAGTTCGAACTGGTGTTGGCCAACGCCGCCCATGTCAAGAACGTTCCCGGACGAAAGACGGATGTGAACGACGCCGTATGGCTGGCCGATCTGATGGCGCACGGTCGGATCCGAGCCAGCTTCGTGCCCGATGAGCCAACCCAGCAGATGCGCGATCTGTTACGCACCCGCAAACAGCTTGTGCGCGAGCGTAGCAGTCATACCCAGCGCATCCAGAAGACGCTGGAGGATGCCAACATCAAGCTCGATTCGGTGGTCACCGATATCCTGGGCCTTACCGGCCGCCGTATCCTCCAGGCCTTGATCGACGGCCAGACCGCTCCACATGCCTTGGCATCGCTGGCTCACTGGCGCATCGAGGCCACTCCAGCAGAACTGGAGGCGACGCTGCGCGGCCGAGTGACGGCCCATCACCGTTTCATGCTTAAGCTGCACCTGGACCAGATCGACTCCTTCGACGCAGCCATTGCACGCATCGACAAGGAGGTCGACGCCAACGTTGAGCCCTTTCGCGCCGCCATCAAACTGCTGACCACCATTCCCGGCATCAACAGCCTCTCGGCCGAGACCATCGTGGCCGAGATAGGTATCGACATGACTCGCTTTCCGACAGCAGGCCATCTGATCTCTTGGGCAGGACTTTGCCCTCGCAACGACGAAAGCGCCGGCAAGCGCCGTTCCACCCGCATGAAAAAGGGGGCGCCCTGGCTGAAGACGACGCTGATCCAATGCGCCTGGGCGGCTTCGCGCAAGAAAAACAGCTATCTCCAAACCCAATACTTGCGCCTGCGCTCCAGACGCGGTCCCAAGAAAGCCATCGGCGCCGTTGCGGCATCCATCCTAACCGCCGCCTATCACATGCTCAAAGACGGAACCACCTACCAGGACCCCGGTCCAAATCACTTCGACAACCGAGCCAAAGCAAAGCTCGCTCTACGACTCGTCAACCGCCTACAAACGCTCGGCTTCAACGTGCACATCGCACCTTCGACTGCATAGTGGAGGTTTTGTTTCTTATCTGGCTCCCTAGGCGTTGAACTGGCGCAGGTGGTGGTCGAGATGCTTGTACATGCCTTTGCCCCATTCTTCGGGGGTGAGTTTGCCGAAGAAGCAGTGAGGCTCGCGGGTGCAAGCGGCGGGCCCTCCGTGATGGAAGCGGTCAATGAGAGCGATTAGCCGGATTCGCTCAGAATCGAGGTTTGGCGAGCTGTTTACGACGAGTTGCGGCGCCGTTGGATTGTTCTTACTCCAGGGCTTCTCATTGGAGTAAACACCTTTGAAAAGCGGGCCGATGAGGCGGCCGATCCAGACCATGGGGATGACGAGATCTCCAGTTGCCATCTCCATGGCGGCGGCGCAGTGAGCGACCATCCGAGGCGCATCCATTTTTCCCCAGAGGCTCGGGGTGGTTGGGGTGAGGGATGCGAGGCGCTGCTTCACTTCTTCCACGGCGGCAGATTCGTACAGGGATTTCATGCGGATGAGTGTAATGGAAATGTCTTGTGTGGCGTAAATTTTCAATCGAATGGCGGGCGGCAGAATCGAGTTATGCTCGTTGTACTGTAGACGGGAGATTATTGCATGTCGGAAGTTCCTTTGATCGATGAACAGGGGCAGCGCGAGTTTGCTTTTCAGGAGGCATTTCGGGCTGCTCCGGCGCCAGTGGTCACCTACGCGCTGATTGCCGTGAATGCGCTGGTGTTTCTGGCGATGCTCTTTACTTCTTCGAGCTTTCCCAGCCTGACCAATCCGCAGATGTTGCGGTGGGGCGCCGATTTTGGGCCTCTGACGCTAAACGGGCAGTGGTGGCGAATGCTGACCTCCTGCTTTCTGCACTTCAGCTTCATTCATATCGGGATGAATATGTTCATCCTGTACCAGGTGGGGGTGCTGACGGAAAAGCTCTTTGGCAATGTGCGCTACCTGGTGCTGTATCTGCTGGCTGGGCTGGGAGGCAGCGTGGTGAGCTTGTTCAGCCATCCACTGTCGGTGAGCGCCGGGGCTTCTGGGGCGGTGTTTGGAGTGTATGGCGGGCTGCTGGGATTTCTGCTGGTGCAGCGCGGAGTGGTGCCGACGCGGGTTTCGCTGGGGATCGGGCGGTCGGCGGGAGTCTTTCTGGTCTACAACCTGGTGTGGGGGCTTTCGAGTCCCGGGACGGATATTCAGGCGCATGGGGGTGGGTTGGTTTCGGGGCTGATTCTGGGCTGCGCGCTGGCTGCGCCGATCTTGCCGACGGGGCAGAGGCTCTATCCGCTGCGGACGCTGGCGGTGACGGTGGTTGGGTTGGCGGTGATTTATGCGGCGGTGCAGCGCTTGCCGCGGCCTAATGCCGACGCCGGGCGGTGGGTCCTGCGGCTCTCTGGCAGCGAGCGCTTGAAGGTTGGCGGAAACAGCGAGATCTTTTACGACGGTACGGCGAGAAAGGCAGACGCACAGGCGCTTGCGGAAGCGCTTACCAAGGCGGATTTCTTCACCAAGGCGGGCGAGATGGTGCTGCTGCATATGGGCGCGGATGGGGCAGTCATTTCGATTCCTACGAATGCCGAGGATGGCGATGACGGCGATAGGCTGAAGCCGTGGGACGATCCGCAGGTGCTGGCGTGGGCGCAGAGCCTGGGGGCGCAGGTGGCGCCATCGGTGGGCGGGCCTCCGATTCGGATGGAGATTTTGAGTGCGAAGGGGAAGGTGATGAAGGTATTGGCGATTGTTGCGCAGTGAACTTAAGGATCGATTTCTATGCGGTCTAGCTGGCGGTTCTTTTTGTAGTCGTAGTCTTCGTGGTAATTGATGGTTCCGAGCTATCCTCTGTCGTCCCATCACTTCAACGTTTTGATACATCGCTTGAGGCCATTGTCTGAGGTGAGGATGGTCCAGCTTCTACGTTGAGCGACGGCACAGAGTAGGATGTCTACGGCGCCGGACGCGACACCGCGACTGCGGCATAAGTTGCACATCCTTGCCGCTTCCTCGAAATCGGCGGAGGTGAGTGGCTCCTCTGGGAAAGCGGCTAACGCATCGCGGATTTTCTCGAAACGAACTGGCTCTGGAATTCCTGAGAGTATCTCCTGGCGTATCGGGCCAATGATGACAGCGTCATCCGATTGAACTGCTCGCGTTAACGATTCCACGAGGGACTGCTCATCAGGACTGAGAACAGCGCGTGAACTCCTGCGGAGTGCGAGGGACCAGATGCATGTATCGACGAGAATCTTCATGACTTAGGATTCGACTTCGATCTGGTCGCGTTGGCGATTTGCTTTGTAGTCGTAATCGGGGTCGAAGTCTACCGTGCCGAATAGGTCGAGGATTTCGAGTCGTTTGCGTCGCTGGATGTATTCTTCGAGGGCGGCAGTAACAGCAGCTTTCTTCGTCTGGTGTTGGCCGATCTGGCGGGCTTCTTCGATGAGGGCGTCGTCAAGTGCAAGATTGGTGGCCATGGGTTGCACTCCTTGTATGTGTAGTATGCCACACATTAAAATTTATGGGCCGTTTGTAGTCGTTTTTCCGGCTTGGGATTCCTTATACTGCTGGAGAGGCCGATATGAAGAGCATCTTGCTTCCGGATGAAGTCTACGAGCGAGCGGCGGAGTTGGCGGAGCAGGATCAGGTCTCTGTAGACAAGCTGGTAGCAGCGGTCGTGAACCGGCATATTGGCGATTGGTCGAAGTTGCGGGAGCGGGCTTCGCGTGGGTCTGTCGAGAAGCTGAAGCGGGTTTTGGCGAAGGTGAAGGATTTACCGGTTGAGGCGGCGGATTTGCTTTAGTACCCCTTCTGCCGTTCTTGATGGTCGCTCGCGAGATTACATGGCTCTCAATGGGAATCTGGCCTATTGGGATCAGTCGGCCGGCGTAAAAGTGCATCCGTGCAATTCAGTCGAGTCGCTCAGAGCCGGTAGGTAGATCGGATTATCGGGATTCCAAGAGGCTCCGGTGTTTTGGACCCAAATTGAATATTCGCGGTCGGTTATTTGCGTCGGCGGCCCCGATACTGTCATTGCAGCCTCTGCTTCAGTTTTAAGAGATGGCGTGTCGATCACCTTGAAAGGGTCGGCGCATTTGAGTATTCCCCGAGGCCCTCTCGTGAGGTTGGTCAAAATGACTATCTCGAATAGATGGCCTGTCTTGCGGAACCCGAATCTACCTGGCTCCGAGACATTTGTAACGGGCATGGCGAGCGTGGTGATCTTTGAGTTCACGATTGGATTCATCTTGCCGAGCGAGACGACGCATCTATTAATAGTCCCCTGTTGAGCATTGAGCGAGTTTTGCTGGTTGTTGATGCCCAACTGTTGCTGGGCAAGACGCGCTTGCGCTTGCTCTAGGAGTTGGCTCTTGGCTGTGAATTCGCCCCTGCATTTGCCCAAATCGCTCACGTCGACCGCGCGCTGTTTTATGACCTGTGAGAGGTTCTTGTCCGCATCCCGCCAAGCAGCGTACGTTGCAACAAACCAGAATACGCAAAATAGAATGATTAGGTAGTGGCGCAGCTTTAATTTCCAACCAGTGAGCGTTTGGGCGAAGCTGAGTAGCCACAGGAGCAGCCCCACGATGCCTGTCCCGGTCACCCAAGCTCCCCAGTACTCAACGAATGCGATCCAGATAAATCTCAAAATGTCGGACATGGCAAGTTCCGATCGAACGCGAAAGTGACCTCGGTGTTTCCAGCTAGATTTTCACACAACTTCGCCCGATGTTCGCCTTTGTTGTATACTGCTGGTCTATGGACTTTCAGTTGGTTACGCCTTATTCGCCGCGTGGGGATCAGCCTCGGGCTATTAGTGAGCTGGTGTCGGGAGTGGCGGCTGGGGAGCAGCATCAGGTTTTGCTTGGGGTGACTGGGTCGGGGAAGACTTTTACAATGGCGAAGGTCATTGAGGAGTTGAACCGGCCTGCGCTCATATTGGCGCATAACAAGACGCTGGCGGCGCAGCTTTATAACGAGTTCAAGCAGTTTTTTCCTTCGAATGCAGTCGAGTATTTTGTGAGTTACTACGACTATTACCAGCCGGAGGCTTATATTCCTTCCGGGGACTTATATATCGAGAAGGAAGCTACGATAAATGAGGAGTTGGATAAGCTGAGGCTTTCTGCCACGCGATCTTTGTTTGAGCGGCGGGATTGCATTATTGTTTCTTCGGTTAGCTGCATTTACGGTTTGGGTTCGCCTGAGGCTTACTACGGGATGCTTTTGCTGCTCGAAAAGGGGCAGCGAATTCATCGTAACGATATTGTTCGGCGCCTGGTCGAGATACTGTACGAACGGAACGATCACGACTTCCGGCGCGGGACTTTCCGGGTGCGCGGGGATGTGATCGAGATCTTCCCTACTTACGATGAGTTGGCCTATCGGATTGAGTTGTTTGGGGATGAGATTGAGTCGCTTTCGCAGATCGATCCGTTGTTTGGGACGGTGAAGCAGAAGTATGCGCGGCTGCCGATTTATCCCAAGAGCCACTATGTCGTGCAGCCGGAGCGGAAGGCGGCGGCGATTGAGACGATTGTGGCCGAGCTTGCGGATTGGGAGGCTGAATTAGAGAAACAGGGACGGATGGTGGAGGCGCAGAGGATTCATCAGCGGGTTCGGTTTGACCTGGAGATGATCAAGTCGATGGGTTACTGCCATGGGATTGAGAATTACTCGCGGCACTTTTCCGGGCGGCTGCCGGGTGAGCCTCCGCCGACGCTTCTGGATTACTTTCCGCGGGATTTTCTGCTGTTTGTGGATGAGTCGCATGTCACGATTCCGCAGGTGCATGGGATGTGGTTTGGGGACCAGAGCCGGAAGCAGAATCTGGTGGATTATGGGTTCCGGCTGCCTTCGGCGCGGGATAATCGGCCGCTGAAGTTTGAGGAGTTTGAGAACCGGGTTTACCAGACGATTTATGTTTCGGCGACGCCTGGGCCGTTTGAGCTGACGAAGGCTGCGGGTGTGGTGGTGGAGCAGGTGATCCG
>Ga0182012_10003766_pt1 | contig 16016 bp, 14 predicted proteins | sample 612S2SmetaG_FD_120486 | JGI IMG/M metagenome (GOLD analysis project Ga0182012, IMG submission 120486) | Permafrost microbial communities from Stordalen Mire, Sweden - 612S2S metaG | ecosystem: Environmental > Terrestrial > Soil > Wetlands > Permafrost | place: Sweden: Stordalen | collected...
ACGATTTTACCGCCTCTGTCAAGGGACACAAGATTTAAATGGGGATTATAGTCCCTGTCCATTTCGTTTTCGACACTGGCAGAGTTACAGAATGATTAATCGAGATTTGGCCAAGTCGTTCGGGGTTGTGCTCCGAAATCATCGAAAGGCGGCTAAGATGAGCCAGGAAACATTGGTTTCGATGAAGCGGGTGGCGCCGCCTGGTGGTGTAGTTTCTCCAGCCATGAAAGATCAACGTTTTCCCGCTCGAAGGCCATGGACAGAGCGACCTGACGGGGAATCCTCCGCCAGCAGATCTGTTGCCGGACCTCGGTGTCGAGCCGCTGCCAGCGTTGAATGGTCTCGGTCCATTTCATTAATGGACAGGATAACAGGATTTTGATCGTTTGCAAAGGGGCAAATCATTGACCGGACCCAAAAAACTGGAGCGTCCAATGCTGCGGACCGGTGGGACCGAAGCACGCTTCGTTTTTTGATCCCATCGGATTTGACGGTCGGGGCGGAAGATGTGACATTCGGTCCTCAGAGATGTCCAGAAAAGTCCTGCGCAGGGACCGACTCTGCGTCCCCCGGCGAAGCGGTTGGTTGCAAAGGAAGCCGCCCCCTCAGTGACGACTCGAACCGCTTCTTAACACGGATGGCACGGATCGCAAAGGAGCGGCGGCATGAAGGCTGGCCCATGCCACGAGCATTGCGAATTGAATATCCAGGGGCGGTCTATCATCGGCCTCCGCTGAAGCTACGTCGGGACAAGGGTGGTGAACCGTCAAAATGCGCTTTGATCTTATCGGCATGTGCGGCTCATTGAAACAGCCGCCCCTGGCGCGGGCAAGCGGATTTCTGCAACGCCAATATTGCGACGCCGCCGGAGCAGCGTCCGCGGCGTGGTAATAAAAAGGGGGTTACGTTGCTCGCGCTGGCACGCTCGCGGCGGCGGACGAGGGCGTCCGCCGTTGCGCCCGGGGCGGGCACGCTCCCCAGTTTCATAAAAGCGCTGGTTGCATGATGGTGTTGTGCCGGCCCTACAGGCCGGGGATGGATTGGGTGGGCGTTTTACCCAGGGCTTCAGCCTGGGCTATAACATTGCGGGCTTTCAGCCCGGACATCATGGTTGGCACCGGGGCGCACCGGGCGGTTGGGCGGGTGAAATTTGAGCCTCCTCACGTCGGCTGCTACGAGGCGCTCGCACTGCCGGGTCAGGGGACCCGGCGTACCAGGGGAAAGGCTGAGGGGTGAAGGCCAAGGTTCCGCCTTCATTTTCGCCATGCCTTCCCGCTCGACTCCGGGGCGGTTCATGCTAAGTTGGCGGCGTGAGCCTGTTGACCCATGTGTTGTCGGTGATGCTGGCGACTAATTCGACCATCGCGGCCGTCAGCAATGAAGTGCAGTCCGCCACCGGCCTGTCGCTGCCGCTGGTGGATCCCAACGACCCCGCCGAGCGGGCGCTGCACCAGATCATGCTGGATGATGACGCCGCCATGGAGTCGGTGGCGCAATCCATCCAGCTCAACCAGACCTCTGCCACCACTGGGGCGGCGGCCACGCCGGAGCAGGTGAAGCAAGGCCTCCGGGCCCGCCTGGACATCGTGCGCAAGGAATATGAGGAGTTCCTCAAAAAATTCCCGGATTCCGCCCGCGGCCACCTCGCTTACGGAACCTTCCTCAACGACATTGGCGAGGAATATGAGGGCTCGGTGGAATATGAAAAATCACGCCAACTGGACCCCAAAAACCCCGCCGTCTGGAACGACCTTGCCAATTATTATGGTGAAAACAGCCCGGTCACCAACGCCTTTGCCTATTACGCCAAGGCCATCGAGCTCGACCCGGCCGAGTCGGTGTACTATCAAAACCTGGCGACCACGGTCTATTTGTTCCGTCACGACGCGACGAACTTCTACGGCATCACCGAAGCGGAGGTGTTTGACAAATCGCTGGCGCTCTACCGGCAGGCCATGGCACTGGACCCGGGCAATCTGCCGCTGGCCACCGACTACGCCCAGTCGTTTTACGAGATCCATCCCCTGCGGACCAACGACGCCCTGGTCGCCTGGACCAACGCCCTGGCGCTGACCCACACTGAAACCGAGCGCGAAGGCGTCTATGTCCACCTGGCCCGGCTGAAAATCGGCATTGGACGTTACGACGAAGCCCGCGCCCACCTGGCGGCGATCACCAACGCCGACCTGCTGGGCATCCGCCATCGGTTGGAACGCAACCTCGCCGACAAAGAACACCCCGGCACCAACGCCCCGCCCGCCGACGCGGGGGACTAAGCCGTAACCATGCAGCAGAAACGCAGTGTTTGTTTGGTCTTTTTGCGTAAGGACGTCGTCGTGTGGTGCTTCCAGATCCATGAAGGATATGCTGCGCACCTCACTCCTCGCCTGACGCAAAAATCCACAGCGCAACCACCTGCGTTTCTACTGCCTGGTTACGGCTGAGCCGCCTCATCCCCGAACATCATGGTTGCGGTGCTTGGTCGGCCGGCGCGGCGGGATCCAGCAAGCCGTAATGCTTGAGCTTGTATTGCAGGGAACGGCGGCTGATGCCCAGGGCCTTGGCGGCCGCCGCGCGGTTGCTGGTGACCAGGGAGAGGGTCTGGCGGATGAGGAGTTTTTCCACCTCCGCCAGCGGGGTGCCGGGCCGCACGGTGATGGTGTTGAGGTTCTGGTCGTATTCCCGCAAAAAATCCGGCAGGGAATCCACCTCCACGACCGCGGTGCGGCAGGTGATGACCATGCGCTCGACGGTGTTGCGCAACTGGCGGACGTTGCCCGGCCACGGGAAGCGCTGGCAAAGCCGCAGGGCGTCCGGCGACATCCGCTTGGCCCCGCGCTTGTGCCGGGCCGCGAAGCGCTCGAAGAAGCGGCCGATCAGCAGGGGGATGTCATCCGCCCGCTCGCGCAACGGCGGCATGACGATGGGGACGACGTTGAGCCGGTAAAACAAATCCTCGCGAAATTTGCCCGCCGCCACGGACTCGAGCAGCTTCTTGTTGGTCGCCGCGATGATGCGGACATCCACGCGGATCAACTCGGAACCGCCGACCATGCGGAAGGCGCCGTCCTCGAGCACGCGCAACAAATCGCCCTGGCCCTTGGCCGAAAGGTCGCCGATCTCATCCAGAAACAGCGTGCCGCCGTCGGCGAGCTGAAACCGCCCGGGCTTTTGGGCGGCCGCGCCGGTGAACGCGCCCTTCACATGGCCGAACAACTCGGCCTCGAGCAGTTGCTCGGCAAAGGCGGCGCAATTGACCGAGATGAACGGCTTGTCGCAGCGCTGGCTGTGGGTGTGGATGAGCCGGGCGGCAATTTCCTTGCCGGTGCCGCTTTCGCCCTCGATCAGGACGGTGACCTCGCTCTGCGCCACCTCCTCGATCAGACGCGTGACCAGCCGCATGCTTTCGCTCTCGCCGATGAGCGGACCGGGTTCGGACTGCTTTTGGAGGCGCGACCGCAGCTCGTTGTTTTCGGAGACCACGGCCTGATATTCGAGCGCCTTTTGCACCTGCAGCCGCAGGCGTTTGAGATCAATCGGTTTGGGCAGGTAATCATAGGCGCCCAGGCGCATCGCCTCCACGGCGTTCCCCACCGTGCCGAAGGCCGTCATCAGGATGAACAAGGTGTCCCGGCTGCGGGCGCGGATTTGCGCCAGCAGCTCGAGTCCGTCCATGCCCGGCATTTTGACATCCGAGATGACGAGGTTGTAGAGGCCCCGGCCGGCCAGTTGCAGCGCGGCCGCGGCGTCATGGGCGGCGTCCACCTGGTAGCCCTCCCGGCGGAGGCCCTCCTGGAGGCCGGCGCACAGCCCCAGTTCATCGTCCACCACCAATATCTTTATTTTGGCGTGCTCCACGGTCAGTCCTTTCGCGTGAGCGGCAGCGTCAAGGTGAACACCGCGCCGCCGCCCGGGGCGTTTTCCGCCCGCAAGTCCCCCCCGTGGGCCACGGCGATCTGCTGGGCGATCCACAACCCCAGCCCGCTGCCCTCCGCCTTGGTGGTGAAGTACGGGTCGAAGATGTCCCCCAGCTTTTCGGGCGGGATGCCCGGCCCGGTGTCCTGCACGCGGAGCGACCAGTTCCCGCCGGCCTGCGACGCGCCGACCTTGACCTGCCCCGGGCCGGTGACCGCCTGAATGCCGTTGATCATCAGATTCAGGAGCAACTGGGTCAGCCGGACGGAATCCCCGGTCACCGGCGGCAGATCCGGGGCGATGTCCGCCACAATTTCCACCTGGCGGGTGGAGGCCTCGGGCCGGAGCAGTTCGCAGACATGCGTGACGATCTTGTGAATTTCCACGGGCTCGAGCTCCAGCGCCGACGGCCCGGCCAGTTTCAGAAAACGTTCCACAATGCTGTCCAGCCGGTGCAGTTCGCCGTGGATGATGGCCAGGCGGGACGCCAGTTGCGCCGTCACCGGGGGCGACAGCGCGCCCAGATCCTCTTCCAGGAGTTGAAAATGGACGTCCAGCGAACTCAGAGGATTGCGAATTTCATGGGCCAGGCGCTTGAGCAGCCGCGCCAATTGATCATGCTTCTCCGTCGCCGGCAACAGGGCCGCGTCCGGACCCGGTGTCCGGGCTGTGATGTTTTCCGCCATACCCGGTAAAATAGGAGCCGCGCCGCCGGCCGGGCCAGCTTTTTTTTGACAATTGTTTGGCGGGGCTACAATTCATCCTGGCGCTCCGTGTAAAACAACCGGTGGGCGTGATCGTAGTCGGCCTCCGGCACCAGCACGCGCGTGAGCCGGTTTAGATCGCCATCGTCGGGTGCGGCCGGGTCGGCAAACTCCTGCGCGGCGGCAATGCCGTGTTTCTCCAGCATCACCACCAACAGTTCGGCGTTGATGACCGGTCCGGTGTAGAACAGTTTCATGCCTGGCGTCCGGGGTTCCCCTCCAGTTCCGCCGCGCGCATTTCAGCAACTTCTTTGGCGGAAAAGACCCGGTCGCCCCACGTCTCTTTCAACTGCGCCATGAGGTCGGGTTTGACCACGGCGGCGGTTTGGGCGGGGGCTGGGGGCACCAGGCGGGCAAACAATTTCCCGTCGCGGGTAATTTCGACCGCCTCGCCCTCGGCAATCCACGCGGCGACGCGCGGAAAGCGGTTTCGCAAATCTGTGACCGCGGCTGTTTTCATCCTGAGACAAGGATATGGATCACCCGGCCCGGCTTGTCAACCCCCCGCCGGAACGGGGGTCGGATGGGGAAGAGGCCTAAAGGTTAAAAGCTGAAAAGCTGACATGCTGAAAGGCGGAAAGGCCGGGGAAAGGATGGGGGCGTCCTCGAGGCGGCGGGGACATGGGCGGTGGGGTGGATGTGAGTTCTGGGAGTGATGGGAATTATGGGGCGGTGACCGCCAGCATTACGTTCGTAAAGCTCGCGGCGCTCAGTAAGTCCGCCATGGCGACGGGCGAAGGGTAGTATCGCAAAGTTCGAGTGGAAGACCAGCCGCTCAGGGGGACCAGATCAGAGGCATATTGAAATATATAAACGTCATAGAATCTGGCGAACCGGGCGCAGGTTGCCTGGGCATTCATGAAGGCAGCATCCGGCAGGCGCCACCAAGGGTCAACGCAGGAGAGGGGATGGTTTCATGACCATGGCCCGGCAGCCGCCCGGGCCCGGATAAGAGGCGGAAGATTTCTATTTGAAATTGGCAGACTACTGGTTATACTGTCCGGGATATGAGCATCACATCATCGTTAACTTCGGCCCAATTCAAACAAGCGGCCGAACTCAAAGAAAAGATCGAAGCCCTCCACCAGGAGCTGGCCGCGTTGCTGGCCGGAGAAGATTCCGCCCCGGTCGCCACCCCGGTGGCCGCCGAGGCGGAAGAGGAAGAGGTGGCCGTCCGCCCCCGCAAAAAGAGCAAGTTCACCGCGGAGGGATTGGCCCGGCTAAAGGCGGCGCAGAAAGCCCGCTGGGCGCGGATCCATGCCGAAAAGGCCGCCAAGGCCGCCAAGGCCACCAAAGCGGACAAGGCTGAGAAGGCTGACAAGCCCGCCAAGAAGACCCGTAAGATGAGCAAGGCCGGCCGGGCCAAGATTGCCGCCGGCGCCCGCGCGCGTTGGGCCCGGGCCCGGGCCGAAAAGGCGGGTCTGTAACATCGGAACCCAACCAAACATTCTTAACCAAACTTAAACCACTCCGGGGCCGCTTTTATCAAGGCGGCCCCTTTAGTTTGCCCCGGTGCGGGGTGCTGAGCTGAGTGCTCAGCCGTAACCAGGCAATAGAAACGCGGTGTTTGTTTGGTCTTTTTGCGTAAGGACGTCGTCGTGAGGTGCTTCCAGATCCTTAAAGGATATGCCATGCACCTCACTCCTCGCCTGACGCAAAAATCCACGGCGCAACTACTTGCGTTTCAATTGCATGGTTACGGCTCCGGGGAGAAAGAAGCCGGGTCCAGAAGATCGTGAGCAGCCACAGGCATCACCCCGGGGCGGAGCTGCCGGTGGTCTCGCGGACCTGGGCAATGTGGCCGCGCAGTGTGTAGAATTGATCCGCCAGGAACGCGGGCACTTTCAACTTATTGACTTCTTTTTCAATATGATCCAACCGTTTGAGCAGGGCCTGGCGCCTGGCCGCATCTGGTTCCCCGCCGAGCTCTTTCTCCAAGACCAACAGGGCCCGGTACCAGCGGTAGATGCGGTTCTGGTTGCGCCAGCGGTAGAGAACCGGAACGCTGCGCAGGGCCGGGATCAGGATGACAATGGTGGGCACAAACACGACCACGATCCGGCTGGTCAGGCTGGCCAGCCAGAAGGGCAGGTGGCTGTAGAAATGCTTGGAGAAAAATCCCTTGCCGGACCGGTAGAAACGGGCGGCATCCTCGCTGAGGGGAAAGACGGTGTCGATCTGGGCGGGGAATTCGCCTTTATGCTGAAACAGGCCGGCGTGGCCATGGACGTCCTGCGCGGTTTCCAGCAACAAGTCGGAGAGGGCGGGATGGAGATTCTTGCGGGCGACCAGCTCGACGGTGGGACCGATGAGATAGACATCCTGCGCCGGGATGTTCTTCCCAAAATCAATTCCACCTTGCGGCAGTTTCAAGACGCTGAGATAGGGGAGCCGGCGGGTGTAAGCCTCGGCCTGGGTGAAATTCATCAGGTGAATATCGGGGGCGAGCAAGAGTTGGCGCATGACCGTCGGGGAGGCGTCCTCACCCATCAGAAAGACGGCGTCCAGCGTCCCGGCCTGCAGCGCGTTGGCGGCGGCGGTGGAATCCCAATCCAGCAGGGTCGTCGTGCCGCCGGGAAGGATGCCATTGGTGGCGAGAAGAATGGACACCAGGGTGCGGGTGCCGCTGCCGACCGGGCCGATGGCGAGCCGCCGCCCGGCCAGGCCCGCCAGCGTGTCCACGGGGCCGCCGCGATAGAACACGAGCAAAGGCTGGTAGGCGATGCTGCCGAGGGAGAACAGTTGGCCGGAACCGCTGTTGGTAAGCCCGCCTTGGACAAAGCCCACGTCCACCGGGACGGACGGATTGTCCAGGCGTTGCAAATTCTCCAGGGAGCCGTGCGAGGTGAGAATTTTCATCCGCACCCCCTGGTGTTCCAGGCGGGCGGCGTACTGGACGGCGTTGGTGTAAAAGACGCTGCCTTCGGGGCCGCTGGTGAGGGTGAGGACGCCGGGCGGGGCGGAGCGGACAAAGCAGACGCCGGCGATGATCAACGCCAGGGCGGCCAAAACCAGCAGGCTGACGGCGACCCCGCGGCTGAAACCGAAGCTTTCGGCGATCATGGCCGCCAGATGTGGCCGGTGGCGGGCGGGATGCTCCGGGGCCGGCACAGGTGCCGGCGGCTCAGGTTCACGCATACCCCGGCAAGATAGGCGGGCGCCATGGCGGGAACAAGGTGAATGTCCGGGGGGGGGTTGCCATCCGTGCATCCCGATTTTGTTGGAGAAGGTGGGCTGGTCAGCACAGCCTCAACCAGTGGAATGTTCCCCGATCGTGCGCTTCACGTGGCTCGTTCCGCCCGCTATCGCGCGGGCGGGGACGGTGCAGCGCGCCGTCCCCACCGACAACATCGGGATGCACCGGTTTGCCATCGAGGCCAATTCCTGTTTTAATGGGCGGGATGTTGCCTTATAAAGAAATTGAAGCGCGCCTGCAGGCCGCTGTCCGGGCCCGGTTGCCGGAGGCGGATACGGCCGGTGTTTTGGTCCGGCCGTGCCCGGACCCGAAGTTTGGGGATTACCAGAGCAACGCGCTGATGGCGCTGGCCAAGGCGCGGAAGTTGAATCCGCGCCAGTTGGCCACGGAGGTGGTCGCCGGGCTGGACGTGTCGGCCTGGTGCGAGCCGGTGGAAATTGCTGGAGCGGGGTTCCTGAATTTCCGCCTGAAACCGGCGGCGCTGGCGGCTTCCCTGCAAGCCGCTGCCCGGGGGGAACACCATTTTTTCACCCCGGCCGCGCAACCCCGGACGCTGGTGGTGGACTTCAGTTCGCCGAATGTGGCCAAACCGATGCATGTGGGGCACATCCGGTCCACGGGCATCGGGGACGCGCTGCAACGGACGTTGCGGCTGCTGGGACACCGGGTGATCACGGACAACCACATCGGGGACTGGGGCACGCAGTTCGGCAAGCTATTGCTGGGGTGGAAACAAATGCTGGACCGCGCCGCGCTGGAACGGGACGCGATCGCCGAACTGGAACGGCTGTACCGGGTCCTCAACACGGAATGCGAGGCGCGGCCGGAACGGCTGGAGGCGGCGCGGCAGGAGCTGGTCAAGCTCCAGGCGGGCGACACGGAGAACGCCGCCATCTGGCAGGAGATGACGGCGCTGTCACAACAACAGTTCGCGACGATCTACGGCCGGCTGGGGGTGACGTTCGATTATACGCTGGGCGAGAGTTTTTACAATCCCCGGCTGGGCGGGGTGGTGGAGGATTTGTTGCAGCGGGGGATTGCGCGCGAGAGCGACGGCGCGGTGGGGGTGTTCAGCGACGGCTCGCGGCCGCCCAAGGAGGATCCGTTCCTGGTGAATCGCGACGGCGAGTGGGTGGCGGACCCGGCGCTGGTGCGCAAGAGCGACGGCGGGTTTAATTACACGACCACGGACCTGGCCACACTGGATTACCGGCTGAGGACGTGGTCGCCGCAGGAGATTTTGTATGTGGTGGATGACCGGCAGGGGCCGCATTTTAAGAAGCTGTTTTTGATCTTCGCCCGCTGGCAGCCGGAGGCGGCGAAAACGGTGAAGCTGGTGCATGTGGGTTTCGGCAAAATATTGGGCGAGGACGGCAAGCCGTTCAAGACGCGGTCCGGGGACACGGTGAAACTGGGCGACCTGTTGGACGAGGCGGAGGAGCGCAGCCTGCGGCTGGTCACGGAGAAGAGCCCGGAACTGCCGGAGGAGCGGCGGCGGGAAATCGCGCGGGTGGTGGGGCTGGCGGCGGTGAAGTACGCGGACCTGCTGCCGAACCGGCAGAGCGATTACGTGTTCAACTGGGACAAGATGCTGGCGTTCACGGGAAACACCGCGCCGTATTTGTTGTACGCTTATTCGCGGATCAAAAGCATTTTTCGGAAGCTGGGGCCGGAGGAATTCAAGATTACGAATCCCGAAGTCCTGCAGCCGGCGGCCCCGGAGGAGCTGGCGCTGGCGAAGCACCTGCTCAACTTCGGCCTGGCGCTGGAGGCGGTGGCGGAGGAGTACCGGCCGAATCTGCTGTGCAATTATCTGTACGAGCTGGCGGGGAAATTTACGACGTTCTACGAGCACTGCCCGGTGCTGAAGGCGGAGGACGCGGCGACGCGGTCAGCGCGGCTGGCGCTGTGTGATCTGACGGCGCGGGTGCTGCAGCAGGGGCTGAACGTGCTGGGAATCGGGACGATTGAGCAGATGTGAGGGGGGAAAGACCGGGGACTATTTTGGCGCAACGCATAGAACACATAAATTTTTTGGGGACTGGGCTGTGGTCTCCAACCCGCCACGGCGATGACCGTTTCAGACAAGGTCGCGAGGGTGTTTCAGGTTTGGCGAAATTGATCAGAGCCTCGTCACCTCGTCGGCTACAAATGATTGGCGCGGTTCCCGGCGCGCCGGGTGATTGGCCGGGTGCGACGGCCGCTTGTGAAAGGGTTTTGTTCGTGCCATGATCGGGGGATGAATGAGAATAAGCCAGCCCCCGAAACGCCGGTATTCGTGAACCGGTGGGTGCGGCGGCTCCGGGTGGCGGGCGCGCTGGTGGTGTTGCTGGGGCTGGGCGGCGCGGGCACGGTGTATTGGGAGGGAACGCGGGCGGGCGACGCGCCGGAGGATGAATCCATGATCGGGTTCAGCAAGCGCGAGACACGGCAGATGGAGATGATGTATGGGACGCAGGGACTGTTGATGGAGAACGTGAAGGAGGATTTGCAGCAGCCGGGCAACCAGGCGCTGCTGATTGTGGCGGCGGCGGCGATGCTGGGCGGGGGCTGTTTTTATCTGGCGGGGCGGTGGGCGGAGGGCGGAGACCCGGGGGCGGCATGAAACCCGGGTGAAAGACTTGAAAAAGGCGGGGCGGCGGTTAGGCTGAAGCACCTTGACCCGCTTGTTCCATCTTGTTTGGGCGCACCGCCGGTTGCTCCGGCTGGCGGGGGTGTGCGGCTGTTGGTTGCTGGCGGCCCGGGCGGGCTCCGCCCAGGGGGCGCGGGACAACGAGTATGGGCCGGCCAAGAAGGTGCTGATGGTCTTCAGCGAGTCGCGGGATTTGCCGGGGAACGCGATGATGGAGCAGGCGATGCGGGGGGAGATGCTCAAGACGAGCACAAACCGGCTGGATTTTTTCGTGGAAAACGTGGATGCCTCGCGGTTTTCGGATGAAAATCATCTGCGGGCGTTCCGGGATTTTCTGCGGCAAAAATACGCCGGGCAGAAGCTGGATCTGGTGGTGGCATTCATGGCGCGGGACTTCACGCTGACCAATGAGATTCCGGCGGTGGTCTCGGCGCACACGCCGGTGGTGTTTGTGGCGGTGAGCGAACTGGAGATTCCGGAGACGTTGCGGCAGCCGGGATACAGCGGGATTTTTCAGCGGTATGACATCGCCGGCACGTTGAGCCTGATTTTCCGGCTGCAGCCGGAGACGCACCGGGTGGTGGTGATCAGCGGGGTGTCGGCCCTGGACCGGCTGCCGCTGAACCGGATCAGTGAAGCGGCACGGTCCCTGGAGGGGATTCAATTTGATTTTTGGACGAACCGGCCGCTGGCGCAAATGGGGGAGGGCCTGGCGACGCTGCCCAAGGGCACGGTCATCCTGCTCAGTTCGGTGCAACGGGATGTCACCGGCGAGCCTTACTATAGCAGCGAGGTGGCCAAAATGATCACGCCCACGGCCAGCGCCCCGGTATATGTGCTGGGGGCGGGCTTGGTGGCGGGCGGGGTGGTGGGCGGTTGTGTGGTGGACAATGAACGCCTGGGCATCCGGGCCGGGCAACTGGCCATGGAGCAGTTGCAAGGGGGCGTGACCAACCATTTTCCGGTGGAAGTGCGCACCATCGGGCGGCCGATGGTGGACTGGCTGGCGCTGCAGAACTGGGGCATCAATCCGCGCCGGCTGCCGGCGGATTGTGTGATCCGCAACCGGCCGGATTCGACGTGGGAGAACCACAAAGGCGTGATCAGCGTGACGGTGACGGTGGTGCTGGCGCAGGCCCTCACCATCGCGGGCCTGCTGATCAACCGGCGGCACCGCCAGCGGGCGGAGGCCCGGGCGCGGATCAACCAGGAGGCGCGGGCGCTGCTGGCGGCCATTGTGGAAACCTCGGACGACGCCATCATCCGCAAGGATTTAACCGGCACGATCATCACTTGGAACCACAGCGCGGAACGGCTGTTTGGGTATGAGGCGGCGGAGGCCATCGGCCGGGCCATCACGCTCATCGTCCCCCCCGCGCAGATGGCGGAGGAACGGGACATCCTGGAACGGTCGCGGCGCGGCGAACCGCTCCACAACCATGAAACAGTGCGCCGGCACAAAAGCGGCCGGCTCGTCGAGGTGTCCATCGCCATTTCCCCGATCTTCAACGAGACCGGCGAGGTGATCGGCGCCTCAAAAATCTGCCGCGACATCACCGGGCAGAAAGAGGCGGAGGCGGAAATACGCAAACAGCGCGCGGAACTGGCGCATGTCTCCCGGGTGTCCACCCTGGGGCAATTGACGTCGGCCCTGACGCATGAACTGAACCAGCCGCTGGGGGCGATCTTGCGCAACGCGGAGGCGGCGGAATTATTTCTCCAAAGCGACCGGCCGGATTTGAACGAGGTCCGGGCCATCCTCGCGGACATCCGCAAGGACGATCAGCGCGCCGGCCAGGTGATCGAACGGATGCGGTCCTTGTTGAAGCGGCGAAGCCTGGTGTCCAATCCGTTGGATGTGCGGGAGGTGGTGGAGGACACGGTGGCGCTGGTCCGGCCGGATTTGCTGACCCGCCAAGTGAAACTCTCCCTGACGTTGGCCGACCGGCTACCGATGGTGCCGGGCGACCGGGTCCACCTGCAGCAGGTGCTGCTGAACCTCATCCTAAACTCCTTGGACGCCATGAATGGAAACGCCACCGAGGACCGCGAACTGACGGTGCGGGTGAAGGCCAACGGCGCGGGTTTTCTGGAGGTGTCCGTCCGGGATTGCGGCCACGGTTTGACGCCCAACGCCAGCCGGGAATTGTTTGAACCGTTTTACACCACCAAACCGAACGGCATGGGCATGGGGCTGGCCATTTCCCGGACGATCATCGAGGCGCATGGGGGGAAGATTCGCGCGGAAAACAATCCTGACCGGGGTGCCACGTTCACCTTCACCCTGCCCGCCGACGGAGGCTGACGGGCAACGGGAATTCACGGTTTCGCGGGCGGCGGGGCGGTCACGCGTTTAAAGAACTCGTAAATGCCCTTGTCCCCCAGTTGCCGCGCCTCGGCGAGTTCGCCGGCCCGGGTGGCATACAGCACCTGGTTTTGGGGCGAGAGGATCACGACGGCCGGAATGCCTTTTTCCAACGGCACCCCGTATGACCCGGCGACATCTTTGTTGCGCTCAAAATTATGGAGGTCATCGCTGACGTTGACCTTGACGATCCTAAAATCCCGCGCCAGGAGCGGGGCGCTGGCCCCGGTCTGCATGGCGGCGTCCAAGGTTTTGCAGTCGGGGCACCAATTGGCGCCAAAGACGACGATGACCTGGAGATGGTTGGTGGCGGCCTGGGCCAACGCCTGTTTGATGTCGAGCTTGGCGTCGGCCTTTTCGTCATAGGGGTTTTCCGCGGCGACGGCGGCCAGGGCCAGAAACACAAAGCAAAGCGCGGGCAGGATTTTCATAGGCGGGATCATTAGGTCAACGGTAAAACTGCATAACCATAACCCCATCAACTCTGCGGGCTTCCGGCCTGGTTCCGGGCGAGTTGTTTCGCCAGGCGGATGGCGGCGATCATGCTGGAGGGATTGGCGAGGCCGCGGCCCGCAATGTCATACGCCGTCCCATGGTCGGGCGAGGTGCGGATGAACGGCAGGCCGAGGGTCCAATTCACACCGGTGTCAAAGGCCACGGCCTTCAACGGGGCCAGGCCCTGGTCATGGTACATGGCGACCACGACGTCAAAGTCACCCTGCAACGCATAGTGAAACACCGTGTCGCCGCTGAGGGGGCCGACGACGTCCAGACCATTTTTTTTGGCCGCGCGCACGGCGGGGGCGATGGTGGTGATTTCTTCATCGCCAAACTCGCCGCCCTCGCCGGCATGGGGGTTCAGGCCGCACACGGCGATGCGCGCGCGGGGCAGGCGCAGCTCGTGGCAGGACTGCGCCGCCAGTTCCATGGCCAGCGCCAGCTTGGCGGGGGTCAGGCGGTCGGCCACGGTTTTCAGGGGGATATGAACGGTGGCCAGCGCCACCCGCAACCAGCGGCCGCGCTCATCGTGGCCGAGCAGCATCATGGCGGTGTGGTTGGTTTGCGCCAGCGCCGAGAGGAATTCCGTCTGGCCGACAAAGGGATGGCCGGCGCGGATGATGGATTCCTTGTTGACGGGCGCGGTGACGAGCGCATCCAATTCGCCGCGGAGGCAACGCCGGCCGCCTTCGGCCAGCCAGGCGACCGCGGCGTTGGCCGCGGCGGCGGCACCAGACGGCAAGGCGGCGGGCAGGGCTTCGGTCAGAGGATTGGTGGTGAAAAACCGGCCGTTTGCCGCCGGGGTGGAGAAGGGATGGAGCGGCAGGTTCAGGCCGGTCCGCCGGTTGGCCCGGCCCAATTCCCCGGCATCGCCGATCAGGAGGTAACGGGTGTCGTCCCGGGCGGCCTCCGCAGCCAAGGCTTTGAGCGTGACTTCGGGGCCCACGCCGGTGACGTCACCGAGCGAAATGCCAATCCAGCCGGTCATGGTATAATTAAAAATAAGCGATGAAGGTTTTGCGCTTCAAAGAATCAATCCACTGTTTTTGCAGGCGGGTCTGCTCGGCGGCTCGCAGCTCTTTTTCGATGCTGTCGCGGACTTCGGACAGGGGTTTGACGTGGGCCGTATGCGCCTCCATGACATTCAGCAGATAGCAGGCGCCGGGCAGGTCAATTACGCCGCTGGTTTCACCGGGTTTGAGCGAGAAGGCGGCGTCGGTCAAATCCTTGTTCAAGGTCGTGCGATCAATCCAGTCGCGTTCACCGCCCGCCGATCGTTGGGCGTCCTGGGAATAAAGGACGGCGAGGTCATGGAAGCTCTCCCCCTTTTGGATTTTGGCCAGAATATCATGGGCCAGGCGAAGGGTGTTGGTGTCGTTGTCCCCATTCTTGTTGATGGTGATCATGCGGAGCTTGACCTGGTCGGGCAACTGGAATTCGGCCGGGTGGGCCTGGTAATACATTTCCACCTTGTAGGGGGAGATGATGATTTCGCGGGCGACATTCTGGTTGCGCATGGCCGCCTCGACGTACTGGTCGCGGATTTCCTTGCGAAACTGCTCCACGGTCATTCCATCCGCCTGGAGGGTCTTGATCATGCTCACCCGGTCGCCTAAAAAACGCTCCCGGATCCGTTCCTGAACCGCATCATCAATCACTCCGTCGGGCAATTTGTAGCCCTCGGTCTCAAAGCTGTGGAGAATCAGCTGCCGTTCCACCAACTGCTCCAGACTGTCGTCAAAGGCGGCCTGGGTGGCCTTCTGATACTCGGCGGGCTTGCCGGCGTATTGCAACCGCAAGGTGTCCAAAACCGGCCGCGAGAATTCAAAGACCTGCAACTCGGTGATGACGGTGCCAGCGACAATGGCCTCCACGGCATCAACCGTCCTGGCCGGCAGCGGACCGCCAAGACCGCTCATCACCGACACCACTAAAATGATTCGCGCAATTTTCATCGGTCGTGGCCCTAAGATAACAGCAAGTTTCGGCGGGTCAAGCGCGCCAGTTATGGGGCGGGAGCCGCTTTTACGGGGAGCCGGTAAACTCCGCTTGCTTGAGCGCCGCGGTATCTGGTAACTTCGCCCGCCCTCAAATGAAAAAACCGGCTCCTGCATCGTCGTTATCCGTCCAAGGCCGCCGCACGGCGGCCCCGGTCATCTCCTGGCTCATGGCCGCCGCGCTCTCGCGGCCCAAATTGATCTCGCTGGCGGCGGGCTTCACGGACAACGCCACGCTGCCGGTGGAACTCGCCCGCGAGCTGATCAACGAGGTCATGAACGACCCCGCGCTCGGCCAGTCCGCCTTGCAATACGGCATCACCGCCGGCGAAAACAACCTCCGCCGTCTCACCGCGAGCCATGTTCAAAAACTGGACGGTGCCGCCGGCCCCGCCCACGCTCCCGACCGCGTCATCATCACCGGCGGTTCCCAGCAGTTGCTCTACATGACCCTGGAGGCGCTCTGCGATGAAGGTGACATCATTCTGGTGGAAGACCCCACTTACTTCGTGTTTTTGGGCATCCTGCAAAGCCGGGGCATCCACGCGCGCGGCGTGCGGTTGGAGCGCGACGGCCTGGATCTGGTCCATCTGGAGACGGTGTTGGAGCGGTTGAAAAAATCCGGCGAACTGCGCCGCGTCAAGGCCCT
>Ga0182012_10003767_pt1 | contig 16014 bp, 12 predicted proteins | sample 612S2SmetaG_FD_120486 | JGI IMG/M metagenome (GOLD analysis project Ga0182012, IMG submission 120486) | Permafrost microbial communities from Stordalen Mire, Sweden - 612S2S metaG | ecosystem: Environmental > Terrestrial > Soil > Wetlands > Permafrost | place: Sweden: Stordalen | collected...
AGTTCGGCGTCGTCATGCATGTTGATGAGCGTTCGGCGGACATCGTTCCGACGGTGTCGTCGATCGACCTGAAGACGTATCCCGGTTCGATGGCGGCCATCGCGAAAATCCTGAACCACATGGGCACATCCTGGACATTCCGGACGGATGGATTTGACGCTGACAACGTGTCGCTGACGGCGGGCGATCGTGCCGGACAGCGGAAGACCACGCTAGGGATCGTCAACGCGGCGAAGGCGTGCGGTGCGAAAACGCTGCTGATGCCGGAGTGCGGCCATTCGTTTACCGAAATCAGATGGGAAGCCGCGAACGTCTTTGGTGAACCGTTGCCGTTCCGGGTTTTGCACATCACCGAACTGCTCGCCGAGGGCATTGCGGATGGCCGCATCCGTGTGAACAAGGCGCCGCAAAGCGCCACCTATCACGATGCGTGCCAGCTTTCGCGGCGCGGCGGCGCCACGGCGGCGCCTCGGGTGATCCTGCAAGCCCTGGGGGTCGAGCTGCACGAACTGGAGGATTCCGGCGATACGAACTGGTGTTGCGGCGGGGGTGGCGGCGTCGCCCTGATCAAGCGGGCGCAACCGCTGCGCGATCAGGCGTTTCAGATCAAGCAACGGCAGATCGAGGCCACGGGTACTGCAACTGTCTATACGAGTTGTTCCGGATGCCGGCAGACGCTGGATCATGGCGGCAAGGCCGTGGGGTGGACCAAGACGGTTTCCAGCCTGCTGGAACTCGTCGCCGATAATCTCAAGGACTGAGCCATGACGAACCGGCGCATCGTCGTCGATCCGATCACCCGGATCGAGGGACATCTGCGGATCGAGGTGGAAGTCGACGGCGACGGCACTGTCGTCGAGGCGCTGAGCGCCGGCACCCAGGTGCGCGGCATCGAGATCATCCTGCGTGGCCGCGACCCGCGCGATGCCTGGGCGTTTGCGCAACGAATCTGCGGCGTCTGCACGCTGGTTCATGGTCTCGCGTCGGTGCGGGCGGTGGAGGATGCACTAGGGATCCAGGTGCCGCCGAACGGTGAGTTGATTCGCGACCTGATGGCCGGGGCGCAGATGCTGCAGGATCACGTCATCCATTTCTATCATCTGCAAGCGCTGGACTGGGTCAATCCGATCCACGCGCTGGCGGCCGATCCAAAGGCGGCATCGGCGGCGGCGGTGAGTGTTGGGTATCGCGAGACCTCGGCGGATTATTTTGCAACGGCACAGACGCGGCTGAAGGATCTGGTGACGTCCGGGCAGCTTGGCATTTTCGCCAATGGCTGGTGGGATCATCCCGGCTACAAGCTGCCGCCGGAGGTCGATCTGATTGCGCTGGCGCATTATCTGGAAGCGCTGGCGTGGCAGCGGGAGATTGGCGAAGTCCTGGCCATTTTCGGCGGCAAGAACCCGCATCCGAATGTCGCGGTCGGCGGTGCGCCGTGTGCGATATCGATGGGCGCGACGCTGCCGGGGGGTGGCGATGCGACGGCGGTTTCGTTGACCGGACTGCTGCGGGTCGGCCAGTTGATCGAAACGATGCGCGGCTTCATCGATGGCGTTTATTTGCCCGACCTGATCGCGATTGGCGGCAGCTACAAGGACTGGTTCACGCGCGGCGAGAATGTTCGGAACTTCATGACGTATGGCGATTTTGCCGGTTCGGCGGCGGGTAACGGTTTCGGCGTGCCGCGTGGCGTCGTGCTCGATCGGGATCTTTCGTATATTCATGCTGTGGATTTGACCGATCCTAAGCAGATTCAGGAATTTGTCGCCCACGCGTGGTATCAATACGCGGGCGGGGCGGCGGGACTGCACCCTTACGAGGGCGAAACAACGTTGGACTACACCGGGCCGACGCCGCCGTTCGAGCGGCTTGACGGGGCCGGCACCTATTCCTGGGTGAAGGCACCGCGCTGGCGCGGCAAGCCGATGGAAACCGGTCCGCTCGCCAGGCTTGTGCTGCTGCACGCCGCCGGCGATGTCGCCGCCCGGACGTTGACGACGGACATCCTTGGGCGGCTCGATCTGCCGTTCGAGGCGATTTATTCCACAATGGGAAGAGTTCTGGCGCGCGGAATCGAGAGCAAGCTGTTGGTGGACCGGATGGCGGGGTGGCACGACCGGTTGATGGCGAACATCGAAAGCGGCGACGTGCGGACCTTCAACGATGCGAAGTGGGACCCATCGACATGGCCGAACCACAGCCAGGGGATCGGCACCATCGAAGGGCCGCGCGGCGCGCTGGCACACTGGATCATCATCGATCACGGCCGGATCACAAACTACCAGGCCGTTGTGCCGACGACATGGAATGCTGGTCCGATCGACGATCAGGGACAGCATGGCCCGTACGAGGCGGCGTTGCTGGATGCGCATCGCCTCGCGATCCCGAACCAGCCGCTGGAAGTGCTGCGCACGATCCATAGTTTCGATCCATGCATGGCCTGTGCCGCGCATGTTTTCGGGTCGGCCCGCGAAGAGATTGTGCGGGTCACGATCCGCTGAGTAGTTTCCGAGGCTGCCGGGTCGCCTTTGCGGCGTCTATGGTCGTCTTCGAATCATCAGGAGACGCAGATGCCAGATCGGTCGCTACAATCCGGCACGGTGATGACAGCGTGGCCGGACTACCTGATCGATGCGTTCCAGCGCAGCGTGCTGTTCCTGGATCTGCTGCGGCAGCGCGGTAACGAAGAAATCGTTATGGAATCGAGGCCGCTGGCGACGGTGCTGCGCTATGGTCACGAGGAGATCATGAGCGGCAAGTCGCTGCCGCGACCGATGAACTATGTCCTGTCGCGGATCATTCCGCCGGCCGGTGTGGTGATCGATCCGAAAAAGCGGCCCGTCGTCGTGGTGGACCCGCGGGCGGGCGAGGGACCCGGGATCGGCGGCTTCAAAGCGGAAAGCGAAATCGGCGACGCGCTGAACGCCGGTCATCCGGTTTACTTCATCGGCTTTTCCGCCATGCCCGAACCAGGGCAGCAGTTCCTGGATGTTGTCGAAGGTCAGGTGAAATTCTTTGAGCGCGTAGTGGCGCTGCATCCGGATGCGCCGCTGCCGTTCGCCATCGGCAACTGCCAGGCGGGCTATCAGACTCTGATGGTGGCGATGCTGCGGCCTGATCTGTTCGGGCCCTGCCTGATGGCGGGTTCGCCGATGTCGTACTGGCAGGGCGTGCGCGGAAAGAACCCGATGCGCTATGCGGGTGGTCTGTTGGGCGGAAGCTGGCTAACCGCGATGACCAGCGACCTGGGCAACGGTCTGTTTGACGGAACCTGGCTGGTGATGAATTTCGACAGTCTGGGTCCGGCAAACTGGCTGTGGGGCAAGCAATACGACGTCTATTCCGACGTGGATAAGGGCGGTCAGCGCTACCTCGGGTTCGAAAAATGGTGGGGTGACTTCATCCAGCTAAGCGGCAACGAATTGCAGTTTCTGGTCGATAATTTGTTCATCGGCGACAAGCTGACGCGGAATTTACTTAAGTCGCACGACGGCACAGTGTTTGATGTGCGTAACGTCACCTCACCCATTATCGTGTTCACGTCGATGGGCGACAATATCTCGCCGCCGCAGGAAACGCTAGGCTGGATACTCGACCTTTACCCGACGATCGAGGACATCCGAACGGCCGGTCAGACGATCGTTTACTGCATGGACCAGAAGATCGGGCATCTCGCCATTTTCGTCTCCAGCAAGGTCGGTGCGAAGCAGGACGAGGAATTCGTGCAGTTGATGGACGTCATCGACTGCATGCCGCCCGGGCTGTTCGAGATGGTCATTTCGCCGCGTCCGCCCGGTGCGCCTGTGAGCGGCTTCGTCACCAGTGACTGGATCGCGCGGTTCGAGGCGCGTTCGCTCGACGATATCGCCGCAATCGGGCGCAACAGTCCCGCGGATGACCGAGCCTTCGCGGCGGTGGCGCGGGTGTCGGAACGGAACCTGGGGATGTATCGCAGCTTCATGCAGCCCTGGGTGCGCGCGGTTGCCAATCAGCCGATGGCGGACCTGGCGAAGGCGCTGAATCCGTTACGGCTCAGTTACACGATGTTTGCCGATCGCAATCCGTTCATGAAGGGTGTCGAAAAGCTGGCCGCCGGTGTGGCGGCCGCCCGCAAGCCGGTCGCGGCCGACAACCCGTTCCTTGCGCTGCAGCAGCAGGTCTCCAATCAGATCGTTAGCGGTTTGGATGCGTATCGGGACTCACGTGACAAGATGCAGGAACAGATTTTCTTCGGGGTTTATGGGTCGCCGATCGTTCAGGCAATGGTTGGGATCAACGATCGCAGCGAGGTGCGGCCCCCACCCGCCTCCTCACCCGAAAAGCTGGCCGCGCAAAAGGTCGAGGCGGAGCGGTATGCTGCGAAACTGGGGACCGGCGGGTTCGATGCGGCTTTGACCCGAGCGGTGCTGTATGTTCTCGCGGCTGACCGCATGGTCGATCAGCGCTGTGCACTTGCATTGAATAGCGCACGCCAGCAGGCCATGCATCTATCGCTGCCCGCGTTTAAGCTGCTGGTGCGGGACCAGTTCTTCCTACTGCTGCGGGAGCGGGAGCACGCGGTGGAAGTGCTCGCAGCCATGGTGCCGGATATGGAGGCTCGGAAAAAGTTGCTGACGCAGGCTGTGTCGATCGTCGGTGCCGGCGATCCGCTGAGCGCAAACGAGGGCAACCGTCTGGCAAGGCTTTCACAGGTGCTGGGGTTGCCGACTGGGAAGCCGGCCGTCAGTGCGATCGCGGCGACCGGGAAGACGCTGACCCATGCTGAAGCATGACCGCCACGCGCAGGGAGCAGAAGTCGATCGGGATGCAGGTCAAACGAAGTTCAATCCGCTTGAAAGCAAATACATGGCGGGCGCCGCGGTCGTGGGGTTCTTGCTGATGCTGCTGCTGAGCGGCGGCAGTTTGTTTGCTGCGTTTGGTGCCCTCGCGCTGATCGCTGGCATTGGCTGGGTGGCCAAGCTGCTGATGCACCAGGGTTCAGGGTGACAGAAGACGGAGGGCACCATACCAGCCACCCAAGGGATGGCTGGTATAGGGCAGGGACGCGTCAGGTCTTCATCAGCCAGCCGGGCAGTTTCACAGTGGACACTCCGTCGACCACGATCTCGCCGGTCTGCTTCTTCAGGATGGTGGTGATCTTGGCGACATGTTTCGGCAGCAGGGCGGTGATCGTTGCTTCAAGCGTCACGGTGTCATTGATAAACACCGGCGCGTGGAAGTTCACCAACTGGCTCAGGTAGACCGTCCCCAGGCCAGGCATCTGACCGCCGAGTACTTTGGAGATCATGCCGAACATGATGCCGCCATGGGCGATGCGCTGGCCAAACTTTGTTCGTTTGGCAAATTCGTCGTCTACGTGGATCTTGTTATGGTCGCCCGTGAGGTCGGCGTAGCCACGGACCAGCTTGTCGTCGACAAGCTGGTGATAGGTGCAGGATTGCCCGACAACGAAGTCGGCGACCGGAACGGCTTTGATAGCAGCTGACATATTTGGTTTCCTTTTGGCTTCTTCGTTCCCAAACCGGGACCGATCGGGATCAGGCGATGCCTGCCGCGATGAGTTTGTCGGGGAAATCGTCCGGCGCATCCAGCAAGGTGGTTCCGGCGATGTCGCGGAACATCCGGGCCAGCGGCAGCGGGCCGGTAATGTGCTTGGGCACGACCTCAGAGATTCCCATTCCGCCCTCGATCTGGATGGCATCCGCCAGCATCTTTGAGCCGAAACGACCCATGAACATTTTCACCATGCCTGCTTCGGGTTCGAACGGCGCGTCGGCCTCGACCAGGCGCGCGACGTGGCAAATCCCGAACCATCCCATGTGGCAGTCGGTGACGATTTCGGCCAGCATGGTTTGGATCGCCTGCAGGCTGGCGATCGGATGATGGAACTGCACACGGTGTTTGGCGTACTCGGCCGCATGCGCTACCGCCGCCTTGGCGATACCGACAGTCTGTGCGGCCTCGGCCACGGCAAGGACTGCGAGAATCTGCGTGGCGATCACCGCTCCGCAGTTTTCGGTACCCATGACGCTGGCTTCATCCATCGAAACGTTGTCGAAGGTCAGATGCGCCACCGGGCAAGCCTTCAGGCCCATGGTTTCCTGCCGCGGACCGATTTTCAATCCGCTGGTGGCGGCATCGACAATGAAGCCAGTCACCCCGCCGCTGCCTGTGGCGAACACCAGATAAACATCCGCTGCTCCGGCATTGCGCACGAACGCTTTGGTTCCGTTCAATTTGAAACCAGCGCCCTGCCGCGTGACCAGCAGCGCGCTGCGACCAACGCCCGGGGTCGGACCTTCTTCCTGAATGGCGATCGCGCCGAGTTTGTCGCCTTTGGCCAGCGCTGGCAGATACTGCTTCTTCTGCGCGTCGCTGCCCCAGTGTTCGAGTGCATAGGCGAACAGAGCGTGATTGTTGATGACCGAGGCGATGGCTGGACAGGATCGCGACAGCGCCTGGACAACCTCGATGTGGCTGACAAAGCCGGCGCCGGCCACTGATGATTGCTTTGGCAGTACGAGTCCGAGCAAGCCCTGCGCCGCCAGTTGCCCGATCAGCGCCTTGGGGAACACCACGCCGCGGTCGAGCTCCGTCACGATCGGATCGATGAATTCGTCGGCGAAATCATGCGCGAGTTTCGCAACGGCTTGTTGTGCTGCGGTCAATTGCTGGTTCATTTCGCACCTGCTTTCATCGCCGGGACTGCAATTCTGGGTGGAGCGAGCAGCGAGCGCGCGATCACGAGGCGCTGGATTTGATTGGTGCCTTCGTAGATCTGCATGACTTTGGCATCACGCATGAACTTGCCGAACTCCGAGGTGTAGGCATGCGATCCCATCAGGCGCATTGCCTGCGATGTCACGCTCATTGCGACGGCGGTACCCAATGTCTTGGCGATCGCCGATTCCTTGGAAAACGGTCGCTTCGCCTCCCGCAGCGCCATGGTGTGATGCTGCGCCTGCCGTGCGCCTTCGATCTGGATCTGCATGTCGGCGAGATCGAATTGCAGGGTCTCGCCGGGGAAACTCTTTGCCGGGTAGCGCTTGTGCAGATGCTTCACGCATTCGTCCAGGCACCGTTGCGCTAGACCAATGGCCAGCGCACCGATGGACGGTCTGGCGAGATCGAGCGTTTCCATCGCGATCTTCATGCCGTCCCCCTCTTTGCCCAGCCGGTTGGCGACGGAAACCCGAAGGTCCTTCATGGAGAAATACACGGTGTTGGAGCTTCGCAGACCAAGCTTTTCCTCGCGGTCGCCCATGATAAGGCCGGGCAGACCACGCTCGACAATAAAGGCGCTGAGACCCTTCGTGCCGGCAGCGGGATCGGTTGCCGCGAAGATCACCAGCATGGCCGCTTCTCCGCCGTTGGTGATCCAGCATTTCGGGCCATTCAGGATATACTCGTCACCCTGCCTGACGGCGGTCGCCACGCCTGCGCCGGCGTCGGAACCGGCGGCCGGTTCAGTCAAGGCGAAGGCGCCAATCCCGGCGTCCAACATTGGCTTGCAGAAATGGCGCTTCTGGTCGTCGTTGCCAGCGGTCAGGACCGCTTCCATACTGAGTATGCTGGCCGATAATGTTGTTCCCATGGCGGCACAACCGTAGCCCCATTCTTCCAGCACCAGGGCCTGGGTCAGCGGGCTATAACCGAGCCCGCCATATTCCTTCGGCACGGCCATCGCAAATATTTTGCTGGGTTTGGCCGCTGCCAGGAGGTAGCTGTGGAATTCTCCCGTTTTATCATACTCCGCTGCATGGGGCGTGATATGGGCAGCGACAAAATCCCTTGCCGTCTGCTGGATCGCGGACTGTTCCGAGTTCATGACGTCTTGCCTTTGCTCTTGGATGTCAGGATCGCCTTCAGGCCGCCCCACTCGGGCTGGAAAATCTCCGCCGGCATCGGCTTGGGTGGCGGCGACATGAGCGGCTTGAAGTCCATATGTGCCAGAATGTCATTTTGGACGTCGATGCCGGGCGCCACCTCGATCAGCGCCAGCGTCCCATCACGCAGTTCGAACACCGCGCGCTCTGTGATGAACAACACGGGCTGTTTGGTCTTCGTTGCGTAGCCGCCGCTGAAGGTGACCTGCTCCACCTTCTTGACGTATTTGCGGGCTTTGCCTTCGGTCTTGATGGCGATCTTGCCGTCGGCCACGGCGACTTTCAGACCGCCCGCGGTGAACGCGCCGCAATAGATAACCCGCTTGGCATGTTGGGTGATGTCGATGAAGCCGCCGCAACCGACGAAACGCCCGTTGAACTTGCTGACATTCACGTTGCCCTGGGCGTCCACCTGGGCAGCACCCAGAAATGCCAGGTCAAGGCCGCCACCGCTGTACCAGTCGAACTGAACCTGCTGCTCAACGAAGGCCTCGGGATTGAGCGACATTCCGAAATCGTGACCGCCCGCCGGAATACCGCCGATCGTTCCGACCTCGGTGGTCAGTGTCATCATGTCGCCGGCGCCTTCCTGGGCCGCCACGGCAGCAACCCCCTCGGGCACGCCGATGCCAAGATTGACGGTGCAACCGGGGACCAGTTCCATCGCTGCGCGCCTGGCGATGATCAGCCGTTCATTGAAGGGCAGCGCCGGAACTTCGTCCAACGGGACATGGATCGCGCCGGAGAAGGCCGGATTGAACTGGGTTCCCGCCGACTGCCAATGATTGTTTGGACCCGAAACGACGACATGGTCGATCAGCACGCCCGGCACGCGCACGGTCTTTGGATCCAGGCTGCCGTTTCTGGCGATGTATTCGACCTCGGCGATGACGATGCCGCCGGTGTTCTTTGCCGCCTGCGCGAGCGGCAGGCATTCCAGCAACGCACCCTCATCGGTCACGGTCAGGTTGCCGTTTTCGTCGGCCGTGGTGCCGCGGATGATGGCGACGTCGACTTTGAAGCTCTTGAAGAACAGCCACTCCTGGCCTTCGAAATTGATCACTTTAACCAGGTCCGTGGTTGTCGCCTTGTTCAGTTTGCCACCTTCCACGCGGGGATCGACAAAGGTCATCAGCCCGGTCTTGGTGATCAAGCCAGGCCGGTGAGCGGCGATGTCACGCCACAACTGAGCGATGACGCCCTGCGGCAGACACCAAGCCTCGAAGTCGGCTTCCGTGATCATCTTGGCGATGTCGGGCGCGAGGCCGGCATGGGCGGCGATCCAGCGCGAAATCATTCCGGCATGAGCGAAATGCTGCGGACCTTTGGTCTTCCAGTTGCCGATTCCCGAGGCATGGACAAAGGTCAACCCGGCGGGGTGGCCTGATTTCAGGAATCGCTGCTCGATGGCGATTGCCAGCTCCTCGGGCCATCCCGAGAGGCCCAGTGCGGCGGCACCGAGTGTGGCTCCGTCTTTTATCAGCTCGGCGGCTGCGCTGGCGGAAATGACCTTGGACATCTGATGCTCCTTGGCGGCCGGGTGACCCCGGCCGCAGCTAGTTTCGTTCTATGCGGCTGCCGGAATGGCCGGATCGGCGGTGTGGACGGCCAGGGAGGTTGGCTTGGATGTGCCCAGAATATCCTTGGCGCGGGCGACGTCTTCGGTGCTGCCATGCGCGATCACCAGGAAACCATCCGCTTTGATTGCGGTCTCATATTGAAGCACGCTGTCCTTGGGAATACCGATGCTGTAGAGCGCCGCGCCCAAAGCCCCGAGGCCGCCGGTGACGACGGCACCCTCGACAGCCGAGAACGCCGTGGCCGCGAGATAACCCAGAACGACGACATGCCCGACCAAGGGAATGGTCAGGAACAGGCCGCCAAAGAACAGTCCCCAGAGACCGCCCCAGAATGCACCGCGCGAGCCCCAGAATCTCATCCGGTCGCCAGCGTTGTAGAATCCAACAACTTTTTCCTCGGTATGGTAGCCTTTGCCGATCACACTGAGGTGCTTCATCTCAAAGCCTGCGTCGGTCAGCTTTTTGACCGCCGCATCGGCTGCCTGATGATCGGGGAACACGGCAATAACAGAATTGGTGATTTCCATTGATCTCTCTTTCTGGATGAGGCGATGGCAGGTCGGGCGCGAAGGCATGGTGCGTACTGCCTTATCGCAACTTTGGCATCCCAGCCCGCATATGGTCGGCTTCAGCCGCTATCGGAAAGGGTCGGAAACTACTCAGGACTTTGGGCATCCAGCAGTCCCTCGGACCACAGCCGATTGATAAAAAGGGGAAACCTGCAGGGCCTGTATGGACCTGTGTATTGCGCCGGTATCGGCGGGTCCGCGCGCCGGCACCATTCATATGATTCTCCAGCAAAATTATCGCCGCCGGATTGCCGACATCCAACGCAAGCTGCATCCGATCGGCGTCTTGGGCGTTGAAAATGGCAGTCTTCAGCCAAGTCTGGAAAGTACGGGCGCATCCGTTCAACGCGGCCAAGAAAGCAATCGCCGCGCGTTAAATGCCGGTATGCAGGACGGAAACCGGTTGGTTGGTTACGCCGAACTTGAGATGGATCGCCAGCGCCGGGCCCAGGATGCGATCAGAAAGCTGGTCGAGGCTGTCGGCCAGATCGGCGAAAGTGGCACCCTTTGCAAGACTGAAGGAGATCTCGCTGCTGGCGAACAGTGCGGAGACCTGATTCGACTGTGTGCCTGAACTTTGTATTATTTGCATGACTTTGCCCCTGATTTGCCTGTCGTCCGACCGCGTACGTTCCTCTGTTGGTTCGCACACTGTCTGACGAGCGACACATGACACCATAAAGCCTGCCGAGATTACCAAAAGCATCGGAAACTACCTAGACTGTAAGGTAATCGACAGCAGTCAGGGCATTGATCAGGACTGCGTAGTTTCCGACGCTGCCGGGCTGACAGTCAACGATCCATAGAACCAAACAGAAAGAAGCGGCTTCCGCTTTTGGCCTTATGACATGGAGAAGCACGATATGATCAGGTTTGCCCTGATAGCCACGGCAGTCTTTGGGATTATGACTGCTGCTGCCATCGCCCAGTCCTCGACGTCGACGACAACCACGACGCAGTCAACCAGTCCGGTTGCACCGCCGCTTTTTGGCACGTCAATGAACAGCACCACGCAGCGGACCGTCGACAGCAACGGGGTCGTGGTCGACAAGAGCAGGACCTATACGACCGGGACCGGTATTGCCCCGAATGGCGATATGACAACCACAGGGAAGACAACGGAAACCACCGTCGTCCGCTAACCCGACAGTCCGGCTTTCATCAACAGAATTTTCGGGATTCAGACTATGATCAATGTGAAATCATGCCTCCGTGTTGCGATCTGCGGCGCAATGCTTGCCGGCACCGCCGTGCTGGCCAGTTGCGCCGAGGCGCCAGCGCCGATCCGGACCATAACCACAGAGCAAACCACAACCACGACGCCGCGTCCGGTCGTGTCCACCACAACGACCACGACAGAGCAGACCCGCCAGCCGTGACATCGGCTGAGCGAACGGCAGGCGGTCGGATGTTTCGGCGGAACCTGTCGTTCGGCGCTTGATCGGGGGTCTGCTTTCCAGGCGGACCACAACCATTCCATGAAGATAAGCGCGGCGATGCGGGATCCTGCGTCGCCTCGTTTTGCAGTTTGGCAACGGAAACCGGGCGCGATGTGCGTCGCGCCCGGGGTGAATAAGGCTTATCTCTCCCGCCCTCTCTCGCCGCCGCGGGACGCCTCCTGATGCGGTGCGGCGCGCTGTGGCGCCTGACGTTCGGCCTGGTGAGCAGCCGGGCGCGGCGCCTGGTGCGCGACCGGACGCGGCGCCTGGTGCGCGACCGGACGCGGCGCCTGGTGTGCGACCGGACGTGCGGCCTGGTGCGCAACGGGACGTGCCATCTGGTGTGGGGCCTGACGGGCGGCTGCAACATGGGCTGCTTGCGGCCGCACCACACCGCTTCCCTCGAACTCGGCGGGGCGGGCTGTCGCGGCTATGGCAGGCCGGCCATTGTTGTGCGCCGCAACCAGGCCCGGATGACCCGCGGCAGCCGTAAAGTGCCGGCTCTGTTCGGATGGTACCGGCAGATGGGTTTCGTGTTCCGCCTCACGGTCCGCGGCGCTCGGTTCGGCTCTGATCCCGCCCGTTCCGCCGGTGTAGCTCACGCGGCTGATGTTGTTGACCGGCACGTTCTGCCGATAGGCGTTGGTGACGTGAACGGAGCCGAAATTGTTGACGGACCGGTTGTAGTCGAAATGACCGGCTTCCCAGCGGCCGCCCTGGAAGCCGTTGCCGCCATAGCCATACCCGTAGTTCACGCCGCCATAGAAGCCGACATGCGGTCCCCAGTAGCCGGCATGGAACAGATACAGGCCGTCACTCCAGCCCCAGTAAGGCGGTGTCCACAGCACGTCCACCGCAGGTGGCAGGATCCACGTGCCGGGAACCCAGTAATAGCCGGCCGGCGAGGCCCACTGCCAGTAACCCGGCGTCCAGATGTATCCCTCCTCGGGCATCGGCGGCTGGGCATAAACCGGCAGCGCCGGCGGCGGCAGTGCGCAGGTGATCGCCACGCCAATCTGAGCGGTTGCGGCGGTTGGCGTGGTCAGCATCAGCGGGCCGGGCAGGATCGTTGCGGCAAGTAAAAGACCCTTGAAGTTCAGGTATCTGGCGGCGTTCATGTGAAGCCTTTCAGGGACGGGATCAGTGACGTCCCGGGAAAGCCTGAAACTAATTGCACACCGCCATCGATGTCAGACTCGGAAAATACTCAGGGTGCCGGTCAATGACTGAGCGGCAGGAAACCCACACGCCGGACCGGCAGGACTATGACTATCGATCCGCGTCACTGGCCGCCGCAGCCAGTGCCAGCCTGGCCAATGCGGGCAACGACCTGGTGCCCATCTTGGTCATGATCGACGCGCGATGATTTTCCACCGTACGCTGGCTGATGCCAAGATCGGCGGCGATATTCTTGCTGGGGTGTCCGGCCAGAACCATGTCCATGACCTGACGCTGCCGCGCCGTCAGTGCGGCGACATGGGTTGCTGCCTGCTCGCGCCAGGCGGACAGCTTGCTGGAATCGCGGGATTGTTCCAGTGCGCGATCGACGCTGCCAAGTAATTCGCCGCGGCTGATCGGTTTTTCGATGAAATCCGATGCGCCGGCCTTCATCGCCTGCACCGCGATCGCGACGTCGCTGCTGCCGGTGATCATGATCGCCGGCAGGCGATGGCCCGCATCGTGCAGGCGCGCCAGCAGTGCCAAACCATTCATTCCGGGAAGATAGGCATCGATCACCAGGCATGCGTCCCGACCGGGCCGATAAACCGCCAGAAATTCTTCGCACGTCGCGAAATCCTCGACCGTTCGGCCATCTTCTTCCAATACCGCCCGGATCGCCCCACGGATGCCGTCGTCGTCGTCGACCACAAAGATCACCGGCGGTCCGGACCCATCCGCAACACGCGGCGATCGGGGCGGAACCGGCGCAAGCGACAGCGGCAGCAGCCGCTGGATAGCCTGGATCAGTTCCTGCAGCTTCATCGGCTTGCTGAGCCGCTCACAGCCCGCCCCGGCAATGCTAGCCAGCGTGGCGCTTGATATATCGCCGGTCAGGATGATTGCCGGAACTGCGCGGTGCAGCGCCTCGCGCAGCATTACGGTGGCGCGCACGCCATCCATCCCGGTGGGAAGGTTGTAGTCCGCCAGGATAAGATCGGGCTGCGCCTTGTTCCGCTTGACCAGATCCAGCGCCATGACGCCATCGGATGCGGTGGCGACGCTATGTCCCTCATCGGCGAGCAATACTTCCAGAAGTTCACGCACGTCGGGATCGTCCTCGATCACCAGAATCGCGCCCGTGTGAAGAACACGTTCGGTGGCGCCGTTACGGGCTGTCGTCGCGTCCGGCCGAACCACCGGCGCGCCAGGCGCCAATGCGACATCGACCGAGAACACCGAACCCTTGCCGGGGCGCGAGCGCACCCGGATCGGGTGGCCGAGCAGGGCGCCGAGGTGGTGCACGATGGAGAGGCCGAGGCCGAGGCCGAGGCTGCGTTCGCGGGCGACATTGTCGAGTTGATGGTATTCCTCGAAGATTGCTTCCAGCGAGCCTTCCGGAATGCCGATTCCGGTGTCCCAGACTTCAATGCTCAGCATGGTCCCGTGGCGGCGGCAGCCCAGCAGCACCTTGCCGCGCCGCGTGTATTTCAGCGCGTTGGAAACCAGATTGCGCAGCATCTGCTCCAGAAGGCGGGGATCGCTGCTGACCGAAAGGCTGCACGGCACGACGCGCAGCGCGAGTCCCTTGGCCTGGGCGTGATAAAGGAACTCCTCCTTTAACTGATCAAGCAGTCCGGAAACCGGAAAATTCGCGATTTCGGCGTGAACCGTCCCGGCTTCGATCTGGTTGATGTCCAGCAGCGCGTTCAGCATGCCCGACATGGCGCCCAGCGTCTCATCCAGGCGCCCAACCAGCTTGCGAGCCTTATCCGTTTCGACATTCTTCGACAGCAATCCCTGCACCAAAGCGAGCGTCTGCAACGGCTGGCGCAGATCGTGGCTTGCCGCAGCCAGGAACCGGGACTTGGCGGAGGTCGCCAGTTCCGCTTGACGCTTTGCCACGCCCAACTCGTCCATCGCGTGGCGCCGGTCGGTGACGTCGGCAAAGGTGATGACGACGCCTTCGACGCCGTTTTCCTGCGTGCGATAGGGCAGCACGCGGCGGATGAAGCAGGCGCCGTTCTGCGCCTCGATCTCCCGCTCGATCGGTGCCAGGGTTCGCAACACCGTCTTCGCATCGTCGAGCAGATCGGCGTCGGCGGCGAGCGAGTGCAGGTCCGACAGCGGGCGCCCGATGTCGCTGGGAATGATCGCGAACAAGGCCTTGGTGGCGGGCGTGAAGAACCGGATGTTGAGAGTCTCGTCCAGGAACAACGTCGCGACGTCGGTGCTGTAGAGCACGTTCTGCAGATCGTTGGCGGTGGTTCGCTGCCGCTCCAGCGTTTCCTGCAACTGGCTGTTCAGCGCGGTCAGTTCCTCATTCAACGACTGTAATTCTTCTTTCGAGGTCAGCAGTTCTTCGTTGGTGGATTGATACTCTTCCTGCACCGACAAGGCTTCTTCGTTGATGGCTTTCTGCTCTTCGCCGGAGATCTCCAGATTATGGATGGCACCCTGCAGTTCAGTCCGTGTCGCCTCCAGCTCCCGCTCCAGTTCGGCAACCAGCCGCGCGTCGCCGGGTGCGCCGGGCCGGTCGCGCACCGATTCGGTCTTCGGGTTGTCCACGAAGCAAACCAGCAGCAGGTCCTCGTTTTCGCTGGGGACGGGGCGGACGGCGATGCTGAATGAGCCGGACTGACCGTCCACCGCCATTCGACCGCCCGAGATCACAACGGGGGCGTTAGCCTTGCTGGCCTGCTGGATCGCCGACCGCAATTTGGTGCGCATGCCTTGCCGAACCATCGCCAGCAAATCGTGCGACGGATGTCCGGGGACGACGCGCAGATAGCGGTCGGTCGGACCGAGCGAATAGAGACAGTCATAATTGTGGTTGATCAGGACCGCCGCCGGCGCATAGGTTTCCATCACCAGGCGCTGGCACAGCTCCGCCAACGCGATTTGGCGCGATTGTGGCGAGGTTGGTTTCGAAAGTAACCGCACGCCGTCGCCGAGGCTTCTGATCAGACCGATCTCGCTCGGGCGGCTCCGGCCGACACTCCGGTACAGCCGCTCCGGCTTCGAAATCGCCTCGAAGCGACCGCCGCCCTCGCCGACGGTTTCCGATGTGCCCAGTAACAGCAGGCCGCCCGGTTCCAGTGCGAAATGAAGCACGGCGAGGACTTTCGCCTGGGCCTCGGGGCCCAGATAGATCAGCAGATTCCGGCAGGATACGAAATTCAGGCGGGAGAACGGGGGATCGACCAGCACGTCCTGCACGGTGAAGACCACCGTGGCCCGCAGTTCGGGGGAGACGCGGTAGCTATGATCTTCGTTCGTGAAGAAGCGGGTGAGCCTCTCGTTTGAAACATCGGCCTGGATCGTTTCGGGATACAGCCCTTCCCGGGCGGCGGCAATCGCGTCCGGATCGACGTCGGAGGCG
>Ga0182012_10003768_pt1 | contig 16012 bp, 18 predicted proteins | sample 612S2SmetaG_FD_120486 | JGI IMG/M metagenome (GOLD analysis project Ga0182012, IMG submission 120486) | Permafrost microbial communities from Stordalen Mire, Sweden - 612S2S metaG | ecosystem: Environmental > Terrestrial > Soil > Wetlands > Permafrost | place: Sweden: Stordalen | collected...
CGAGGGGAGAATTCCGCGAATCAGAAATTCGCGCCATGAACCTCTGAACCGAGGCGGAGGGAGGGAAAGGGCTAAAAGCTAAATTATAAAGTATAAATTATGAATTATGAATAACAGGGGGGAGGATGAATTCTGAATTCTGAATTATCGTTTTCGTAAAATATAGATTGCCAACAGGTTGCGTCCGTTCCCCCGCACCCCTGCCCTCTCCCCAAGGGAGAGGGGGAATCGTCGCCAGTCGCAGAGTTATCTGATGATTCGATCAACCGAAAGGGACACGGTTCAAGTGGAGGATTGGTCTGGACAAGCGCGGGTGAGAAATTAGGCTGTCCTGGTGCCGAAGCCACCCAGCGGGATATTTGCCAGGTCCATTCCATCGGCCGGTTTGTCCCCACGCAGGACCGGACGCCGGCCGGACCGCCACCGATGACCGTGCTGGAAGCCATACAGAAATGCACCGACTTTCTGGCGAAGAAAGGCGTGGAATCGCCGCGCCTGCAAACGGAGTTGTTGCTGGCCCACCTGCTGAAGCTGCCGCGGATGACGTTGTATCTGAACTTTGAGCGCATCCTCACGCCGGCGGAGGCGGATGCGTTGCGCGACCTGGTCAAACGCCGGAGCCGGCACGAACCGCTCCAGCACATCACGGGGTCCACGTCCTTCTGCGGCCACGAAATCCGGGTCAACCGCGATGTCCTGGTGCCGCGGCCGGAAACCGAGCTGTTGGCGGAGCATGGCTGGCAGTTCCTCGCGGGGCGGCCGTCACCGGCCACGGCCCTGGATTTTGGGACCGGCAGCGGTTGCGTGGCCATCGCCCTGGCGGCCCAATGTTTGGAGGCGGTGATCACCGCCCTGGAGGTCTCCGAGGCGGCCCTGGAGATGGCCCGGGAAAATGCGGAGGAAAACGGGGTGGCCGGGCAAATCCAGTTCGTGGCCGGGGATGGTTTCGATTCGCTGCCGGAAGAGGCTGATTTTGATCTGATCATCAGCAATCCGCCCTATATTCCCACGGCGGAGATTGCCGGGCTGCAGCCGGAGGTGCGGGATTTTGACCCGCCCAAGGCGTTGGACGGCGGGGCGGACGGCCTGGGGTTTTACCGGTTGCTGGCCGCGAGGGCGGCCGGACGGCTCCGGCCCGGCGGGAAGCTCATGCTGGAATTTGGCGACGGCCAGGCGGACGCCGTCCGCCATCTGTTGGAGGCGGAAAAGTGGATTGTGGAGGCGGTGCAGGAGGACTATGCTCACCGGGCCCGGATCATCATCGCCGGACGTTAAACCAATGTTGTCATGCAAAGTTTTTTGATCAAAGGCGGCGTGCCGCTGAACGGGGAAGTAACCATCAGCGGCAGCAAAAACGCGGCCCTGCCCATCATGGCGGCCACCCTGCTGACCGATGAACCCTGTGTCATCCGGCAGGTGCCGGGGTTGAGCGACACGCGTTTCATGGTGCAAATTCTGGCCTCGCTGGGCGCGACCACCGTTTTTGAGGACGGCACGCTCTGGGCGCAGGCCCGCAACCTTCGTGATTTTGGGGATTACGAATTGGTTCGCAAGATGCGCGGGTCCGTCTGCATCATGGGACCGTTGCTTGGGCGGTTGAAAAAAGCGCGGGTCTCGCTGCCCGGCGGCTGCGTCATTGGCGCGCGGCCGATCAACCTGCATCTGAAAGGCTTTGCCGCGCTGGGCGCCAAGATAGAAATTGAGGGCGGCTATGTTACCGCCAGCGCGGAGCAACTGACCGGTAATTCGGTGTTCCTGGGCGGGCGCGCCGGGCCGACGGTGCTGGGCACCGCCAACGTGATGATGGCGGCGACATTGGCCCGGGGCGTCACGATCATTGAAAGCGCCGCCTGCGAACCGGAAGTGGTGGATCTGGCCGCATTTCTGAACGCCATGGGCGCCAAAGTCAGCGGCGCGGGCAGTCCGACGATCACCATCACGGGGGTGGAGAAATTGCACGGGGCGGAACATCAGGTGATTCCCGACCGCATCGAGGCGGCGACGTTCATGATCGCCGCCGGGGCGACCCAGGGCGAGGTGACCGTCCGGGGGGCGCGGGCGGATCATCTGCGCGCGGTGATGGACAAATTGGGGGAGGCCGGGGTGGGGGTGGAACGGTCGGGGGCCAATCTGGTAGTCCGCGGCCGGGGCGGTTTGAAGCCGGCGGATCTCACCACCCTGCCTTACTCGGGATTCCCGACGGATGTGCAAGCGCAAATGATGTCGCTGCTGGCCCTGGCCCCGGGCACGAGCATCATCACGGAACGCATTTTTGAGTCCCGCTTCATGCATGTCAGCGAGCTGGCGCGGCTGGGCGCGGACATCGAGATCGAAGGGCCCAGCGCCATTGTCAAAGGTGGCCGGCCGCTGAGCGGCGCGCCGGTCATGGCCAGTGATTTGCGCGCGTCGGCCGCGCTGGTGATCGCCGGTCTGGCCGCCGGGGGCCAGACGCAGGTCAACCGCATTTACCATCTGGACCGCGGCTACGAGGCCATGGACACGAAGCTGCGCCAGTTGGGCGCGAACATCTGCCGGGTGGAGGAATAAGAAATCAGCGCGGCTGGCGGCGGTGGTCACAAACGCAAGGCGGCTGCGTTGGTGAACACGACCGCCGGCCGGCTGTCCCCCGGTTGTTAAAGCGGGTGGCGTTCATGCCGCCACCAGCTCCCGGCCGGCCCAGATGCGGGCCTGCCGTTCCGCCTGGCGCAGGGCCAGGATGGATTTTTCCTCGAACAAGGCGGGAAACACCAGCAGGGGAAACAGGGTTTCCCAAGCCAGCGCCGCCGCCTCATTGGCCGCCTGGCGCAGCGGCGTGTCCAGCCCGGGGGTGCTCGCCGCCGAGAGTTCCCGCGCCAGCAGCCGGGCTTTCAGCCGCTCGAATTCGGCCGCCCGGGCCGCCCGGAGCGCCGCGTCCGACGCCGGCCGCAGTTCAAATTGGGTCTCCGCCTCAAATTCGGCGGGGACCCGGTTGGTCGTCATAGGTTTTGTGTTCATTGCATTCCTTTCGTTGGTTGTGCCAAACAAAAACCCGCGAGGGGTGTGACCATCGCGGGTTTTTGAAAGTCAGCTTTTCCGGTCAGAATTTCAGTCCCACGAGGCCCCCACGGTGGCAGGCGCGCATCCCCACGGATTGAATCCGCTGGGTCCGCACCGGCTGCCGCATGGTGTCAATAGTGGTCTTCATATCTAACCGCGATCATTAAACAACATTTTAAGGCGGCTGTCAACTTTTTTTGCCGGCGAAAATTCATTGTCGGATTCGGAGATGGTGGTAGATTGCCTTAAGAAACATACATGAGTGCGTTGAAAATGGTCCGTTGCGGCTGGTGCGACAAGCAGGCGTTCATTCCCGGCGACCTGCCGCCCCTCGCCACGGAGCCCTGTAAAAATTGCGGGCATCAGATCATGATGCCGATGCAGCTCCGCCAGTTTGAGTTGCGCAGCAAAATCGCCTCGGGCGGCATGGGCATTGTTTACCGGGCTTGGGACGTGACCTTGGAACGGATGGTGGCCGTCAAGCTGATGAAAAAGGAGTTGTTGGAGGAGCCGAAGGCGCTGGAGAGTTTTTACCGCGAAGCCCGCGCCTGCGCCCGCCTCAATCACACCAACATCATTCACATTTACACCTTTGACGAATGGGAACGCGAACGCTATCTCGTCATGGAGCTCGCCGACCGCGGCAGCCTGGACAACCGGATTGAGAAATTACACAAGCTGCCGGAACTGGATGTGCTGGACATCGGCATCAAAATCGCCTCCGCCCTGGACATGGCGCTCAAGTACGACATGATCCACCGCGACATCAAGCCGGGCAACATTCTCTTCAACGCCGACCACGAGCCCAAGCTGGTGGACTTCGGCCTGGCCCGCAAAGCCGAGGCGGATGCCGACGCGGACGACATGGTGTGGGGCACGCCGTTTTACGTGGCCCCCGAGAAGATCAAACGCGAGCCGGAGACATTCCTGTCTGACATGTACAGCCTGGGCGCGACGCTCTACCACGCGATGACCGGTTGCGTGCCGTTTGACGCCCCCACCCCGGAGGAAGTGGTCGTGGCCCAAGTGCAAACCCCCCTGACGCCCCCCAACGCGGTGGCCCCGGAAATAACCCAGCCGGCCAGCGACGCGCTGGCCCGTTCCCTGGCGAAAAACCCGGCCGACCGGTTTCTCAGCTACGATGAATTCATCATGGCACTGGAGGCGGCGCGCAGTTTGTTGTTGCGCCAGCAATCCCAGGAGCCGGACCCGCCGCTCAAGCCCAAGGGCATGACCAGTTGGTGGAAACGGTCCTGAAAACAAAAAGGGCGGGCTGAATGCCCGCCCATGGGTTCTTAAAAGCTCCCATCCGTCCCGCAGGGCGGGACGGGCTGTGCTGATGGAAGAAACGGCGAGGGCGGCTCGCGCTGGCGCGCCCGCGTCCTCCTGCGCTAAAGCTTCCGCCGCCGCTAAAGCTATGGCGGACGGGACGGCGGACGAGGGCGTCCGCCGCCGCGCCCGGGGCGGGCGCGCTCCCCAGTTTCTTAGAAGCGTCCGCTTATTGGGGCGTCGTCGTCGCGGCGGCCTTTTTCTTCTTGGCCGCGGCCAGTTTCAACGTGGTGACATTTTTCGTGCCATCCGCCGCCGTCTTGTAAGCGCCGGACACCGAATCCCCCACTTTGAAATCCGCGAGGGTGGCCGGCACCCCATTGGTGGTGATTTTGGAGGTGGAGGTGACGGCCAGTTTAAGGTCGCCCACGGTGAAGACGCCCGCCGAGGCGTCCACGGTGGCCACCGTGCCCTTGAAGGGCAGCGATTTCTTGGGTGCGGCCGTGGCGGCGGCCGCGGGGGCGTTGGGGCCGGCATTTTGGGCGCGGGACCAATCCGGGACGGCAACCAATGCCGCCGTCAGGAGGCTCAAGGTGGTGAACTTAACGAGGTTTTTCATAGGCTTGATTTATGGAGTGTGGTTATGGTGGGAGGAACAGACAGCTTAAATTAAAGAGGATTTCATTGGAGTTCGGCCTGGCGGGCGGGCTTACCACGCCCCCTCGGTCAGGGCCACCGTGATGTTCCGGGCCAGGTCATCGGCCAGCAAGGTCATGGTTTGCCGATCGGCGCTTGCCAGGTCGGTGCCGGCCCGCACCAGGGTGAAGCCGGTGACGTCTTTTTCCAGCAAAATCTTGCCGGAGCCGCTTTCGCGGGCCACCACATGGGCGGTCAGGCCCACCCGGTAATTGACCGCGGTGGTCACGTCCTGGTTTAAAAAACTCAATCCCTCCCGGTGATACCCCTTGAGCGTGCCGGTCAGCACCACGTCGCTCCCGCCGTGGTTCACCAGGTGATAGGTGGCGTCGGTTTGCATCTCCTCGCGCAAGGCCTGGCTGACCGCATCCCCCAGCCGCGGCTCCAGGGTTTGATTGTTAAACGGCAGAATCTCGATGGTCCCCGCCCCCGCCGGCCCGCCGTTGGCCGGGCCCAAATGATAACCGGCGCAGCCGCACCAGCCCAGCAACGCCAGGCCACACAACAAGACGGTCGGTATGCGCATTTATTTGCCTCCGGTCTGCAGCCGCGGCGTGAGCAGGGTGATGTGCAGGCGGGCCGGCCCGGCAAAGGGTGAATTGGGATCCAGTTGCAACACCTCGTTATAATAAACCACCGCCCCGGCCCAGCGTTTGGTTTTCTCATAGTATTGGGCGATTTTGTAATTGCCCCGGACCTGCTCGGCTTTCAGCAACGCGATGGCCTGCTGCACTTGCGGCACGCGTTTATCCTCCGGAAAAAAGGTCATGAAATCCGTGTAGGTGGCGATCGCCTTGCCGGCCATGCTTTGATCATATTCGGCGGTGGCCGCCTGCTTCTGAAACGCCAGGCCCTCGCGATACAGGGCGTCCGCGGCGATGAGCGGCTGGTCGTGGTAGCGGTCGGCGGCGGTTTCGTAGGCCTTGGCGGCCGCGTCGTAATCCTTCTGCTTTTCCCGGGCCGCCCCGATGCTCATCTGGGCGTGGGGCGCCACGCTGCTGAAAGGTCCGTTTTCGACAATTTTGTCGAACAGCCTGGCGGTTTGCTCCATTGAGGGGTACAGCGGAATGGTGTTCCACAACCGGAACCATTCGCCGTCCAGAAAACGGTTGGCGATCGCATATTGACGCCCGAGGATGTCGTCGTAACTTTCGCTGCGGGGATATTTTTGAATGATGGTTTGGTAGGCCTTGAAGGCCGCCTCGTCGTGGCGGCTCTGTTCCAGGCACTGTCCCACCAGGTATTCGGCGCGCGGGGCGGAGTCGGACAACGGCCAGAGCTGGAGCACGCGGTGGGCCGCGCGGAGCGCCAGCTTGTAATTCTGGTCTTTGAACGCCTGGTTTGCCACATCCAACTGATCCTTGGCCCGCGAGCGCATCCAATCGGAGGTGGCCCCGTAGGGTTCATAGTACCACCCTTCGCCCGGCACATACGTCAACCCGGCCGGCGACCGCAGCGGCCAACCGACCACCAACGCGAGACACAGGATTATCCAACCAAACCGGCATTTCATAGCAGGACGGTAACCAGCCAAAAACCGCAAGTCAAGACAGCCCCGCCGGTTTCAGCCGCGGTAAACCACCAACAGCCCGTAATCGGTCAGCGTCTTCTGGGTGGCCACGTCATAATAATTGTACGTGACCGTGTGGAGGCTGATGATGTCCAGTTCGCCGACTTCTTTCAAGAATTTGGAAACCACCTCGTCGAAATGATCGTGGCCGCCTTCGATGCAGGTGGCGCGGCGGATGGTGCGGATGCGGACCTGCTTTTCGCCGGCGACCTTGGCGCCCAGCGGGGGGTTGGCTTTGGCGATGAGCGGTTCCGCCGGCGTGCTATGCACCGGCACCTTGAGATGTTTCTCCACCTTGGCGGCGGCGGACGAGGCGATGGGGCTGGCGGTGAGGCTGGGCAGCACGAGTTCCTTGGAATCCGGCGGCTTCGCGGCGTTGGCGGGGATGGTGATGGTTTCGCCACACGACGGACATTCAATATCCGTGCCGGCCCCGGTGCTGTCCACCGCCAGTTCCTGGTTACAATTGGGGCAGTCGAAGATAATATCCATAAAACAGGTTTGGTTGATTGACTGTGCCACACTAACCCCGGCCCCCGGCCTTTCACCAGCAAAAAATGCGGCAAAAGTATATATCCCGGATAGCTGCCGTCCGGCCATTAACTTGCGATTGCGGACGACCGCGGCCAGGGGCTAAGGTGGGGTTGGCCCCCGGTGCCGGGGACGCGCGATGGCATGAACACCTTGAAGATTTTTTCCGACCTGCCCTGGGGCGGTTCCGCCCGGGCGATGCTGGCCGACGGGGTGGCGCCGCACGAACTGCTGTGGCCGGCCCGGCCGGCCGTGTCCGTGCTGGCCGCGTCCGGACCCGATCCGGCGTTTGCGGGGGCGGACATTGCGTTTGGGCAGCCCGGCGCGGACGTGGTGCTCCAGTCGCGGCGGCTGCGCTGGTTGCACCTGGCCAGCGCCGGTTTCACGCGGTTTGACACGCCGGAGTTTCGGGCCGCCGCCGCCCGCCGCCGTTTGCTGGTCACCAACAGTTCCGCGGTTTATGCCGGCCCGTGTGCCGAGCAGGTGTTCGCCTTCATGCTGGCCCAGGCCCGGCAACTGCCGCTGACGCTCGCCAGCCGCTGCGCCAACGGCTCGGACCAGTGGAATCAATTGCGGAACCAGTGCGCCTCCCTCTCTCATCAAAACGTGCTGCTTCTCGGGTTCGGCGCCATTGCCCGCCGGCTGGTGGAATTGCTCCGGCCGTTCGAGCCCGACATCGCGGCCTTTCGCCGGGAGGCCCGGGGCGATGAAGGGGTCCCCGTGGTCACGCCCGGCCAGTTGCCGGCCGCGCTGGCCTCCGCCGATCAGGTGGTCAACCTCCTGCCGGACAACGCGGACTCCCGGTATTTTTTCTCCGCCGAACGGTTGGCCATCCTCAAGCCGGGGGCCGTCTTCTATAACATCGGGCGCGGAACGACGGTGGATCAAGCAGCCCTGCTCGCCGCCCTCGAGTCCGGGCGGCTGGCCGCCGCGTGGCTGGATGTCACGGACCCGGAACCGTTGCCGCCGGATCATCCCTTGGTGTCGGCCCCCAACTGTCACCTCACCCCGCACATCGCTGGTGGCCATCGGAACGAGGCAGAGTCCCTCGTCCGCCACTTTTTGGCCAATTTCCGGCGGTTCCTCGCGGACGCCCCGCTGCGGGACCGGATTATGTGACCGGGTAGTTTAAATGCCTCCTTACCCCGGCGGCAGGCGCAGGGTGGCGTCCAGCGGCTGCAGGTCCGCCAGGGCCTTGCCGCCGGCACCCCCGCCCAGTTCCGCGAGCCGCTCGCCGGCGGGGCGCACCCGGGTTTGGAAGCTGGCACTGGCGTCGTTGAAAGCGGAGTTGGCGCGGTCCAGGCCGGCCCGGATCTTCTCAAAATGGTCGGTGAACTTCGCCACCCGCACGTAAAATTCCTGCGCCGCGGCGGCGATTTTCTGCGCGTTCTCCGTCTGCGCGTGCTGCTGCCAGCTCACGCTTACCGAACGCAGCAGCGCGATGAGCGACGCCGGGGTCGCCAGCAAAATCCGCCGTTCGGCGGCCCAGATGATCAGATCGTGGTCGCCTTCCAGCGCCGCGCTGAACAGCGATTCCGCCGGGACGAACAACACGACGTAATCCAGCGCGTTGGGAAACTCGTGCGGGTAATCCCGGTCGGCCAGTTGCTTGATGGTCGCCTTCAATTTGGCGGCGTGCGCGGCCAGCAATTCCGCCCGCTTGGTGTTGTCCGCCGCCTCCAGCGCGCCCAGAAAGTCGAGGTCCGGCACCTTGGCGTCCACGATGATGAACCGTTCGCCCGGCAGCCGCACAATCAGGTCCGGCCGGTTTTCGCCGGACTGCGTTTGCTCGGTGAAATCACAATGGGCGCTCATGCCCGCCGCCTCCACCACGCGCCGCAAGGTTTCCTCGCCCCAGCGCCCGCGCGCCTGGTTGGATTTCAGCACCATCCGGAACTGCTGCGTCTCCGCGGCGAGGGACTGGCTTTGCAGGGAGAGCAAATCCAGTTGCTTCTTTACTTCGCCCAGGGTGGAGGACTGGGCGCTCTCGCTTTGTTGCAATCGCTGCTGGTAGGTTTCCAACTGCTGCTTCAACGGCTCGACGAGCGTCTTAATGGCCTCCTGCCGCCGGGCCAGGTCGCCTTTGGCCGTCTCCTGAAATTTGCCCAGGCTCTGCTCGGCCAGCCGCAGAAATTCCGGGGCGGTTTGTTTGAGCGCCTCGGCGCTCAAGGCCTTGAACGCCTCGCGCAAATCCGTGAGCGCCTTGTCCTGGGCCTGCCGGGCCTCGGTCAAGCTTCGTTCGTAAATCTGCTTTTGTTCCGCGAGCAGATGCTCCGCCGAACCTTGTTTCGCCTCCGCCGCCGCCCGGGCGTTGCCGGCCTCGGCCAGTTGCGCGCGCAACTGCGTCACCTGCGCCTCGCGCTCGGCGAGCTGCCGCCGCAATTCCTCCTCCAGCCGCACATCCGCCGCGGCCGGCGCGGGGCGCCGCAGCAGCCAGCCAATGACCAGGCACAGCGCGCCGAGGAGGCAGGCAAGGCCGATTTGAAGGGGAGTTGGCACGATTAAAGAAGGGTGGCATTGATCGTCACCACCTGACCCGCCGGCGGCGGCCGCATGAGTTCATCCACCTCCCGGGGCGCGGGGATGACGAACGTGCCCGTGCCCCAGTGCCGGCTCATCGGGCCGGTGGCCGCGCCGGTCTTGGGCAAATCCTTGCTGTCCGCCAGTTTGTCGCGCCAAGATTTTTTGGGGGTTGCCACAAGCGCCGTCCGCCAAGGACGGATTAGAAATGCGCCACCACTTCGATTTCCACGCCGGCCCCCTTTGGCAGGGCGGCCACCTGGAGGGTGGAACGGGCGGGAAAATCATGCGTAAAATACCGCGCATAAACCTCGTTCATGCCCGCGAAATTCGCCAGGTCCGTGAGAAACACCGTGGACTTCACCACGTTGGCAAAGGTCAGGCCCTGGTCGTCCAAAATGGCCTTCACATTTTGCAACACGCGTTCGGTCTGCTGCTGGATGTCGCCGATCAGCAGATTGCCGTTGGCGGGTTCAATTGGAATCTGGCCGGCGCAGAACAACAGGTCGCCGACGCGCACGGCCTGGTTGTACGGGCCGACGGCCACGGGTGATTTTGCGGGTTTGATGATCGTTTTGGTTGCCATAATTTGTTCCGCATGGTCTAGCGCCTTTGCCGTCACAGGTCAAGAAACGGATGAGACAAAAGTCCGCCGGGGGCGCATCCGCGCACTGCCCCGGAGCGCGCCCGTCCCCGGGCGCAGCAACCCAAGGCGGGGACGGATGGTTGGGATATACCAATGTCATCCGGCAGCGGACCTTCCTGTGCCCGGGACGGGCACGCTCCGGGTGCGGCGGTCCGGCGACAGCGTGTCACTGCCGCGCACTGCTGGTGCGGGGGCAGAGTCAGGATGCTCCCACCCGCCTGAAGCTCACCAAAGTTATTGATGTTTAACGGCGGAGCGCTCGTCATCCCATCACTCAGGCCGGCCCGCCCCGCTGCTTCAGACCGGTGTGGCGGATGTCCTGCGCTTCGCAGAGATAGACCACTTCTTCGGCGATGTTGGTGGCATGGTCCGCGATGCGTTCCAAGCTCTGGGCGGCGACCATCCAGTGCAGGCAGCGGGTGATGGTGTCGGGATTGTCCGTCATGTGCCGCATCAAGGCGGCTTGAATCTCCCGGTTGATGGCATCCGCCTCCCGGTCCCGGGGGATGACCGCGCGGGCACCGGCCGGATCCCGGTGGACCAAGGCGTCCAGCGCATCATTGAGCATGGCCAGGGCGTGTTCGGCCAGGCGCGGCAGGTCCGGGTGGCAGTCCACCGGCGGCTCCTGCGCCAGCTCGCGCGCCCGCTTGGCGATTTTGGCGGCTTCATCCCCGATGCGCTCGAGGTTCTGGGAGATTTTCATGGCCACGGTGACGAAGCGCAAATAGGTGGCCAAGGGCGCCTGGGTGAGCAGTTGGATGGCCAGTTCGTCAATTTCCACTTCGCACTGGTCAATCAACCGGTCGTCCGCCCGGACATGCAGGGCGAGTTCCTGGTCGCGCCGCAGGAGCGACTGCACCGAATGGTTCACCGAAGCCCCCGCCCGGCTGGCCATGAGCAGGAGCTTCTGGCGCAAATGGTCCATGCCCGCTTCAAAAAGATTTTCCATACGCTTTTGGTTGCCAAATCTGACGCCGGTCGCCGGCCAAACCAAGGGGGCCGGCGGTTTTCCCCGGCCCCTTGCCATCGTGCGGCGGCGGCTTACGGAGCCGCGCCCGGCGGTCAATCCAAACTTGCGCTCCGCCCAATATATCGCAAACTAAGGCCGGACAATGTTTCATCGGTCCGCCAAAGTCAAACAACGATTATGTTTTCTCTTCAGAAACTGCTGGGCAAAGAAGATACCTTCTTCGGGCTGCTGGAAGCCAGCGCAATCGAGGCCCATGCCAGCGTGCAGGCCCTGGTCAAATTGAGCCGCGCCCTCGACCAACCCGTCGAACTCGAGGCGTTTGCCAGCTCCCGCCGCAAGGACAAGCAGATCACCAACCAGATCCGCAACGCGCTATACAGCACCTTCGTCACCTCCCTGGACCGCGAGGACATTGACTGCCTCTCGCTGGCGCTGTATCGCATCCCCAAAACCGTCGAGAAATTCGGCGAGCGCCTCCGCTCCGTGCCCCAGCATGTCCGGGACGTGGATTTCTCCGGGCAGATCACCCTCCTGGAGCAGGCCTCCGAATGTGTCCTGCAGCTCGTCAAAACCCTCCGCACGGGCATCAAACTGGAGGCGGTCAGCCAATGGAACGACCGGCTCCAGCAAATCGAGGGCGAAGCTGACAAGGCCATGCTGGAACTCTACCGCGACCTGTTCAGCGGCCGCCACGACCCCTTGAAAGTCATCGTGCTGAAGGAACTCTACGAACTCCTCGAAAAAGCCGTTGACCGCTGCCGGGACGCGGGCCTGGTCATCTCGCAAATCGTTCTGAAAAATTCCTGACGGCCATGTTCCTGGTATTTACCGTCATCCTGGTGGCGTTGATCTTTACGTACACCAACGGGTTTCACGACACCGCCAACGCCATCGCCACCGTGGTGGGCACCCGGGTGCTGACGCCGCGCCAGGCCATCATCCTGGCGACCATCACCAATCTCCTGGGCGCCATGTGGGGCGCGGCCGTGGCCCAGACCATCATCACCGGCATTGTGGACGCCAATTTTGTCCCGCCGGACTTCGCCTCGCAAATGCTCATCTGCGCCCTGGTGGCGGCGATTTTTTGGAATCTGCTCACCTGGTATTTCGGCCTGCCCTCCAGTTCCAGCCACGCCCTGATCGGCGGTCTGGTGGGGGCGGCCTACGCGGCCTCGCACGGCAACTGGCACGCCATCATCTGGAGCCAGGCGCCCGCCGCCGGGCAGCATTGGTGGAAAAGCGCCGGGCTGCTTTACAAGGTGGTCATCCCCATGGTCTTTTCTCCTTTGGTCGGTTTCGTCCTGGCCTTCCTCCTCATGACCGTGCTCTATCTGGCGCTGCATCGGGCGCGCCCGGTGGCCGTTTCCCGGACTTTTGGCCGCCTGCAACTGGCCAGCTCCGCCTATATGGGCTTCGCCCACGGCACCAACGACGCGCAAAAGACCATGGGCATCATCGCGCTGGCGCTCGTGGCCGGCACCAAATCCGGCACCTTCGACACGCTCCCCCACTGGCTCGGTTTTTTGAAGACCGCTGAACCCCTCCCCGGGGCGAAACTCCAGATCGCCCTCTGGATCAAAGTGCTGTGCGCGCTGACCATGGCCGTGGGCACGGCCAGCGGCGGCTGGCGGATCATCAAGACCCTCGGCCACAAACTGGTGAAACTCCAACCCATCCACGGCTTTGCCGCTGAAACCGCCGGGGCCACCGTGCTGTTCACCACCGCTTGGATGGGCATGCCCGTCTCCACCACACACGTCATCACCGCCTCCATCATGGGCGTGGGCGCCGCCAAACGGTGGAACGCCGTCAAGTGGGTCGTGGTCGAACAGATCGTCTGGGCGTGGATCTTCACCCTTCCCGTCAGCGCGGCGCTGGCTTATGGTTTGGTGAAACTGGTGGAACGGTTTTGATCCCGGCCGCCAGTCAGGCCGCGGGCTGCTTCACGGTTGCTCGGTGGCCACCCAGATGTCCACGGCGCGCTGTTCGCGGGTGAACGCCAGCCCAGTTTGCGCCGTGAGGTTTTTGAGCACCAAGTCGGTGAGCTCCGTGCGCCGATCCCCCATTTTGGAAAAATTGGAATCCGAGGAGATGATCAAATCAAACTCAAACGAATCGTCCTTGGGCGGTTCAGTTTGCGCTTCATTGACCATCGGAGGGTTGAGTTGTTCCCCCACCGCGACCAAAATGTCTTGCAGACCACCGTTTCTGTTTGCGGCGCCCGGGCCATCGGGTTTCTCGGCGTACATTTGAACCTTCGCAACCCGCTTCGCGAGACCGCGGGCGACAATCACTGCGCGTTCTTCCGTCCGTTTTTCAAAATGAACCCGGCGGCCGGAGGCTTGGAAGAGGATCGGTTCCAGGGCCGCCAGCAACGTTTCGCGATGGGCGCCCTCCCGGACGGTCCAGTCTCCGGGCAGGTTCAGGTTGAGCAGTTCCTCCGGGGCCTCCAATTCGTATCGCCAGAACCCCAACGTGGTATTCAATATTTCCAGCAAGGAGGTTTGTTGGGATCCGAAGCTCATATTGTGCCATTTAAGCGCACCCTGGTCGTCCTGCTTGATCACAGAAAAATCCGGCAGCATCTGACGACTGAGTCGGAACGCGACCGGAAACGCTTCTTTATAAGAATCCGTCCGTTCGGCAATGTGGGGCGTGGCAATATATCGGATATCTTCGCCGTCTTTCAATTTATAGACGGCTTCAAAACGGTTTTGCCACCCGTCCTTCACCACCTGGTGATGCCACAGGATCGCCGTCGTGCCGGTGGCCAGCAGGACGCCGGCGCCGGCGATCAGGGCCAGTTTTGCTTGATTCCACGCCATCATTTTCAATGCTCCTTGGATGAGGGTTAAAGTCGAGGCGCCGGCGGCCGCGCCTTTGGCCGCCGCCACGGCGGTCACGGATTGCGCCAGCGCGGCCGGTGCGGACTGAACCGAATGGGCGGAGAGCATCGCCGGCAGCGCCGTGGCCGACAGCGCGACGCCGTGTTTGGTGAAGTACCGCCGCACCACCCCGGCAAACGCGGCTTCCGAGCCGTGCTGGTCATAGGCACGCAGCAATTCCATATCGCCCGTCTCCGCGTTCACCTCGGTCATTTGATAAATTATTGCCGTCCGCCGCAAAATCAGACAATAATTTTTTGGGTTCCGACCGGTTCAGGCGCTGAAACGTCCCGGATCGAACTGCCGGGCAAGCGGTGGATGATCCCACCGCCAACTGCTCAAAAGCGGTCGAGAAAATGGCGCAATGGCTCAAGTTCAGGCCGGGCAAGGTCAAACACATTATCCCGGGTGCCGGGGCCAAGCCGGGGGTCTTCGTCCGAGCAGACGGCCAACAGCGCCCCGACCAACGCTTTGTCCGGACTGTGCGCTTTTCGGCCGGTTTCCATCAGGCAGGCGATATAACTTTCGATGCACTGCTTGGGCTGGCTGTTCCGGGGATCATTCGCCCATGAATGCCAAACCAAGGTTTCGATTTCACCTGGCTGATCGCCGCCGGGAACGACAAACAGGCCAATTTTGGGCGACCCCACAGTCCATTGACCATCCACCACCGGCTGCCCGGTCAACTGTGACAGCTTGGTTTGCAAGGCGGAGCGGGCATGTGCCGGAGCATTATCCGCATCGAAGATGAATCCGGGGTGCCATGGTGCTGAATTCACCCGACTCTGCTTCGACGTCATTTTTGTCAGTTTCATTTTTACAGGTCAAAACGACATCTTCTGGCTGTGCCCCGTCTTTTATCAGCCAAGGAAAGCAGCGCAACCGCGGGTGGCCCTGCGGCGGACGAAACAGAGCGGGAAGTTCGTTGATGCGTTCTGGATCGCTCAACAACAGCACCCCCTCCAGCAGCGACGTCTTGCCGGTGTTGTTATGTCCGACCACCAGATTTACGCGCTTCAGGTTCCTCAGTTCCAGCGAACCAAAACCGCGAAAATTGCTCAGGGTCAGTTCGTTTATCATACTTGTTGGGCTGGTTTCGTCACGCGCGGCCAATGGTTGGTCAGAACGATCAATTCATATCCCATTAATGTTTCAGGGGAATTTTAGGCAAAGCGGGCGTTTAGGCAATGGAACATGATTGGTTGGTGAGGCTGCTTCGGTTATCAGGCCGGCGGGACCCCGTTGCGCGTTGACCTTGCGTGTCGCCTCCCGCACAGCATCCGCGCCCGCCCGGGCAATTTTGGCACCCAAGCACGCAAATTAGTTTGCGGGGTTTCCGCCCGGGCGGGGTAGAATGGTTGACTGTGTGAAACAACCTGGGTTCAGGGAACTGAATTTCAAAGCCATTAAAGGCAAAATATAATGAAGAAATCGAATTATTATCTCGTTCTGCTGGCCGGGGCGCTGGGCGTCGCCGCCGGGGTCACTGTGTTTTCCCCCAAGCCGGCGTTGGCCGCGCCCGGCGACGAGACCAACGCTCCGGCGGACACGGTGCAAACGTCCTGCTGCATGGGGGAAGACGATCCAAGTTCCTCGTCTGAAACCAACGCTCCGGCCGCCTGGGCGACAGCGGACGCCAAGGTCAAGCCTGACCTGCTCAAGACTTGTCCGGTGTCCGGCGAGAAGCTGGGGGTGATGGGCAAGGCGTTTGTCTTCACCAACAGTTTGCAGGAGGTGAAGCTGTGTTGTCCGAATTGCAAGGCGGATTTCGAGAAGGAGCCGGCGAAACAGGACGCACCCTTTCATTTTGGTAAACACCAGGCAGTGGGATATTTGGCAAAGATGAGGGCCTGGAGGCGCTCCGGGCCGCCGTCGCGGTGGTGGAACCG
>Ga0182012_10003769_pt1 | contig 16011 bp, 12 predicted proteins | sample 612S2SmetaG_FD_120486 | JGI IMG/M metagenome (GOLD analysis project Ga0182012, IMG submission 120486) | Permafrost microbial communities from Stordalen Mire, Sweden - 612S2S metaG | ecosystem: Environmental > Terrestrial > Soil > Wetlands > Permafrost | place: Sweden: Stordalen | collected...
CACCGGCCCCGTCCGGCGCCAACCGGTCCCGCACCACCCGCCGAAGGACCTTGCCGCTTCCGGTCAGCGGCAGGTCGTCACAGATCACGTACCGGCCCGGTGTCTTGAGGGAGCCCAGGTGGCTGCGCACCCATCCGGCCAGCTCGTCGGAGATCTCGTCCCCCGGGCGTCCCGCCAGGGTCGGGGTCAGCACCACGGCCGCAGCGACCGACTCGCCCCACTCGGCGTCGGGCACCCCCACCACGGCCACCGCCGCCACCCCCGGGTGACGGAGCAGGGTGTCCTCGATCTCCGAGGGGGACAGGTTCTCCCCTCCCCTGATGATCACGTCGTCAGCCCGGCCCTCGACGTAGAGGTAACCGGACCCGTCGATCGATCCGACGTCACCGGTGACCAGCCACCCACCGTCGTCGAGGCTCGACGCACTGTCCAGGTACCGGCCACCGACCTGGGCCCCCCGCACCCGGATGAACCCCCGGGTGCCCACCTCGACGGCGGCGCCGGAGTCCGACACGATGGCGATCTCGACACCGGGGAGCGGCCGCCCCACCGAGGCCAGGCGGCGGCGGACCTCGGGATCCCCGCTGGCCAGGGCCTCGCGGTGCTCCTCAGGACCGAGCACGGCGATGGTGGAGGAGGTTTCGGTCAGCCCGTAGGCGTTGACGAACCGGGCCTCGGGGAAGAGCTCGAGGGCCCGCTCGAGTACCGGGGCGGCCATGCGCGCCCCTCCGTAGGAGATGGCCCGCAGGGTGGGCACCGACAGCCCCGGATCGGCGTCCATGCACTGCACGATCCGGGCCAGCATGGTCGGGACCACGAAGGCGTGGGTCACCCCGCCGGTGCGGGCCTTCTCCAGCCAGGCCTCGGGGGTGAACGCCGGGAGGGGCAGGATCCGGCGCCCGGAGTACACCGAGGTGAGCACGGCGGCCACCCCGGCGATGTGGAACGGCGGGGCCGCCAACAAGAGTCCCTCGTCCTCCCCGGCCCCGGCGAATTCGACGGTGTCCATCACGTAGGAGCAGAGGTTGTCGTGGGTCAGGACGGCGGCCTTCGGGCTCCCCGAGGACCCGCTGGTGAACAGGATCACCGCCGGGTTCCCCGGATCGTCGACATAGGGGCCCCCGTCGGTGCCGGCCTCCACCCGCTCCAGGCGGTCCTGCCACTCCGACGTGGACACCGCCGGTGTCCCGAGTGCAGGGGTCAGTCCCTCGGAGGCCACGGTGAGCGGGGTGTCCAGCCGCCCGACCTGGGCCTTGAGCGACTCGGCGGGCAGGCGGAAGTTGAGCGGGGCATAGGCGGCCCCGGCCCAGGCCGCGCCGAACAGGGCCGTCGGGACCGCCACCGAGCAGACGTCGGCGAAGGCCAGGGTGGCGGAGCCGGCCGTGGCCAGGTCGGCTCCGGCCGCCCGGGCCAGGGCCCGGAGATCGGCATACGACACGGACCCCCGGTCATCGGTGATGGCGGTGCGGTCACCGAACGAATCGGCCATGAGGTCCAAGAGGATGGCGATGTTCACCGTGTGAGTCCTCGGGAGGCTAGAGGGAGGCGGGTACCCATGGTCGTCGTCAGGCTGGAGGTCGTCGTCAGGCTGGAGGTCGTCAGGCCGGTCGTCAGGCGGGAGGTCGCCCCCAGGCGGGCCAACCATAACGATCCCCGAGGTCGGGGGACAACCGGTGCCGCCGGGGACGTCACGGTCCGAGTTCGTCGACCAGGCCCCACCGGAGGGCGGTGACGGCGTCGATCGACGCCGGACCGACCGCCAGGAGGAGGGTGGCGTGCCGGCCGATGCGCCGCGGCAGGCTGACCGTCCCGCCCGCTCCGGGGATCAGTCCCATCCGGACCTCGGGGAGGGCGATCGTGGTGGACGGGTCGGCCACCACCCGACCGGAGAACGCGGCCAGCTCGATGCCGGATCCGACCGCTGCGCCGTGGAGGTGGACCGTGGTCTTGGCCGCCACCTCAGCCAGGGCCCGGCCGGCACTGCGCCCGAGTCGCACCAGGTGGGCGGTGACCGGATCCGGCCGTGAGCCGAACTCGTCCAGGTCCCCCCCGCTGCAGAACGACCGGCCGGCACCACGTACCACCACGGAGGTGACGGTGGGGTCCACCGCCGCCACCTGCAGGGCCGCCACCAGATCGTCGCGCATCCGGGCGTCGAAGGCGTTCAGCACGTGGGGCCGGTCGAGGGTGATGGACAGGACGTGGTCCCGACGGGTGGCCACCACCGCCGGGCCGGCCGGATCCGTCCGGACCCGAGGCGGATGGTGGCGGCGCCACAGGGCGAACTCCGGACCGGCCTGCACCAGGCCGTAGGCCGTCGACTCGGCCACCAGGCCCTGGGCGATGGTCCGGCCCCGGCCCGTCCGCAGCAGGATGGCCAACGTGGTGGCGGCCAGGGGGTTGGTCCCGACCGTGTCCAGCACCGAGTCCAGCACCGGTGACTCCGGAGCCACCACCAGATCGGCCCAGTCGGGGCGGCGGGCTTCGGGGTCGTCGGCCACGGCCACCACCAGCGCCGCCAGGGTCTGGAACCGGTCCTCGGCCGGGCCGTCGCACCGGTCCGGCAGGGAGCTTCCGTCGACCACGACCACCCGCGCCCCGGACCCGAGGACGGCCTCGTGGATCTCCCCGGACTCCAACAACCCGATGAACTGCGGTCCGGACAGCCGCAGGGGATCCATCCGACGATGGTAACGAGAGAGGCCGGGCGGTGGCCGTTGCGGCCCGGCCCACCGTGGGGCATCCGCGGCGAGGGATGATGAGGTCCTCGATGGACACGCCGACCGGGACGAACAGGACGAACAGGACGAGCAGGACGAGCGGGGGGGACCCGGCACCGGAGGCCGTGGCCTGGGCGGCGTCGGGGATGATGGCCCTCACCGGGCGGGCCGGAGGGCCGCCCCTCGGCGCCCCCACGGCGCTGGTGGGCGGTGCGTGGCGCCTGGCCGGGGACATCGCCCGCCACTCGGGGCGACTGGGGTGTCCCGTGGTGGTGGACCCGTTGGCCCTGATGGCCGAGCGGGCCGCAGTGTCCGGCCTGCGCCGCGCCGGCACGGTCAGCTGTGGGGGCGGCACCCACCTCCTGAGGGCCCGTGACGGATGGGTGGCCGTCACGTTGGCCCGGGAGACCGACTGGGAGCTTGTCCCGGCCCTGCTCGAACTGACCTCGGCGGTGGACACCGGGAACTGGGGCACGGTTGCTTCCGGGGTGGCCGGGCGCCGGGCCGAGGGTCTGCGGGACCGGGCGGCTCTCCTGGGACTTCCGCTGGCCGTCCTGGGCGAGCGGGCCCCGTCGGGGGGGCGCCCCGGAGCGGGAACGGGGTCCGACGGGCTGGCCGGAACGGCGGTGGGCGTCCGGTCACGGCGCCTGCGCCGGGCCGGCGCACTGGGATCCCTCGACCGGTTGGAGGTGGTGGATCTCTCCTCCCTGTGGGCGGGTCCCCTGGTGGGGAGGCTGCTGGTCCAGGCCGGTGCCCGGGTGGTCAAGGTCGAGTCCCCGGACCGGCCCGACGGGTCGCGGCGCGGCGATCCCCGATTCGGACACCTGATGAACGCCGGCAAGGAGTCCGTGGCCGTGGACATGGCCACGCCGGCCGGGCGGCGACGGCTGGTCCGGATGGTGGGCTGCGCCGACGTGGTCATCACGGCGTCACGGGCGCGGGCCCTCGACCAGCTGGGGCTGGACGTCGACGCCCTGGTCCGTGAGGGGCGGCCCCGGCTGTGGCTCAGGATCTCCGGGTACGGGAGTTCGGGCCCCTCGTCGGAACGGGTGGCGTTCGGCGACGACGCCGCCGTGGCCGGCGGGCTGGTGGCCTGGGACGGCACCACGCCGTGCTTCTGCGGCGACGCCATCGCCGATCCGCTGTGCGGACTGGCCGCGGCGGCGGCGGTGTTCACGGCCCTGGCCGACGACGGGGCCTGGGTCGTCGACGCCTCCATGGCCGACGTGGCCGGAGGGATGACCGGGGACCCGTTCGACGTGGACGGTCTCGAGCCCGCCGATCCCCGCCCGCCCGATCCGCCCGGTCCGGGGGAACCCCGCTGGACCGGACTCGGCGCCGACACCGCCACGGTGGTCCGGCGCTGGGGACTCGACCCTCCCCCGGGGCCGCCCCCACCCCCGCCGGGTCCGTCTCCCGAACAGCCCGCCGGCCGGCGAATGGGGCGTGACGGCGTTCCGTTCGGTACTCTCCGGGAATAGGATTCTCACGAGCGAAAGTCGACGAAGGGGGACGGATAGTGGAAATCTCCGAAATGGTCATGGTGAGCGTGGACGACCATGTCGTGGAACCGCCCAACCTGTTCGACGGCCGCCTGCCGGCCAAGTACGTCGACCTGGCCCCCAAATTCATCACCAACGAGGACGGGACCAACGCCTGGCTCTACGAGGGCCAGATCCTCCCCAACGTGGCCCTCAACGCCGTGGCCGGCCGCCCCCGCGAGGAGTACGGCCTCGAGCCCACCTCCTTCGACCAGCTCCGGCCGGGCTGCTACGACATCAACGAGCGGGTGAAGGACATGGACGCCAACGGGTTGCTCGGATCCCTGTGCTTCCCGTCGTTCCCGCAGTTCTGCGGCCAGCTCTTCGCCCGCACGGAGGACAAGGACGTGGCCCTGGCCATGGTCAGGGCCTACAACGACTGGCACATCGACGAGTGGTGCGGGACCCACAAGGGCCGGTTCATCCCCTGTCCCCTCCCGGCCATCTGGGATCCCGAGGTGCTGGCCGCCGAGGTCCGTCGCACCGCGGCCAAGGGTGCCCACGCCGTCACCTTTTCGGAGAACCCGTCCAAGCTGGGATGGCCCAGCATCCACTCGGACTACTGGGATCCGTTCTGGAAGGCGTGCAGTGACGAGGCCGTGGTGGTCTGCATGCACATCGGATCGTCGTCCGACGTGGTGATCACCTCGCCGGACGCGCCGATCGACTGCCTGATCACCCTGACCCCGATGAACATCGTCCAGGCCGCCGCCGACCTGGTGTGGTCACCGGTCCTGCGCAAGTTCCCCGATCTCAAGGTGGCCCTGTCCGAAGGGGGCATCGGCTGGATCCCGTACTTTCTGGAGCGGGTGGACTACAACTACGACCGCCATCACCTCTGGACCGGTCAGGACTTCGGCGACCAGCTGCCCAGTCAGGTCTTCAACCAGCACGTGCTGACCTGCTTCATCGACGACCGGTTCGGCATCGCCTCGCGGGAGTTCCTCGACATGGACAACGTCATGTGGGAGTGCGACTACCCCCACTCCGACTCGACCTGGCCCACGGCGCCGGAAACGCTGTCCAAGAGCCTGGACGGGGTGTCCGACTACGACATCGACCGCATCTCCCACCTCAACGCCATGCGCCACTTCCACTACGACCCCTTCACCGAGCTGGGTGGCAAGCAGAACTGCACGGTCGGCGCACTCCGGCAGCGGGCGGTGGGCCGCGACGTCGCCATCAAGTCCCAGAACATGGACAGCATCTCCAAGCGCGGGACCCGGTCGGTCGACCTCTTGGACATCGCCAAGCGCTGACCCCGACGCCTCCGCGCCGACCCCGCCGCCCCTCCTCCCTGCCCGATCCGTCAGCCACCCCTTGTAAGGACCCGTCACCATGGCCAGTGCCCTTTCCGGATTCCGAGTACTCGAAGTGGCCGCCTGGACGTTCGTCCCGGCCGCCGGGGCCGTCCTGGCCGACTGGGGCGCCGATGTGATCAAGGTGGAGCACCCCCAGACCGGTGACCCCCAGCGGGGACTGGTGTCGATGGGCCTGATCCCCGGCGGTGACGGTGCCGTCAACTACATCATCGAACAGCCCAACCGGGGCAAGCGCAGCATCGGCATCGACATCAGCACCGACGGGGGACGCGACCTGCTCTACCAGCTGGCCGAGAGCTCCGACGTCTTCCTCACCAGCTTCCTGCCCGACGTGCGCCAGCGCCTCAAGATCGACGTCGAGCACATCCGTGAGGTGAACCCCGGCATCGTCTACGCCCGGGGGTCGGGCCAGGGGCCCCTCGGTCCCGACCGCGGGAAGGGCGGATACGACGGGTGTTCGTACTGGGGGCGTGGCGGGGTGGCCTGGGCGCTGACCCCGGGGGACAGCGAGTTTCCGGTCGGGGGGAGGCCGGGCTTCGGTGACCTGGCCGGCGGGATGGCCATCGCCGGGGGCATCGCCGCCGGACTGCTGCAGCGGGCCACCACCGGTGTGGCCCCGGTCATCGACGTCTCGCTGCTGGGCCTGGCCATGTGGCAGCTCTCGCCGGACATCGTGGCCTCGGGCCTGTACGGCGGCGACCCCATGCCCAAGTTCGACCGGAGTTCGTCCCCCAATCCCCTGGTGGGCAACTACCGGACCAGCGACGGCCGGTTCATCACGCTGATGATGCTGCAGTCGGACCGCTTCTGGCCCGACTTCTGCACCCACATCGGACGTCCCGATCTCATCGACGATCCGCGGTTCGCCGACGGTGGGGCCCGCTACGCCAACTCCAAGGAGTGCGTGGCCATCATCGACGAGGTCTTCGCCTCGAAGACCTTCACCGAGTGGAAAGAGGCTCTGGCCACCCTGGCCGGCGTGTGGTCACCCGGCCAGATGCCCAGTGAGCTGGTGGACGATCCCCAGGTGGGGGCCAACGGCTACCTGGCCAAGGTGGAGCGGGCCGACGGCGTCAGCTACGACCTGGTGGCCAATCCGGTCCAGATGGACGAGACGGCCGACGAGCTGGTGGCCGCTCCCGAGCACGGCCAGCACACCGAGGAGATCCTCCTCGAGTTGGGGCTGGACTGGGACCAGATCATCGCCCACAAAGAGGCCGGCGCCATCCTCTGAGCCGCCCGGCGGGCCGGCCCGGTCCCGAGCCGCAGTGGATCACTTGGGTGGGAACCGCAGCGCCCCGTCCAGCCGGATGTTCTCGCCGTTGAGATAGGGATTGACCACGATGCTCTCCACCAGGAGGGCGAACTCATCGGGCTCACCCATCCGACGGGGGAACACGATGTTCTGGACCAGCGTGGCCTTCAGCTCCTCGGGCGCGCTCTGCATCAGGGGGGTACCCATGGTGCCGGGGGCGATGGCGCAGACCCGGATGCCCACGGGGGCCAGGTCCCGGGCCAGGGGAAGGCTCATCCCCAGGATGGCGGCCTTGGACGCGGCATACGCCACCTGACCGGTCTGACCCTCGTAGCCGGCGATGGACGCCGTGTTGATCACCACGCCCCGCTGTCCGGACTCATCGGCCGGGTTGGCGGCCATACGGGCCGCGGCCAGCCGGGTCACGTTGAACGTACCCACGGTGTTGAGCTCGAGGGTCGCACGGAAGGACCCGATGCCGATCGGTGTGTTGTCCCGTGCCAGGGTGCGGCCTCCGGATCCGCCTCCGGCCACGTTGACCACCACACCCAGAGGGGCCATCCCCGACGCCACCTCGATGGCGGCGTTCACATCGTCGTCCCGGGTGACGTCCCCGGCCACCGCCGTCACCCCCGTCCCGAACTCGGCGGCGAGCCCGGCGGCGGCGTCGGGGTCGCGGTCGAAGACGGCCACCCCGAGGCCGAGTCCGGCCAGTCGGCGGACGGTGGCCGCCCCGAGCCCTCCGGCCCCTCCGGTGACGATGGCCGATCGTCGGCTCCACTCCATGGGCCCTCCTCATGCGGTCTCGTGGTCCTGCGGGTCACCGGCGATCGTAGAAGCCGGCCGGTGGTCGCCGGGCCACGGCTTCGGATGCGACGAGCCGGGACTCAGCCCGCCGGGATGGTGATCCGGGGCACGGTGGTCTTGGGCACGGTGACCGGCCCCGGAGCCCCTCCACCGCCCGAGGACGCAGCCGAACCGGTGGCGGCCGGATTGCCCGCGCCGGTCACCAGGTGCACCAGGACCTCGAGGGTCCCCGAGTCGGCGGTGGTCACGAACCCGCCCACGCTGGGGTTGGCGATGTTCCAGTCGGCGAACACGATGGGGATGTCGGCGAGGGCGTAGACCCCGTCGGACGCACGCTCGGCGGTGAGCGGGAAGGTCACCGACCGGGTGACCCCGTGCATGGTCAGGTTCCCCGTGGCCGTGTACGGCGCAGACGAGCCCACCGACGGAACCGTCCCCAGGGCGATGGGCCGGGCCAGGGTGAGGGTGGCGGTCGGATACCGGGCGACGTCCATGATCCGGCCGTCGAACTGGGCGTTGCGTTCGCTCTGGTCGCTCACCACGCTGGCCATGTCGACCGTGACCGTCCCCGCGGTGACCGCACCCCCGGCCACCGTGACCGATCCCCACATCTTCGCCGTGCGGCCCACCGCAGTGGCCTTCTGGCCGATCAGCACCTCGGAGACCCGGTATCCGGCCTGCGAGCCCGGGCCCACCCGGTAGGTCCCGTCGATGCCCGTCGTCGACGCCACGCCCGTCGTGTGGGAGGTACCCGTCGCCTGGGTGGTGCGGGTCGTGGGCAGGGCCAGTTCGGCCGGCGGCGGTCCCTCGATGAAGTGGATGTAGATGAACGGACCGGCCACCGCCAGCACCACCACCACGGCCACGCCGCCGATGATCCACTTCCAGCGGGTTCGCATGGCCGTCACCCTACGGGTTGGCCCGACCGTTCTCCGGTCACCCGTGGGTCCGGATCCGGCCGGGGTGCACCGTCGGCGCCGACCCTCGCTGGGTATGCTGCCCCGGTGGCAACTCCCGTCGGCCGCCGCACGTCCGGGTCCGACATGTCGGACCGTTGACGACCCCCGCCCAGGCCCCCACCTCCCCCCGACCGACCCGTCCGACCCTGGTCACCGTGGGCGTGGCCGTCACGGTGGTGGCGGCGGTGGTGACCGGTGTGGTGCTCCGGGCCTGGCTGATCTTCCACACCCCGGTCAACTCCGACGAGGCCATCGTGGGTCTGATGGCCCGGGAGGCCACCCACGGGCACTTCTTCGCCTTCTACTGGGGGCAGTCCTACGGAGGGACGGCCGAGACCGACATCACGGCACTGTTCTTTCTGGTCTTCGGCTCCACGGCGCTGGCCGCCAAGCTCGCCGTCACCACCCTGTCCGGGGTGGCCGCGGTGCTGGTGTGGCGGATCACCCGGCGCCTGGTCCCGTCCCCCGGTGTGGCCCTGATGACCGGGGCCCTGGTCTGGGCGGCGCCCTTCGCCACCGTGAGCCTGTCGGTGCTCTTCTACGGGTTCCGCGGTGCCACCCTGGCGTGCGGGCTCGGCACCCTGCTGGTGGCGCTGCGGATCCTCGACGGGAGCCGCCGGACCACCGACTTCGTCCTGCTCGGGCTGCTCACCGGTGTGGGGTGGTGGTCCTCCCCCGAAATCGTCTACTACCTCATCCCGTCCGGTCTGATCGTCATCGGGGCGGTGGTGATCTCCGCCGGTCCCCGTGGGACGGTCTGGATCCCCCGGGCCCTGCTCTCGCTGGCCGCCGGGGCCGTCGGATCCCTGCCCTGGTGGTGGGCCAACGCCACGTCCGGGTTCGCCTCGCTCAACACCTCCCAGTTCGCCTCCGGTCACCGCACCGTCAGTTTCGGGGGCCACCTGTCCAACTTCTTCAGACTGGCGTTCCCCACCGAACTGGGCCTGCGGACACCCAACGCCCTGGCCTGGGTGGTCGGCGCATGGGGGTCGACGGCCACCGGTGCCGTGCACGCGGCCGCCACCGCGGCGGTGATCGCCGCCGTGGTGCTGTGCCTGACCCGGCCGGGACGCTCCATGGCCATCGGTGCGGGCGTGCTGTGCTTCCCGTTCGTCTACGCGCTGTCGCCGGCCACGTCGGTCTTCGCCAACGGCCGCTACGCCGTGTTCCTCCCCCCCCTCCTGGCCATGGCCGTCGTGACCGGAGCCCACGTGGCGGTGTCCCGTCTGGCGGGAAGGAGGCCGGTGGTGGACCTCGGGCCGGAACGGGTCCCCCGTCCGGCCGTCCCGGACCGGGTGACCAGCCGCACCACGGTGGTGGTGGCCGGGGTGGTGGCCCTGTGCCTGGCCCTGACCCTGGCCGGCTTCGCCCAGGTCACCGGAACGTCCGACGCCTTCACCTCGGGGTGGGGAAATCCCGACGGGCCGTCCCTGGCTGTCATCACCTCACTGGAGAAGGCCGGCGTCACCACCGGGTACGCCAACTACTGGGTGGCCTATCGACTGGACTTTCTGAGCCACAGCCGGCTCACCATCACCACCATCGGATTCGACACCAACCGCTCGACGTCCATCCTCGACACGGTTCTGGCGTCGAAGAGGCCGGCCTGGCTGTTCGTGCCGCCCGCCACGGCCCGACCGGTGGGCGCCGGTATCCAGTTCGCCGGATTTCCCTTGAACGTCGGCCCCGATCAGGTACCGCAATCCACCTTCGTCGCCACCCTCAACCGGCTGCACATCCGGTACCGGGTGGTCCACGCCGGACTCGTCACCGCGGTGATACCGGGCCCGGCCGTCACCCCGCGGCAGGCCCGGATGCCGGGCGTGCCCGGAGGACCTGCCACCGGAACCGCCCCCGGTCCGACCGTACGGGCGGCGCCGGCCGGTCCATCGGCCGGGACCGGAGGCTAGTGGGGCGGTGGGCTGTCCGGGAGCAGCACCCGGACGTCGGTCCCGCCCTCCGGATCGGAGTCCAGCACCACACGGCCCCCGTGAGCGGCCACGATCCCCGCCACGATGGGGAGTCCCAGGCCGGTGCCGGAGCGGGTCCGGCTGGTCTCCCCCCGCCAGAAGCGGTCGAAGGCGTGGGCCGCGCCCTCGGCGTCCATGCCCGGACCGGAGTCCTTCACCTCCAGGGCGACGGCGTCGTCCTGGCGTGAGAGCACCACGTCGATGGTGGCGGTGGAGGGGGTGTGACGGAGGCAGTTGGTGATCAGGTTCACCACCACCTGGCGGAGTGCGATCTCGTCCCCCTCGGTGACGACCGGGCCGTCGCTCTCCACCCGGATCCGCCGGGACGGATTCGTCGCCCTGGCGTCCAGCACGGCGTCGTGGACCAGGGACACCAGGTCCACCGGTGCCCTCTCGAGCGACCGGCCCTCATCCAGGCGGGCCAGGAGGAGGAGGTCCTCGACCAGGCCGGCCATCTGCGCGCCGGACTGGCCCACCCGCCGCATGGCATCGTCACTGGCCTCGCCGCTCCGCAGAGTCCCCTGGCGCCAGAGATCGGCGATGCCCATGATGACCGACACCGGGGTCCGGAGTTCGTGGGAGGCGTCGGCCACGAATTGACGAAGCCGCGCCTCGCCGGCCTGCTGGTCGTCGAGCATGACGTTGAACGCCCGGGCCAGATGGGCGGCCTCGGTGCCCCGTCCGGCCTCCGCCACCCGGCGGGACCGGTCGCCGGCCGCGATGGCGTCGGCCACCTCGGTGACCTCGGCGATGGGGCGGAGGCCCAGGCGACCCACCCAGAAGCCCGCGGCCACCAGCACCCCGAGGATGACCAGCCCGGCCCCGAGGACGGCATACCGCAGTCGGTTGACGGTGGCATCCTCCTGGGCCAGGGACACCGCCACCAGCAGCTCCCCCCGGGGGTCGAGGGTCCTGATGAGCACCGCCCGCCACCGACCCGACCCCGACCGCGAGCCGACGGTGGTCACCACCAGGTGACGGGGTACCGGTGAGGACACCACGGTCGGCGTCTGGGGCGACTGCCCATGCGCTCCGAGCGGGTTCACCAGGACGTGCCGCCGGCCCGCCGTGACGGTCGCCACATAGAACTCGCTGATGCCGTTGTCGAACACCGGTCGGTGGGTGTGGGTCCGCAACCGGAGCCGGGCGTCGAAGGGACCACCGCCGAACGACCCGACCGCCGGAACCGCGGTCTGGAGCTGCTGATCGATCGGCTGGAACTCCGACGTCTCGATGGCCCGGATCAACAGCACGCCGAGGACGGCCAGCACCACCAGCAGGACGACAGCGGCGATGTAGAGGCGCAGGCGGAGGGTCACGGGCGCACTACCGCCCGTCCAGCCGGTACCCGACCCCCCGCACCGTGTGGATGAGCTGGGGCGGGGTCGTGTCGACCTTTCTCCTGAGCAGCGACACGTACGTCTCCACTACCGTCGACTCGCCCTCGAAGTCGTAGTTCCAGACGTGGTCGAGGATCTGGTCCTTGGACATGACGTGCCCGGCGTTGCGCAGGAGGAACCGGAGCAGTTTGTACTCGGTCAGCGAGAGGGACACCACCTCCCCGTGTCGGGTCACCACATGGGCGTCATCGTCCATGACCAGATCGGCACAGGTCAGGTGCTGGGTGGTCGGGAGCCGGCCCGTGCGACGGAGGATCACCTGGACCCGGGCGACCAGTTCCTCGACGCTGAACGGCTTGGTGAGATAGTCGTCGCCACCGATGGTGAGACCCCGGACCCGGTCCTCGACCGCATCGGCGGCGGTGAGGAAGATCACCGGACTGTCGATGCCCTCCTGGCGGAGCCGTCGGCAGACCTCGAATCCGTCGAGATCCGGGAGCATGACGTCGAGGATCAGGAGATCGAACCCCTCGTCCTCGGAGGCCAGGGCCAGAGCCTGGCGACCGTTGTCGGTCTCGACCGTCTCGTACTCGGACAACCGCAGGGCCGTGGAGACCACGTAGGCCACATTGACCTCATCCTCGACCACGAGGATCCGGGGAGTCATGCCGTCACCATGGCAGCCGAATCTTAAGGTTCCCTCACGATCGCCTGTGAAGCCGGTGGCGGTGGCGGTGGGCCGCCCGTCCCGTCCCGCCCCGTCCCCGGGGTGTCGGCCGGAGACGGGACGGTGGGTGGGTCAGGCCGCCACGGGGAGAGGTTCCGCGGGCCCGGGGAGATCAGCCAGCTGCCGGAAGTGGGCGGCCCGCTCGAGGGGTACCGGCACCGGACGCACGCCACGGGGGAGCAGACCGGCTGCCATCCGCTGCACACGGCGGTGCTCCCGGACGGACATGGCCACCACCGGGATGACGGCGATGGCCACTCCGACCATCATGAGGGGGACTTCGATGAGGAACAGGGTCATTGTGCTGTTGAGCAGCGGGTTGGGGAACTGCTCACCTCCTTCGAAAGCCACGGTACGGGGCGGTACCGGCACCAGCCTGTGGGCGACCGTAGGGGGACCTGTGAAAGGTGAGGGCCCACGGACACAGGCGGGGTCCGTCCGTTCCGAAGCCGCCCTTTAAGGAAACTCGCGAGTTTCCTGTCAAGTTTTCACAGTTCGACCTGTCATCGTCTGCGCCCATGACGCACGACCACCATTCAGGACGGACACCGACGCCACGCCTCCGGCGGACCGGCGTCGTGGTCCTGCTGGGCACCCTGGGCCTGATCCTCGCCGCCTGCGGCAGTTCGTCAGCCTCGACGACCACCACGGGGGCCACCTCCTCGACCACACCCCCCTCCCCGGCGGCGGGGTCGTCGGGGTCGTCGGGGGCGTCGGGGGCGGCCTCCTTCGCCGCCTACCAGAAGTGCCTGTCCCAGCACGGGGTGACCCTGCCGGCATTCTCCGGGCGACCCCCGTCGGGGACCGGAGGCACCCCGGGCGGTGGTTCCGTCCCCCCGGGGGGCGGGAGCGGCTTCCGCGGTGGAGGCTTCGCCAACAATCCGAAGTTCGCCGCGGCGGAGAAGGCCTGTGCCGGCCTGCGGCCCAAGGGAGGATTCGGCGGGGGCTTCGCACGCGGCAGAAACAGCGCGGCGTTCGCGGCGTACACCAACTGCCTCAAGTTGCACGGGGTGACCGTCACCAACGGCGTACCGGACCGGTCGAGCGCGGCCTTCACGACGGCGGCGGCGGCCTGTGCCGCCCTGCGTCCCACATTCTCACCGACCGGCGGCTCCACCCCGCCTCCGACCACCTCCGGATGACCACTCCGGCCCTGTGAGCCGTCCACGTTGATCCCGCGCCCACCCCGGGCCACCTCGAAAGGGACACCATCCCATGCCTCTGGTCAACGATGACCGATCCCGACGGAAGCTGTTCGGTTACGCCACTCTGATCATCGTCGTGGCGGCGGCGGCCAGCCTCGCCTTCTACTCGATCTACAACTCACCGTCGGCGGCGTCGACCGGCGTGGTCCGCACGGTGTCGGTCACCCGGGGCACGGTGCAGTCGAGTGTGTCGGCGTCGGGCAACATCTCGGCAGCAACCACTGCTGATGAGAACTTCTCCGACAGCGGCACACTCACTTCGGTCAACGTGGCGGTCGGGGACCGGGTCACCGCCGGCCAGGTGCTGGCCACCATCGACTCCACCCAGGCCGAGGCCGACCTGCAGTCCGCCCAGGCTTCCCTGACCGGTGCCCAGGAGACCCTGGCCCACGACCAGGCCGGAGGAACGCCGGCCGCCCAGGCCCAGAACCAGGCGTCGCTGATCTCGGCCCAGTCCACGCTGCAGTCGGACAGGAACCAGCTGGTCAGCGACCAGACCTCGCTCCAGACAGCTCAGGACACCCTGGCCGCCGATCAGGCCCTGGGGTGCGTGGCGTCGGCCTCGTCGGGCAGCTCGGCCGGGTCGTCGTCGGCCGGGTCGTCGTCGGCCGGGTCGTCGTCGACCGGGTCGTCGTCGACCGGTGGCTCGGGATCCGGCGGCGCCTCGGGAACCACCAACTCCGCACTGGCCGACTCGGTCTCGGTCCCCGTCGTCTCGACCGGATCGGCCGGTTCCGGCACCACCACCGCCACCCTCTCCGGCACGGTCGATCCCGACGGGGGCTCCACCACCTGGTCCTTCCAGTACGGCACCACCTCGGCGTACGGCTCATCGACACCATCGCGGACCGTCGGGCCGGGCGCCCAGGCCCAGACCGTCACCACCACGGTGACCGGCCTGACCCCGGACACCAGCTATCTCTTCCGGATCGTGGCCACCAACTCGGCGGGGACGTCCGACGGCGTGGGAGCGGTGTTCACCACATCCCAGAGTTCGTGCGTCACCGACCAGCAGACCATCACCACCTACCAGCAGGCGGTGGCCCGGGACCAGGCCGCGGTGTCGGCCCAGGAGCTGACCGTGGCCTCCGCCCAGGCCGGCCTGCAGGTCTCACCGGCCACCATCGCCCAGGACCAGGCCGCGGTGACCCAGGACCAGGCCACGGTGGCCACCGACACCAAGGCCGTGGCCGACTGCACGTTGGCGGCGTCGATCAGCGGTACCGTCACCTCGGTCAGCAGCTCGGTCGGTGAGACGGTGGGGGGATCAGGGTCCACCACCTCGGGGGCGGCCACCTCGGCCACCGGCAGCTCCACCACCGGCAGCTCCACCACCGGCAGCTCGGGCTCCGGTTCGGGTTCGGGTGCGTCGTCGGGCGGCTCGGGAACCGGATCCTCCGGCAGCGCCACCTCGTCAGGCGGTTCGGCCTCGACCTCATCAGGCAGTTCGAGCTCGTCGTCGACGTTCATCACCATCCAGACCCTCAAGACCTGGGAGGTCGTGGCCGACTTCGCCGAAGCCGACGCGGCCAAGGTGGCGGTGGGGCAACCGGCCACCGCCACTCTGGCCGCGCTCCCCGACACCGAGGTCGCCGGCCGGGTCATCGCCGTGTCCCCGACATCGAGCGTGGTCAGCAACGTGGTCGAGTACCCGGTGACCATCGCGCTGGAGAACGTACCGTCCGACGTGAAACAGGGGATGACCACCGAGGTGGCGGTCATCGTGCAGAGTGCCGACGACGTCCTCCTCCTCCCGAGTGCCGCCATCACCACCACGGGGACGACATCGACGGTCAAGCTCCTCTCGAAGGGCCAGCAGGTGACCACGCCGATCACCGTGGGTCTGGTGGGGACCACGGACACCGAGGTCACCAGCGGGCTCACGGAAGGACAGGCCGTGGTGGAGCCCACCGCCACCGTCAGTGCCGCCACCAGCGGGGCCACCACCGGTCGCGGGTTCGGTGGGTTCGGTGGTGGGTTCGGCGGGGGGGCGCCGTGACCTCGGCCGCCGTGGCGGGGCGACAGGGCCCCACCGGGGCTGGCACCCCTCCGGACCCCCCGCGGCGCTGGCCGGTCATCGCGCTGGCCGACATCGTGAAGCGCTACCAGATGGGTGGCACCGAGGTCTTCGCCACCCGGGGGGTGTCGCTGGCCGTCGGGCGCGG
>Ga0182012_10003770_pt1 | contig 16010 bp, 13 predicted proteins | sample 612S2SmetaG_FD_120486 | JGI IMG/M metagenome (GOLD analysis project Ga0182012, IMG submission 120486) | Permafrost microbial communities from Stordalen Mire, Sweden - 612S2S metaG | ecosystem: Environmental > Terrestrial > Soil > Wetlands > Permafrost | place: Sweden: Stordalen | collected...
CAACGACTCCAAAGCCACCAATGTAGACGCCTCCGCCAAGGCCATCGCCGCCTTCCCCGGCTGCATCCACCTGATCCTCGGCGGCAGAGACAAGAATTCCAACTACGCCGACCTCAGCGACCTCCTGCGCAAGCGCGTCAAAGCCGTTTACACCATCGGCAGCGCAGCCGCCAAAATAGAACAGCAACTTCGCGGCATCATCCCCATCGTTCCCTGCGAAATCCTCGACAAAGCCGTAGCCGCCGCCCGCAAAGCCGCCCACCCCGGAGACGTTGTCCTTCTCTCGCCCGCCTGCTCGAGCTTTGACCAATTCGAAAGCTACGAGCACCGCGGCCGCGTCTTCAAAGAATTGGTTCTCGAACTAACCAGCCTCGAAAGAGCGAGGTAGCCCGAATGGCCAAGCGCGTCGGCGTCGATAAATGGCTCTTCTTCACCACGCTCTCGCTGGTCGTTGTCGGCCTCGCCATGGTCTTCTCCGCCTCCGCCGTCATGGCCCAGGAGCGCTTCGGCTCGCCCTACACCTTCCTCGGCCGCCAGGCGCTCTGGGCCCTGCTCGGCGTCGTCGCCATGGTCGTCCTCATGCGCATCGACTACCGCCGCTACAACTCCAAGAAGTTCGTCTACCCCGCGCTAGGTCTGACGCTACTTCTTCTGTTGGCGGTATTCGCAGTCCCCGGCTCCCACGCCACCCATCGCTGGATCCGCTTCGGCCCATTCTTCACGTTCCAGCCATCCGAAATCGCCAAACCCATCCTGGCCATTTACCTCGCCTGGTTTCTCCACTCGCGCCTCAACGCCATGCGCGACTGGAAGCATACCCTCTTGCCCGCCATCATTCCCGTCTTCGTCTTTCTCGCCCTCATCGGCAAAGAACCCGACCTCGGGACCTCATTGGTGCTGTTAGGAATGACCATCCTCACCCTCCTGCTCGCCGGCATGGAGTGGCGCTACGTCCTCGGCATCTTCGCCGTCGTTACCCCGGTGATCGTCGCCATGCTCATCTTCGTTCCCTGGCGCCTCGCCCGCATGAAAGTCTTCCTGCACCCCGAAGCCGACCCCAAAGGCGCCGGCTTCCACATCACCCAGTCGCTCATCGCGGTCGGCACCGGCGGCTGGACCGGCCGAGGCTACATGGAAGGCGTGCAAAAACTCTTCTACCTCCCCGAACCCCACACCGACTTCATCTTCGCCAACATTGCCGAAGAAATGGGCTTCCTGGGCGCAATCTTCATCCTCCTGCTCTTCGCAGTCCTAGGAATCCGCGGCCTGCGCACCGTTTTCCTTCTCCGCGACCCCTTCGCCCGCCTGCTAGCCTTCGGAATCACCGTCACGATCCTGATCCAGGCCTTCTTTAACATGAGCGTAGTAGTAGCACTGCTTCCGACAAAGGGAATCCCTCTACCATTCATCTCCTCTGGAGGCACCAGCCTCTGCATCATGCTCGCCAGCATCGGCATCCTGCTAAACCTAACCCGCGAGATCGACTAACTTGCACTCCGCCTTTTTCATGCCAGCCCTACCACAACTGTGGGTGCCCCATCCTTCGCGCCGCATTTGCGCGAAGGATGGGAGATCACGAATCTTCGCCTGTCTTTGCCCTCGCTTTTCTTTCTGTCATTCCCGCAGGGAATCTCCTGTTCAACTCGAGGGACCTGCTTCTATCTTTCCCCTCAAATCAAACAAATCTGTCATCCTGAGCGTAGCGAAGCGGAGCCGAAGGACCTGCGGTTGCACTTGCTGTTGCCGTTGCTTCTGTTTCTGTTATTCCCGGAGGGAATCTGCTTCTCGACTTCCATCCCGATCCTCCCCCTCCACTCTCCAAGCATTCCTGGTCCCCCAAGCATGACCCCAAGAATCCTGATCGCAGGCGGAGGCACGGGCGGCCACATCATCCCCGCCCTGGCCGTAGCCCGCGAACTAAGATCCCGCTACAACGCCGAAATCCTCTTCGTAGGAACCGCCCGCGGCATGGAGTCGCGCCTCGTCCCCCAAGCCGGCTTCCCGCTGGGACTCATCCAAATCGGCCCGTTAAACCAGGTCTCATTGGCCACCAAGCTAAAGACACTGATCGGCCTACCGTTAAGCCTCGTCGCCTGCAACAAGATCATCCGCAACTTCCGCGCCCAGGCCGTCTTCGGCGTCGGCGGCTACGCCTCTGGCCCAGCCATGGGCGCAGCCATCCTCACCGGTATTCCCACCATGGCCTTCGAGCCCAACGCCGTCCCCGGCATGGCCAACCGCATCGCCGGAAAATGGGTCAAAGCCGCCGCCGTCAACTTTCCCCCGGCCGCCAAGTGGTTTCGCAACCCCGAAGTCACCGGCATCCCAGTCCGCCCCGAATTCTTCGCAATCGAACCACCCCCAGCCGACGCACCGCCCCACCTGCTCGTCTTCGGCGGCAGCCAGGGCGCGCGCATCTTCAACACTCTGCTTCCGCCCATCGTCCCAGCCCTGCTCGAAGCCATCCCCGGCCTCACCATCCTCCACCAGGCCGGTGCGCTCCACGCGGAAACCACCCGCGCCGCGTACGAATCTTCAGGCGCAGACCCAAAACGCTGGCAAGTCGAGCCGTTCCTGGACAACATGGCCGCCCAGTTCGCCCACGCCCACCTTGTCCTCGCTCGCAGCGGAGCCTCCACCGTCGCCGAACTCGCCGCAGCCGGCAAACCCGCACTGCTGATCCCCTTCGCCGCCGCCGCCGACAACCACCAGCGCTCCAACGCCCACGTCATGGTCCAGGCCAGCGCTGCCGTGATGCTCGAAGAACACAAGCTAAAGGAATCAGGATTGCTCATGGATACCCTGATCTCACTCCTCAGGAATCCGTCTGAACTCCAGCAAATGGCCCGACAAGCCCGCACCCAGGCCCATCCCCAGGCAGTTCGGCGCATCGCCGAAATCCTCGTCTCCCTCGTCCGCCAATGATTCCGCACAAAGCAAAGGGACGAGCCGAAGCCCGTCCCTTGAATCGCCCCATCTTGCTCTAAGCGGATAACTTACCGGTGTCCGCCGCCGCCGTGTCCACCACCGCCGCCGTGGAACCCGCCGCCACCGCCACCGTGGAATCCGCCACCGCCAAATCCACCACCAGCAGGCCGCGCTCCACCACCGTAACCGCCAGGCCGTGCGCCGCCGCCGTACCCAGGCCGCGATCCTCCGCCGTATCCCGGTCGCGCTCCGCCGCCATATCCTGGACGACCACCGTATCCGGGGCGACCGCCGTAGCCGTATCCTACCCGTCCGCCGTAGCCACCACGTCCGTAGCCGTAGCCGCGTCCACCATAACCCCAGCCGCGACCATAGCCCCAGCCGCGTCCGTAGCCCCATCCATACCAGGGGCCGACGCCAAGGAACAGGCCGCCATCGAACCATCCAGGACCGTAATAGCCATAAGGCGCGCAATCATAGGGGTAATAGCTGTAGTACCCGTAGTCGCAAACCGGTGGGCCGTAAGCGTAGGGAACTGGCGCGATCGCCGGGCCAAATCCCACACCGACAAAAACGCGCGCCTGAGCCTGGGTCGCGAACGACAATCCAACCACCAGCAGCGCTGCCATCAAAACCAAGCGAAGATGCCGCATTGTGAACCTCCAATTGCTTCCCGGACTTTCGATCGCGTCCGTCTTGCAGGGACCGTCGAGGGGAGTATTGAGTCCTTCCGGTTAGCTTACGCCGTTTCCAGCGTTTCTGATCTATTGAAACCGCACCCGAACTGAAAGTTGCGGTACACCTTTCAAGATTCTCACCACCCCCGATACGATTCGCAATTCAGTTTCACCCAGAGCGGGACATCGAAGGGGGCGGCTCTTAGCCTCGAAGGAAGGCGTCCATCGCCAAAATACATAAAAAAACGGCCACTTCACCGGTAAGTGAAGAGACCGTCCAAAGCGCATACTACAATCCATCAGCAATCTGTACAGCGTTACCGGCGTCCGCGTTCAAATCCGCGCCCACCGCGACTGAATCCCGGGCCATAACCGCGGTCAAAGCCGCGTCCGTATCCGACCACAAATCCAGGTCGGCCACGGAACACCCACGCCCCATTCAGCCAAACATACCCATCCCCGGGGCACGGAGGAATGTATCCAACAGCGTATGGGGCCGCATATCCCACGCCGTAGCCTCCGCCGTATCCATAGCCGCGCACCACCGGTCGTTCGTAACCGCGCCCATAGCCGCGATCAAATCTGCGATCTTCAAAGTGAGCCGGACCACGTTCACCCCCACGAAATTCCCGCGCTTGCGCATTGGCCGCAACACCTGTTCCGAGCAATCCTGCAACCAGAGCCGTTCCGAGCAAAAAGTTCTTCATCGTAAATCGCATGGCAACCTTCCTTCCGTCCCGGCAATCTGCCCGAGGACTGCGAGTCGTTAGAGGGTAACTTGGATCCTGCCGTTCCCTTGCGCCCCGCCTTCTATGTAAGGTGCAAACACTGCCCCAGCAAAGAGTTGTGCCCGTTTCGTGCTACCCGCAAGAAATAAAATTCCGCAACTTTCCCAGGTCCCGCGTGTCGCCGAGAACCCGCAGTATACGCGCCAACCGCGCTCCGTCATACCAGCCCAGATAGAAATCCCAAGGGCCAAAGGCCCGCCTCATCGAGAGCTGCGCCGCCGTGCACAGCTCCCGAATGCTACCCTAACCTTTTACCCATGTTCATCCAAAAGCAACACGTTCACTTCATCGGAATCGGCGGCATCGGCATGAGCGGCATCGCCGAAATCCTGCTCAACCTCGGCATGAAGGTCTCCGGCTCCGACCTCCGCCGCAGCCCCATCACCGACCGGTTAGCCCAGTTCGGCGCCACCATCTACGAGGGCCACCATGCCGCGAATCTCAGCGGCGACCAGGGCCACGCCACGGTTGTCGTCACCAGCTCCGCCGTCAGCCTTCACAATCCAGAAGTCCTCGAAGCCCGCGCCCGCAAAATCCCCGTCATCCAGCGCGCCGAAATGCTCGCCGAGCTCATGCGCCTCAAATACGGCATCGCCGTCGCCGGCATGCACGGCAAAACCACCACCACCTCCATGGTCGCCAGCGTCCTCACCGCCGGCGGGCTCGACCCCACCGTCGTCGTCGGCGGCCGCGTCGATGCCCTCGGATCCAACGCCCGCCTCGGAACAACTCAGTATCTGGTCGCAGAGGCCGATGAATCCGACCGCAGCTTCCTCAAGCTCTCGCCTATCCTCGCCATCGTCACCAACCTCGACCGCGAGCACATGGACTGCTACCGCGACCTCGCCGACATCGAGCAGGCCTTCCTCAATTTCATGGATAAGGTTCCCTTCTACGGCGCCGTCACCGCCTGCATCGATAACCCGCTCCTGGCCTCCATCCTGCACCGCGCCAAACGACGTATCTTCACCTACGGAGCAGCAGAAAACGCCGATTATCGCCTGGAAGTCCTGGATCAGCCTTTAAAGTCGGCAGACCGCTCCAACTGCGCCATCAGCGGCTTCCATCGCTTCCAAATCCACACCTGCCTCGGCCCTCTCGGTCCCTTCGAACTTCGCGTCCCCGGCCGCCACAACATCCTGAACGCCACCGCCGCCGTAGCCATCGCCGACCAGCTCGAAATCCCCTCTGAAAAAATCGCCCAAGGCCTCGCCAACTTCAACGGCGTTGACCGCCGCTTCCAGCTACGCGGCAAAGCCAACGGCATCGCCGTCGTCGACGACTACGGCCACCACCCCACCGAGATCCGCGCCACATTATCCGCCGCCCGCGAGTGCGGCTACCGCAAGATCCACGTCCTCTTCCAGCCCCACCGCTACACCCGCACCCGCGATCTCTTCGAAGACTTCACCCACGCCTTCCAACAGGCGGACACCGTCACCATCCTGCCCATCTACGCCGCCAGCGAAGAGCCCATCCATAACATCACCGCCGAGCATCTTGTGGATAAAATGCAGGAGACCGAGGCCCACTACGCGCCAGATTTCCCCTCCGCCATCGCCCAGGCCACAAACTTAGCCCACCCCGGCGACCTGATTCTGACCCTCGGAGCAGGCAGCGTAAGCCAACTCGGCCCCCAACTCCTCGCCGCCCTCGAATCCCACCCCGTTCCAGCGTTTTGAACCCACAAACGCCCGATTGGACAAGGGGTACGGGCTTCAGCCCGTACACCCGGCTGATCACAAGATTTGAAAGGGCGTGGCTTCAGCCACGCCACGAACCCATAATCTCTATGATCGCCTTGTGAAAGGGCACGACTTCAGTCGTGCCGATAAAGGCAATCAGATGAGGGGCTTTAGCCCCTTTGGCGAACGGTCCGTCACTGCGCCGCATCCCGGCCGTAAGGGCTGACCCCAGCCGGCGAGGAACCGACCACCCCATGCGCAACAATAAATTGAAGAAAGTCACCCACCTCGCCGACATGGAACAAATCAAACCGCTCCCCTGATCGAATCCTCTGAACCAGAAACGGCCCCGAATCCAGAGCCACACCTGCCACCGGCGAAGTCATCGACTTCGCCGGCTCAACCAGATACGCGCTCCCTTTGCCCACCACTTCAGCAGCCCCGTTCGGACGCAACAAAACAGCCGCCTCTTGATCGATCCCCAATCCTCGAATCTGCCTGCCGTCGAATTTCTCCTTCGGTTCCGGGCGATTTACGTCCGCCAGAAACACCAGCAATCGCCCCATCCGATCCCGCTTAACAAAATGCGAATCCGTGATAATTCCTTTCAAAACCGGAATCTCCAGAAACCCATGCACCAGCGTCACCCGAGGCCCCAACGGGTCCTTCAACGCCGTCGCCGAATCCAGATTCGCATCCCCCGGCCCATCCCCCTCCGCCGAATACGCCCACTCACCCAGCACCGCCAACCCCGCGCTCGTCCCGCCCACCGGCACCCCCCGCGCAATCGCCGCATTGATCTCCCGCTGCACCGGAGTCCCCATCCAGAAGCGCACATAATTCGCCTGATCCCCGCCGGCAATAAAAATCGCCTCCGCATGACGAATCGCCTCCGCCACAAACGGCTCAGCAGCCGCCTCCCGGCTCGGAATCACCAGCGTAGCCACCGAATTCAACTTGCAGCCCTTCCCATCCTCAAGCCCGGAAATATACGGGTTGTAAGCCTCCGTTCCAGCCGCCCGCAACACCAGAAAATCCCCACCTCCAGCCCGCGCGCACAGCCACCGGAAAGCCTCATCGAGATCCGCTCCACCCCCCATCAGCGCATATCCGGGCGTAGTCTTCGCCGCCATATCCTGTGCTGCACCCACGCGAAAGTACTTGGAAGTAGGCTTCTCCTGCGCCAGCCCCGGCAAAGCCGTAGCCAAAGCGACAATCCCCAAACAGACCGATCGAATCATGCCATCAGCATAGCGTGCCGCCGTTACCCACCGTATTCCCGGCAGAATTTCCCCCGCCTTGATCTGCTTCCGTCCCGATATAGTCAAGATTGGCGATTCCCGCGACCTGGCTCGGTCGTGGCGAAAAATAGTCAAACAACTCGAACGACCCTGTGGGACGATCAGAACCCAGTGAGCGTCTCTGCGCCCAGCTCACCGGGCTCGCGCGGAGCCTGGCGGGCGCCCTCCGCCAACTCGGCAGATCGTGTTCCCAGGCGCGCAGTCTCCTCCATGCCCGCAGTCGCAGAGCAGCCGGAAGAGCGCGCCTCTATCCCGCGCCGCGTCAAATTCACGTCGGCTCCGCAAGCATGGTGGCGTCCCGGAAGTACAGTCGGCCGCATCTTCCTGGGCATTGGCGCAACCGCCGTCGTCGGTGTTCTCGCCGCCGGAACCTACGTCACCCGCCAATACCTCATCCACGATCCCCACTTCCGGATCAATGGCGCCGCCAGCATCCAATCGAGCGGACTCAGTGAAGTGAACCGCGAAGAAGTCCTGCCCGTCTTCGGCTCCGACATCGGCCGCAACATCTTTTTCGTCCCCCTCGCCCAGCGCCGCAAAGAGCTGGAAGCCATCCCCTGGGTGCAGCAAGCCACCGTCATGCGCTTTCTGCCTGACCGCCTAAGCGTTTCCATTCTGGAGCGCACCCCTGTCGCTTTCGTCCGCGAAGGCAGCAAAGTCGAGCTCGCTGACGCCGACGGCGTCATCCTCACTATGCCGCCTCTCATGATGGCGCAGCACCACTACTCGTTCCCAGTCGTTACCGGAATCAACTCCACCGATCCGCTCCCCGCCCGCCGCGCCCGAATGGCCGTGTATCTCAGATTCCTCGGAGAACTCAACCAAAACAACCAGCACCTCGCCGATCAGGTCTCCGAAATCGACCTCTCGGACCCTGAGGACCTGCGCGCTACGATGCCCGCCCAAGGCGCCGACATCCTCGCCCACTTCGGCGAAGACCAGTTCCTCCATCGCCTCCAGATCTACCAGTCCCACATCGGAGAGTGGCGCAGCCGCTATCCCAAACTCAAAGGCGTAGATCTCCGGTACAACGGCGAAGTCCCGTTAGAAATGGACACCAGCGCCACATCCGCTTCAGCAACCCCGGCCCCAAAGGCGCCTCAACCCGAACCGCAGAAAGTCGCGACCAAGGAAGCACCCGCCAAAGTCGCCACAACGAAATCCATTCCGGTCAAGCCCACCGCGGCAGCCCGCAAGGCCGCCGAAGCCAAAAAGAAAGCTGCCAAACTCAAAGCCGAAAAAGCCAGAGCCGCCCAAACCAAACTCAACAAGCACAAAACTCCATCCCCTGCAGCCACCAGGTAGGGGCAATAAGCAGCCGGCAACCTCATCTCTGAACGCTGATCTCTGATCCCTGGAACGCCATGAGCCAGAAGCAGGAAAACCTGATCGTAGTCCTCGACGTAGGCTCTGCCTTCACACGCGTCCTCGCCGCCGACCTCAATGAGGGTGCCCTGCGTTACCGAGCTCATGCCCAGATCGAATCTGCCGGCATGCGCAAAGGCCTCATCGCGGATCTCGGACCGGCCGCACGTGCCGTGAAAGCCGCCTGCGATCAGGCCGAACAGCTCGTCCGAGTCAATATCGATGAATGCCTCGTCGGCGTCGGGGGTCCCAACGTCGTCGGCGTCAACACAACCGCTGGCCTCAACTTCGGTGCCCGCATGCGCGAAATCACCAAAGACGACGTCAGCATAGCCGTCGAACGCGCCCGCGGCGTCTCGCTCCCGCCCGACCGCGAAATTCTCCATCTCCTCACCCGCCAATTCGTTCTGGACGAGCAGCCGGGCATCCACGACCCTGTAGGCATGGTCGGCAGCCGCCTCGAAGTCGATCTACACATGGCCACCTGCTCGGGCTCCGCGCAGCAGTCCATCGTCACCTGCGCTAACCGTGCCGGCCTCGAAGTCACCGACACCGTCTTTGAAGCCATCGCCGCCGCTGAAGCCACCCTCACCGCAGACGACCGCGAACTCGGCGTCTGCGTTCTCGACATCGGCGCCCACTCCACGGAGCTCGTCGTTTTCTTTGAAGGCGCGGTCGCCCACACCGGCTCCATCCCCTTCGGCGGTCAGCACTTCACCAACGATCTCGCCGTCGTCCTGCAAATCCCAGTAGCCCAGGCCGAACAGCTAAAGCTCCGTTACGGCCATGCCGTCGTCACCGCCGTCCCCCAACTCGACGAAATCGAGATTCGCAATCCGCATCCGACCATGATTCGTCACAGAATGGTCGCGGAAATCCTAGAGCCGCGCGCCCGTGAGCTCTTCGACATGGTTCGCCGCAGCCTTCGCGACGGCGGAGTGCTCGGCGCGCTCGGCGCAGGTTGCGTCCTCACCGGCGGCGCGGCCGTCCTGCCCGGCCTGCTTGACGTCACCGAATGCACGCTGCACGTACGCGCCCGCATCGGCCATCCCGTCCAGCTCTCCCGCATGCCCCCGGAGCTGTCGCATCCCGCCAGCGCCACGCTCATCGGCATGTTACTCTACGCGCATAGAAAACGCGTCACACGTACCGCCGAAAACAACAGTCTGCGTGCCAAACTACGCGCTATTTTCGCCGCAAGTTTGTAATATGAGTTAACAGCCGGATGGAGGCACCACCCATGGATTTCAAACTTCCCACCAATCAACCCGAATCCTCCGACGCCCAGCGCGCCGAAGCCATCCGCATCCAGTTCCACGATGAAATCCCCCACGGCGCGCGCATCAAGGTCATCGGTGTCGGCGGCGGCGGCGGCAACGCCATCAACCGCATGATCGAGGCTAGAGTTGAAGGCGTCGAATTCATCACCGCCAACACCGACGTCCAGGCCCTCAAGCTCTCGCAGGCCCCCGTCAAGCTCCAGCTTGGCGTGCGTCTCACCGCCGGCCTCGGCGCCGGAGCCAACCCCGACGTAGGCCGCCGCGCCGCCCTTGAAGATTCTGACAAAATCATCGAAGCCCTCGAAGGCGCCGACATGGTCTTCGTCACCGCCGGCCTCGGCGGCGGCACCGGCACCGGAGCAGCCCCGGTCATCGCCTCGCTCGCATCCGAAATGGGCATCCTCACCGTCGCCGTCGTCACCCGTCCATTCGCCTTTGAAGGCAAGCGCCGACTCCAGCAAGCCGACCGCGGCATGGCCGAGCTCCTCGAGTCCGTCGACACCATGATCGTCATCCCCAACGAAAAACTCCTTGCCGTCGCCAAAGACGCAGGCTTTTTCGAGTCCTTCCGTATCGCGGACGACGTCCTCCGCCAGGGTGTTCAGGGTATCTCGGACATTATTACCATTCCCGGCATCATCAACCGCGATTTCGCCGACGTAAAAACTACCATGGCCGGCATGGGACATGCCGTTATGGGCACCGCCGTCCGCTCCGGAGCCAACCGCGCCAAGGAAGCAGCGCAGGCAGCCATGGCCTCGCCGCTCCTGGAAGAGGGTGCCATCGACGGCGCACGCGGTATCCTCATCAACATCACCGGCTCCAGCACTCTCAAGCTCTCTGAAGTCAACGAAGCGTCCAGCCTCATCCAGAGTTCGGCTCACGAAGACGCCAACATCATTTTCGGTGCAGTCCTCGACGAGAAAATGGGCGACGACGTCAAAATCACCGTCATCGCCACCGGCTTCCGCGACCAGATGCCCGAGCGCCGCTCCCGCATGCTGGATGTCGAGGCAATCCCGGTGGTCTCCGTTCCCGTAGTAGCCCCCGATAGCTGGATGAAGGATTCCAACCCCGCGCCCTTGCGCTTCCTCAGCGAAGTCGAAGAAGAAGCCGCACCCAAACTCGAAGCTTGGACTCCGGCTCAGACGCCCATGGCGGCGCCCGAACCGGAATTTGCCCCTGTATTGGCCAGCGCTCCAACTCCCACAGCAATCGCGCCCGCACCGGCAAAGCAGCAATGGCAACCCGGGCCGGAAATGGTCCCGGTTCCTTCCAGCCGCTTCGCCCACGAACCGGAAATCCCAAGCGTCCCAGCCCGTCCCCGATTCGCGGAACTCGCCGAGCCAGCTTCGAATCCCGCCGGGAATCCAGCCCAGACCTACGCCCCGCTCCCGCGCGACTACGCCAGCGAGATTCCCAACGTCGTCCCCGAGCGCACTCAAAGCAATTCCATCTACGGCCTCGCCAGCACCCCGGAGCACCACGACCTCGACGTCCCAGCCTTCCTCCGCCGCGGCCAATTCTAGCCTCGCTGCCAGGCGGCCCGTATAGGCCAATGTCGGGTAGGCCGGGGATTTATCCCCGGCAATCGAATGCCCTTCTGTGAAGGTTACGGGCTTCAGCCCGTGCTAGAGCATTTTAGGGAATGGTCTGGATCGAAGCCACGACTGCCGAGTCGATTTTTCTCAAGAAAATCGACACTCGCCGTTTCCGAAAAGTTCACAGTATTCCCTAAAATGCTTTAATTGACCATATTCTGGATTCCCGGTACGCACTCAGGCGTCAGTTGCGAAGGACCGGCGCCCCAAACGGAGCACCCGTCAACCCGCCGTCCACCATCAACTCCACTGCATTCACATACGACGAATCCTCAGAAGCTAAGAAAAGCACAGCCTTGGCAAGTTCTTCCGGCTCGCCCCACCGGCCCAGAGGAACTTTCGAGGAGAACGAATCTGCCAGCTTCGCGGACTCTTCGGCCGTAATCGAGGCGCGGGGCCCGCGCTTCCAGATGGGTGTTTTGGTCGCCCCAGGCGCGACGACGTTGACCCGGATGTTGCGCGGCGCAAGGTCGGCAGCAATCGCCCGAGCCATCGACACCACGCCGCCTTTGGTCGCAGCGTACGCAGCCACGCCGGCTTGACCCAAATAGTTATGTACCGATCCGTTGAAGATCACGCTGCCATTGTCGTTCAGCAACGGCGCGGCGGAATTCACCGTAAAAAACGCGCCGTTGAGATTCACGCGAACGATATTCTCAAACACTGCTTCATCGGTCGCGCCAGTCGGCGTTCTTCCAGAAATTCCGGCATTGGCGAAAACGATGTCCAACTTCCCGAAATCCATGGCAAGATCCTCGAAGAGCCGCTTCCGGTCGTCCGCCAAGGTCACATCGGCGCGATAGCCGCGCGCGTTGGGTCCGAGTTCGGCCACGGCTTCATCCAGCGTTTCCTGGTCCCGGCCGGTAATCGCGACTTCAGCGCCTTCTGCAACGAAAAGGCGGGCAGTGGCCAGGCCGATGCCACTGTTCCCGCCAGTGATGAGAGCCTTCTTGCCTGCGAGTTTCATGGTTCCTCCCTAATGATTTGGCTGATTGGGACGGCCGGGACATCAACCGGAATGCCCTCTCTGGCTAACCCGCGATGAGTTGCTGCCCGCCGTCAACGTCGTAGGTCGCGCCGGTGAGCGCCGTGTTGATCATGATGTGTACAGCGAGCGCGGCAACGTCGCCCGCTGTGACGACCCGCCGGATGGGAAGCGTGGCGCGAAGCTCCTTGCGGCGGTTGTCCAGCTCATCGCCCAGCAGCTTTGCTGACAACGGAGTGTCGACGAAGCCCGCGGCGATGAGGTTGACACGAACGGGCGCAAGTTCGAGTGCTAGGCTGGCGGTAAGAGCGGGGAGCGCGGCGGTAACTGTCGGCACCATCCCCATTCCGATGTGTTGTCGCCGGCCGCCGGTGCCGCCCATGAACAACAGCGTGCCTCCCGGTCTTACTTTGGCGGCGGCATTGCGGGCGACCGTGAGCATCTGCAAGAGGTGCGCGTCGAGGGCGTCGCGCGCCTGCTCGAAGTCCATGTCGAGTAGCCGCCCATAGTGCGGTTGTCCAGCTGTCACCATCACGTGGTCGATCACGCCCGGCAGGTCAGCGAAGAATCGCTCAAGCGCAGCAGGATCGGTGGCGTCGAAGGCCGCAATGCTCAGCGCTTCAAGCTCGTCGGCAGCGATTTGCAGGCGTTCCGGATTCCGGCCGGTGAGGATCAGCCTGGCCCCTTCAGCGCGTGCCCGTCGAGCCGTTTCAAGCCCGATACCGGCGCTGCCGCCGATAACAACCACAGTTTGCCCAAGAAGCTCCGGTTCCCGTCGGACGGGAACGGCAGTCGTTGCAGTGCTCATGAGTCCTCCAGAAACCTGCGGTCAGAAACCCGCACTGGGCAGCCTCAAAGTCCCGCCGGGAGCGACGCCGCTCCCGGCAAGGTCGTTCACTGGGGCAGCTCTTTGCCTGACTGCTCCGCCACCATGTAAGCGGCGTACCACTCAGGCCAGTTCGCATCGCGCTGTCCGGTACGTTTTTCGTGCTCGCCATGAGCAGCTTCCGCACGCCGAAACGCGCTCGCCAGGTCGTTCGCCGACGCGAAGGTCGTAGCGGTCGAGTCGATACGGCCCGGCAGCCGCGACGTGATCTCCTGGAACAGCCAGCCATTCCCGTCCGGGTCCCGGAACGAGGCGAATGACCGATAGCTGCCGTGTGCAGGATCGGGACCGCTGACCCGGACCCGGCCAAACAGGTAAGGTTCGTCCGGGCCGGAGTAAACATCCCCTCCCCCGTGGAAAACTTCGCTGATTTCGACGCCACGACGCAAAAGATTGGCGCGCGCCGCCGTCACGTCGGAAACAATCAGGTAAAGGCCCTGCGCCGAGCCGGGCGTCGCAGCGGTAACGTTCTTGCCGAAGATCACCGAGCACCCCGAGCCAGGTGGCGTGAACTGGACCACGCGAAAGTCCTTACCGTTGTCGTAGTCGGCGTCGAGCCGCCATCCGAGCCTTCCATAGAACTCTTTCGCACGGTCAACATCCGAGACGGGGATCACGACGATTTCAAACTTCATGTCAATTTTTGCGAGGCTCTGTTCGTTAGTTGTGTTGCTGACTTCGACTTCCTGCGTCAGATTTGCCATATCCTTCCTCCCATTCGTTTGAATTAACCGAAGACAAGTCCGATAAGCGCGAGCGCAAGCAGGAGAATTGTACAGCGAAATCTGATCTCTGAAATCCCGAACTGTGTTCCCGAAATGATCCCTCCGAACGTCCAATACAAATCAGAGGTTGTATTTTCCAAATTCCGTAGGTAGAGTTCGTTGAAGAATCCATTTAAGTAAAAGGTAATCAAGTAGGAACGTTACCTTGCTTCTTGCAAGACCGTTTGCAGGACTCTTCTTGTTAAACTGGCTCAGGCACAAGGGAGTAAACCTTTCGCCAACATGCCGATAAGGTACCAAGCAAGCGCAACATCCGGCCCAGGGAAATCAAGAGCACGGAAAGCCCGCCGAGGGTCGAGACTCATACGCCAAAGGACGCATTCCTGATGAAATTTGCCGTCTCCTGTGTTGCCTTTGTTGCCTCGGCTTCGTTCTTCATCTCTGTCGCCGCCGCGTTGGATGTTCCTCACCCGATTCACCATGCCAAGCCGCAACCGCACCTCACCGAGGGCAGGCACCCGGCCCATTCAACTGCAGGCAAGCGCGCCACCGTATCCAAATCCGCTCCCAAATCGACTGGCACCGCTCATAAATCTGTAGCTTCTGCGGCCCGCAGACCGGTTCAGGGACACCTCCAGCGCGCATCCACCCGCCGCCACGTCTCCTACGAGCGCTTTACCGCTGCCTCCTTCGTCGAAACCCAGGGCCAGGGCGACAACACCGCCGGCGAAGACCCCACCATCCGCGCCGCGGTCATTGATGCGCTCGGCAACATGCACGGCACCGCCGTCGTCATCAACCCCGCCAACGGACGCATCCTCGCCATGGTCAACCAAGCCATGGCCCTCGCTCCCGGCGCTGAGCCCTGCTCCACCATCAAGCTATCCGTCGGTCTCGCCGCGCTCTCCGAGGGCCTCATTACCCGCGACACCCCCGTCAATCTGGGCGGCTTCCGCATGAACCTCACCGAAGCCCTCGCCCACTCCAACAACCTTTACTTTGAAGAGATGGGCCGCGAACTTGGCTTCGAACGTGTCCGCCATTACGCCACCCAATTTGGCCTCGGCGAACTGGCCGGCTACAACATTCCCGGCGAGCAGCTCGGCACCTACCCGGACCACGAAATCCCAGCCAGCGAGGGCGGCGTCGGCCGCATGTGCAGCTTCGGCCAGGGCGTCAACCTCACCCCGCTCCAGCTCGGAGCCTTCGTTGCCGCTATCGCCAACGGTGGCACGCTCTACTATCTCCAGCACCCAACCGGGGCGGACGAAATCGCCAGCTTTGTCCCCCGCATCAAGCGTACCCTCGACATCAGCCGATTCATCCCCGATCTGCAGGATGGCATGGCCGGCGCAGTCGAATACGGCACCGCCCGCTCCCTGCGCGTAAACTTCCACGAGCTCCCCGTCTTCGGCAAAACCGGCACCTGCTCCAACGCCGGCACACGATACGGCTGGTTCGCCTCGTTCTCGGATTCCCCCATGGGCTCGCTCGTCACCGTCTTCTTCCTCGAAGGCGGCCGCCCGGTCTTCGGCCCTCGCGCCGCAGAGCTCACTGGCCTTTTCTACCGCTCTCTCTGGGACCGCAAGTACTTCGACGACAAGACCTTAGCCCAATCGCAATCTCCAGCATCCAACAGAACCGGCCGCTGACTCTCTCATAAATCCGGGTGCCCCCCATCTCGATTTTGAGCAAGGAACCGGCTTTGGCAGGTGGAGTTGGGAAGGAACATGAGGTCCGGAGGGAGCCGGTATTCTTTAGACGCCCATGCAGGTGGCAAGTAGACCGA